>Ga0228535_1000897_pt1 | contig 63190 bp, 67 predicted proteins | sample SJ1metagenome_FD_168457 | JGI IMG/M metagenome (GOLD analysis project Ga0228535, IMG submission 168457) | Enriched culture of PCE-dechlorinating microbial communities from Ithaca, New York, USA - SJ1 | ecosystem: Engineered > Modeled > Simulated communities (microbial... > Unclassified | place...
CGCCGAAGGAGGAACTCTATATCGTTTGGCGAGAGATCGCTCAGATACTTGCAGTAAAAAAGGTGAAGGTATTTCATGTGTATGTGGGAGAGTTTGCTACGAGTATGGAAATGGCAGGATTCTCCATTTCCGTCTTCAAGCTGGATGACGAATTAAAGATGCTGTTACGGGCAGAAGCTCGAACCCCCTTCTTCGAACAGAGAGCATATTAAAGGAATAAGGCTTCTGTGAAAAAATTTTACGGCCGTTATTAGGATGGTTATCGAAATGACGAACGAGGAATTAGTTGAGAATGTGAAAATTGAGGGGATTGGCGTTGCTTCGAATCTGCTGGCTGAGCGTTTACGGAGATTGATCCTTTCCAGAGAACTTCCTCCCAATTTTGTATTTCCTAATGAGACAACCTTTTGTGAGCAGCTCGGGGTAGGACGAAGCACTCTTCGAGAAGCATATAAGGTTCTGGAGGCGGAAAAATACATAACAAGAACGAAACGAGGAACGTATGTAAATGATGTCGACCAGACACTTTCTTCCGTTTCATTCGAAACGACTATCAAGATGTCTGATTTCAATGATCTTTTGGAGTTCCGGGCGATGATTGAATCAGAACTTGCCGGGCTAGCCGCCCAACGTGCCGATACTGAAAATATTGAGAAGATGAAAGAATATTTAGATATGATGAAAAGACACAGGGATAACTTGGCAGTTCTGACTTCAGACGATGTAAATTTTCATCTGGAAATTGCGAAAGCATCGAGGAATAAACTGCTAATTAATACTATGGAATTAGCTTATGAAACTTTTCTCCAGGGAACTTTTAATGCTTTTCAAATTGATACAAAGGCCAATATTGACCAAGCTCTATTCTATCATGAAAAGGTCTTGTCTTCTATTGAACATCATGATCCGGTAATGGCCAAAGAGTATATGAGAAATCATATTCAAAGTATCAAGAATAGGGGCGTCAAATAAATAGAAGGAGCAAGGGAATGATTGTTTGTTCGTTCAAGGATTTAGAAAAGTATCGGAGTATTTTGAACTATCTCCCCGAGGCGCTGAGAAAGGTCGAAGAACTGAAGAAAGCTGGGTTGATCCCCGGGCGCTATGATTATGGTGATTTTTTTATCAACGTTCAGCGAGGAACGACAAAGCCGTTAAACGAAGGCCGATTTGAGACTCATATTAGATATGTAGACATCCAATATGAAATAGAAGGCAGTGAACTTATGGCTTATGCACCAAAAGATGCGTTAAAAGAAGATCTGCCCTATGACGAAAAGAACGATATTGCCTTTTTTAGTGCCGACAAAGAGGATACTACCATTGCCGCCATTCAAGCTGGAATGTGCTATGTTGTATTTCCAGAAGATGGTCATATGCCTTGCCGCTATATCGATAAACCTACTGACTACACAAAATTGGTGATTAAACTTCCGGTAAAGAAATAATTTACCAGATAACTCTTATTGCCCTGAAGACGGGGCTGAAGATGTTTTATGAACTTTTTTCCTTCCCGTGGCCTCAGCCTAGTTATCCGGGCACTTGAAATCCTCCGCCTCGGCCAATGACAGAAATATATCGATGATCTTCGGATCAAACTGAGTCCCCGAGTTCTTCTTCAGTTCTCCGAGCGCCGCCTCTCTTTTCCATGCATCTTTATAGACCCGTTTTGAAGTCATGGCATCGTATGCATCGGCAACAGTCAGGATACGGGCAAGCAGTGGTATCTCTTCTCCCTTGAGCCCCCTGGGATACCCCTTTCCGTCCCAGCGTTCGTGGTGGGCAATGATATAGGGAGAGATTTCTTTGAATTCGCTTGAAGCCATAGCGATGCGGTAGCCGATCTGAGGATGAGTCCTCATGATCTTCCACTCGTCTTCCGTAAGGGGCCCCTCTTTCTTGAGAATCCTGTCATCGATGCCCATCTTGCCGATATCATGCAGCATTGAGAAAAGTTTTAACTTGTTCAGCTCTTCTTCGGCCAGGCCAAGCGATTCCCCGATCTTCGTAGAGGTGCACGCAAGCCTTGCAGAATGCTCCTCCGTCTCTCCACTTTTTTCATACAGTGTGGCGAGCATGGCATTGAGAATGCCGTGAGATGCGCTGGCCTTGTTCAGCAGTTTTGCCTGGCGCATCATTTTCTGGGCATTGTTGAATGCCTGAAACACGCCCGAATCTCTGGATGTCGCGGTTCCCTGCCCAAAATCCATGCTCAGGCAGTTGATGGCCGGCATATTCAAATCGCGGCATTGCTGAAAATCGCGGGAGAGCGAATCCATTGTTTTCTGGACTTTCTCCTCATCTGCGGAAGGAAGGATCAAGGCGAACTCATCTCCGCCCATGTGTGCCGCTATGACTGATCCCTCTTCCATATAGGAGCCCAGTATCTTTCCTACTTCGGCCAAAAGCTTGTCGCCTGCCTCGTAGCCAAACGCATTGTTGATAAGGCTGAATCCATTGATGTTCCCGACAATGCAGGATATGGGATAGAGCCCTCCCGATTCGAGATTCAGGAGCGTTTCGAAGAAATAACGGCGGTTGTACAGGCCCGTGAGCGCATCGTGATTGTTGAGATATTCATTTTCTGCCTCGGCCCGTTTTTTCTCGCTGATATCAAGGATTACCCCCTCTATGGCTTCAGCCGTATTGTTGTCTCCATTGATGATTTCACCATAGACCAGGACCCATTTCCGCTTTCCGTCTCTCGTGACAATTTCGAATTCGGCATGTACATCTTTTTCTGTGTCTGCGGTGCGCCTGAAGAGATCATGCAACGCTTCCCGATATTCCGGCACGATTATTTCACCGAAGGAGACGCCCCGGTTGTCGATGAGCATCTCGGGTGAATAGCCCGTGAGCGCCTTGCAGCCGGGAGAAACGTATGTCATTGTCCCCTGCCCATCCGGCAGACACCTGAAGGCCATGCCTGGCAGTTGATCGAGAAATATGCGCAGGCGCTGTCGCTCTTCCTGTGAGGTTCTGTTCAGCGAACGTATTCTTATATTCTGTATTCCAAACAACACTGCAAGGATTATCAATCCTCCCAGGATAGAGAAGCCTGTCAGGGTATAGCTGGGTCTTTTTAGAGGGAGGATATTCCATACATCCTCCGAATACTCGATGCCAAGGACTGCCACCACGTTTCCTGTTTCCCTGTCCAATACCGGCGACAGAGCTGTCCTCCACGTATTCTCCGAATCAGTCATGGGGCCTGAGACCAGGGAAGTCCCATCGACGAATGAGCCTGCCATTCCGTCGGTGACTCTTGCGAATTCCTTTCCCGGCGGGGAATAATGTGCCGAATCGGGTGATTCCGAGTCGACGAGGAGAATGTATTTCCCTCCTTCGGTTCGGCGCATAAGGAAGGCTGAGCTTATGAGCGTATCGCTCTGGTGGAGCCTTGTCAGATCAGATTTCAGGTAGACATATTCCGGGCGTGTGAGATCAGACTCGTCGCCGCGCAGTGAAGCCAGCTTCGTGCCGTCAATCAGTGCGGCAGCCATCCTGGCGATCGTGGTTATCCTTTCGTTTTCAAAAGCATTGACCCTGTTCAGGGTGTTGGAAAAGAAAAAGACCGTCATTGGAAAGAGTATGATCAACAGGAAGAGAGATATCTTTGTGAGGTAATCTCCATAGGTGTTGAGGGAGGATTTTTTTGTCACAGCGAAACTCCTATGCGATACATAAGAATATTCAGACTATGGCTCATTTTTTTCAAGATACTCCAGGAATATATTCACAATTGCCGGATCGAACTGGGTACTCGAATTCTTTCGTATTTCTTCCATGGCTTCCTGTTTCCCTATCGGTTTTCGATACACCCGGGCCGAGGTCATGGCGTCGTATGCGTCGGCAACGGCGAGAATCCTTGCGAGCAGAGGGATTTCTTTCCCCCGAAGCCCGCGGGGATAGCCGTTGCCATCCCAGCGCTCATGGTGCGAGAGGATATAAGGAGCAAGTTCCTCGAAGTTGCTCCATGACATGGCAATGCGGTATCCGATTTCAGGATGAGTCTTCATTATGTTTCTCTCGTCTTCGGTCAGACTGCCGTTCTTCTTGAGTATTCTGTCGTCGATACCGATCTTTCCTATGTCATGAAGCATCGCATACAGTCTCAGTTTGTACATTTCATATTCCGGGAGACCAAGCCGCGAGGCAATTATGGAAGACAGGTTCGCAAGTCTTTCGCAGTGTCCTTCTGTCTCTTCGCTTTTCTCAAACAATGTGGCAAGCAGGGATTTGAGGATGCCGCTTGAATCGCTGTTTTTATCAAGAAGCTTCATGTACCGCATCATTTTTTCTGCATCTTCGTATGCTGTAAAAAAGTCCTCTTCGACCGAATGCGCCGTGCCGTATCCGATCGCCATGCTCAATCGTTTCTCTGCGGGGATGGTCGGATCCTTATACTTTGCCAGTTCTCCGGATATCCCGGCGGCGATATCGGCAATTTTCCCCCTGTTTGCCAGAGGAACAATGAGGATGAACTCATCACCGCCAATACAGGCCCCGACAGTTCCATTCTCTATGAATTTCCCCAACAGTTGGCCTGCCTCTTTTATGAGGTTGTCTCCAGCCGCATATCCATAGGCTTTATTGATGAGCTTTAAACCATTTATGTTGGCTATGAGACATGAAATCGGATATTTTCCCTGTTCGAGATGGGCCAGGGACGCAGAGAAGTAACGGCGATTGTAAAGGCCCGAGAGAAAATCATGCGTGCCGAGATATTCATTTTCTTTTTCGATCTGCTTTCTCTGGGTGATGTCATGGAGAAATCCTTCAAAAGCATGCGCCCCTTTCTTGTCAACGGCAGGTTTGAGGAGCGCAAAGATATATTTTCGTGTGCCTGTTTTGGTGACTATTTCGAATTCACAGTGCAGCACTTTCCTGTCGGTCCGTCCCAGTTCGAGGCATTTGTAGAGAGCTTCATGATACTCTGGAGCGATGATTTCCCTGACAGAGATATCTCTGTTGTTGATCAGCATTTCCTGCGAATAGCCCGTGAGCGGCTGGCATCCTTTGGATACATAGGTTATTGTCGGATTTGGATCGCAGCGGCAGCGGAATAGCATGACTGGCAGTTGATCAAATAAGTGTAGCAACCATCCGGTATTTTCCTGAAGATTGTCACCTGAACAGCTGGATTTTTTATCTTTCATCTGTCTTTATCCGAAGAACAACAAAAGAGAAGCTGAGCCAATTTCAAAAGTCGGTTACTTTTGAAATTGGCTTTGCATTTGCTCCGGTTTCACAGTTCCGTTGTAGAGCGTGGGAAGTATTATAGACTGGAATTGTATGGAATCAATGGCCGATTCCATATGTGGCGATAAATTTACAGTGTAAATATTCAATCACGAGCATCTTTCCCTTTCCCGGCTCCGAAAACGGCACCGATTCTCCATTTGCTCTAAAATATCAAGAATACGAGGCCGAGGGGTAAATCGACGGCGGGCAGACAAGCCTCGCGGCCCGTCTTTTTTCATCTCTGATCGTCAGTCCTTGTCCCCAGCGCGATGAAGTCCTCGACGGCGATGCAAAAGGCGATGCCGCTCCCCGGTTCCGCAAGGCAGGGGACCTGCCGTACCGCCTGCAGAACGGCGTCGGACTGCGCTGCCTCCACAAGAATGAGCAGGATCTCCTTCTCAGGAACCAGAGAAATTCCGAAGAATTTCACATCCTCCTCGTTGCCGGTTCCACGGGCGTTGAGGATAGTGCCCCCCTTCGCTCCCGCCTTACGCGCTGCCTGCATCGCATCGTCGGCGTAGCCCCTGTTCACGATAAAGGTAATAAGCACATGATCATCTTGAGTCTTCATTGGAGATCTCCTTTCGGCGGACGAGACGGAATCGGCTTCATCACTGCGGACATGTCTGAGGATATTTGCGACGTCGACCAGCATGGCGACGCCCCTTATGTGCCTTTCCCGCATTTCGGAAGAGCGGAGCGCCGCCATGATCGGCCCTGTCTGCTCGTCGGTGGCCAGGGTAAGGACGACGTCCTTTTCCGAATCGCCAATACCTAAACTCTCGAGCAGTGAGCTTTCCGCGGTCCCCCTCCCCAGGATGATCGTACCTCCACGGGCTCCCGCGCGCTTGGTCGCAGCCACGAGCTTTTCGCCGGTATGCCGCTCGACCAGGCTGATCAGCAACTTCCCGTGAGTATAGATCGTCTGTTTGGTTGCGGTCATTGGACTGTCTCCTCTGCCGCCTCGCCGCTGTGCGGGACGGTCGTTTTTTTCTCTTTGTGTTTAAAAATCAGCCCCAATATCTGGATGGCGATGAGGGGTGTCATCGCAATCATCGCGATGACACCGAAGGCGTCGGTGATGGGGTTGCCTCCGGCGGCAGACGAGGCTCCTAACGTGAACGACAGGATGAAGGTGGAGGACATCGGCCCCGAGGCGACGCCACCCGAATCGAAGGCGATGGCGGTAAAGAGGGGCGGGCTCCAGAAGGTGAGCGCCAATGCCAATGTGTAGCCCGGGACCAGGAGCCACCAGATGCTCATGCCGGTGACCACCCGCAGCATGGCGAGCGCGACAGCGACAGCCACCCCGATGGAGAGGGATACGAGCATCACCCGCTTCTTGATATAGCCGCCCGAAACTTCCTCGACCTGGTTGTTCAGGACCCAGATGGCGGGTTCCGCCAGGACAACGACGGCCCCCAGGACGAAGCCGATCGGAATGAGGACGGCGTTGTGCTCCATGGCGCCGATGATCCCCCCGATGGTGGAGCCCACCGGCAGAAAGCCGCCGTTGACGCCGATGAAGAAGATTACCAGGCCCAGAAAGGTGTAGATGAGACCCTTTATCGTGCGGGCCACCTGATGTCGCGGCATGCGCAGAAGCGTGATCTGGAACACGAAGACCATGAGGGCGAGTGGACCGAGCGCCAGCGCCACATCGGCGAGGGTTTCGGGGATCAGATGGATGAAGCTCGCCGCGATGCCCAGCGTTTCAGCGCTCTCCGCGACGGCCGCAGATGCGGGCGCCGATCGTCCCTTGTTGACGATGCCCATAATCAGCACCGCGGCGATGGGGCCGATGGAGGCCAGACCAACCAGGCCGAAGCTGTCGTCTTCCGCCCCCTTCCCCTTGCGGACCGCGGCGACTCCGACGCCCAGGGCCATGATGAAGGGGACGGTCATCGGCCCTGTCGTCGCACCTCCTGCATCGAAGCCGACGCCGAGATATGCGGGGTCGGTCAGAGAGGCGAGAATGAACACGCCGATGTAGAAGACGATGAGGAGGTAGCGGTAAGGAATCCCCAGGATGGTCCTGCCGAAGCCCAGGGCCACGAAAAGACCGACGCCCAGGCTGATCATCACTACGAGGAGCGTCTTGGAGATGGAGGGATCGACAGTGGCCGCCTGACCCGCCAGCACCCGTACATCGGGCTCTGCGACGGTGATGAAGAACCCCACGATGAAGCCGACGGCGAGCATCAGGCCGAGATTGCGTTTGTAGACGAGGGTGGCCCCCACCTTCTGTCCCACAGGGAGCACGCCGATATCGATACCCAGGAGAAAGACGCTCAGGCCGATGATGATGAGAACCCCTCCCAGGAAAAACTGCGCAAGGAGCGTCATCCCTATGGGCGCCACAGTCAGTTCGAGAACGAGCACGATCAGAAGAATGGGGAGTACAGAGATACTGGTCTCTCTGAATTTTGCCAAAAGATTCATACAGCCATTTCTCCTCGGGTTGGGGAGAGTGCCGAAGACAAGAGATCGGGCCCCATCTTCTGGGCACGTTTTGCCAGAATATTAAACAATGATTTTAATATAGGAGGGCTGGTGCGTATCGTCAAGCGCGGAATTCTGTTGTAGTGGGTTTCTGTCGGACCATATTGAACATTTTAACGATTCCTAGTATCTCCTGATGTTTCCGGCGCCGTGAACTCATCCCACAGCGTGGGCAATAGGCAATTTTCGGCGAAGATTCCTCCTCCGCCGTCGTGAAATACTGATAATTCAAGACTGCTCCCTTGGGTGCCCGTGAGGATGCTGTCTCACAGTTTTATCTTCCCTGGTGCATCGTACCATGGCCGGCCGACATTTTACATGAAGTCTAAGCATTTCTCCTCGCGGCCCATAGCGGAAAATTTTTAATGTTTGTCATCTTCCTGTCATTCTTGCTCAGTATGCTCTCTAAAGAGACGGGGCGGCAGCTCGTCGAGCCGAGGCCCCGTCCGTAAAGACCTCTTTGGAGCGCAACCGTGTCTACGATCAACACGACAAAAACCAACCTGTTTCTCGACATCGCACTATTTCTGGCCTTCGTGCTGGCGATGGTGCCGCATGCCACCGGGGTTCCGGTCCATGAATGGCTCTCCCTCGCTTTTGCGGCGACTATTGTCGTCCATCTTCTTCTGCACTGGGAATGGATAGTGGGTGTCACGCCGAAATTTTTCGCACGTCTTTTCCACGAATCGCGCCTCAATTTTGTGATCGATGTGGTCTTTTTCCTGGCGCTTATCATGGCCACGGTCAGCGGCCTTCTCATCTCGAAGGCAGCCTTGCCCGCGATCGGTATCAAACCGGCCTTTTCGATCGTATGGAGGCAGGCCCACAGAATATCCGCCGAAGTGGCGCTCATAACCCTGGGAATCCACTGCGGGATGCACGTCAAGTGGATAGCGCAGAACGCCAAGCGCACCCTGATCGGCCCGGTCGTCGGGCTCTTCAGGAAACAGCCTGTGGCGGAGCAGGCCGCAGGAGGAAAAAAATGAAGACTCTGTTGAGAATAGTGGCGATTCTTACGGTTTCCACAGTGTTGGGGCTTGCGATGTACTGTATCGTACAGCCTTTCAATGCCAATGTGACAGTCTCTCAGGAGGTGGGTGGTGTGGCCCAGGGAGCCGCCCTCCGGGGAACCACGTACGGCGGCAGCGGCAACCCCAACTCCTATGGACATCCCCAGCGCAGTGTTTTCAGTATGCTCGGCGATGTGTTGCTCAAGTTCATTATAACTTTCGTCGGCGTCGTTGTGCTGAAGACTTTCGTCGGCAGGGTTCTCTCCCGTATAATGACACACGATGCGAATACTGATAATAGAGGATAACAGGCGATTTTCCGAGTCGCTCGTAAAATCGCTGGAAGAAGATGGCTATGCCGTCGATGCCGCGTTTGACGGAGACAGCGGCGAAAACATGGGGATATCATACAGCTATGATCTCATAGTCCTCGATATCATGCTTCCGGAGAAGAATGGCTTCGAAGTCTGCCGCTCGTTGCGCTTAAACCATGTAGCGACGCCAATCCTCATGCTGACGGCGAGGGGTGCGGTCGGCGACAGAGTGAAAGGGCTGGATGGCGGAGCCGACGATTACCTGACGAAACCCTTCGAACTCGCTGAGCTGAAGGCGCGACTAAGGGCGCTGCTCAGGCGAAACTCCTCCGATAAGGCCAGTGAACTTCGGATCGCAGATCTCGTACTCGACCCGGCGACTCACCTCGTGCGCCGGGGCGGCCATGAGATAGGCTTGACAGCGCGAGAATTCAGCCTCCTCGAGTATTTTCTCCGCCATCAGGGTCAGGTCATAACGCGGTCGATGGCGGAGGGCCATCTCTGGAACCAGGACGAGATAGTCGCCTCGAATGTCGTGGATGTCTATGTGCGCCGCCTCCGGGCGAAGATCGACGAGCACTTCGAGCCAAAACTGCTCGAGACGCTTCGGGGCTGCGGTTATCGTTTAAGAATCCACGAGAGCAAAGCGCAATGACGACGGAAAGACCCAAAATATCCTTAACAAAGAGCACTCATTTCCGGATGACCCTTTGGTATACGGCCCTGCTTGGGGTCGTATCGATAGCGTTCTGTGCCTTCATATATGTCAGCCAGATGAGAGCTATCTATGGTGATAGCCGCTTCCGTGTCGAAAAGAAGATAAGCGACGCATGGCGCGCATTCGATAACGGCCAGCCCATACTGACTCAGGAGGATGACGCCTACGCGCTGTTTGATTCAGACGGCACGATAGTCAAGGCAGTCGGTCTCTCTGAGGATGTGGCCCTCTCGCTTGTCAAAGTCGCCGCTGGGGTTGAGGATGACACCCTCCGTGACACGGAGGGGCGCCACGGCAAACCAATCGCATGGGCCAAAAATAGCAGCTCCGGTACAGAGATGCTCTTTGGCTATTCTGAAATGCATCCGAATCCCAGGACGCCGGGCGCCAGCAAGGATGGGGCAATCCTCTTTGGGGCGCCCCTCGATCCCTATGGCCTTCGCGGGCGACTCTTGGCGACTCTTCTCATCGCGGTCAACTGCATGCTGGCCATTGGCATACTCAGCGGCATATGGCTCGCCAACAGGGCCATGCGTCCCGTAGCCCAGATAGCCCGCACGGCGCGCTCAATCGGAGACGGCGATCTCTCGAGGAGGATCAACCTCAATACGCACGACGAGCTCGGGGAACTCTCCGAAGTGTTCGATGTCATGCTCGATCGCTTGGAGGCTGCATTTGAGCGGCAGAAGCGCTTCGTCGCAGACGCCGGCCATGAACTGCGGACGCCTCTGTCGGTCATCTCTCTTGAATCTGAGCGGGCACTGGCATCGGAACGCCGCGCGGATGATTACAGGCAGAGCCTCTCAGTCGTCAAGACGGAGTGCTCCTACATGGCGAAGCTCGTCGAAGACCTCCTTCTGCTCGCAGAGGCAGACCTGGGGAGCGCGGGAAGACCCTCAGAGGTTGTCGATCTCGGTGCCACGGCATTGGAAGCGCTGGAACGCTTTGGGCCTCTTGCCCGTCTCCGCGGCGTCAACCTGAGTGCGGCGGATTTGCCAGAGGTGAAAGTATACGGCGACAGCTCTGCCCTAGCGAGGGCCCTGGGCAATCTCATCGAGAATGCGGTCAAGTACTGCGGACCAGGAAGACATGTCCACGTTTTGCTCAAAGCTACAGCGAATGAGGCTATCATACGCGTCCACGACGACGGGCCAGGTATTCCTCCAGAGAAACTGGGGCGCGTATTCGACCGCTTCTATCGGGTCGATGAATCCAGAACAGAGGAAAATGGAAGACCTGCTGGCAGCGGCCTTGGACTGGCGATAGTGAAGACCATAATCGAGTCTCACGGCGGCAGGGTTTCCGCCAGCAGCGACTTTGGGCATGGATCGGAATTCTTTATCACCCTGCCGCTTGCCGAGGGAATGACACATAACAGATCAGTTTTTTGAAGGGAACAGATGAAGACCATATTCAGAGCTATTGCTATCCTCGCGGTTTCGGCGGTGTTCGGCTGTGCGGCATACTTTGCGATTCAGGCTCTGAGCCCTCCTCCTGACGCCATCTCATCGGCTGCCGTGGGAAGAAATGGAAGCCGAGCCCCCATCGACTCTTCTGAAAGAAGCGGCGCAGTTTCCCCGGCGTGGCAGGATGTGGTGGCCGTTTTCGGCAAATTCCTCGCGGCCTGCTTCATCGTCGCAGTTCTCAGGTCGGCGATAGATAAGATCAACAGGCGGAGCAAGAGCAAGCCGGTCAAGCTGTCGACAACTTAAGGAAGCCGTTTTTCAAACAATTTCTTAAAAATACATCGTACCATGGCCGGCCGACATTTTACATGAGGTCTGGCCATTCCCCCCTCGCGGCCCATGTGAGCCGGCAAGACCTTCTTTCATCTTAACAGAGAATTCAAATATTATAAATTTTTGCTTGACAGATTGAAAAAACCGTTATAACAATTGTTCAGATGAATGAACATTTGAACAATTCCATGCTCACGAGAATCGCGTGGCTCTATTATTACGAAGATCGAAGCCAACAGGAGATAGGCGAACTCCTGGGGATACCCCGCATCAAAGTGGTGCGTCTTCTGAAAGTGATTCGCGAGAATAAGATCGTGGAGATTAGGATCGGCCGGCGCTACATCTCGCTCTTCGAAGCCGAGAAGGAGTTTAAGGCGGTCTCCGGGCTCTCGGACGTCACGATTGTGCCCGCAGGCCGCGACACGGGCTCCAATGTGGCGTATGCGGCCTCCCTCAAGTTTTCCGACTTCTGCAGAAAGTATGAAAATATTGGAATCGGATCGAGCCGTGCAGTCTCCGCTGCGCTCGGCATGCTGGAACCGCTCCAAAAGAAAGCGGTGAAGCGGATTGTGTCGCTCACGGGCAACACAATGCCGAACTATGCAGTCAACCCCTCCAACCCCTGTTCGAGTGGGATCCTGCTGGCAAGACTCCTCGGGATTGACTACTTCAACATATGGGCCCCCGCCATAGCCTCGACTCCCGAGACCGCCAGGGTGCTCCGGGGCGACTATGTGGTGGCGTCCGTACTCAAGATGGCGAACTCCGTGGAGTGCGCAATGATAGGCCTGGGCGATGTCGAGCAGACGGGTCTCCTGGCCCGGGGCTTTATCCAGGAAAACGATGTGGCAGACATGCTGAAGCGTGGCGCCGTGGGGGATATTTTTACGCACTTTTTCGATCTGGAGGGGAGGAGGGTCCCCACTCCCATCGAAGAGAGGTCTGTGACGGCGGATGTGCCGATGAAGTGCCCCGTCACTGCGGTGGCATACGGAGAGACCAAAGTGTTGCCCATAGTAGGCGCGGTACGCGGTAGATTCATAGATGGCCTAGTCACCGATGAAAAGACTGCCGCCGCCGCACTGAAAATTCTCAAAGGGGCCTGATGTTCGCCATTTTAGGCTCCAATCAGCGGTTATAAGCGCCTCATGAGGGGCGCATAAGCGATGGGACTCCCCATCAGCAATTTTCCAAGGAGGCTGTGTGTGAAAAAGTCATTATTGGCTTTCGCCGCAATGTTGGCAGTTTTTGTGCTCTGCACCAATGCCGACACGAAAATGACCGCCCAGCAGTTCAAATCGAAGGGCTACAGGGTGGCGTATGTGCTCAACGGGACATCGACCGACATCTTCAAGATGGCGTTCGATGGCGCCATCCGCGAGGGTACCTACTACGGGATCAAGGTGGATGTGTTCACGTCCGATGGCGATGATGTCCGGTTCCAGGATATCATTCATCAGTGTGCACAGCAGGGCTACCAGGGGATGATCATCTCGCACGGCAAGCCGCAGTACGCCTACGATCTCATAAAGACCATTGTGGCCAGAGGGATTAAGGTCGTCACCTTCGATACCGTTATCCAGGACTCTGAAGGCAAGGGGATTCCCGGCATCACCACCATGTTCCAGAGTGATCAGGAGATGGCGCGGCTGGCCCTCGACTACATATGCGACGTGCTGCTGAAAGACGCGCCCAAGCCCATCCGCGTGCTGAAACTGTGGCGCGGCCCGGGCATCCCTCCTTTCGACAGGAGACAGGAAACCTACAAAAAGTACGAAGACGCCAAGAAGATTAAGACGCTCGAAGTCCTCGGCCCGACCAATCCGGCCGATTCGGAAGGATCTATCGCCAGCGTCGTTGCGTCCATACTGCCCAAGTATCCCAAGGGGACGGTGGATGTGATCTGGAGTGCCTACGATGCCTACGCACGCGGTGCCTACAAGGCGCTTATCGAGGCCAACCGCAGCGATATTCCTCTGGTGTCGATCGACATCTCCAATCAGGATATCAATTATATGCGTGCTCCCGACAAGATATGGAAGGCCTGCGTGGCCACCCACTTCTCCAATATAGGCATCTCGGCCGTACGGCTTGTCGCCCAAAAGCTCATGGATGACCCGACTCCCCCTGAGTATATCCTCCAGCCTTCGGTGATTTTTGCCGACCAGCTTACCCCCGAGGCCAATGTCACCAACCTTGGCAGCATAATCAAGGGATACGGCGTCAACAACGACAACATATCGCCCTGGATGGCCGATCTGAGAAAGGCGGCGGGGGCAAAATAACAAGCTTTCGTGCGGAGGCCGAGCAGCACTGCAGAGCCTCCGCGCGGTCCCGAGCCAAATTATAATCGGAAGCGGACGGTGGGACCCGGTATTCGGGCCTTCGCCTTAAGAGGATACAGGTGTATGAGCGAGAATATGTGTACACTCGAGATGAAAAACATCTCCATTGAGTTCCCCGGTGTAAAAGCCCTCAGCAATGTGAACTTCACCATGAGGAGTGGAGAGATCCGCGCGGTGGTTGGCGCCAATGGGGCGGGGAAATCCACGCTCATGAAGGTTCTTGCGGGGGCCAACGAAACATACACGGGCGACATATTTATCGACTCGCAGCACTACGAACTCCGGACTCCGAGAGCCGCCAAGGACCTCGGCATCGAGCTGGTGTATCAGGAAGTGGACACGGCTCTTTTCCCCTACCTGACCGTGGGCGAAAACATAATGTTCAACAGCATTGTCACGGGCATGAAGGGCAGGGCGATGATCCGCTGGCGAAAGATCAACAAGTCCGCCAGGGACATCCTGAAGCAGCTCAACATGGACATCGACGTCACCCGCAAGATGTCGAGCCTCACTCTCGCGCAGAAGCAGATGGTGCTTATAGCCCGGGCGGTTCGGGAACAGTGCAGGTTTCTGATACTGGACGAACCCACCGCCCCTTTGAGCCTGGGCGAGGTGGCGGAGCTGTTCCGCATCGTCAAAGAACTGGCGAGCAAGAAAAATGTGGGCGTTATTTTCATCTCGCACCGCCTGCCGGAACTTTTTCAGATATGCCAGAGTCTCACCGTCATGAAGGATGGGCAGATCGTCGCGAACCGGACTGTGGACAGTAGCCTCACCATACAGGATATCGTCAACCTCATGCTGGGAAGAAGCTTCGAGGAGAACTTTCCCAAGATACCCGCCCCTATCGGGGATGTCGTGATAGAGGCCGAGCACCTTAGGGATGGAGAAGGGAAGGTCCGCGATGTCTCCTTCAGCATACGCAGTGGTGAGATCGTGGGTGTCTGCGGGCTGGTGGGTGCAGGGAAGACCGAACTCTGCAAACTTTTGTTCGGGGCGAGCAGGATGGGGGCTGGGACGATACGCTATAAGAGCAAGCCCATATCGGTGCGCAGCCCGACATCGGCGGTAAGGCAGAAAATTGCACTTGTGCCCGAAGAGCGCAGGAAAGAAGGCGTCCTTGTCAATGAACCCGTGTATTTCAACCTGTCCGCGGCCTGCCTCGGCAAATTTGCGAACCGGTTTTCCTTCATCGTAAGGAGCCTCGAGATTGCGAATGCCAAGAAGCTCGTGGGCGACCTCGGGATCAAGACACCTTCCGTGTATCAGAGGGTGAAATACCTTTCCGGAGGCAACCAGCAGAAGGTCGCCGTCGGGAAATGGCTCACGTCCGACTCGGACATCTATATGCTGGACGAGCCCACAAAAGGCGTCGATGTCGGGGCCAAGAGGGACATCTTCCAGCTCATCCAGAGCCTGGCGAAACAGGGAAAAGCCGTGCTCTATGCTTCGTCCGAAATAAACGAAATCCTCGCCATCACTGACAGACTCTACGTCATGTACAACGGTGAATTCGTCACCGAACTGGAAACGCACAGGACTACCGAAGAAGAGATTCTCTATTACGCCACAGGGGGCAGAAAATAAATGGCACGAACAACAAAAAAACCGGCAGCGAGAGGGGCGGTGACCGGATTTCTCACAAAATGGACCTCCATAATCGCGCTCATAGCCATATTTGGCTTCTTTGCGCTGAGAATGCCGCAGCTCTTTTTGACCAGCAGCAACATGATCACCATTCTGCGGTCCATTTCGGTGACTACGATCATAGCCATCGGCCTGACCGTGACGCTCGCCGTAGGTGGCTTTGACCTCTCGTCGGGCTCGATGGCGACCATGTCGGGAGCGCTCGTCATCAGCTTTTTCGTGTGGTACCAGATGAACATGTGGCTGGCTATTCCCCTCGCCATAGCGCTCACGATGGCCCTCACGCTCATCACGATGTTCCTCATCGTCAAGTGCAAGATACCTGATCTGCTGGCTACACTGGCCATGATGTTCATGCTCGATGGTCTGAGCCTCACCTACTCGGGTGGAGGGGCCGTCAGCGAGGGCATGCCCAGGTTCGACGGCACGCCGACCATAGGCAAAATCCCCCGGATGTTCAAGGACATGGGACAGGCTCCGACGATCATCATCATCATGATCGTGATCGTCATCATAATTCACATCTTCCTGACCTACACCAAGTACGGCCGGTACATATACGCAGTGGGCGGCAATAAGGAGGCGGCGCGTCTCTCCGGAATTCCGGTCAACCGATACCGCATATTCGCGGGCATGCTGTCGGCTGTCTTTATCGGGCTCGGGGGTGTGCTTGTGGCCTCGAGGAACATGTCGGCCCAGATCCAGGGAGCGGCCGGTTATGCGATGCCGGCCATCTCGGCGGTCTTCATCGGGCGCTCCGTGGCGGGAGCGGACAAGCCCAACGCATTCGGCACTTTCATCGGAGCCTCGCTCGTGGGCATTCTGGAAAACGGCCTCATCATGATGTCGGTGCCCTATTACTCGCTCAACGCCGTCAAGGGTGTGGTGCTCGCCATAGCGCTCGCATCGACCTACTACTCCAGCAAGAGCGAAGGCTGAGAGAGGGGAAGAGGAAGGAGCCGGAAATGTCCAGATTTGATCATCACTTCAGGATGACCGAAGCCGATGCCGCGGAATATGCGGCGCAGCGGCTTCCGCTGTTTGGCGGCATCGGTCCGCTCGAGTGTTCGGAAATCGGCGATGGCAACATCAACTATGTGTTCAGAGTGCGGGACCCCGTAGGGGGCAAGTCCGTCATCATCAAGCACGCCGACGCAGGCACCCGTTCGGGCAGCCGGGTCCTCGGCTTCGACCGCAACAGGATAGAGGCCGAAATTCTGAAGATGGAGGGAGAGCTGGCCCCCGGGCTGGTGCCCGCGGTGTACGACTACGATCCCGTGATGTCCTGCCTGTCGATGGAGGACCTCTCCGACCACAGGATACTGCGCTACGAGCTGATGGCGCACAAAAAATTTCCGCGACTCGCAGAGGACATTTCGGACTTCATGGCCAAAACCCTTGTGCCGACCCTCGATGCGGTGATGGACCCTCCAGAGAAGAAAGAACTGGTGAAGCGCTATACGAACCCCCAGCTCTGCGCCATCACGGAACAGCTCGTGTACACCGACCCCTACACAGACGCCTCCGGGCGCAACAAGGTCTTCCCGCCCAACGCAGACTTTGTGGCCAGGGAGATATATGGCGACTCCCTCCTCCATCTCGAAGTCGCCAAGCTCAAATATCAGTTCATGAACAATGCACAGGCGCTCATACATGGCGACCTGCATTCCGGTTCCATTTTTGTACGGGAAGATTCGACGAAGGTCATCGATCCCGAATTCGCTTTTTATGGCCCGGCCGGCTACGATGTCGGCAACGTAGTGGGAAACATGTGCTTCGCATGGGCCAACGCTGCGGTGACCATGGAACGCAGCAAAGACAGGGAAGACTATATTGGCTGGCTGGATGCCACCATCGTCGACATAGTAGAGCTTTTCAAAAAGAAGTTCTGCGCACTGTTCGCGGCGCGTGTCAGCGACAGGATGGCGATGACCGAGGGGTTTTCCTCCTGGTTCCTGGACACGATACTGGCCGATAGCGCCGGTGTCGCGGGCCTCGAGATGATACGGAGAGCCGTAGGCACAGCCCAAGTGAAAGACCTGACTTCCATCGGGGACGATGCAGCCAGAAAGCTCGCCGAGCAGCTCGTAATGCTTTCGGCAAAGCGCTGTATCATGAACCGGGAGTCCTACACCGAAGGCCGGAATTATACCGATACACTGCACGAAGTACTTAAAAGCCTCGGACGCTGAGCGTTGCCGAGAGTAGCATCAAGAGAGAGGCTATATATGGACATAATCCGTGAAATGAAAAAGAAAGTGCTTGAGACAACGTTGATGTCCTACGACGAAGGGCTTTTCGCAGGCACGAGCGGCAATCTGAGCATGTGTGACCCCCAGCGGGAGGTGGTGGCGATAACGCCGAGCAGCATCCGGTACGAAACGATGACCGAAGATGACATCATGGTAATAAAGATGGATGGCACTGTGCTCGAAGGGGCGCACCGGCCTTCGTCGGAGTGGCGGATGCACACCGCAATCTTGCGGCAGCGGAAGGATATAGGCGCAGTGGTGCACACGCACTCGCCCTACGCCACCAGCTTTGCGGTGGTCGGAACTCCCGTGCCTCTCATTCTCATCGAGATGCTCGGCTTTCTTGGCGGAGAGATCCCCGTCGCCGATTTTGAGCTTCCCGGCTCCCTCGAACTGGGGCTCAGCGCCCTCAATGTCCTGAAAAACCGCAACTCCTGTCTTCTCAGCAATCACGGCGTTCTGACCATAGGCGCGACGATAGAGCAGGCCCATATCCGGGCGGTCTACGTCGAGGATGCGGCCAAAATCTATTCGCTCGCGCTCCAGGCAGGCAGCGTTCGCCTGGTTCCCGAAGAGGCTGCCCGGAAAATGCGGGCCAGACTCGGAATCTCCGAATAAGAAGGAATAAAAACTGAAATGACAACATACAAATATTTCGGGCCGACATGCAGCATGTTCGGGTATGGATGCCTTGGCGCTCTGGGCGATGAGCTCAGGATCAGGGGCTATAAAAGGGCACTCATCGTTACGGACAGGGCAATCGTCGAACTCGGCATAGCCGCCAAAGTCATCGAAGTGCTGGACAATGCAGGGATAGGCCACGCCGTTTTTGCGGACGTGAAGCCGAATCCGACCGTCGCCAATGTGAAAGCGGGACTTACGCTTCTCCGTGCCGAGGGCTGCGATTTTATCGTGACCGTCGGAGGGGGCTCTTCCCACGACTGCGGCAAGGCGATAGGGATACTGGCCACCAATGGGGGCGAGGTGGAGGATTACAAAGGCGTCGACAAAAGTAAAAAGAAAGCGCTCGACATCGTGGCGGTGAATACGACCGCGGGGACAGGGAGCGAGTGCACCCGCGCCTATGTGATTTCGGACGAAGAAAAAAAGACCAAGACTGGCATCAAAGACAGAAACGCGCTGGTGACCATAGCCGTCAACGACCACTCCCTCATGATGTCGCTGCCCCGCGGTCTCACCGCGGCGACAGGCATGGATGCCCTTGTCCATGCCGTGGAGTGCTATATCTCGAAAAACGGATTTTTGCTCACATCCCAGCTTTCGCTGGCCGCCATACGCTGTGTGTTCGACTGGCTGCGCGAAGCCGTGCGGACCCCATCGAGCGAGCGGGCGAGAGAAGGCATGGCAGTGGCGGAATATCTTGCGGGGCTCGCATTCGGGAACGGCGGCGTCGGTATGGTTCACGCCGTGTCCCACCAGCTTGGAGCTCTGTACGATCTGCCACACGGGCTGTGCAATGCGATTCTCCTTCCTCCCGTCATGGTATTCAACAAGCGGGGGACAGAGGCAAAGCTCGCCGAGCTGGGCCGTTTCCTGCGGCCTCTCGACTGCGGGGGGAAGAGTGACTCCATGATGGCCGATATAGCCATTGAGGAGTTCAGGAACTTGTCATCCGACATTGGCACTCTCGTGCCGCTCGGTTCGCTCGGAGTCCGCAGGGAGGATTTTGAGCTTATCGCACAGAAGGCTCTTGCGGATATGTCGCTGCTCAACAATCCGGTGCAGCCCACGGCAGACGAGATCGTGGGCGTGCTGCAGAGCGTGTATTAAAAGGGGAGACAGAGAAATGGATATGGCAGACAGGGCAGACAAGGATCTCGCGTTCATGCTGCGCTATGAAAACGTGGCCTGGTACGACGGTAAGGTGGTGCGCATATTGGACAGGCGCGTATATCCCGCAAAGACCGAGTATGTGATCTGCAGATCATACGTCGAGGTCGCCGACGCAATCAGGGACATGGTCACCCAGAGCGGCGGCCCCTACCTCGCGGCCGCCATGGGCATGGCTCTGGCAGCGCGAGAGGGGGAGGGGAAAAAGGGGAAAAAGTTCATCGCCCATATGGAAAAGGCAGCCACTGTCCTCTCTCACGCCAGGCCCACGACCATGCAGCGGATGATCGATATCACCTCCGGATGCCTGGAGGCGGCCGCGGCGGCCATGGTGCAGGGCGAAAGGGTCGACGAAGCAGTATTCGCCGAAGCGCTGCACACCGTGAATGCCCGCTACGCAAAAACCGCGCTGGCGGCGAAATACCTTGTGGACAAGATACCGGACGACGGCACTGTCATGACCCAGTGCTTCGCCGAGACCATCATAGGCATGATGCTCAAGGAGTGCCGGGCGCGGGGAAAGACCATCAGCGTGATCTGCGCCGAGACGCGGCCCTATTTCCAGGGAGCCCGCCTGACGGCCAGCGTGGTGAAGGACATGGGCTTCGATGTGACGGTGATCACGGACAATATGGCAGCCTACACACTCAAGGCCAAAAAAGTGGACATATTCACTTCGGCAGCCGATGTCATATGCATGGACGGCCACATCGTGAACAAAGTGGGGACCTTTCAGATAGCCCTCGGGGCCAGTTACTGGGGCGTACCCTATTATGTGACCGGCACGCCCAACCCCAAGCACCCCACGATCGATACGGTGCACATCGAAGAGCGCGACGGCGAGGAAGTCCTTTCGGCTATGGGAGTGAGGACGGCCATGGCTGGCGTGAAGGGCTTCTATCCAGCCTTCGACATCACCCCGCCCAAGCTCTGCGACGGTGTCGTCACCGACAAGGGCATATATCCGCCCTGCGACGTCGCGCGGTACTGGGAAAAAGACTGAGGAATACTATAGAAATGCACACCTCATCCGGAGCAGGCGGGCTGCGCAGAGGGTTTGTTTTATCCTTCGGCGCCCTGATGATGATCTTCAACGGCCTTATCTATGCGTGGTCGATCTTTGTCGCCCCGCTTGAAAGTGCCTTCGGCTGGAACAGAGGGCAGACATCTCTCGTATTTACGCTCTCCATGAGCGTCTCGATTCTTGGGCAGATCGCGGGAGGACACAGCGCCTCGCGCGGCCGCCAGGGGCCCATGCTCAGACTGGCGGCGCTCCTCCTCACGCTGGGGTTCATCTGGGCGTCGACCATCGACTCTCTACTTCCCCTCTATGTCTCCTATGGCATACTCTGCGGTTTCGCCGTTGGAATAAGCTACAACACCGTCATATCCACCGTGCTGAGTCATTTCCCCGAGCGAACGGGTTTTGCCTCGGGCATACTGCTCATGGCCTTCGGATTGGGCAGCCTCGTGCTCGGCTCCGCGACAACCTCCCTCATACTGCACTACGGGTGGCGCATCGCGTTTCGCACCCTCGCGGTCGGCTTCGGGGCCGTCACATTCGCTGGCAGCCTCATCGTGGTGCCTGCGGGCCGGAAGGCCGAAGAAGAGGGCTCTTCTGCAGACCCCAGTCCGCGCGACATGATCAGGGAGGGCCCCTACGCCAAGTTTTTCATATGGGCAGTGCTCATGAGCAGCACCGGCCTGCTCATACTTGGACACGCCGCCCCCTACGCCGCGGACCTCGGCGCGTCAGTGGAACTTTCGGCCCTTTCGGCAGGCTTCATCTCCATCTTTAACGGGATATCGCGGCTGCTGTTCGGCCACCTCTATGACAGGAGAGGGCATGTCACCGTGATGTTTTTGACCTGTGCTCTCTATATCATCGCGACCGCCGGCCTGGTGGCGGCATATTTTGCCAACAGCCTGTGGATTCTCTTCCCTTCATATGCAGTGCTGGGCCTCGCCTACGGAGGAGGGCCGGTCACCGTCTCCACCTACATCAAAGAGCGCTATGGCGACAGGCACTATGGAGTCAATTTAGGGATCACAAATCTGAACATCGTCGTGGCCTCTTTCATAGGCCCCCTGCTCGCGGGCATGCTCCGCTCCACGTGGCAGTCGTACCTCCCGGCCTTCGTCCTGATGTTCGTGTTCGTGAGCATCGCCTTCGCACTCGTTCCGTATAGAGAACCGAGCTGAAACATATAAGAAAATACTATTCGACTATGAGCTTCCCGTGAAGCATTCCCATGCCACAATGAAAATCGTACACCCCTGTTTTTTCCACTTTTACGTCGATGACAACTTCAGTCCCTTCAGGCAAGTCAGCGCCGATCCCAATATCCGGGAATACGACCTGCTCTGAGCAGCGGGAACTCTCCCTGCGAGTGAAGCGAAGACGAATCGGTTTATTGATCTTGGCGACGATTACATCGGGGGTATACCCGCCTTTTACTGAAATGGGGATATCTTGGATATCTCCTTCTGCTGTCGCCACAAGCGTACCTTTTTTTGACTTGCCCCAGAAGAACCACGCAATGAATGCGATAAGCAGTATACCCGCACTGTCGACTATCAACGTAGTAAGGTTCATATTGCACTCCCTGTTACCGGTTTTGATTCTGAATCCTTGAAGAGAGGCCGGTAATAGCGCAGGCGGTTCGCATTCGCGACGACGGTCACTGAAGAGAAGGCCATCGCAGCTCCGGCAAGCAGGGGGCTCAAGAGGACGCCGAAAACAGGAAACAGAATTCCCATGGCGATCGGAACACCGAGGACATTGTAGAAAAAAGCTCCGAAGAGATTCTGCCTAATGTTTTTTAAGGTGGCACGACTCACGTCGATGGCTATTACAACGTCCTCCAGACTTCCCTTTATAAGCGTAATATCAGATGCTTCAATCGCGACGTCGGTTCCGGTTCCGATGGCGACACCTATGTCGGCTTCCGCAAGTGCAGGCGCGTCGTTTATACCGTCTCCGACCATGGCAACACGTTTCCCGGTATTTTTTAGGCCGGAAATCACTTTGGATTTTCCCTCGGGCGGAATTTCTGCGAAGATTTGATCTATTCCTACACTCTTGGCGATTGCCTCGGCCGTACGGCGGTTATCGCCAGTTATCATCACTGTCCTGATACCCATGGTATGCAGACGTGCAATTGCCGATTTTGAATCGTCCTTCACCGTATCCGCGACGGCAATCACACCGGCGATCTTCCCATCTATTCCAATATACATGGCTGTCTTGCCTTGGCTTGCAAGATTCATTGAAGTATCGGCAAGAGAATCAACACTGGCCCCTATTTTCTGCATGAACCCCGCATTTCCTATTGCCACTTTTTGATCGGAAACGACAGCCTGTGCGCCATAACCAGGGACTGCCTCGAAGTCTTTTGCCTCAATAAGTTCCTTTTCTTCCCTACGGGCACCCTCAACGATAGCCTGGGCAAGCGGATGTTCCGATAGGTATTCTAATGAAGCTGCGAGTACAAGTAGCCTATCTCTCTGGAATCCTTCAGCGGCAATCAGATCAGTCAGCTCGGGTTTTCCCTTGGTTATAGTACCGGTCTTGTCGAAGGCAACGATCTCTATCCCACCTGCATTCTGTAATGCTTCTCCCGAACGAATGAGAACACCATGCTCTGCCCCCTTACCGATCCCAACCATGAGGCTCATGGGAGTCGCCAGTCCGAGAGCGCAGGGGCAAGCTATTATAACGACAGTGACGGCTGTCAGGAGTGCAAAGACGATCCGGGGTTCTGGCCCAAAATTATACCAGATAAGGAATGTAATGATTGAGAGTATCATGACAATTGGCACAAAATAGCCCGAAACCGTGTCGGCCATCCTCGCAATTGGTGCCTTGCTGTTTTGGGCGGATTCGACCAGTTTGACGATTTGTGCCAATGCTGTATCTTTTCCAACCTTGGTCGCCCTGAAACGGAAAGCGCCGGTTTTATTGATAGTAGCGCCAATCACTTCGTCTCCCGAAGCTTTCTGTACCGGTATTGATTCACCCGTTATCATCGATTCGTCGATCGCCGTCGTACCTTCGATTATCGTACCGTCTACAGGAATTTTCTCACCGGGTTTTACGATGATAATATCGCCAACAAGGACTTCTTCGGCGGGGAGATCGAATTCCCGATTGTCGCGGATTACTCTCGCGGTCTTTGCCTGCATGCCCAAGAGCTTCTTGATCGCTTCCCCCGTCCTCCCTTTCGCACGGAGTTCCAGGGCCTGACCGAGTACAACAAGTGCAATCACGACAGAGACAACGTCAAAGAACGGTTCGGCTGTTTTTTGGGGGAACAGCGAAGGGAAGAGCGTGACCGCCATTGAAAAGACCCATGCAGCGATTGTCCCCGTCGCTATGAGAGTATTCATGTTGGCGGTACGGTGCCCGAGGGCATTCCAGGCACCGATAATGAAATCGCTGCCCGACCACAGAAGAACCGGCAAGGTGAGTGCTCCTATTGCCAACCAGATCATTCGCATCGTTGCCGGATCCAGCCCTGCGACAAAAGGGAATAGCTGCGGATAGGAGACGAGAACAACCGGTATGGAGACAATAAGTGCAAAATAGAATCGCTGCATCAGGCGCCTGTACTCTTTGTCCTGTGTCTCTTTTGCTCTTTCGGCCAGAGAACTTCCGTCCGGTTCCACTCTATAACCGGCCGATTCGACTGCTGCATTGAACGAAGCAGGATTTACTGCACCTTGAACAAAACTGACTGTTGCTTCTTCAGTCGCCGGATTTACATTGGCCTCGAAAACACCCGGAAGAGCCTTGATTGAATTCTCGATCTTGGTAACGCAGGAAGCGCAATGAATGCCTTTTACTTTGATCCTTTGCTCAGAGAAGACCACCATACCGCCATCGTGCTCTATCGCATCGATGATCTTTGCAAGATCGGTTCTGGAGGATTCGTATCCTACGGAAACAAGCCAATGGGTCCTATTGAATTTTACTGAAGTCACACCCTCAACTTTTCGAATCCCCGATATCAGTTGATCCTCAGACAGCGTATTTGACCGAGGCCGAATCGGAATATCTATTCTGGAAATCTGCGCATCCGGATTGAAGCCGGTCATCGCAGAAACCAGAGTTGTGGAATCATGATTCTTCGCGTACATAGGCATGAGGATCCTTATCAAACGCTTTCGCACACGAGGCTGAGCAGAAATAAAATTTCTTGCCTTCATACATTCGAGTCTCTTCGGCCTGAGAAGGCGTGATTTCCATTCCGCACACAGGATCCTTTACTTTCATGTTCGCCGCCTGACTGTCGGTTTTCCCATGTTTCATACATCTTCCTCCCTAAATACCAATATAATTCAATACAGAACATTTTAAAATTAATTTGTGTCGATGAATATTGTATGAACGCAATATATTTAGTGTATGAAAGTTCTCAGTTACTTCAGTAAAGAAGCAGCTTGATGTTTCACCAATGGTATTCGACGCTAAAGCCTGTACTCCATGGAGCATGATCAATCAGCTTCCAGGTTTTCAGTCTCGTATCGTATGCCTCCATATCTATGTGCTATTTTGTTGTATATCCAGATATTTATCCTTACAGTGATATAGACGCCTATGAGCGAGAGGAAGCTCATGCCTACTCTCCCCAGCAATTCGGGAAACGTCTCTATTTCTTCGATTTTTACACCGCACAGGAAAAGGATGAATAGTATGGGTACCGCAATTATCCACGGAATAAAGAGCCACATAAATATCACATTTGCGAGTCTCTCTCCATCGATATTGGTGATTTCTTTTTTCATAGCCCCCTCCAATTAAGCAATCAGACCGAGGCGCGTGCGACGAGCAGGTCGCTCTGCCATCTATATCTTGTAGAAGGCTGAGACACATTGTCGATAGAGACTTCTGCGTCCCAGCCTTCTTTCGTGTAGACAATTATTGCGTTGCGTTACCCGCTACGGTTATCAATGACCAGAATACACTTTATGGGTCACCGTATCCACGAAAATATACGGTTCAGCAGGATTCCTGCCAAAAATGAAATAAGGATTACCCCGTTTTGGGCCGAGCGGGTTTCGTAATGTCACCGTAGTATATTTATCTTTAAATCCGGCTTGTTCCTTGAGTGTATTCGCCTCCGGCAGATCCATGGTGACAGGCCACTGTATCACGACATCTTCCAGCCATGGTTCCTGAATCAGCTGCGGTTCGCCAAATTCACCATATCCAGTCGACTTGATGATGACGGTGCTGTTGTTCTCGTTTTGGAAAACGACTCTCAGCTTATCGATTTGTGCAGGATCGCTGGTTTCCCCTCGAGTGGCGACTCCGTCGGCTTCGTACAATTTTGCTTTAGGATATTTTTCTGTTACAATTCTTACCGCAATATTGACACGCCCATCAAAACTTAAAATAGCCATGTTCATCTCCATTGAATAAGTGCGGCTAATCATAAGTTCAGGCAAGAGGCCGCCCACCTTGCTGAGTAAGAGAATTGTGCATCCAATTATTTTTTGCCGGCGCACCTCCTTTCAGTGAAAAGATTTTGTGGAAAATACCGTTCGATTCACATCCTTTATAGAGAGTGATTCGGCGCCAAACGGCGTCCGCCTGACGTGCGTATGGCTGTTGATGTGTAATATTTTATTATATCATTTTCACATGACGCAAGATGAATAATTTCATTAAATTTGAGACGCTGCGTTTTTTTCTTAATGACATTTAATACATTAAAATTAAGTGTCATGTCGTATGTTATGGAGCAAAGTATGAAACCATATCGGAAACCAACAAGTACTGAATATGCAATAATACATCAGCTTTTGTCCGTTGTTGGGGACCAGAATGAAAGGGCACGGTATTTACATCAAATACAGGGTTTGGAAGTTCAGGAAATAGACGATGACGGCTCCCTCGGATTGAAAATATCTCATCTGGAATTCCGAGATAGTAACACACAAGCCAGAGCCATTGCTGAAGGCATACTGGGAGTTCCCGACAACCATTATGTCACGTTTATACTCCATGGAAGAGATGGTCTATTGTCAGAGCTTGAAATCTTTAAAGATGATTTTTCAAAAATCACTGAAAAAATTGACGGCAATTTGCTGCATGTAATTCCAAAATAGGAAAGTGCAATTTGGAGGCCTATTCTTTTGAGCGCCTTGGCGGCGGGCTTACAAGTAGGGACAACAGAGAGCTGATAAATTCCATACTACTTCATATCCCGCACAGATCTAAGCCTTTGACACTTTTTAGCTATAAGAATGTATCTTGTCTAGTTCTTTGTTCATCTTCTTTTGTACTTCCCGTATCTCGAGCTCATTCTGAAGATTCAACCAAAACTTGTACGAGTTTCCAAAATACTTCGATAGCCTTAAGGCCATCTCTACCGAGAGTTTCCTCTTGTTGTGCAGTAGATCCAACACCGTACTCGTCGATACATTTATCTCCTTTGACAATCTATATGGCGTAATATCCAAAGGCTCCAGGAACTCTTCCCGGATTATTTCTCCTATTGTAGGAGTCTCTATATAGTCCTTATTCATAGGTCGCACCTCATGCAGATATATCTGTCAAGCAGATATATCGTTTATTATCTTCATTCAGTGTCAATCTCGGCAATGCCACGTCAGCGCCGTTGTTCGCCGCGGCGAATAGTATATTTGAATCTTTTACCGCCACTTGTTTTAATACTGGCAGAGATACTTTTCGCTTCTTCAATATTTCCATCGACAGAAATGAGATTGCCTTCTTTTTCAAACTCGCTCTTATATATATTCCCAAATGTTACTATATTCTGCCAGCAGGCCAGTTCTCTCTCTGTTACCTCTACAAATTCATACTTGGCACTGTATTTCTCCAATATACGGCCAACTTTATTTTCTTTTGCATTTTCCCACATGCCATTTTTTGTAATACACTGATACTCTGAATAATATATGATTGCCGTTCCCTCTGGCGATAGCGATGAAAGAATGTTGCTGATGGATGTATCGAGATCATCCACAAAATAGAGAGAGTCAATGACGAGAATAAGGTCGTATCCCTGCTGATGATCAACGAAAGTATCAATATCTCCGAGAATAAATTTTAGATTTTGAATTTGGTTATGGTCATTGAGGTAACGGACAACTCTTTTCGAATTTTCCAGACCGAAAAACAGACCATCGCTCTGTTGAGCTAAAAATCCAAGGAGTTCACCGGTTCCGCATCCAAGTTCTAAAGTTCTATAGGGCCTTTTATATTTAACATATTCTATAAGTTCCTCAATATCTTCACTGCTCACCATGCTCAAAAGCTTAATCGGATAGCCATAGACATGGCTGCAATATCTACCAAAGACCTGCGATTTTACCATTGAGATTATCGTATCTTCAAAACCTGCAATGAGGTCCTCTTTCTTGGGCACAAAAACCTCCACAAGTGATATAAACGCCCATGAGCAAGAGAAGGCTTATGCCTATTCTTTCCAGCAATTCAGGAAACGTCTTTATTTCTTCAATTTTTTTCGTATGATATTCATAAAAATTATCCCTATCAGTAAGCCTACTGACCCTGTGTAACCAAGAGGTATCCCGGTTATTACACTGAAGAAATACCCGATGACGCACCACAACACTACTACAAGAATTCCATAGATCATGTTTTTACCTCCATGTTGTCGGATAAAAGATCATAATGAACATGATATTCCGCTTTGGACCAATTTTTTTTGATGCAAGATATACGTCACCGCATGTACATACGTCAGGAGGGAACTTTTGACTGCGGTCCTGGGCGTGGTCGCCGAAACAGGCTCACGCCTCAGAAGTTCGCATTTTGTTTTACTTATGGATATTGTATGCCCCGCTGTGGCGAGGAGTCAATCTTGTATTTCATGGATTGATAAAGAGGCAGGATACACATTGAACGGACTCTGGCGACAGGAATCCGGGCGCCTGCCTACTATATATATTTTTGCATATTGTTGTTGCTATATGAACAGGGGAACAGTATAATTATGATAAACAGTGGATAGTATCGAATACGAGGGGGTGACGTTATGGCTGACGACGGGAAGCACCCGATGATGGATGACGCAAACAAACAGGCAACTACCAGAGGCACGTCGAATCGAGACTGGTGGCCCAACCAGCTGAACCTCAAGATTCTGCATCAGCACTCGTCGCTGTCCAACCCCATGGGGAAGGACTTCAACTATGCCAAGGAGTTTAAAAGCCTCGATCTGGCGGCCGTAAAGAAGGATCTGCGTGCGCTGATGACCGACTCACAGGACTGGTGGCCGGCTGATTTCGGTCACTACGGGCCCTTGTTCATTCGTATGGCATGGCACAGTGCCGGGACGTACCGCACCGGCGACGGTCGTGGCGGTGCGGGGGCTGGACAGCAACGCTTTGCGCCCCTCAACAGCTGGCCCGACAACGTGAACCTGGACAAGGCGCGTCGGCTGCTTTGGCCGATCAAGCAAAAGTATGGGAAGAAGATTTCGTGGGCCGATCTTATGATTCTTGCGGGCAATGTCGCCCTGGAGTCGATGGGGTTCAAGACTATCGGATTCGCTGGCGGCCGTGTGGATGTTTGGGAACCGGAAGAAGACGTCTATTGGGGTTCTGAGAATAAGTGGCTGGATGACAAGCGCTACTCTGGTAATCGGAACCTCGAAAACCCGCTCGCCGCCGTCCAGATGGGCTTGATCTACGTCAATCCGGAAGGCCCGAACGGCAAGCCCGATCCGATTGCGGCGGCCAAAGATATCCGCGAAACATTTGCCCGCATGGCCATGAACGACGAAGAGACGGTTGCGCTTATCGCCGGTGGTCACACGTTCGGCAAGACCCATGGCGCTGGCCCTGCGTCCCATGTGGGGCCTGAGCCCGAAGCGGCGGGCCTCGAGGAACAGGGTCTCGGTTGGAAGAGCAGCTTCGGCACCGGCAAAGGCGATGACACGATCGGCAGCGGTCTGGAGGTCACCTGGACCAACACGCCAGACGAAGTGGAGCAACAACTTTTTCAGAATTCTGTTCGGCTACGAATGGGAACTCACGAAAAGTCCGGCTGGTGCGCATCAGTGGACACCAAAGGGTGGCGCCGGCGCCGGCACGATTCCGGATGCCCATGACCCGTCCAAGCGTCATGCGCCAACCATGCTGACCACTGACCTTTCCCTGAGGTTCGACCCTGCCTACGAGAAAAATTCGAGGCGCTTCTACGAGCACCCGGACCAGCTCGCGGAAGCATTCGCCCGCGCGTGGTTCAAGCTGACGCACCGCGACATGGGGCCGCGTACCCGCTATCTCGGCCCGGAAGTTCCGGCCGAAGATTTCATCTGGCAGGACCCCATCCCCGCAGTCGATCACACGTTGATTGATGAGCAGGACATTGTTTCCCTCAAGGGCAAGGTCCTGGCTTCGGGGCTGTCGGTATCCCAACTGGTGTCGACCGCCTGGGCTTCAGCGTCCTCCTTCCGTGGCTCCGACAAGCGTGGTGGTGCGAACGGCGCACGAATACGCCTCGCGCCGCAGAAGGATTGGGAAGTCAATCAGCCGGCCGAACTGGTGAAGGTGCTGAATGTTCTCCAGGGGATCCAAAGCGAGTTCAACAGAACGGCTTCCGGAGGCAAGAAGGTCTCGCTGGCCGACTTGATTGTTCTGGCCGGTTGTGTGGGTGTCGAGCAGGCTGCCAAGAAAGCCGGTCACGACATGACAGTTCCTTTCACGCCGGGACGCATGGATGCCCTACAGGAGCAGACCGATGTGGTCTCCTTCGCTGTGCTCGAGCCAATCGCGGATGGCTTCCGCAACTACCAGAAGGCCCGTTTTGCCGTGTCCGCCGAGGAATTGCTGGTTGACAAGGCGCAACTGCTGACGCTGACCGCACCGGAGATGACGGTGCTCGTAGGCGGCATGCGCGTGCTGAACACCAACTTTGGACACACCCGGCACGGAGTTTTTACCAAGAGGCCGGAAACGCTTACCAATGACTTCTTCGTGAACCTGCTCGACATGGGCACAGAATGGCAGGCGGTGTCGGACGCCAAGGACTTGTTCGAAGGGCGCGACCGCAAAACAGGCGAGGTCAAGTGGACCGGTACCCGGGTCGATCTCATCTTCGGCTCGAACTCTCAGCTCCGGGCTCTATCCGAGGTCTACGGAAGTGCGGATTCGCAGAAGAAGTTCGTTCAGGATTTCGTGGCGGCCTGGACCAAGGTGATGAACCTCGATCGCTTCGATCTCGCTCGAGTGTAGCATAAACGTCTTTTTGTTACAGGATACTCTACAGTAGCCGTCAAGCTGCACGCAGCTTGACGGCATTTTAGTCGTTCGCGGGTTCGTCTTTCATATACTAAGAGGGCCGCGGGCCCTGCCGTCACGGAAGCACCATTGCGGGTGCTCAGTTTCCTCAAATTTGCCATCTGAACACCTTCCTTATAATGAGATACTTTCCTCAGCCTGGGCAGGACCTCTCGCGGGGTCTAGGCCTTATCGAATGGCAAGTCATAAAAAAGATTGAAAAGAACGTTGACATATCGGAAATCCGGGTTTACCATGAACAGGTAAATTATATGATGCATCATATATCATATAATTTACAATAAAAGCATAGGAGGCATTTATGGCTAGATTCGCGCGGAAGGCTATGCTTGGGCTGGTGATTCTGGCCCTCTTTAGTTCTCCGGTATGGGCTCAGGGGAAAATTGATCCTTCAAAGCCTATTAAGATCGTTCTGAGTGCTCCGTTTACAGGTAGCGGCTCCATTCTCGGCGACTATATCAAGGAAGGTGCACAGCTCGCTGTCGATGAGATCAATGCCAGCGGCGGTGTCAGCGGGGCGAAATTCCAGCTCATCGTGTACGATGATCAGGCCAACGCAAGCACTGCGGCGACGGTGGTCCGCCGCGGTCTGTATGACGATAATGCCGTGGCGATCTTCGGGCCGAACATGAGCGCCGCCGTGATTGGGGTTCACACACTTGCCCAGCAGGCCCGCAAGCCAATGCTTGTCGGCGCAACGTCGGTCTCATTCCGCTACGACAAGGTCAAAAACGAGTATCTCTTCCGTCTCAGGGCGGATGACGGCATTAAGGTCATGCAGCAGGTGAGATATATCGCCGAAGTCCTGAAGTCCAAGAAACCCGGAATTATCTGTGGCTCGACTGACTACTGTACCTCGGCCCTCGACGTCGCCAAGGCTGGTTTTGAGAAATACGGCATCAAAATCGCGGCTGTCGAAATGATGAAGGAAGGCGACAAGGACGTGACTGCTCAGATGACCAAACTCAAGAACGCCGGCATCGATTGCCTCGTCGGTTTGACCCACGAGCCCGAGGCTGCCGTCGTGATGAAACAGGTGGCCCAGATGAAGCTGACGGTGCCCGTCGTCGGATTCTCTGCCTGGGGCGTCCCCGCTTTTACCGACCTCGCCGGCGATGCGGCGATCGGCGTAATCTCTGTTCAGGGTTTCAACCCCGCCGACACTGACCCGGTGGTCAAGAAATTTGTCGACGCCTACACGGCGAAATGGGGCAGGGAGCCGAGCGATCCGGCGCAGTGCTATTACGATGGCGTGTATCTTCTCAAGAAAGCCATCGAGATGGCGGGGAGCACGGACTCTGTGAAAATCGATGAAGCTCTGAAGAAAGTCGAGTACAGCGGTGTCCAGGGGCCGATGAAGTGCGATGCGCTCCACAACTACACCGACATCTGTTATATCTCGCAGTTCGACGGCAAGGGCTGGAAGATCATTTCCAAGCTTCAATAGTTCAGGTGGACGACGGGTCGATCTTTCCTTTTCAGGAGGTCGGCCCGCTCCTTCTCTCCGCTCTGAGAGGAAATGGCTATGGTTCTTAATGATTTGCTTCAGAATATCATAGGTGGCGTGACTATTGGATCGACCTATGGCCTTATCGGCTTGGGTGTGGTCTTCCTCTGGCAGAGCATCAACAGGATAAATTTTGCCAATATAAGCTCGGCAATGCTCACGTCGTATCTGTTCTATACCTTCTATACACAGCTTCACCTCGGTTTTTTTCTGTCGTTTCTCGTCTCGCTCGTGATCATCGCTGTGTATGGGCTACTGCTGCGTTATGCCGTGTTTGAGCCGATCAACCGTCATGGCGGGGAGAAGCTGGAGTTCGTCGTGGCGACGCTGATGGTGTGCATTCTCTGGCTGTCCGTCATCAAGGCCATCTACGGCGGGCTTCCCAAGCCCTTTCCCCCGGTGTTCGGCGAGGCTACGAGCTTTGTCCAGATTGGGGAGCTGAGCGTTCCCTCTGTCTACTTCTGGATTTTCTTTGTGGTGCTGATTCTGATCATCGCGCTTTTCTTCTTCCTCAGAAAGACGATGATGGGGAAGATGCTCCGGGCGACGGCACAGAACAAAGAAGCTGCGTCGCTCATGGGAATCAACGTCAACCTGACAACGTCTCTTGCCTTTATGCTGTCGACGACGATCGTGGGCATAGCAGGCATGCTGCTTGCACCGGTCTATTTTGTCTCTCTCGAGTTGGGTGGCGGGCCCATTGGTGTCAAGGGATTCGCCTCTGCAGTGATGGGAGGCCTCATTGATCCCTTCGGGGCGATCCTTGGCGGTATAACAATAGGTCTGATCGAAAATTTCTCTGCCCTTTTCATATCGTCGGCCTACAAGGACATCATTTCTTTTGTGATTCTCGTCGTCGTGCTGCTCTGGAAGCCGCGAGGGATATTCAACTGGACGACCAAGGGAGACTGACCATGCGGCGGAAGCTGAAACGAATCCTTTATTCTGCATTTTTTGTGGTGCTTGTCGCTTTACCTCTGTTCAGCAAGAGCGATTATGATTTGTTTGTTACGAACAAGGCGCTTTTGAACATTATACTCGCGTCCGGTTTGGTGTTTCTTACCGGCTTTGCGGGGCAGATATCTCTGGGACAGGCCGGGTTCTCCGCCATAGGGGCCTACACCTCCGCCCTGATAACCGTAAAGCTCGGCCTGCCCACCGTGGTCGGAATTGTCGGCGGTGTGACACTCAGCGTACTGGTGGGGCTCCTGGTGGCCATACCCTCATTCAAGCTGAAAGCCTTTTTCCTCTCGCTTGTCACGATAGCCTTCGGCCAGATAGTTAATCTGCTGCTCGTCAATCTCAATACAGTGACGGGTGGTTCACAGGGCCTGTTCAATATCCCCTTCTTCAAGATGGGCGATACCCCTTTCACCAACACTGCCTACTATTATGTGTTTTTGGTTTTTGTCTTCCTGGTCATCGGTCTGATGTACCGGATAAAGTACTCTTTTATCGGCAGACGGATGTTTGCGGTCAATGATGACGAGATCGCTGCCGAAGCCTGCGGTGTGAGTTCGCGGAGGACCAAGACTTTCGCGTTTGGACTCTCGGCCGGTCTGGCGGGGCTTTCGGGCGCTCTGTATGCCCATATGTTGGGCTTCCTGACACCGGACCCCTTCACCTTCTTCGATTCGGGCAACTTTGTGGCCATGGCGGTGGTCGGCGGTCTGCGCCACCTGAGTGGCGGCGTTGTCGGCGGATTCGCCCTCACATGGCTTCCCGAGCTGCTCCGTCTCAACGTCAGGGGCTTCGAGAATTATTACCTCATAATAAACGCGGTGATTGTCCTCGTAATAATCGTCTTCCTGCCGAATGGCCTGGGGGCGAGCATCTTCAATGGGCTCTCCCGCCTGTGGGGAGAAAAACCGGGTGCCATGACGCTGCATAACTCCAGGGATAATTCCCAAGCCCCCAAGGGTCCGGGGGGAGAAAGAGCATGACGACCAATATCCTCGAAACAAAGGCGCTTACGAAGCGATTCGGCGGCATTGTCGCCAACAACGGTATCGATCTTGCGATCGCGGAGGGGAAGACCACGGGGCTCATCGGCCCCAACGGCTCCGGTAAAACGACCTTCATAAACCAAGTGTCGGGAATATTTCCTCCGACCTCGGGGAGCATCATTTTCAAAGGCCAGGAGATTTCCAAACTGCCGGCCTGTAAAATTGCCTCCTTGGGCATTGCGAGGACTTTCCAGAGGATACAGCTCTTCAGTCACCTCAATGTAGTGGAAAACGTCCTCGTGTCGAGAAGTAAGTTCATGAGCGTTTCGGCGCTCGGAGTAGCGCTCCGGACCCCCAAGCTGAAGCGCGAAGAGCAGGCGCAGTTCGACAAAGCCATGGAGCTGCTCACCCTCTTCGGCCTGGAGAAGGATGCGTGGCAGTTGCCTTCCAGTCTCCCTTACGGAAAGAGGCGCGCCCTGGAGATAGCGCGGGCGCTCGCTCTGGAACCCTCTCTCCTGTTGCTGGATGAGCCTGCGGCTGGCATGACCAAGGATGAGTTTGTGGAGATTCTGCGGATCATGGACATTCTGAAAGAGCAAAAAATTACCACACTCCTCGTGGAACACACGATGGAGTTCATCCGCAAGGCCGTGGATTGGGTGTATGTCTTAAATTTCGGTGAAGTGATCGCACAGGGGCCTTTTGAGGAAATCGAGAAGAACAAGGCAGTCATCACCGCTTACTTGGGAGACGAAGAATGAGCGAAACGAGGGAAGATCTGCTGCAGATCAGAAACCTCACCGTTGCGTACAATGGGATAGTGGCTCTCAGGTCGATCTCTATGAGTGTCGGCAGAGGGGAGGTTGTGTCTGTCCTGGGACCCAATGGTGCAGGGAAAACGACACTGCTGCGCACCATCTCGGGCCTCGTGAGGCCGGAAGCAGGCGCGAGCATACGCTTTCAGGGTAAGGAGATCGTCGGCTGTACCCCATATCGGATCGCGAAAGGAGGCATAGCCCATGTGCCAGAGGGGCGACAGGTTTTCCCCGCGATGTCGGTGAACGAGAACCTCGAGGTGGCATCTGTGAGGATTCCCCGAAGTCGCCGCAGGGAGCGCATCGGCTCCGTGTACAATCTGTTTTCGGAACTGGCGAGCAGGAAAGACCAGCAGGCCGGCTCGCTTTCGGGGGGAGAGCAGCAGATGCTCGCCATAGGACGCGCCATCGTTTCCGAGTGTGACCTCGTTCTCATCGACGAGCCTTCCATGGGCTTGGCTCCGATCGTGGTACAGAGAATTTTCAAGACTCTGAAGGATATCGTCAAGGATACGGCCCTCACCCTCCTTCTGGTCGAACAGAACGCAAAGCTTTCTCTTCCTCTGAGTGACCGCATCTATGTCCTCTCACAGGGAGCGATCGCCATGGAGGGCCCGGTGTCGGAAATTCACGGCAACCAGATGATTCAGGATATGTATTTTGCCAAGGGTTGACAGACGGCCGGCAGAGCCGGGGAACCGGCTGTTGGCCCTTGTGTTTTTCTTAATGTTTTATCATACGGGAGGTTTTCGATCATGGCTCACACATTAAAAGAGCTTGCCGGTATGCCAATGAAGGGTGCTCCTTATTTTGACGATGTGCGTTGGGTGTCGCCCTTAAACTTCATGGATGAGGCTCTGTTTAAGCGATTGCCCGCGAGGGTGAGCATTCATGACGTGACGCTTAGGGATGGTGAGCAAACCTGTGGTCTCGTGTGGCGAGAGGATGACCGCGTGAGAATAGGTGAGGCCCTGAATGAGCTGGGTGTAGACAGAATCGAGGTGGGCATGCCGATTATATCGGAAGAGAATCGCCTGGCAATCAAGCGGCTCAAAAAGATGCACCTCAAAAGCGAGATAGTTGCATTCTGCCGGGCCATTCCCAAGGACCTGGACGCCGCGATCGACGTCGGGGTGGACCGCATCATCGTCGAGCACGCCGTCAATCCTTATCTCAACACCTATGTGTACCACAGCAGCAAGGAAGAAGTGGTCGAAAAGGTGACAAACTGCATCAACTATGCCAAGAAAAACGGGGTGAAAGTCAGTTTTATGGGCTGGGATGCTACGCGCTCTTCCCTCGATTACGTGCTCGAGACCTTCTCACAGATAGCCCGCAACGCCAACCCGGAAACAGTGGCCTTTGTAGACAGCTTCGGGGTGGGCACACCTCAGGCGATCCAGTTCGCCTTCGAGGAACTCAGAAAGGTCATTCCCGAAAATATCGGCCTGGAATTTCATGTGCACAACGAATTTGGCATGGCCATGGGCTCGGTGATGGCGGCCATAGCGGGAGGGGCCCGCATTATCCATTCATCCATGAACGGCCTGGGGGAAAGAACCGGCAATGTCGCCACGGAGCAGGTCGCTGCAGCCCTTAAAATTCTTCTCAATATCGACACGGGTGTAGACATTTCCAAGCTTTGGGGTGTCTCCAGGCTGGTGCAGGACATAGCCAAATTGTCACCGGCCTACAACGCGCCTGTCGTCGGAGACAGGCTTTTCTGGGTTGAGTCGGGTGTTGTCGTCGACGCGTTGGACAAGCTGAACGGGGCAGGGATAATCTCAGCCATGACTCCCTATATGCCTCAGCTGGTGGGACGCCCGGGCCCGGAGATCAAATATGGCGCTTTCAGCGGTAATGCCAGCCTAAAGTACTACCTCAGGCAGCATGGACTATCGGCGACGGAGAACGAGCTCGAGGAGATTCTCGAAAAAGTGCACGCCGAGGGACGGATCCGCAAGGTTGTGCTCGAAGAATCCCTCATCGCCCAAATCGTCGAGAGCGTCCTCGGCAAGGCATGAACCCGATGCTGATACTGGTGGTGAACCCTGGGTCGACATCGACCAGGGTCGCCCTGTACGAGGAAGGGCGATGCAGGAACAATACCAGGCTTGAGCATGATCAGGCCGCCCTCGATATGCCGCTGTTTCCGGATCAGTATAGACTCCGGCACGACAGCGTACTCGGTTATCTGAAAAGTCAGGGCCTTGTCCCCACGGCCCTCGACGCCGTAGCGGCCCGCGGGGGGAGGCTGAAGCCCATCCCCTCCGGTGTCTACCGCATCAATGAGGCTATGGTCAGGCACGCCAGGGAGGGACTCCAGGGACAGCACCCATCCAATATCGCCGTCGTTCTGGCGGCTGAAATGGAGCGAGATTACGGTGTGCCCGGCTTTACCGTCGACCCCATAAGTGTGGACGAGATGGATGCTGTGGCCAAAATTACGGGGCTGGCGGGGCTCGAACGCTCTTCACTTTCGCACGCATTGTCCATGAAAGCGGTGGCGAAGAGGGCGTCGAAAGAGCTTGGAATCGTGTACGAAGACGCACGGCTCATTGTCGTGCACCTCGGCGGAGGCGGCTCTGTCAGCGCCCATCGGGGAGGGCGCATGGTAGACCTGTACAACAGCGACCAGGAGGGCCCTTTTGCCGTTGAGCGGGCAGGGGGACTTCCCAGCCTGAAACTCCTGGAGTATTTGGAGCGGCGGGGACTCTCCTTCGGGGAGGGGGTGAGGCTGCTCAGCCATGAAGGTGGGCTCTTCTCGCACTTTGGCCTCCGGGATATCACAGAGATGACGGCGATGTCCCAGGGTTCTTCCCAAAAGCTCACTGTGCTCGACGCCTATGTGTATCAGATCGCGAAGGGTGTCTCCAGCTTTCTTCCATTATTTTTCGGAGCCGTGGATGCCGTTGTCTTCACTGGCGGTGTTGTGCACAGCCCAGCCATCAAAAAGGCGCTGGAGGAAAAACTTTCGTTTGTGGGGCGGTTGCTGTGGTACCCCGGAGAGTTCGAGATGGATGCACTGGCAGAGGGGGTCCGGTCGGCCCTCCTGGGTCATGAGATCATACGGGAATACTGAATGCAAGAGAATTTTGGGGCATTTGAAAGCTGCGTCCGTAAGGCGGAAGCGTTGAAAAAGAAGATGCGGGTTGCCCTGGTCTGTCCGGACGAGGGGGTGGCCCGTGTGGCGCTCAGCGCGAAGGCCAGAGGGCTGGCGGAGCCTGTCGCCTTCGGCACGGAGCCCATAGAAGGGATGCAGACACAGCTCGTTGGAAGCCCCCAGGAGGCGGCGGAAAACGCTCTGGAACTATGCCTGAAGGGAGGTGCCGATACGGTCATGAAAGGTCTTCTGAATACGAATACCTTTCTGAAGACTGTCGTGAGATCATCCTTCCGGACTTCCTACCTCACCCACTGCTCTATCCTCGACATAGAAGGGTTCGAGCATCCAATCGTGGTCTCCGACGGCACGGTGACCCCCTTCCCCGATCTGTCGCAAAAAATGGAGATAACCAAGAATGCCGTGCGGTGCGCTCGACTTCTGGGGAGAGGCCCCGTCAAAGTTGCGGTCTTGAGTGCCAACGAGCTCGTCCTCCCCGGCATCCCCTCCGGCTGCGATGCACGGGAACTTTCGAGAATGGCCGGAGAGGGAGAGATACCAGAAGCGGTGGTCGACGGACCCATAGCCCTCGACTCCGCCCTTTCGAAGGAAGCCTGCGAGAAGAAAGGCCTCCGGTTTGCCTTCACACCCCCTGCGGACGTACTCATATGCCCCGACCTCGAGAGCGCGGCCATGCTGATCAAGGCGGCCGTATATCTGGCGAAAGCGCGTGTGGCCGGCATTCTCTGGGGCGCGAGGCGGCCCATTGTGCTCACCTCGCGCGCTGACTCGGAAGAATCCAAGTATGTCTCGCTCTGCCTCTGCAAACTGGCGATGGAGGAAGAGTGAAGACGTCATATATGTGGGTTGACCCCCAACTGCCGCACGATCACCGCATCACCGGCCTTTCGATGCCGCTCGCCGATGCTCTCGAGGCGATGGCCTCTCTGGGATTTGACGGCGTCGAGCTGATGATAGGGGACCCCGAAGGTTTCGATGCCGAAGCCTTTGCCTCTGCGGTAAAGGGGTCAGGACTTGAGGTGAGTCAGATCTGCACAGGGGAACTCAGCGGCTCATATAGTCTGGCGCTGAATCATCCCGACCTTGCCCGGAGAAAAGCCGCACTGCGCGCGGCCGAAAAGTGCATAAGGCTGGCGGGACGATGGCGCTGCTCCGTCGGCATCGGGCGTTTCCGGGGCAAGATATGGGATGCAGCACCCCGCACCTCAATGGAGCGGATGACGGATTCGATGAAGATACTGGACCAGATCGCTGGCGATGAAGGGGTCAAGGTCTTCCTGGAACCCCTGCGGCCCGACATCTGCGATACCCTGAATTCGGTCTCTGCGACGACGGCCTTCATAGACGCCGCAGGTCTCGAGTCTTTTGGCTGGCTTCTGGATACCGACCATGTGGAACTCGGCGAGGCGTCAAGGCTGCGGGGGGAGGCTGGAAGCCTCGGTTTTGTCCATTTGGCAGACTCCATGCATGCGCCTCTTGGGCGAGGGAGGATAGATTTTTGCGCCTATCTCTCACTGATTGCCAGCATGGAATATCAGGGGTATTGTAGTATTGAAGTCTTTTCTGATGAAACAATGAATGAAGGGCAATTCCTGTCCGAGATGGCAGGGTTGCTTTCGAAGTTTTTCCGTGAAGCAGAAATAAAAGGTAAAATAAGAAAGGCGGTACACTATGCAAGTTGAGCCTATAAAAGTGCAGAGCCTTGAAGACAGCGTGTATCTCAGCATCAAGGACATGATCGTGAGCCTCAAACTCCAGCCGGGACAGGCGCTCAACATCAATGAGATGGCTTCGCTTCTGCAGGTGAGCATAACCCCAGTGAGGGCGGCTCTCCAGCTCCTGGAGAGGGAGCATTTGGTCTGGCGTGTGCACAACAAGGGCTTTTATGTCGCCTCGCTCACGAAGACTGATGTGGAGAACCTCTACGAGATGAGGCGTTCGCTGGAGATGCTGGCGCTCCAGCGGGCAATTGAGAATATCGACCAGCAGAAACTCTCCGAGCTCATCGAGAATATGAAGAAACTCCTGGCCCAGCACAGAAAGGGACAGAAAAAGATTCTTCCCTACGATTTGGACTACTCGCTCCACGATCTCATCATCTCGTCATGTGAAAATCCCTATCTTCAGAACACGTATTGGGGGCTTTTGTCGAACATCCAGCGATACCGGAACCTCATACGACAGGTGTCGCTGCCCGATGACGACGAGTGGATCGAGTCGGAGCTGGAGGAACACCTCGAGATGGGCGAATATATCCTCCAGAAAGATCTGCAGAAAGTGACGGACATGATGTACCGGCACATTACCCATCTCATTCAGGTCGTGGAAGAACGCCTGGCGCACGTCGGTCTCTTTGCCGAAAAAAAGAAGGAGTAACTGAATGAAGCGGGGGATCATAATGAACAGAGTGGACAATGTTGCGACGGTGCTCGACGATGTCCCTGTCCGAGAGACCGTGGCGAGCAGGGGTCTGGCTGTGCCGGTGGAGACCGTCGCGCGCGAGACGATTCCCCGCGGGCATAAGATTGCCCTTGCCGATATCCCTGCAGGCGCAGATATTCTGAAATATGGCTTTCCAATCGGATATGCCCTTGCGGACATCCCGAAGGGCGCCCATGTTCATGTCCACAATGTGGGAAGCAAGAGAACCGAGGAGTAGAGAGGTACTGAGGATGAAAAAGCTCTATGGATATCGGCGGTCGGACGGTTCGGTGGGGTTTCGGAATTTGGTCCTGGTCATGCCCGTCGTCGCCTGCGTCAACCACACGGCCGAACTGATAGCCCGCGACAGCCCTGGAGTAGTGTCTTTACACCACGAGGTCGGATGCGCCCAGATTGGGGCCGATTACCGCCAATCGCTCATGACTCTGCTCAACACGGGATTGCACCCCAATGTCGGCGCGGTGCTGCTTGTCGGATTGGGCTGCGAACGAGTGGACCCGCATACCCTTGCGGGCGATATCGCCTCCTCGGGCAAAAGAGTGGAGTGCATCGTGATGCAGGAGATAGGGGGCACGGCCCTTACGGTGGCGGCGGGCAAGAAAATCGCTGCCGAGATGGTGGAGCAGCTCGCCATGGCGCGCCGTGAAGAAGTGTCTCCTTCGAGCGTCGTACTCGGCGTCGAGTGCGGGGGCAGCGACTTCTCCTCCAGTCTCTCCTCGAACCCCGTCGTGGGCTATGTCACCGACGCAATATGCGCTGCGGGCGGGCGCGCTGTCCTGTCCGAGACAACCGAAGTCATCGGCACTGAAAAAATACTCACCGCCCGCTGCGCCAGCCCGGAAATAGCCTCAAAGCTCGTAGAGCGCATACGGCGGATGGTCGAGTACAGCAGGAGTGAGGATAGAGACGAGATCGACGGCGTCGCGGTCCCCAACAATATATCTCCGGGCAACGTCCGGGGAGGCCTTACCACCATCGAGGAGAAATCCCTGGGTGCGATATCCAAGGGAGGCTACACTTCTCCTATTGTAGGTGTCGTGGAATACGCCGAACGCGTGGGGCGGACCTCCGGTCTCTGGTTCATGGATTCGCCCGGCTACGACCCCGAATGCACCACCGGCCTCATGGCCTGTGGCTGTAACCTTGTGCTGTTCACTACGGGTCTGGGAACCCCGCTGGGGAATCCCGTCACCCCGATCATCAAGGTGACCGGTAACCGCCTCACCGCAGAGAGAATGAGGGGCGACATCGATATCGACGTGTCCGCCGTACTCGAAGATGGAGCTTCTCTCGAAAGCGAGGCGGCTGCGATGCTCGATGCACTGATCGACGTGGCGAACGGAAAACAGACGCGCTCCGAAGAGCTCGGATACCACGATATGGGTATCACCCGGATAGGTCCCAGACTTTAGCTGCCCAGAGAGGGAACGGGTTTTCACCTCCGCTGCAGCCTTTTGGGGGCTCTCATCGTCGCTTGGTTTCGGGAGGAACTATGGAAGATATGCATATCAGTCTCGAAGAGCTTATCGATGTGTCTGCCGCCGTGCTCGAGAAGCACGGTTTTTCCCGTTCCGAGAGCGAGACAGCTGCCCGCGTGCTCGCCGAGGCCGATGCCCGGGGCATTCGCTCTCATGGCGTCGTGCGCCTCAAACGCTATCTTGCGGAGAAGGATCATGGCTTTATTGAGGCCAACGCCGAGCCGGAGATTGTGTACGAGACTCCCGTATCCCTGGTTGTGGACGGAAAGAGGGCCCTCGGCCAGAAAGTGTCCACCTTCGCCATGGAATGCTGCATCGAAAAGGCGGAGAAAAATTATTTCTGCTTTGCCACCGTGCGGAACTCGAATCATTTCGGCATCTCCGGCTATTACTCCGAGATGGCGCAGAAACGAGGCATGATCGGGATCGCCATGACCAACACATATCCCCTCGTAGTGCCGACTTTCGGCCGGCAGCCTATGCTGGGGACCAACCCCATAGCGCTTTGCATTCCGGCTGTACGGGCCCCCTTCCATCTCGACATGGCGACGAGTGTCGTGCCGCGAGGGAAAATCGAGGTATACCAGCGCGCGGAGCGACGTCTCCCGGAGGGATGGGCGGTAGACGAGTTCGGACAACCAACTACCGAAGCTCCTCGAGTGATAGCCAATTTCAACGCCCATGCGGATGGCGGCCTGCTCCCCCTGGGCGGAGATGGGGAAAAATTCGGTGGCCACAAAGGCTTCGGCCTTGCCATGCTCGTGGACCTTCTTTCGGCGGGGCTTTCGCTCGGGCAGTGGAGCAGAGAGACCTATACGGGCAGGGGAGGCGGCGTCTGCCACTTCTTTGGGACCATGAAATTGGAAGCCTTCGGCGATCCCGACAACATTCGCGGGCATGTGCAGGAGATTGTCGACGGAATCTGTGCCAGCGCCAAAACCGAGGGTGAAGACAAGATATATTTCCATGGTGAGAAAGAAATGGCCGCCAGAGAAGTTTCGTTGCGCGATGGCGTTTCGATACCTGCGGCGCTTCTCGCGGAACTGCGGCGGCTCGCCACGTGAGGGGGAAAGAGGCCAAAAGCTATGAATATGATTGAGCCCTTTACTCCAAAGCCCGCATCCGCCTCCGTGCGGATGAACATCCGCGACGCCATCCCCTTCCACCTTCCTCCAGGGGTTGATCTTCACATCGCCGAGAGTAGACCTGCCACCCTGCCAAAGCAGGGGGAAGTCCTGCGGCGAGCGGTGGAGGGCGCCATCGACGAGGCCTGCGGAGCAAGACTCTCGGAGGTGATCGACCGCAAAAAGCAGGTTGTGCTGGTTGTCGATGACCATACACGGGGCACTCCCACCGCCATGGCCCTGGAAGTGCTCTACGAGCGCCTCCACGGTCTCGGCCTCGACGACGATCAGATGCTGATCCTCTCTTCGGCGGGGACACACCGCCGCATGAGCGACGAAGAAATCAGGGCGAAGACCGGCAGCATTGGGGAACGGCTCGAAGTGGTACAGCACGACTGCAGGGATATGGACAGACTGTACCTCGCGGGGAAAGTCGAAGGTATTCCCGTATGGTTGAACCAGTGTCTCAAAGGCGCGGGAGCAGTGATCGGCATAGGGAGCCTCGTCGCGCACAAGTTTTCCGGCTGGTCTGGAGGAGCGAAGATCATCTGCCCCGGCGTGGCCGGCTACGAGACCATCTATCGCTGTCACTACAAATCCATTGTTGAAGAGCATATTTCCCCCGGCCAGCGCGACAACTGGTTCAGGCGATTCATCGACACAGTAGGGGAGTTGGCCGGTCTGAGTTTTTGCCTCAACTTCGTGCCCTCCATTGGGGGAATCGCCGGCGTGGCGGCGGGCAGTCTCCGGGCTGTCCTCGACAAAAACATTTCTTGTGCCGAGAAGGTGATGGCCACCAGCTTTGCCGCAAAGGCCGACCTTGTACTCGTTTCGGCGTACCCCGCCATCACGGACCTCTGGCAGAGCGGCAAGGGATTCTATATAGGCGACATGCTTGTCAAAGACGGGGGGACTCTCATCCTTGTGACGCCCCTCGAGGAGGGCTTGGGAGATCATCCTGATTTTATTGCCCTTCTTGACCGCCCGCCCGCCGATATCCTCGAGCTCCTTGCCAAGACCAAACTCTCTGACCCCCTTGCGGCCGTGGCATCGTATGCGATACGCCGCATAGGCGAACGCTGCTCGCTGCGCATCGTCACCAGCAATTCCTCATTGTACGGCCGTCCCCTTCTTGGAGCCCCCATCACTGGTGAACTTCAGCCAGTCGTAGACAGTGTCCGGCTCACCCCTGGCTCGTCGGTGGCAGTGCTCAACGACAGCTATGTCCTGCCAAGACTCAACGCTGAGACATGAGCCTGCTCCCGTCACCCGTACAACATAACCGTGTCCGGGGCCGGCAGGAGAGTGCCCGTGGCCTTTTCGTTGGCGCCCGGGCGAACCTAAAACTACAGGAGGATCGACATCGCATTCGTACTTTCCGATAACGTGCGGAGTCGCATCCGCGACATAGTTCCCGAGGCCGTAGATCTCCGCCACAAGCTCCATGCCTCCCCTGAGACAAAATTCGAGGAAAAGAAAACCATGGCCCTCATCCGCAACTTTCTTGCGGAAGGGATCGTGAGGCTGGAGAAGCCCATGCTGGGAACCGATACCATAGGCCTTCTCAAGGGAAGCATCTCCGGCCCGACAGTGCTGTTGCGCGCCGATATAGACGCCCTCCCCATCGAGGAGACCCCCGGCAGGGCCTGGTGCTCGACCTCTCCCGGTGTCGCGCATGCCTGCGGGCATGATGGCCACACCGCCATGCTGCTGGCCGCCGCAAAAGTCCTCGAATCCTGCCGGGATGAACTGACAGGCAATGTCCGCTTCGTGTTCCAGCCGGCCGAGGAAGAGATTGGCGGAGGCAAGTCTCTGGTCCGTGCGGGGCTCCTCGAACTCCCTCCGCGGCCCGACGTCGCCTTTGCGCTCCACGGGTGGAGTGGACTCGGTGTCGGGTTGGTGAGCGGAGCAGCCGGACCGAGGATGGCTGCGGCCGACTCTTTTGTGGTCAAAGTGCAGGGCCGGGGAGGCCACGGCGGACAGCCCCACAGGACCGCAGATCCGATCGTAGCGGCATCCCAGGCCATCGGCGCCCTCCAGACCCTTGTCTCCCGCTCGCTCGACCCCCTGATGCCGGCTGTGGTGTCGGTATGCTCGATCCACGGCGGAAAGACCAGGAACGTCATCCCTGAACAAGTTGTCTTCGAAGGGACAGTGCGTTACTTTGAGCCCAGCCTTAAAGATTTTATCCGTGACAAGATGGATTCGATCCTCAAAGGAGCCTGCGAGGCAGGAGGATGTTCCCATACTCTTGAGTTTATCGAGGGGTATATCCCCCTAATCAATGATCCGGACGCCGTGTCGGCCGCCCACGCAATTGTCGCAGGGGCGCTCGGGGAGAATGCCTGGACCGAAGAGCATGAACCATCCATGGCCACTGAAGATTTTGCCTACTACCTCGACCGTGTCCCCGGATGCCTCCTGCGCTTGGGCCTGGGTATCGACTGGCCCCGCCTGCACAGCCCCGACTTCGACTTCAACGACGAAGCAATCGAATCGGGGATCACTCTTTTCGTATCTTTAGCGCTTGGATACAATAAAGTGAGAGCATCCTCTATGAGGTAAACGAATGAAAAAGATCATGGTTCTATTCGCCATTCTCATGGTGACCGGGATTTTATTCATGATCGCATTCAATGCCATAGGTTTTCGGCCGCTCGATATTGTAGGGAATGATCCAAATTCCAACGCGATGATATTTGGAATATTATATATAATCATCGGGGCAATATTGTGGGGTATCCGGTCAGACACTTATGGAATGAATTTAACTCAACAGGTAGATTATTTTATGCATGGCTATCCAGAAGAGATGAAGCAGCAGAACGCACGATTTCCGCTCGCATTAACCTTCATTGTCAGTGGGGTTCTATTTATCATTTTATACCTTGTCCTAAATAGAATAACACTGAAATAGCGTATGAAGACGGTAGATTCGCCGACCAGGTGCAAAGATCAGGGATATGCCTCGCCATAGATAAGGTACCCTCACTTTCCACAGTTCCTGTCAGTCTACAGCGAGTACAGTACCCCCAGGGATGAAGTAAGCAAACCGAACAGCGGCAGCGTCGGGTCGAACTCGTTGAAGAAATTCCCCGAAAGGGAGGGCCAGCCGTAGTGGATCAGGGGGACATTCAGGTTCCAAACGATACCCCACCTGCCGTCGCCGAACCAGTACTCGGGCCTGACCGACAGTCCCGCCGTGCCCCACATCCCGCTGAAATTAATATCCGGCATGATCCAGATGTTAGCCCCGAGCTTCAGATCAAAGCGCTCGCCGATGCTGACAGGGTAGGTCACGTCCAGCGTGAACGTCGGCCCCGGCTCGGTGACGAACGGCAGGTTGAAGACGTCCAGCATCTCGCCGAGGAACCACAGCCCTCCGGGATACCCGATCCCCGGGGTGATCACCAGAGGCCCAACGGGAAAATCGGCGGAGACGCCGATGTCGGCGAAGCCGAACTTGCCGCCGATGGCGATGCTTTTTTCGGGATCGGCCGCGAGCGGCAGCATGCCGACGGCCAGGAACAGTACAGCCAGAGCCAAAATCCTTCGATTCATGCCTTCCTCCCGATTGGGAAACAATAGGATGCGACAACAGACCCGGCTGTCTTAACCAAAAGTATACCCAATGAGGGATGTCAAGGTACCGCCGCCCGAGTTGAAGCGTTCCCTTTCGGTTTCGGCATGGGAACTGTGGGTTCGCAAAAAGGCTGCGATGGTGTATCGTTCTCAGTAATTCGAGGTTTTCATGCGACAAGACCAATACTTAGTCCTCGATTGGAAAGAGGGCGACAATCATCACTCAGCACGGTGGCGTTCGGAAAATGCGACCCCGCCGCCAAAGCGCATCCGGGTGATCGACGATACCATGTCGGCCGATATTGCGTATCGTCTCGCCTGTGAGGGCACTGCATTACTCTGGCGAGGCGATTTCCAGAATGCACGCCAATTGCTGAGAGCACTCGCCCGACGCATCGACCGAAAAAGTACGAGGCCGGGCAGCACTATGGCTGAAACTTTTCATCGATACCGTCAAACTCAATGTCAAAGGGCACGGATCCTCGGCATGGTACTCATACCTTTTTCTGGTGATTACAGAATTCCTTTGCGGCGTGCTCCAGACGTAAGACAAGCTTGCCTGGAAGTCTACGGCCCGGGGGAGGAAGAATTCGTCATGTCGCTCCGTGAGCTGCAGGGAGTGATAGGAGCTCATGAATGGCGCAAGAACGGAATAAAAATTCCGGCGCTGGATGGCCGCATACATCCTTGGTACGGAGTATTTCCGCCCATACGCAGCGAATATATCGATTTAGTAGCGAGGGCGCCATCGGAGAGAAAGGATATTGCTTTTGATATCGGGACAGGCACAGGAGTGCTTGCAGCCGTTCTAGCTCGCCACGGTGTACGTAAGGTAGTCGCGACAGACATTGATGAGCGTTCCGTCGCATGCGCGCGCGATAATCTTGCCCGATTGGGGCTACAGTCACAGGTCGATGTCATGCAGACCGATTTGTTTCCCGAAGGCCGGGCACCACTCATCGTCTGCAATCCTCCCTGGATACCGGCTCGACCTACCTCACCGATCGAACATGCCATTTTTGATCCCGATAGTCGCATGCTCAAAAATTTTTTAGCAGGGGCCGCCGATCATCTCGAACCTCAGGGTGAAGTATGGTTGGTCCTTTCTGATTTAGCCGAACGTCTCGGCCTGCGTTCACGTGAAGAACTCAATGCCTGGATCAATGCTGGTAATCTCACTGTACTTGCCCGTGACGATATACGGCCTGATCATCCCAGAATCAAAGATCCAGATGATCCGTTGCATATGGCCCGGAAAACTGAAGTCACATCCCTGTGGCGGCTTGGGCTCCGATCCAATAAAATCGTTACCTCCGAAGAATAATGCCTTTTGCTGGAGTGCCTTATGGAGAATAGGGGATTCAAACCCATGACCTATAGATTGCAAATCAATCCAATACTGTATCAGTAAATATCTTGAAATACCTATTGTCTTGATGAATCTCTGGGATGAAGTTGAAGAGCCCGCCCGCGCGGTTGGGCTGGGCATGGAATTAGCGTTGACGGCGCATGATAAGCATCCTACCATATTCCCTTGTACAACGTTGTATAAAAGGCGGACCGTTGCACCTGAGCTTGTTTCGGCGGCCAGATGCGCTTCGCTGTTAAAAGTCACAGTAGGATAGCCGTTGTGGACATGGTGTATAGCCGTGTCCACATTTCCTGTCGCCTATGAAATGGAAACAGGAAGCGTCCCGCTCTTATATTTCCTTTACAGGTTTTTTATAAACACAATAAATTTATAAGGAGATGTTATGTTTACTGGAAATAAAAAAATAAGAGTCAAAACTATATGCCTTTTTTGCGATGATAATGATATTTTTGTCTCAAAAGCATATGATTCTGTAAAGAAGGATTTCTATTTTCGCCCTATTGGTGGAACGAACGAATTTGGTGAATATTCAGAGGATACGCTGAAGAGAGAAATTAGTGAAGAACTTGGAACGACAATTAAGAATATAAAACTAGAAACTGTTTGTGAGAATATTTTTACCTGTGATGGATTAGATGGGCATGAAATAGTATTTATATATAGTGCAGAATTTGTTGATGAGAAGTATTATGAGAGAAAGATATTTGAAATCAAAGAAGATAATGGTGAAATATTTGAAGCATGCTGGATTAATGAAGAAGAATTCGGAAGTAGGAAATTACGACTGGTTCCAGAAAAACTTAATACATATTTGAATATTCTTTGACAAGAAAAAAGTGTTTGTCTGTATTTGTTCTAGAATTCTAACAATCAGTTCAATCTGACTCGGCGGACAAGTCGCCTCGCAGGTTAACCGGTCGTTATCGTAGATGCCCCGTGCGTGGAAGGACAATGAACAGCTGATTGTTATCTGATAAGTTCGAAGGAGAAAAATATGGATGTTGAAGTATCTTGTTCCTTCATTCCACTAGATTATAGAAACAAGAAAATATTGATTGCAAAAAGAAGCATGGATAAGAAGATATTTCCAGGAGCATGGGAAAACATAGGCGGAAGACTTGAGGGCGAAGAGACATTGGATGAATGTGTAGAGCGAGAAGTATTTGAGGAGATTGGCTGTAGTCCACTATGGCTTAAACAGATAAAGACAAAAATATCAAAATACGAAAGTAAAAAATACTTGAATGTACTGTATGTAGGAGAGATAGAAAAGATTGGGAAAATCAATAGAAAAGAAGTAGAGCAATTAAAATGGATATCATATGGAGAGAAAGAAACTTTTCACTTTTTCCCAGGAAATGATGAAGCCGTTGATTTAGCATTTGGATATATGGAGAATTTGACCTGACAATCGCTTCGACCTGTCTCCGCGGATTGATAAGGCAAGAGGCGCGCCGGGATACAGGGAAGAACAGAAAGAGAAGATTCAATGGAAGGAGTAGAAAGCATGTCCGAGTATTCAAAGAGCGCAATGGAGATATTGCGGAATCCACAAAAGACGATGCAATGGTACATAATCCCCCTCTTTCTTGTTGTCTTATACATCTACTATAGGGAATTGCATGATAAACACTACAATGTAGTGTTAGGCGGACTTGCGCTATGGGGGATGGATCTCTTCAATGAAATCTGGAACAGCATAGTATTTCATGCGACGGGGTTTGCGCCGGTATGGGGAACTCCGGCGGGGCCGGGGAATACCGCATTATTGCTATTGATAGGGTACAATATAGAGATATCGTTGATGTTTGCGATTATGGGGATAGCGGTATGCCTAAGCTTGCCAGAGGATAAGGGGAAGAAGATTCTTGGGATCAATAACCGGATAGTATATGGAGTAATCTTTACGACAGTCTCGGTCATAATAGAATGCTTTTTAAATTATTGTGGTTTATTGACATGGGAATATCCGTGGTGGAGCAGACAGGCGCCCTGGTTAGTGTGGCTACTGGGATATGCGCCATTTTTCACCATGGCGTTTATAGTTCATGACATGAAGAGACGGAAGGATCAGCTGATAACGTTAGGGATAATCTATGGGGTAGACCTGGTAGGGTTGGTAGTCTTTGGGAGCATGGGGTGGATGTAAGGGAAAAACGGGAGCAATAGTATAAAAATAAGGCCCCTATGATGAAGACTTGGAAATATACTTTAAATATCATTTTATTCTTATTTGCCTTCAATAGTATCCCCTATTGCCAACCCGCTATTGAAGAAGTCGTACCCGCAAACTGGCCAATTACCAAATACATCTCTGTTCCAAAAAACAAATTACCCTCTTTCAGCCAGAGATTGGGAGGGAAAATAGTCTCCATTGAGAATTATATTCTGACCGTTAGCGAAATCCCTCTTCAAATCAATAGAGTCGAATGCTCAAGTGATAACGATGCGCAAAATATTTATAATACTTTCATAACTCTTCAGAAAACAGATGAAAATTATCTTCTCGCTAATCACACGGTGTATGAATTCATATGTAAAAATCCATTGATTATGAAAAAAGCAAAATCCCTATTTCACCCAAGTGCTGATGTTGTTATTTGGAACGCCGAGTTCGATATCGCGCCTGTTACCAATTCAGATGATATGGAATATACCAATTTATTTAATCTACTGTGCGCATATAATGACGACAAAAACAACGCTGAAATCGAGGAAAAGATCCTCCAGCAAAGTCAATCTTTTATGTTCGCCGATGTTGTGACTTTCAATAATAAGACAATTAATAGTATACAACCCAGATATAGGATCAATGCTGCTACTGTTGAAAGCAGTAATAATGATCTCATCACGTTCAAAGTCAACGATCCTCCTAAAGAGCTCAACATACCTAAAATCCATGTCGTCGCTTCAATCCCTGTTCAGGGGTTCACGAATTACAAACCACAGAATGATATTAATGTTGATTTTTATACCATGCCAAATATCTATTGGCCTTCGGATAATCCGGAGATACTCTCTATTTTAAGAGAAATTTTAAAAGGTGCGGATACTGATGTGCAAAAATTGGAAGCGATTCAGCAATGGGTCTATAGCACTATACAGTATGATGGAATCATGGGCTCAAGGTATGGGACATTACAAGTTTTGCAACAGAAATATGGTAGATGTTGGGATAAATGTGACGTGTTAGTCACATTGTGCAGAGCCGCTCGCTTACCCGCAAGGCAAATTGCTGGATGGGTACAGGGGATGGATGGTCATATTTGGGCAGAAGTATATATTCAGCATGAAGGTTGGATATCAGTGGATGCGACGGCTCCCTTTTTGGGCGTATCTGATGATTATGTACCATTTTTTGTGATCGAGACGGGTAAAATCCCCGCGGTTTATTGGGATGTCCCTATGCTTAAGAAAGGTGAATTATAAGAAAAAACAAACCCTGTGGGCGCTCGTTCTAGAACAAATACAAGGATATAAGTCATATAAGATTTGAAGTTATATGTTGGCCAACAACAATCACTCAAGGAATAAGCTATAATGAATACTGAACTTATAAATCAACTTTTAATTCATGTTGAAGATGCCTGTAAGTCACCCAACAATCCTTTTGGCTTTGGAATATGGTCACATCATATAAAGCCTATGATAGAAATTGGGCGGAAACTCGCCAAAGACTATAATGCAGATACAGAAGTAGTTATTATAGCCGTATTGCTACATGACCTCGCAGCCATCAAAGATGGATCAAAACGGAAAGAACATCATATATTTGGGGCTGAAGAAGCCAAAACAATATTGACTAAATATAACTATTCCAATAATAAGATAGAGCTTGTTCAAAAGTGCATTTTGAATCATCGTGGAAGCGTTAACAATCCCAAAAGTACCATTGAAGAAATTTGTGTAGCAGACGCAGATGCAATAGCGCATATCCAAGAGATTGGTTCCCTTTTTTATGTTGCATATAAAGAAATGGATATGGATATAGATGAAGGAATGAGTTGGATAAGAGGAAAGATACAGAGGGATTGGAATAAGATGAGTGAAAGAGGAAAGAAGCAATTCAAGAATAAGTACAATGAAATAATGAAAATATTAGGATAAGAATTTTGGCTAACAATTGCTTTCACCTGACAGAGGCTACGCGCACGTTTGACAAGCGCCTTCGGCGCGTGAGGAAAGAATAATGATCAATATTGCAGAAGCAGAACTCAAAAAAATTTGGGATATGGTTTTTAATTTATCATTGGGTTTTCTTCATGACGAGAATGCAGCAGAAGAGGCAACCCAAGATGTATTCTTGAAGGTAAATGAGTCAATATCTACGTTTCGTCACGAATCATCTTTAAGCACATGGATCTATCGAATAGCATATAACTATTTAGTAGATCAAAAGCGTTCACAGTCTAGAGAAGAGATATCATTTGAAGCGTTTGAACAAGATGTCAATAATTCTAAACCCTTTGAAAACGAACTCAGGCTTTCAAAAAAGGAAATGGATATATATATTGAGCAGATAAAGATTGGATGCACAAAAGCGATGCTTCAATGCCTTGAGCCCATCGATCGTCTTGTTTTTATTATTGGCAAAATATTTGAATTTAGTAGTAAAGATGGCGCAGAAATATGCGATATGACTGAAGATGCGTATAGACAGCGGTTGTCTCGTGCTTCAAAAAGAATTACAAATTTCATGACTCTCAATTGTGGGCAAATAAATCCTAATGCAACGTGTCATTGCAAAAAAAGAATACGTATTGCGTTAGAGCGTCATAGAATAAATCCGGATATGCTTTTGCATTCTACGAATTCAAAAAAGATTAAGGATTATCTCGCAGGTATGAACAGCCTGGATGCTGTTGCAGAGATATTTCGAGATAATCCTTATATAGAAAAGTCAGAGTTCTATACCGATGAAATTCATCAAACGATCGAAAAATTAGTTTATGGTTCTATTTAATCAGCATTTTTGAAATATACCCAATAGCGGCACCAAGTATTGTCGTGGTTATAAGCATTACAGGAATAGCCTGCTTATCCAGTTTAGTAACGAGACAAGTTATAGGTAGTACACAAAGCAATGCAACACAAATACCGTTTAACCAACCAAGGGGTATAAGTTTTGTAACGGGAATTATAATTCCTAAGGCAATCCACATAAAAAAAGCAGAAAGAATGAAGGATTTGTCCAGTTTTCGGACTATCATGGGTAATACATCAATCAGTGCAGCAATAATACCCAAACCAAGAGAGATAAGAAAGTTGAGCATGATCAAGCTCCTTGCTGTAAGCTATAATATTAGACGGACAGAAAGACGGTTTGTGACAAGAGATGAAAAAATCTTCCGACAATCGCACCAACCTGCCGATGCGGGTCGAGCTTGCAGATTACACGCACGTTAGATTTACCTTTAACTATCAAAATTGAAAGGAATTAATTCCAATATGAGTATGTATGACTTAATAGCGAATAACTACAGTGAAATATTTCCACTTGAGCCCCAGAAAATCGAGTTTATAAAGTCTTATTGTTCTAAAACGAAAGCCAATATACTCGATATCGGATGTGCCACAGGAGATCTTGCATTAGAACTTTCTAAACAAGGCGGCAGTGTAGTTGGAATTGATCTGAATGAAAAAATGATTGATATTGCCAATCAAAAAAAGCAGCAATCTATGAATATAAAGTTTGAAGTATTGAATATGCTGGATATCGATAAAAATGAAAGATTTGATTGTGTCGTATGTTTAGGAAATACATTGCCTCACTTGCCCTCATGGAAAGATATCGATAGTTTATTTTCCAAGGTTCATGCTGTGTTGAATGAACAGGGTACATTTATATTTCAAATACTAAATTACGATAAAATCATAAAAGAAAAGAAGATACAATTTGCAACAATTGAAGGGAAGGGATTTATTTTTGAAAGGAACTATACCGAAATTACTGACGAGAGGATAGTATTTCAAATAAAGTATTATGATAAAATGACTAAAATCACATATCGGGATTCGACAGATTTATTGCCACTCGTGAAGAACGATTTATTACGCTGTTTAAGGGAAAATGGTTTTAAAAAAATGGAATGTTATTCAGATTATACTAAGCATGACAGTAATTCTAACGATTTTTATACAATATATGTGGCAAAAAATGAGTAGATCAAGAAATCTGACAGCCGCCTAAGCGCATGTTGGCTTGCAACTTGTCAGGAGTGAAGTGATTTTCTATGAATAGGATTGCTCATCTCGGTAATAATCTACGTTTATCATATGCTGAATATGGTAATCATGACGGATTTCCAATGCTGATCCAGCATGGGATGATCGCCAGTATTTCTGATGGCGAACTGTTTGGCAATCTTATTGACAGAGGTTTTAGAGTAATCTGTATTGCTCGACCAGGATATGGTGATTCATCTGTATATCGGATGAACAATATGAACGATTGGGGTAGGGTTATATCAGAATGGAGTTCAATTTTAGGGATAAAAACCTTCGATGTCTTCGGTATATCTTCAGGATCAAGCTATGTATATTCAATAATGCATAAATGTTCTCATAGAGTAAGAAATTCATATATTTTGAGTGGAGTACCAGCACTCTATGACGAATCTATCCAGAAGCTATGGCCATTTGAGATCACGCCTGAGTTGTCAATAGAAGCATTGCAAGATATTGCAAGAAAAGTGTTCTTCCCTGGAGTACAGGATGAGAAAAGTCTCCCAAATAATGAGAAAGATTCATTCAAGAATAATTGCTTTGGAATAGCTCAAGACCTGAAATTGAGATGTAATGATTGGGGATTTATGCTTGAAGAAATCAATAGTGAGATTACGATTCAACATAGCAAATACGACGGTAATGCTCCATTTGTCACCGCAGAGTTGACAGCCAAAAAGATAAAGAAATGCAATTTCATCATCAAGGAAAGTTCCGACCATTTTTCGAAAGACCTGATGAACGAGTTCATTGAGGAACATGTGGTTTTTCATTAGTTTTATTATGCTTGAAATATATTGACAGGCCAATTGAAGAAAGGGAAAAACCCAGTAAAAAACAAAACGAGAAGATATTCATTCTGAAATTTGTGTTTTTACACATTAGTATAAGTAGCGCTGCAATGGTAAAGTTCAGAACCCCCCAAATTGCATTGAATAACGGCGATGGTATTTGGTGAAAGTAGGTTTGAAACTTCGGATAGGCGAAGGCTTCACCGGATATACCATGAATAAAATGCGGGATACCATTTGCAAATAGCAAACCAGCAAGAAATGAGAAAAAGTAGTTCATATTACCTCCAGATGGGATATAAAAAGTATAAGCCTTAGAGTATACTTTAAGGTCAAGGGAATATCAGCGCAATGACGATTAAAGAGATATCGGATATAACCGAAATAAGCCCACACACAATAAGATTTTATGAGAAGAAAGGAATAATAAATCAGAGACTTATACATCGTTTACCAAACAACTACAGAGAATATGACAATGAAATCATAGAAGTACTAAAAGCAGTGAAATTTGGAAAGCAAATTGGATTCACGCTTGCAGAGATAGGGATAATGATAAATCAAATATCGATGACTGAAATCAGTAATACAAAGAAAATCGAAATATTACAAGAAAAGTTAAAAGAGCTTGAAGAGAAAAAGAGGAGAATAGATGAGATGCGCACAATGATTAGGACAAAAATTTCGAAATTGGAAAATAGAAAATGATGCGAACCCAAGAATCGCTTCAACCTGATTTGCGTGGAAATAATACGACATTTTATTGATAAGAGGACCAGATGATCATTGGCATAGATATCGGGAGTACAACGACAAAAGCGGTAGTCGTGGAAAATCAGAAGATACTCAACAAAATAAAGATTAAAGCGAGTGATGCAATCACATCAGCGACCGGCGTGTTGGGGAAATTGACCCTTGACAATGATATTCATATAAACCAAATCGATAGGATAATTATCACTGGTGCCGGGGCATCGAAGATAAGAAGCAATATATTTGATATAGAAACTCAAGCAGTGGATGAGATCACCGCGATCGGCTGTGGAGGTATCTATCTATCCTCAATTGACCCAATAATCATAACGAACATAGGAACGGGAACAGCAATAATCGAAGCAAGTCATGGGAAAGCGACGCATATTGGGGGATCCGGTGTTGGAGGCGGGACAATCGTAGGTCTATCGAAAGCCATGCTGAATATATCAAGCTTTAATACAATTATCGAACTGGCACAAAAAGGGAATATAAACGAAATAGATCTTTCGATACGAGACATAGTAGATACTGAAATAAGTTTCCTGAAGCCTGATTCAACGGCGTCAAATTTTGGGAAGATGCAGGATACGGCGAGGAAAGAAGATATAGCATTAGGAATAATAAATATGGTGTATCAGGTCATAGGGATGCTGTCAGTATTTGCCGCAAGGGCGAAGAACCAGTCAAAAGTACTGGTGACGGGTAATGGAAGTAATAATGTAATAGGGGAGAAAGTGCTGAATGAAATAACGCACATGTATAAGATAGATTTCATATATCCTGCCGATGCCGAATACGCAACGGCAATAGGTGCAGCATTACAGGGTAGACACTAAGGGGCAGCAGTTAACAACCTGTTATGAATAACATCGAACCAAACGTATCGGATAACGAACATCCGAAGCATCCTTTTGCCAAACTGATATCGGATCCAACATCACTTCTTACGAAAATAATGAATTCTCTTCGTGTGCCTAGAAACAAGTATACTGAAAGCATTTCGTTCGAAGTGGACAGCCTTCATAAAAATTTGAAGGATTATGAATACGAAATCGATGAAATGACCTTCAATGACCTCATGTTGCCTGAATTCAATGAAAAATACAACCATACAAAAACAAGCTGCGGAGATGAGGTATTCGATCATTGGTCTCGAAGTATAAAGAATGAACATGACATCATAAGTCTTCAAAATGATTTAAAGCAAATACTGACTGACAGGGATACGACAATAGTCGTCAAATATCTGAATAAACTTGGTAAACAAAAGCGCGGTAATATCGTTACTGACCTATGGAATGGATTCAAAATAACCTCGTGGACTATCGATCATTTTCAAGGGATCTTTTTGGTTAACATACTTTTCAATATCCTTCTCTCAGTTTTATTCTCATTCATCAATAGTAACCTGATTCCTCTTTCAATAATGCTATTCTTTGCAGTGAATATGGTTGTGTATATTGCAACAAACAGGCAAATCTCAAATGTTGCTGGTTCCATCAACTATTTTATACAAATATGCGCATGCCTGAAAAAAATCGAAAAGAGAGCTATGGTTTCACTCCATGTAGACTTCCCCAATTACCGCCTATTTAAGCATATCAACTGGTGCTCGTTGCTGTTCAAAGAAGGATTTGGCGGTGCACAATCCCAAGACCTTTTCTCCATAATGATAGACTATCTGCGTGTATTTTTTTGCCTTGAGATTATAGCCTACAAGATGACATCTAAATTTGTATTAAAACATCTCGAGACTGTGAGGGATATAATCTATTACGTTGGCTACCTTGATTGTTGTATTAACAGTAAGGCTGTTCTTGAGAAAAATGATGCGATCTTATCTCACATCGGCAATACTCTTTCCATAGCATTCGAAAATATGCGACATCCATTGATCGCCAACCCGGTCGGACAAACAAAAAAGATTGAACGAGGCATCATTATCACCGGTCTCAATATGGCCGGCAAAACATCATTTATGAAATCGCTTGGGCTCAATCAGCTGTTGTCCACGAGTTTTGGATTTGCATTTGCATCCGAGTTTCACACAACAGTATTAAAAATAATGACGTCATTTAGAATCAATGATAATTTATTAAAAAACCAAAGCCGGTATTATGCCGAAGCATATAGGCTGGTAGAGTTAAAGAATAAAATTCATGGATATAGGTCTCTCTGCCTAATCGATGAAATTCTTTCCGGGACCAATTCTGATGATAGAATACTTGGAGCAACGATAATCTTAAAAGATTTTGCGAAGAATGAAGATTCAATAATAATCTCTGCGACGCATGATAATAAGATAGCGGAGAATCTGTCAAATGAATACGATCGTATCTATTTTGACGGTGAGATAGTCGGAGATCAAATAATCTTCGACTATAAAATCAAAGATGGAATCGTTTCGAAAAGAAACGGGCTACTTATTTTAAAATTATTGGGTATTCATATGAAAATGGAATAAAAAATGACTATTCGAATATTATAAGAATAGTATAATTGAGGAGTTATTATGCATGCGAAGAATGCTATTCTGAACAGAATCGTATTACACCGTTAAAATGTGCAGAAATAATTACCGGAACACCATGTGGGAAATATGAGTTAATGTATAAACGGGCGATACACGGTATGAATATTTAAAACAGAAGAAAGGAGATGTCGTATGGACCACTACCACCCCAGAAGAAAAAGAAACGAAATCATTCATGAAGACGAAAAGACGGCGCTGCTCGAAGGAGGGAATCATATATCGATAGCGCTGTGTGATAATGATATCCCATATATCGTTACCATGAGCTATGGTTTTGATAAAGCAAACAATTGTTTGTATTTCCATTGTGCAAACAAGGGAGATAAGTTGGATTTTATAAAAAAGAATCCCAATGCATGCGCAACAATTATTAAAGATAATGGATATATGGAAACCAAGTGTGAGCATGATTACGAATCGCTTATTATAAGAGGGGAAATGCATATCGTGAATGACCTGTCAGAAAAAAAGCATGGTTTGCAAGTTCTTTTGAACCATCTGGAGAAGGACCCACAGCCTATATTCGAAAGAAATATAAAAGACGATCATTCATATGATAGAGTAACCATATTAAGAATGAATATGGAATCAATAATGGGGAAGAAATATATAGGATAAATCGCTCAATTGGGCTTTATAGAAAGGACAATGCCATATGATTGATATCGCGAAAGCAATTGATTTTGTAAAACAATATGGTAATGCAATAGAAATTGCACGGCTCGAATCGATCTTGGGAAATACATTTGATCAAGATAGAATACTCAGCCGTATAAGGAAGTTCCAAAATGTAGACGGAGGATTTGCTGTTCCCGAATGCGGGGAATCCAATATCTCTGATACGGGATTCGTACTTAGCTGGCTTTCGGATCTTCATTGCCTTTCATCAGATATTTCAAAGCACGCCATTCATTATCTAGAATTGCAGCAAAATACAGACGGCTCATGGCGAGAAAAGCTAAATGACGAAATAGCGGTACCAGAATGGAAAGAATCGAACAATCATAAAGCAATTCTGTTTCAGACAGCTAATACTGTGTTCTGGCTTCTGAAATGTTCTGGCAATACAGGCGTAGTTGAGAAAGCAAGAGCTTTCCTGAAGAAAAACTTTATATGGGGAAATGAGTATTTACATACAAAATGGCTCTATGCATCTATTTTAAGTCAGGAATACTCATGGGAATCAGAGGAAATACAAGGGATGATACGACAGATATGTGAAGGAATAACCGAGGAGACTCCTCCATCCATGAAGACATGGATGTTATGTTCATTTTCTACATATGGAATGCCCAAAGATATGGATTTCGTCCGGAAAATCATAGAACAGATACCGCAGAACAGGGACGGAAGCATAGAGAGCGAAGATGGTGATTCTTTTATGGTAAATGCAACAATAGAATTGGTAAAAGTATATAAGTATTATATGGAATAGCAGAGCGGGCAGATATGCAAGTTATGCACACGTGAGCTGGATGCCTTCGGCGCATAGGTAAATAATTGGTTCGTAGTAGTGTAGTAGTATCGAAGCCAAGGAGAGTCATATGGGTAATGTGTTAATCAATCATTTGAAGATCCATTTTGATTTGTCATTCGAAATGCTGGAAAAACAAATAGATAATTGTCCTGATATTCTATGGAATGAAAAACTTGGCGGATTTGTATTCTGGCAGCAATTGTTGCATGCATTTACAGGGATATTATTCTGGACCAGAGAGAATAAGGGCAATTTTATCGAGCCATTCGCCGACAGGCAGGTTTACCCTGAACTAGAAAAGGAACCGATCGGACGTATAACAAAAGAAGAAATGAAGACGTTTGCCGAAAAAGTAAAAAATCAAAAAGATATATTTTTCACTAATAAAGATGATGAATGGCTTCTCAACCAGAATGTGATTTATGATAAAATACTGAATATCGATATTATCGCAGGGCAAATACGGCATATGCAGTATCATATAGGGCATTGTGACGGGTCATTAAGGGATCGAAAAATAAAAACGGTAGAATGGATAGATTATTTCGGGTAAAAGTATCAATATTATAGAACGATCTGACAAACCATCGAATAGAAGGTACTGATGGTCTGCCGATTTGATTTTTTCTGAAAAAGAGCTCTAATGCGATTCTCATCAATTTTTAAAAAATCTGCCATAATATTTAATCTATAATACAAATATTGGTATCGATCATTCAGGAGGGACTATTATGGAAGAGAAGAAAGTAACAGATGATGTCACTTCTAAAACGAAGGTAATACTCTCAACATTGTGGATATTTGTTGTACTCAATTATTTATATTGCGATGTTGTATCACTGATGGATTCAAACTTATTACAACAGTATTTGTCCGGAACCGTTGGAGGAATGCAGTTGTCACAGGGGTTTCTTCTCGGAGCATCAGTTTTGATGGAAATATCCATTGCAATGGTTTTTCTATCAAGAATACTGAAATATAGAGCGAATCGAGTGATTAACATTATAGCTGGAGTTTTGACTACAATAGTACAGATATTGACCTTAATTGGAACACCAACGATGTATTATATATTCTTCAGTGCAATTGAGATTACAGGCACAATAGCCATAAGTATTATCGCCTATAAGTGGAAGCACATTCAGCACTAGATTATACAGAATTATCGTGGATCAAAAATTTCATTCCCCGCTGGTGCTCTGGAAGTGGCTGTGCAGGTTCAAATATATGCCGGCTTGGCTTAATACTACTGTAAGGAATAGACCATGCTTGATATTGTCAGAAAGACATTCGCTGCATTCGATAATGATCTAAGCCATGTGCTGGGAGAAAACTATCTTGATATCGTAGTCTATGGTTCTTCCACCCTCGATGCCTTTGAATCTCATCGCGGGGATTTGGACTTTGTGGTAATAACACGAAACGACCTTAGCGATACTGAAATCGACTCACTATTCAGGCTCCATGACGGGTATAGAGAGAAAAAAGGGAACTACCTTGAATATCAACTTGAAGGGACCTACTATCCCGAGAAAGCAATGAGAGATATTCGAGCTGATTTTGTTGGTTGTTATATAGTGTCTGGGCGAAAAGGATGGAGACGAATAACCCAGTTCTCCAATAATGTTTTCGATGTCTTACAATTCAGGACAAATGGAGAGTTTATCAGGAAGACAGAGATTGAAGTATATCGGCCAACGCAGCGCGATATAGAGGACAGTATAAGAACAGGATAAGAGAGTATAAAAGGTATCTGGACGATGAAGACTTTCCGCCACATGTAGCAATACAATATGTGGCGCGAGTTGCGTTTTATATAAATCATGGGAGAATTGGCTCAAAACAGGAAGCATGTGAAGAATATGCAAAGAAGTATCTTAATGATCCATATATACTACGGAGTGGGATGATAAAAATGCAGGATGATTATAGAGAGATAGAAAGAGAGTATCCGAACAATAGAGAAATAGCAAAAAAGGTATTAGAACAATTGAAAGACATAGGAGAGATAGCAGGCTGACAATCACTGCAACCTGACTCCGCGGCCTGTCACGCTTTGTGCTGGGAAGTCGCGTGTGCAGTTTTAAGAGGAACAAAGTAGCATGACAAAATTATACCATTTGGGGAAAGGATTAGTTGAGGGAATAGAATTAATTCCTGATTACCAGAAAAGGATACAGCTAGTCAGTCCATTTATAAAAGCATTAGATAAGGATATCGATGTATTCGAGAATATGTTGAATGAAGCACGGTATTTGAGAGAAGTCCTGAGAAGATCAAAACTGAGAGAATGGTCAAATTGCTGCAAATGGGCGACGGAAGCAGTATTTGAATATATTAGAAAAAACGAATTTGGCGATCGATATAGTAGAATGAGATGTAACTACTATTATGACACCATAGAAAAATGTAAAAGACTATATAAAAAAGATTATTTAGATTCCGGTGATGATGAAGGGAACGAGTTATTTGAAGTACACGTTGAAGATGAGCATCCCCAATACTTTGATATGGCAATATATGATGAAGCATATGAAAAGATGGAGGCAGAGGAAGGGATAGAAGAGATAATGGATACAGCACGGAGGTATTGGAATTTAGAAAGAAACAGTAATGAAATAGTGGAAGTGTTGAGCGATAAGAAAGCAGTAATATTTAGACGAATAAGTTGGGATTGAAAGGACCATCTGACAATCTGGCGTGCCATGATTCTTGTGGGTTGATTATTGATTTGCAAGAACTACGCCAAGCCCGCTTCGCAGGTCAATATATGCCACGCCCCAGATGGAATACTATTGTAGAATACTATTGATAATGAAGGATATTCGTCCGACGGGCTTTTCTCCCTCTGGAATAGAATGGCAACAGAAAAGAGCCAAAATTTGCAAGATTTTCGTAACCATTTCCGTGACCGTAGGAATGCAATGGAAGACCTATTTATAAGTCTTCCTTAATGGGTAAAAATCCTTCAGCCCCCAGCCTTTTAATTACTTCGCGTAACATCGGATAACGTATTCTATTTTTCGCACAATTGGTATTGAAAAGGGACGCCCTCATCTGGTTAAGTTGAGTTGAAGGACAAAACTTATGCCAAGGAG
>Ga0228535_1000899_pt1 | contig 63139 bp, 58 predicted proteins | sample SJ1metagenome_FD_168457 | JGI IMG/M metagenome (GOLD analysis project Ga0228535, IMG submission 168457) | Enriched culture of PCE-dechlorinating microbial communities from Ithaca, New York, USA - SJ1 | ecosystem: Engineered > Modeled > Simulated communities (microbial... > Unclassified | place...
TATTCATAAGCTATATTGTTTAAGTTAAGATTGTTATCTCTCAAAAACAAAGTTAACTAAAATGATATAGCTTTTTTACTGGACTACCTATCCGTCTTTTCCAAGTTTAAACATAGGAACTAATTTTTTCTATCTCATCCACGATACGCCGGGCCGAACCTCGTTGCGCCAATTTCAAGATATTCCGGCTCAACCCCTCTAATTTGCTTTCATCTTTTACCAGACTCAAAGCCATATCAAACAAGAGTGCCTTTGCTTCGGCGTCGGCCACCATCATAGCCGCATTTCTTTTCACCAACGCCATGGCGTTCTGTGTCTGGTGATCCTCCGCAACGTTAGGTGACGGGACAAGGATAACCGGTTTTCCCAGCAGAGAGAATTCCGATATGGAACCGGCTCCGGCACGTGAAATCACAAGGTCGGCAACGGAGTAGGCATAATCCATGCGCGAGAGGAAATCGAACAGATACACATTTCCGGGAATTCTTCCCTGCGCCTTCAAGTCAGACATTTCTTTAAAATAGTACTTTCCACATTGCCAGATAACTTGAACATCGGATTTCTGTATATCGGAGCACGATCCGATGATGCTTTCGTTAAGCGTTCGCGCACCCAGACTGCCACCCACCAGGAGTATTGTTTTCCTTTCAGGGTTTAAGCCGAAGTACGTATATCCTTTCTGCCTGTTTTCCTCGGAAACGACTAAATCCTGTCGCGTAGGATTGCCGGTGAGCACAATTTTTTCTTTCGGAAAGAACCGTTCCATACCTTCGTACGCCACACAGATTTTGGCCGCTTTCTGCGCCAGCATCTTATTGGTTACTCCGGCATATGAATTCTGTTCCTGCAAAACTGTCGGAACACCTTTTGCAGCCGCCGCCCGGAGGGTGGGCCCGCTGGCATAGCCGCCTACTCCCACAGCGATATCGGGTTTGAACGAGGCAACAATGGCTCTAGCCTTTCGCATACTCTTCAATAATTTCACGGCTACCGAAACATTTTTCAACAGATTTTTCCGGTCGAAACCGGCTACGGGAAGTCCGACAATGGTGTATCCTGCAGCTGGAACACGCTCCATTTCCATCCGGTTTTCCGCACCGACGAAAAGGATTTCGGCGTCGCTCCACCGTTCCTTTATAGCGTTAGCGATGGAGATAGCGGGAAAAATATGTCCGCCGGTACCACCGCCGCTAATGATTACCCGTAGGGGCTTTAATGCTGACATCATACCTGAATAATTTCAAATTCCACTTTTTCTTCCAATTTATCTATGGTTTCCACAGCGTTCTTTTTATCTTTTCTCTCATCAGGCTGATCTGTTTCATCGATGGTCACCTCTCCTTTCTTCTTTCCGATTCCAAACCTGTCTGCACTTAAAATCAACCCGAAGTAAGCGCAAGTGATGAGCAGTGACGTCCCTCCCCGGCTGATGAGCGGCAACGGCTGGCCGGTTACCGGGATCAAATTCACAGCCACAGCCATGTTAATAAACGCCTGCATCGATAACATGAGTGCCGAGCCCAGAACAAGATATTTCGGAAAAAGTTTCTGGGTTTTCCGGGCGATCATTCCCGCCCGGATCAGGATGATGATGTAGAGCAGCAGCACAAAAATTCCACCGGCAATACCCATCTCCTCGATGATTATCGCATAAATAAAATCGGAATAAGCCTGGGGAAGAAAATCACGCTCTGTACTGTTGCCCGGGAACTTGCCTAAAACTCCTCCGTTGGCAATGGCTATTTTAGCATGTGCCACCTGATAGTTCTCGTCGGTAATGGTGTAGTATGTCTCTTCCGATTCTTCCTTGTGGCTGCCAAATTCTGCAATCCGGTTTTGCCAGGTACCTACACGGCTTAACGCGCCGGAATCGGTCCAATCGGCGGGAATCACTTTCAGCAACACAATGAAGAGTACGAGAAAGGCTATCCCTGCTCCGCCCACTTTTAGCAATCTTGCCAACTTTACATTTCCGATAAACATCAGCAAAAAACAAACTACAAAGAGCAGCGCTGCCGTCGACAAATTATCCATTGCAATAATGCCGCAAACAACAATCATCAACCCGATCATCCACTTGAAGAGCAAGCCGTCGTTCATGCCGTTTTGTTTACTGAGCAGAAACGCTATCGTGCCCATAAGCGATATCTTGGCTATTTCCGACGGTTGAATGGTAAAACCAAAGATAGAGATCCACCGCTCAGCACCGTTTACCGTAGTCCCGATAACCGGTGTGAGCAGGAGTAAGACGATCGAAGCGATAAGCACAAAAATCAGGGAAGAGAAATACCGGTAAGGTATATTGTGAATCAAAACAATGACCCCCACTCCTCCGATCAAAAACATGGTGTGGCGTAAGATGGGGCCCCATTGATTTTGCTGTTTATAAACAATGGTGCTGGTAGCACTGAAGATCTCCACCAGTGATATCACACACAAGATAACAAATACCAACCATATGACTTTATCACCTTTAAAGATTTTCACTCCGAATTTTTCCAACGTGGATTTTGAGTTTTCTAAATCTTCCTGAAAATTTGTCGGATTAATGGCATTCTTTATTTTATCAAGCATAATTCATAATTCATAATTCATAATGCAGAATTCACAATTAGCCTTTAGCAACTTTGAACTTTAAACCTCACAGCCTCCTCACACAATCCTTGAATTGATTACCACGGTCCTCGTAATTCTGGAACAGGTCGAAGCTGGCGCAACAGGGCGACAGCAATACGGTATCCCCTTTTTCTGCCATCCGGTAAGCGGTATCAACAGCATCTTTCATGGAGTTTACCTCTTCTATGTCGGGGACGATCCCGTCGAAGAAAGCACGCAGCTTGCGGTTATCTTTTCCCAGGAATATCAACCCCCTAGCCTTTTGCCTTACCAGCTCTTCAATCTCGGTGTAATCGTTTCCCTTATCGGTACCGCCAAGAATCAGCACAACTTTCGTGCGCATACTCTGAAGTGCGTACCAGCACGAGTTTACGTTGGTAGCCTTGGAGTCATTTATGTATTGCACACCTCGCACCGACGCTACTTTTTCCAAGCGGTGCGGAACGCCTTTAAAGTCAGAAAGAGCCAGGCGTAAATTATCGTCCGAGATATCAAGTAATTTAGCCACAATCCCCGACGCCATAGAGTTATACAAATTATGCATTCCCTGTAACGCCAGCAATTCCAACTCCATATCAAAAACAGTTCCTTTGGTTTTTATATACATTTTATTGCCCTCCGAATAAGCCGCAGCCCGTTGATTATTTTTTTCAGTAAAAGAATATAAATCAGATGCGGGTTTAAGTTTTTCGATTTCCTTTGTCACTACCGGATCGTCTATCCAGTAAATAAAAGAATCTCCCATTTTATGGTTGCGTATGATTCGCATTTTTGCATCCACGTAATTTTGCATATTGTGATCGTACCTATCTAGGTGGTCGGGAGTTATGTTCATCAATACGGCGATATCCGCTTTAAAATCATACACGCCTTCCAGCTGAAAACTACTTAGCTCCAGCACAAAGTAGTCGAAATTCTCTTCCGCCACCTGCCTGGCAAAGCTTTTGCCTATGTTTCCTCCCAGCCCCACGTTTAGTCCTGCCGATTTCAGGATGTGATAAATAAGGCTTGCCGTAGTGGTTTTACCGTTGCTCCCGGTAATACAGATCATCTTGGCGTGGGTATACCTTCCGGCAAACTCAATTTCGGATATCACCCGGATTCCTTTTGAAATAATTTTCTGCATCAAGGGTATGGTATCGGGAATGCCCGGGCTCTTTACTATCTCGCTCGCAGAGAGGATGCTCTCCTCTGTGTGGCCGCCTTCTTCAAAATCAATTCCGTAGTCGACAAGCGTTTTCCGGTGTTCCCCCTTAAGCATTCCAGAATCAGAAAGGAAAACCCGGATTCCTTTCGCCTTAGCAAGAATGGCAGAACCTACTCCCGATTCGCCACCACCCAATATTATTAATTCATAATTCATAATATATGATTTACTACCTCATCTTCAACGTTGCTACGGCTATTACCGCCAGAATCATTCCTATAAGCCAGAATCGCGAAACGATCTTGGGTTCGGTGATCGGGATCAGCGGTTTCTGAATCAGGGCATCGATCCCGGCATTTCCTGCTTTCTGAAAATGGTGATGCAGGGGCGACATTTTAAACACCCGTTTCCCGATACCCGATCTTTTTTTTGTATATTTAAAGTAAGTGACCTGCAGAATTACAGAGAGGGCTTCTACAAAAAACACCCCGCACAAGATAGGAAGCAGCATCTCCTTATGGATAAGCACGGCAAAAACCCCGATAATCCCGCCTAACGTCAGGCTACCCGTATCGCCCATAAAAACCTGGGCGGGATAGGCGTTGTACCAGAGAAAACCGACAGTAGCCCCCACAAATGCAGCGGCAAAAACCATCAGTTCATCCCCTCCGGGGATGTACATGATGTTCAGGTATGAAGCAAAGTCGACACGCCCGGACACGTATGCCAGGACTCCCAGCGCCACACCGATGACCGCTGACGATCCGGAGGCTAGGCCATCCAGTCCGTCCGTCAAGTTCGCACTGTTTGAAACTGCCGTAACAATCAGAATTACAGAAAGCACAAAGACAACCCAGACCGCTTCATCGGCAAAATCGCCCATCCACGAAACGAGCCAGCGATAATCAAAATTATTGTTTTTCACAAAAGGGATGGTCGTTTTTGTGGTCTTGACATTCTGATCTTTATACTGCACCTGTTCAATGACATTATTCACCCGGATTTCGGTGTTCTCACGCGCAACGATATCGGGACTCCAGTACATCATCAAGCCTACAATCAAACCCAAACCGACTTGTGCCACGACTTTGATTTTTCCTTTCAGCCCTTCCTTGTCTTTTTTAAATACCTTGATATAATCATCGGCAAAGCCTAAAGCACCCAACCAGATCGTGCTTATTATCATTATAATGATATAGATATTCTCTAATTTACCCATCAGCAATATCGACACCAAAATAGAGAGGATAATGATAACACCACCCATAGTTGGCGTTCCCCGCTTGCTGTATTGTCCTTCCAGGTCAAGGTTGCGAATGGTTTCCCCTATCTGCTTCTTTTGTAGTTTACGAATGATCCTGGCACCGACAATTACCGAGAAAAGCAACGAAACAAGGGCGGCGAGTGCTGCCCGGAACGTAACAAACTGAAACATTCCCGCTCCGGGGAAGTCAAGTTTGTCCAAATATTGAAATAGATAGTACAGCATATTTAGTTATGAGTTATGGTGACGTGTGGAATATTTTTTCCAACTCTTCTTTATCGTCAAAATGATACTTCACGCCTTTAATTTCCTGGTAGTCTTCGTGTCCTTTTCCGGCAACGAGAATAATATCACCTGGCTTGGCCAGTGCACAAGCGGTTTTTATCGCTTCACGACGATCCACGATCGAAAGTGCACTGCGGCGTTGCTCATCATCCAAACCGGCTACCATGTCGTCAATGATATCCTGCGGCTCTTCGAACCGGGGATTATCGGAGGTCAGGATTACCCGGTTGCTTAACTCCACCGCTTCACGCGCCATTAACGGACGTTTGGTCCTGTCGCGGTTACCGCCGCATCCTACTACCGTTATTATATTGCCCTTCTGATCCAGCACTTCGTGGATAGCATTGAGAACATTAGTCAAAGCGTCGGGTGTATGGGCATAGTCTACAATGGCGGTAAAATTTCCGGGCGATCGTAATGTCTGGAAACGTCCGGCCACAGGTTTCAAAACGCTTAATATCCTGAGTACCTCCTCCGGTTCTTCTCCCAGCAAAACAGATACACCATAAACCGCCAGCAGGTTATACACATTAAAAACACCCACAAACTGTACAATCAGCTGTTTCCCGTTAATTTCTATTTCGGTCCCATCAAAATGTTTCTCGAAAATCCGTGCTTTAAAATCCGCCAATCCTTTTACGGAATAAGTATATCGTTTGGCCTTTGTATTTTGAAGCATCACCCCTCCGTTTTTATCATCCGAGTTGGTAAGGGCAAAAGCGGTTTCGGGCAAAGCGTCGAAAAAAGCTTTTTTCACGTTCCGATACTCCAACATGTTCTTGTGATAATCCAGGTGGTCCTGCGTGAGGTTGGTAAAAATTCCCCCTTCGAAATGCAGTCCGTAGACCCGTTTTTGATGAATGGCATGGGAACTCACTTCCATAAAGGCATATTCGCAACCGGCATCAACCATCTTCCTCAAAAAAGAGTTTAGGGTGATGGGGTCAAGGGTGGTATGCGTGGTGGGGTAACTGTCATCGTTTACACAGTTGGTTACGGTTGAGAGCAAGCCTGCGCCATACCCCAATGTCCGAAACATCCTGTACAGTAATGTAGCGACGGTTGTCTTTCCGTTCGTTCCGGTTACACCAACCAGCTTCAACTGCTCCGATGGGTTCCCGTACCAGACAGAAGCGATTTGCGCCAAAGCGACGGCCGAATTTTCGACCTGAACGTACGTAACTCTCGAAAAATACTCTTCAAACATCGGCTTATCATACACCACGACCAACACATCCTGTTCTATCGCCTTGGCAATATAATCGTGTCCATCGGTATTGATACCCTCCACTGCGATAAAAAGCGAACCTTTTTGCACCTGGCGGGAATCGGAAGTGATACTTTCAACTTCCACATTCTCTTCCCCGTGAATTGCCACGATTTTACACCTTTCTGTAAGTTGACTCAGTTTCATATTAATATCTGTTTTTTACCGCAACGTTATGCTAATGGTTGTACCTCTAATCAGTTTGCTCTCCGGAGTGAACGATTGCGAAACCACTTTCCCCGAGCCGGTCAGATTGACCCTTAATCCTGATTTTTCGAGCAGGTAAACCGCATCTTTTGCACCCATGCCCAACACATTTGGCACCGAATTCTTATTTATCGCCAATGCCTGTGGATGATAAGCAACGCTGTCGTATTTTACTTTCACCCAGTCGGAAGCGGAATCCGAAACGGAAGATTTGAAATTCAGCATCGACAGTACCGCCTGACTGTTTCCCCAGCTTCCGCTTTTAATAGCCGGCATTTTCTGCAGGGTAGAATCTATCCGTGCTTGTTCAGGGGCAAGCTGAGTCCGCTTAACATACGTCTGCTCCGCGATATTTTTGAAAACCATACCTGCTTGTCCTCCGCCTGACGGAACTCCTCGAGGTTTTCTGATACCTACGAAACACGTATAGGTTGGGTCGTCTGCGGGGAAGTATCCGCAGAACGAAACGTAATAATCGCTGTATCCGCCACCACTGGCTATTTGTGCTGTTCCCGTTTTTCCTGCAATAGGGAAATAGTCCGATTTCACAACTTTCGCCGTCCCGTTCTCAATAACCCCTACCAGCATATCCTGGATTTGGATCAGGGTGCTATCTTTACACATCTTTTCGTTCACCACTTCCGCCTTATACTCTTCCACCACTTTTCCGTCTTTCAACAATGTTTTAGCAATAAACGGCTTGATCATTTTTCCACCGTTGGCAATACCGTTGTAGAACATCAGCATATAGATGGGTGGAACTTTGGATTCATAACCGAAAGACATCCACGGCAGTGTGGTTTTGGACCAGTAATTTACCTTATCATCGGGAAAACGAATGGATGATGTTCCTTCAATTCCGTTCAACGGGACATCCCAGGTGAGTTTTTTTCGTAAGCCTATCCTGTCAATGCCTTTTACAAATTTTGCCGGATCATCACCGTATGCTTTAAGTACAATTTTACTCATCACCACGTTTGAAGAGACTTCTATCCCTTCCTTTACCGTAAGGTATCCCCGGTCACGGCCCTGTCGCCAATAGTGGTCACGCACCCACTTTCCGTTGTACTGATACAGTCCGTTGCCCACATGAAAGGAGTCGGCAGGAGTTATCAATCCGTCATCGATTGCCACCATGACCGTTACGGTCTTGAAGGTAGATCCCGGTTCGTTCATGTAGGAAAAAGCATTGGGATTACCCTCACCATAGTTCCCGTTACTCATCCGGTCCAAGTTGGCAATCCCCTTAATCTCACCTGTTTTGGTTTCCATAATAATTGCCGTCCCCGATTCAGCCGCCGTCTCTTCAAGCTTTGCCCGGAGCGCACGCTCCGTCACATCCTGAATATCGGCATCGAGCGTAGTTACGATATCGTATCCGTCTTTAGCGGCAATCTCCTCTATATCGGTCCAGCGGCCCTGTATTTTTTGTCGGCTTTTCACCCCTTCAATCCCCCTCAACAGGGAGTCGTATTTTAATTCCAGTCCGCTTGCTCCCCCTTTCTCAAGGTCTTTGTATACGTTTCCAACCGTTCTGTTGGCGAGGTTCCCGAAGGGGCGTTTCCGCGCATTTTTTTCCTCGGCAATTAGTCCGCTGCGGTTGGAACGCTGGTTGAGGAACGGATAGGTACGAATCTCTTTCAAGTCAACGTAGGAGATGTCAGGACGAAGGATACGCACATAGCGCGACCTCAGCGCTACCTTCTTCTCACTGCCTTTTGTGGCATTCTCCTGCAGTTGCCGCTCCTCCTTTTCGCGTAGTTTCCATCCGTTCAGGATAATGTTTCTGTATTGCGAGGCCGTTCTGTCGGGAAACTTTTTAGCGAGGGCTACCGAAAGGTCACCAACATACTTCATCAACGTATCTTTTCTCATCCCCTCTGCCCAGAAATCCATGTACACACTGTACAAAGGCTCACTGGTAGCCAGAAGCTTCCCATCATAAGTATAGATATTTCCTCGCTTAGGAAGAATGACGCGGTCTTTGATAATGGTTTCTCTTTCCCCTACTTCCCGCCACTTCTTTCCTTCCGCTGTAAAAACGATCTTTCCTGCAGAGAAAATAATCATTAGTCCAACTCCCAGAAGGAGGAATACAATTAAGCCGTAACGATTTAAAATCCTCTTTTTGTTTTCGTCGGTTTTCTTTCCCATTTCATTTTTTCCCTTTCTGAATGCGATAAACCGGTTGGTTATTTATTTTCAACTCTAAACCCGACTCTTCCACCCTTTTTTCGATTTGTCCCTGGCGGCTGGCTTCAGTCAAGTCGGATGAAATGTCTAGCGACTCATACTTAGCGTCCTTCAACTCAACTTTCAGGCGCTCCATCTCTGCTATACGCTGCAAAACCGTGTACCGGTGGCTGATGAACAAAATCATAATGACAACCAAAACCAAAATAAATGTAAGGTTCCTGACGAAAAAGTTCTCCGTCAACACATTTCCACCGAAAACGTGTACGAATGATTTTCTTATGTTGTCTAGCTTCACTTTCATCACTTTGTGAGGTGCAAACTCCCTCCATTATATTTTCTCTGCAATTCGCAGTTTGGCACTTCTCGAACGCGGATTGTCCACCTGCTCTTGTTCCGTTGGAACAATCACTTTCCTGTTGATCAATTCAAACGGGGTTTCCCTGTTACCGTAAAAATCCTTGATGATATGCCCCTCGAAATTTCCGGCCTTAAAGAAATTCTTCACTAACCGGTCCTCCAGCGAATGGTAGGAAATGACACTGAATCGCCCACCGGATTTCAGCATCTCCAGTCCCTGGATCAACATTTTCTCCAGCGCTTCCAGCTCATCATTCACCTCAATACGCAACGCCTGAAAAGCCTGAGCCAGGGTTTTATTTTCTTTTTCTCGAAAGGCGAACGGCTTCATAATCTCCAGGAAATCAGAAACAGTACCGATCTTTTTCGACCGGCGATAAGCAGAAACGGCCGTTGCAATCTTCCGCGCACTTTTCAATTCCCCGTAAAAGAAAAAAATATCCGACAACTTCTCTTCCGAATATTCATTCAAAACATCAGCGGCTGTTTTTCTGGACAGCCGGTTCATCCGCATATCCAGATCTCCCGGCAACCGAAAGGAAAATCCACGATCCGAATCGTCAAAATGATGCGACGACACCCCTAAATCGGCAAGAATTCCATCCACCTCATCTATCCGGTGATAGCGCAGAAAATTCTTCAAAAATCGAAAATTGCTTTTTACGAATGTGAAACGCGGGTCCGGGATATGGTTTTGGTATGCATCTTCATCCTGGTCAAAGGCAAGCAGTCTGCCATTCTTTCCCAACCGCTTCAATATTTCTTTCGAGTGCCCACCTCCTCCAAATGTCACGTCAACATAAACCCCATCGGGACGGATATTCAACCCGCCTACACTTTCTTGAAGCAATGCCGGTATGTGGTATATTTTTAAATTCATGGACACATCAGGACATCAGCTCTTGCAACCTTTCTGAAAACTCATCGGGATCAACCAACGGCTTTTCGAGTTTTTCTTTCGCCCATATCTCAATAGTATTATCCACACCCAGAAAACGAACTTCAGATTCGATACCCACCAGCACCATATAGCGCTTAGGGATTAAAATTCGCCCGCTTGCATCCATTTCAATCCGTTCGGCGTCGAGCACAAACTGACGGAAAACCTGCTGTTGCTCCTTGTTCCACTTGTTGAGCCGGCTCCTGAGTGTTTCGATCTCGTTTTCCCAGACTGTACCGGGATAAAGTACCAAACAATCCTGAAAAATATCCTTGCGAAGCACCAAAAACTCTTCTTCTGCACCCTGCAGACGCTTACGAAAAACTGCCGGCACAAATATCCGCCCCTTCGCATCGGTTTTTGCTTCAATATTTCCCAGGAATTGCAACACTATATTCTTAATTCTATGATTTTTGCGGTAAAATTACAAAATAAATCCACTTTCCCCCACTTTTCCACACATTATTTTTAATAAAGTTATCAACAAGTTCTTTAAATGCTGATTAGATGAAACTTACACACTATTTAATCCCATAAAATAGTGTAGAATATTTCTACCGTTTTAAATAAATGAGATCTGCTTGTCCTTTATTCTTAATTATTTTGTATTTTTGTAAGTCCGTAGGAAAGTCATTATGTCGGAAAAAACTGATTTCAAATTAGATATCGATGGTGTTTTGCAGGCTAAAGCAAAAAAACACTACAAGAAAATCCCCAAATTTGTCGTTAATTATTTAAAGCGCACCATTCATCAGGATGAATTAAATGCGATCATCGAGCGTAACCGGGATAAGCAGGGTGTTGATTTTATGCTCGCCCTGGTGGATAAAGAGTTTAAAGTCAACCTAAAAATCCACGGGGAAGAAAATATTCCCGCGGAGGGAAAATTTGTTTTTGCTTCCAATCACCCGCTGGGTGGCCTGGACGGGATTTGCCTATCGGCTTATTTAGGGGAAAAATATAAGGGGAAAATCAAATACCTGGTTAACGATGTTTTGTTAAACATCAGGAACCTCGAATCCATTTTTGTTCCGGTCAACAAATATGGTTCACAGGCCAAACTATCGGCCGCTGCCATAAACGAAGCCTACACGTCAGACAACCAAATCATTACCTTCCCCGCCGGATTGTGTTCCCGAAAACAGAACGGACGGATAAAGGATCTGGAATGGATGAAAAACTTTGTCGTAAAAGCTATTGAACACAAAAGGGATATTATCCCCGTCCATTTCGACGCGAAAAACTCAGACTTCTTTTATAATTTTGCCAATATCCGCAAATCATTGGGACTAAAATTCAATATAGAACTTATATACCTGCCAGGCGAAATGTTCAAGAACAAAGGTCAAACATTCCACATCACTTTTGGAGAACCCATACCCTGGCAATCGTTGAATAAATCAAAAAGCCACCTGCAATGGGCGGAAGAGATAAAAACCGTTGTTTACAATTTACCCCAAAAAAGAGATTAATTAAGTATGGAAAAAATAATCGATCCGATTGATAAAGCCCTCATAAAAAACGAACTAACCGTAGGAAAAAGAATACGATCCACCAACAAGGCCAACAACGAAATTTACATCTTCACTGCCCACGATTCGCCTAATCTCATGAGGGAAGTGGGGCGGCTACGTGAAATTGCTTTCCGTCACTATGGAGGAGGAACCGGACTAGAAGCCGATATCGACAAATACGACCTTATGGAGCATCCGTATCATCAACTTATTGTCTGGGATCCGGAAAAGGAAGAGATTCTAGGCGGATACCGCTTCATTATGGGTAAAAAAGTAGATTTTGATGAGAAGGGCAAGCCGATGCTCGCCACCGCTCATTTATTAAACTTCTCCGATGATTTCCTGCAAAACTACTTGCCGTACACCGTAGAATTAGGCCGATCGTTCGTCTCTCTCGAGTATCAATCTACCTTACACAGCCGCAAAGGCATGTTTGCACTTGATAATCTTTGGGACGGCCTGGGCGCACTCACGGTAATTGATCCTTCAATGAGGTATTTTTTCGGAAAAGTAACCATGTACGGGACCTATAACAAAGAAGCCCGCAACATGATCTTGTATTTTATGCACCTGCATTTTCCCGACCCGGACAAACTAGTCACCCCAATCAGCCAACTTGTCACCAATACCGATACAGGCAAGATGAAACACCTGTTTAAAGGGAAAAACTTCAAGGAAGACTACAAGGTTCTGAACCGGGAAGTCCGCAGCTTCGGGTTAAACATTCCACCGCTCATCAATGCCTACATGGGATTGTCACCCACCATGCGTTTCTTCGGAACTTCCATAAACGACGAATTCGGAGACGTGGAAGAATCAGGTATTCTTATCGAGATCAACCAGATCCTCGAAGAGAAAAAACAACGTCATATTGAATCCTATATAAAATCCAACCCAAGCAAACGATTCCTTATCGGATTACGGAGAGCCATTTCCGGAAAAAGCAAAAACCTGATCAAAAAATCCAAAAACAAAAAGTGAAAACCTCCGTCTTTTTCCTACCATAAGGCACTCGTTCAAAAACCGTAAATTACTGATAGTTTATTTTTTACACTTAAAAATGCAATCGTTTGCACAGGTAAATACAGTTAAAACACTGTTTTATCCGTGCAATTTTTTGTTTTAACCTTACTTTTGTGTCAAGAGTGGAAATTATTATGAATAAATGAGAACACATTTGCCTTCATTTCCTCATAATTAATGTAATTCTGTGAAAAAAGTAGAGAGTAGAAAAGTATAAATCAGTTAATCTTACAACGTTAACAAACATGTATGTAAATTTCAAAAAAAGTACGAAAGCGTTCTTGATGACAGTGTTGTCGAGCATGCTAATGATTTTATCGGTCAGCGCTCAAACGGGCTCTACGATAAATGTGCGGGGAACGGTAAAAGATGTTGCGGGCGAACCGATCATCGGAGCCAGTATCCTTTTACAAGGAACAACCTCGGGTGTGGTAACGGATTACGACGGGAATTTTTCCATCCAGGCTCCGGGTAATGGAACACTCGTTATCTCTTATGTGGGTTATATAACCCAAACGATAGCCATTCAAAACAGAAACAGCATAGAAGTTATCCTGCAAGAAGACATGGAATTGCTGGATGAAGTGGTGGTAATCGGTTATGCAACAGGAAGTACACGTACCATATCCGGTGCCGTGGAAAAGGTTGGAAGAGAAGACATGAACGCCGGGGTTATCGTGAATCCGCTGGATGCCCTTAAAGGAAAAGTAGCCGGAGTAAATATCCAGAAGACTGGCGGCGACCCAACAGCGGGAAGCGCCATCAGGATTCGCGGAACAACCTCGTTATCAGGAGGAAACGACCCTCTTGTAGTGATTGACGGGGTGTTTGGCGACCTGGCATTGTTGAATGCTCTTTCTCCATCCGATATCGAAAGTTTCACCATCTTAAAAGACGCCTCGGAAACAGCACAGTACGGCTCGAGAGGAGCAAGTGGTGTGATTGTTGTTACCACACAAAAAGGAAAAGCCGGAACAAAATCCATCAATTATGACGGGACTTTCGGCGTTGAAGATGTTTACAAAACCATCAACATGTTGAACGCCGACGGTTACAGAGCTGCCGTGGAGTCGATGGGATACGCCAACGCATTGGACAAGGGCGCCAACACCAACTTCATGCAAGAAATGCTCCAAACCGGATACACACAAAATCACCGCATTTCTTTTGGTGGCGGAACAGCAGAAACCAATTTCAGAGCATCCTTGGGTGTCATTGACCAAAAAGGGATAATCAAAAATAACTCGATGAGGAACTACACTGCAAAAATTGACGGTAGTCAGCTTTACTTCGATAACAAGCTTAAACTTGATCTGGGTATGTTTGGTTCAAAAAGAGAAAGCAGATATGTCAACGACTACCAAAAGACGTTTTATTCCGCCGCATCTTTCAACCCCACTTTTCCCAATACCCAAAACGATGATGGCACCTGGCCGGAAGATCCGAATGCAAACGAAGTGGACAACCCGCTTGGTCGTTTAACTATCAGCGACAGAGAAGACAACGCCTATTTGTCAACAAACGGACGGTTAACATGGGCCATCAACGACAACCTGAATTTCAGTGCATTTGGGTCTTACACCTACAATGCAAAAGAGAACATGAACTACATTCCCACCAACATTAAACAAGGAGTAAGGGAAGGCAGAGGTAAAGCCTATAGAGGAATGAATAAGAGCAATATCCTGATGGGTAACATAAGCCTGAACTACAAGAAAATGTTCCAAAACAGCCGTTTAGACGCATTAGCGTTGGTTGAGGGGCAGAACTACAATTACACCGGATTCGGAGCAAACGCACGTGGATTTGACACTAACTTTTTCGGTTATGACAACCTGGCTGCCGGTGCTGTTGTAAAGTACGGTGATGTGAGTTCATATAAAAACGGATACAGTTTGAACTCATTTCTTGGTCGGGTGAACTACATGTACGCTAACCGCTATATTGCTACAGTAAATATGCGTTTCGACGGTTCTTCGAAATTAGGAGAGAACAACAAATGGGGGTTTTTCCCTTCAGCGTCTCTGGCGTGGGTAATGAGCGAGGAATCTTTCCTTAAAGACATCAACGAAATTAACGAAATTAAATGGAGAGTCGGATACGGACGTACCGGTAATCAGGATGCCATCAGTGCCTACAATTCCCTTTTGCTGATGGGGCCTTCAGGATTGACGAGTGTCAACGGAGTACCAACTGTAACCTACGGGTATAATAGAAATGCGAATCCCGATTTGAGGTGGGAAACCAAAGACATGTTCGACGTGGGTATGGACGCATCCTTCTTTGATCGGAAACTGACAGCCACCATCGATTATTATTACTCCAGGACAAAAGATTTGCTGTATAACTACGATGTACCGGTACCTCCCTTTGTGCATCCAAAATTGCTTGCTAATTTAGGTGAAATGGAAAATAGCGGTTTGGAAGTTTCACTAGGTATTACACCCCTCAGAACGGAGGATATGGAGTTGACCGTATCGGGAAACATGGCATTCCAGAAAAATAAGCTCTTATCGTTAAGCGGAACCTACATGGGACAAGAACTCAATGCAGCAGAATATATGCAACTGGCAAGAATTAACGGTGCAGGATTCCAAGGTGGGAACACATACGTAACTTATCAGGTTGTTGGTCAGCCATTGGGTGTTTTCTACTTACCTAAATCAAATGGTATAATCAACGACGGATTAGGAAGCTATAGCTATAACATTCTGAACCTCGATGAGGATCCGGCTATTAATTTGAACAACGGAGCCGACAGGTATTTTGCCGGCCAGGCAATGCCGAAAGTGATCATGGGAACCAACATCAGTTTCCGTTACAAGGCATTCGATATCCAAACACAAATGAACGGTGCTTTTGGCCATAAAATTTACAATGGAACATCATTATCCTACATGAATATGAACGTATTCCCAACCTATAATGTATTGCCCGATGCTCCCGAGAAGAAAATCTTTGACAGCACGGTAACCGACTATTGGCTGGAAAAAGGCGATTACCTGCATATCGCTTATGTAACACTGGGCTATAACTTCAATGTGGAAAAAATGAAAAATTGGGTAAATTCTATACGTTTAACTGCATCTGTAAATAATTTGCACACATTTACCAACTACTCCGGTTTATCTCCAATGATAAACAGTACCACGGTGAATGAAGAACTGGGGCTTGACGACAAAAGGTTCTATCCGCTTTCCCGCACCTATTCACTGGGTTTAAGTATTAACTTTTAATTGAAGTGAGATTATGAAAAATAAAATATTATACAGTTTATTACTCTCGTTTGCATTTGTTCTTTTCAGCTGCAACCTGGATGAAAATCCGGCAGATCAGATGCCCGAGAACGAAGCATTTAAAAGTCCTGTGCTTATTTATCTGAATACCGTAGCCAGCCTCTACACCGAAATTGGCGGAGACGGAGGAAGCCAGGGCTTGGCCGGCACAGACAGGGGAATCTACGATCTCAACACTTTTACAGCCGATGAAGCGCTTCTCCCCACACGTGGTGGTGACTGGTTTGATGGTGGTTTGTGGCAAGATATTTTCACACATAACTGGAAAACCGATAACTCCCTGGTAAAAGGAAGCTGGGACTATCTATACCGGGTGATCGGTAAAACCAACCAATCCATCGATAAGTTAAACGCATTGGTGGAGGAAGACCCGGAAAACAGCTTTCTTCCCGTCTACCTGGCTGAAGTGAAGGCAATCAGAGCCATGTACTACTATTACCTGATGGATCTCTATGCAAGGGTTCCCATTGTTGAAACAGCCTCTGTTCAGATAGCCGACGTAAGACAGTCGAGCCGATCGGAAGTTTTTGCATTTATAAAGAAAGAACTGGAAGCATCCATTCCGCTTTTATCAACAGCCAACAGTTCCAAACAAGGTGAATTTTACGGCCGGATGACCCGCCCGGTTGCCTACTATCTGATGGCGAAATTGGCATTAAATGCACAAGTATATGCAGATGATGATTGGACAGACAATAATGGCATACCGAACGGAACAACCACTTTCAATGTTGGTGGAGCAAACAAAACGCCGTGGGAGGCCACCGTTGCATATTGCGACTCTATTACTGAGTTGGGATACACATTGGAAAGCGATTTTTCGAAGAATTTTAGCATTACCAACGAAAGTTCGAAAGAAAATATTTTCGTTATCCCGATGGATCCGGTGCTCTACAAAGCCCGGAATATGAATCTGGTACGTTCCAGGCACTATGCGCACGCAAAAGCCTATTCACAGGATGGATGGAACGGAGCCTCGGCAACCAAAGAAGCTTTGGCTGTCTTCAGAAAAGAAGCCGTTGATCCCCGCATGGAGAAAACTTATTTCCTGGGTAAGGCTTATGGACCCGACGGCAATCCCGTGATGGATGGAGACAAGGAGCTGGAATACAAGCCGGATGCCATTGCGCTTGATGTATCAGGAAGTACCAACGAGAAAACCGCTGGTGCCCGGTTGGCTAAATATGAATTTGATCCGACAGCCCAGGCGGGTGGTCAGCTGGTTCACAACGACTGGGTATTGTTCCGCTATGCGGATGTGCTGCTAATGAAGTCGGAAGCTTTGGTGAGAGCCGGACAAAACGGTGATGCCGAACTGCAACAAGTACGCGGAAGAGTAGATGCACCCGCAAGAACCGCTACGCTCCAGAATATTCTGGACGAACGGCTGCTCGAACTAGCGTGGGAAGGGCACAGGCGTCAGGATTTAATCCGCTTCGGCAAATTTCATCAACCCATTTCAGACCGGCCGGTTTCGGCTCCTTACAGATCCGTATTCCCTATCCCGGTAGATGTGTTATCGTTGAACACCAACTTGACCCAAAACCCCGGATATACCAATTAAATAAACTAAACAGAAATGAAACATTTATATAAATATCTATTGTTCTTGCTGCTGCCTTTTTTAGCGAATTGCAGTGACAACGAAAATTGGACAATTGTTGAAGACATTCAACAAGGGGTGTACATCAGCGGTTCGGCCACCGTGTACAGCGGAGAGGCCCCGGCCTCGGCTTTAAAAGCAGTTCCTCTCGATGGAGACGTGAAAGAACTGCCCGAATTAGTAGGAATCTATACCTGGTTAAAAGCTGACGGAGATTTCACTATTTCCGTTGCTGCCGATTTAAATCAGGTTGTAAAATATGGCAATGGAGGTGAAGTGAAAAAAGCCGACAATATTACAGTATATACGCTTTCACAAGATGCTACTCCCTTAAAAGTTGAAAAAGACGACTTTTACTTCGTAGTTGTAAATACCGCTTTAAAGGAAATAAACATCCTGCCCGTAAATTATGGTGTAATTGGTGCTGCCACCCCAAAAGGCTGGGATGGAGAAACAGCATTAAGTGCTCCTTCGTTCGATGACAAGTTGACCATCACTTGGAAAGGCAAGCTTAACATGACACCTGGCGGTTATAAATTCAGGTACAGCGGAGGCTGGGGACAAGAAATCAATAAAGAAGGCGGAAAAGCTAAGTTATTTACTGACTTGGGCAACTTCGGCACATCGCAAGCACCGCTAATCGAAAATGCAATGAGCCAGGTAAGGCCCGGAGGCTCCGACTTCACCACTGAAGTAGGTGGTGAGTTTGAATTCACCATCCAGTACGACTTAAGGAGCCGTGCTTACAATGCCACCTTTAACATCATCGGTGAAGCGGTTGTCCCGCCGGAATACCCGGAAAAAATGTATCTGGTGGGCGATGCTACCTCGTACGGATGGGATACTCCCGGCACCAAGGCAGCAGCAGAAATGCACAAAGTGGCAGGGGGAAATGAGGGTTTATACTGGAAGATCCTCTCCCTTGAGGCGGGAAAAGGATTCAAACTATCCAATGCCAACTGGGGAAATACCAATCTTGGATTTGGAGAAATTACTTCTTTCGATTCCAATGGCATTGCAGTTACCGAAAGTGGCGGCAACATGTCAATCGCCGAGACGGGTATATACACTATAGTACTTGATTTACGTAACGATGAAAAGAAATTGTCCGTTGTCCCAGTGAAAGTATACGGCATGGGTGACACCTTTGGTGACTGGGACAAAGATAAAGCATCCAACTTGTTTACAGTCAATCTAGAGACCCGCACCGTTGTTTCGCCCCCGACAACAACAAGCGGCAATCTGCGTATGTACGTATCCCATCCCTGGATTCCCGATTGGTGGCAGGCTGAATTTAATGTTTATAACACAACGATCGAATACCGAAATGATGGCGGTGATCAAGCAGCAGTTGCAGTTACAGCCGGCCAGGTGGCCACGTTGCATTTTGACGACAACACAGGGTCAATCAAGTGAAAATAAATAATTACCAAAAAGTCTGAGGCTATCTTAACGAGAGCTTCAGGCTTTTTTGTCTACTTCGTACGATGAAAAAAATAATTATTCCTTTTCTTACCTTTTTTACAACACTAGTCCTTCAAGCACAGCAAATAAGCATCGAACCCGCCTTCTGGTGGTCAGGAATGCAGGAGACCGAGCTACAACTGATGATTTTCGGCAGGAACATCGCCTCGTACAAGGCTGCAGTAACGGCAAAAGGCGTGTATCTGAAAGAGGTGGTTACGCTTGAAAACCCCAACTATCAGATTTTATACTTAGATATTTCTGGCAGTACTCCGCAAAAGTTCGAAATCGTTTTTACTGAAGGAAAGAAGAAAATCGCGTATAACTACGAGCTGAAACAACGCGATCCGCAACGTATGTCCATGGAAAGTTTCGGTCCATCGGATGTGCTCTACCTGATTATGCCTGACCGGTTTGCCAACGGTGACCCCACGAACGACCATATCCCGATGCGTACCGGCTATAGGGTGGACCGCAACGACCCCAATGCCCGCCACGGAGGTGACCTGAAAGGAATCTCCGACCGTCTCGGCTACCTTTCCGATCTGGGGGTGACTGCCATCTGGCTTAACCCGGTGCTGGAGAACGACATGGAGGGCGGTTCCTACCACGGATACGCCACCACCGACTACTACCGGGTGGATCCTCGTTTCGGCACCAACGAGGAGTATCGTCAGCTAATCAGCGATGCCCATGACAAAGGGATGAAGGTAGTGATGGACATGATTTTCAACCACTGCGGGAGCGACCACCCCTGGTTAAAAGAAGTTCCCTCACCCGACTGGTTCAATAACCTGGGAGAGTATGTACAGACCTCCCACATGAAGGAGATGTACTTCGATCCCTACGCATCGGAGTACGACAGAAGCAAGATGGTGGACGGATGGTTCGTGCCCTCCATGCCCGACCTGAACCAGCGCAACCGCCACGTAGCAAAATACCTCATCCAGAACAGCATCTGGTGGATCGAATACTCCGGCGTGGATGGCATCCGACAGGATACCTATCCTTATGCTGACTACGAGATGATGGTCGACTGGTGTAACGCTGTCTACAAAGAATATCCGGCCTACAATATCGTGGGAGAAGCATGGCTGAACAATCCCATCGGAACAGCATTCTGGCAAAAAGACAGCAAACTGAACAACCGTGAGAATACAAACCTCAAATCAGTGATGGACTTCCGCTTCATGGGACTGTCGCACACAGCCTTCGTTGAAGAGACCACCGAATGGAACGGGGGGCTGCACGGTATCTACGACCACATGACCTACGACTTTATCTATCCGGATATCTACAACGTGCTGCGGTTCCTAGACAACCACGACACTGATCGCTTCCTGAGAGAGTACCCAAAAGAGCTCTCCGGCTGGAAGCAGGCAATGACTTTTCTGCTCACCATGCCCGGCACGCCACAAATCTACTACGGTACAGAACTATTGATGAACGGTAATAAGAGCCGTAGCGACGGTGATATCCGTCGCGATATGCCGGGTGGCTGGCCCGGCGACAAAACCGACCACTTTACGCGTGAGGGACGCGATGCCATCCAGAATGAAGCGTTCGACTTCCTCAGCAAACTGCTACACTGGCGGCAGGGCAACGAGGTAATCGCCCGTGGCGGCATGAAGCACTATGTCCTGCAGAAAGGTGTTTACGTTTACGAGCGTTATCTTGGCGATGAAAACATACTGGTGTTCATGAACGGGACCTCGAATGATGTGGAAATAAATCTCGACCGTTACGGAGAGTCAATTCAAAACAAAACAAGTGGAAAAGATGTGATCTCGGGAAAAACAGTGTCTTTTGGCAAAACACTGAAGCTGGGTCCGAAAGAAGTGATTGTGGCAGAGGGGCAGACAAACAGTCCAAGTTGAGAAATAAGGAAACAAAACATTTTAATATGAAAACATTAAGCAAAGCCGTTTTTATTTTTCTCCTTCTATTGGCAATCTCATGTAAAGATGACATTCCCCGGCCGGAACCAATCAAGAAGTTACCTCTGCCGGCAAAAGTAAGTGAAGGAATTAACATCATAAATAACTCCACGGTAACCTTTGTCTTGTACGACAAAGATAAAAATGGCGTCCACAAAGACTTTGCCCACGTTATTGGGGATTTCAACAATTGGGAACCTACAAAAGACGAAAAATCACAGATGAACAGAGACGATGCCTCCGGATGTTGGTGGTTAACAGTCTCTGGATTGGATCCAGCTAAAGAATATGCTTTTCAGTATTATTTAGGGACAAAAACCGGAGAAACGGTCTATGTTGCCGATCCCTATTCACGCAAGATACTCGACCCCTATAACGATCCATTCATCTCCTCAAGCACCTATCCCGATAATAAAATATATCCGCCAAAAGGGAACGGAATTGTTTCCGTTTTCAATACCCGTCCCGACACCTATAACTGGCAAGTTACCGACTTTACAACACCACCAACAGATAACCTGGTAATCTATGAACTGCTGCTGAGGGATTTCACGGAACAGGGGAATATCAGCGGAGCCATTCAGAAATTGGATTATTTAAAAGATCTGGGAGTAAACGCCATCGAACTTATGCCGGTGCAGGAATTCGATGGAAACGACAGCTGGGGCTACAATCCGGCCTTCTTTTTCGCTCTGGACAAAGCCTACGGTACCGACCGGATGTACAAACAGTTTATCGATGAATGCCACAAACGGGGTATTGCCGTACTCTTCGACGTTGTGTATAATCACGCCACCGGAGCCAATCCCTTTGCGAGAATATGGTGGGACGTAAAAAACAATAAAACCTCGGCTAACAACCCTTATTTCAATGTGAATGCACCCCATCCCTACTCTGTTTTTCACGACTTCAACCACCAGTCCGAATTGGTCAGAAAATTCGTAAAACGAAACCTGGAATTTCTGCTGGAAGAATACAACATCGACGGTTTCCGGTTTGACCTTACCAAAGGGTTTACTCAGAACCAGAGTTCTGAAGCTACTGCCGGAAACTACGATGCATCGCGCATTGCTATTCTGAAAGAATACAACGCAGTCATCAAGAATGTGAAATCTGAAGCCCTGGTAATCTTGGAACATTTTGCCGACAACCGCGAAGAAACCGAACTGGCAAACGCTGGAATGATGGTTTGGAGAAACATGAACTGGCAGTATGGCCAAACGGCAATGGGCTATAAAACAGACAATTCTGATTTGTCGGGCACATACTACAATGCTTCACGTCCAGCAAACAGCCTGGTTAGCTACATGGAGAGTCACGACGAAGAGCGTCTCGCATACAAACAGGTTCAATGGGGTATTGATCCAATAAAAACCGATTTAAACGCCAGGATGAAAAGGCTGGAAACCAACGCGGCTTTTTTCTTTACCGTTCCAGGACCTAAAATGATATGGCAGTTCGGCGAATTGGGGTACGACGTAAATATCGATTATAACGGACGTACCGGAAAGAAACCCGTTCGTTGGAATTACGTTGACGTACCCGAACGGAAGCAACTCCACACGACTTATTCCCTCCTGATCAACCTGCGACATGATCATCCCGAACTGTTCAGCTCCACCGCCAACCTTAACTGGCAAGTGACCGAATCTTTCTGGGAGCAAGGCCGTTTTCTCACCCTTTCCTCGTTCGGAAACAGCAAGCAGATAGTTGTTGTTGGCAATTTCACAAACGCAGCCATAACCGCGTCAACCACTTTCCCGAAGACAGGGACATGGTACAATTATATGAACAGTCTGGAAACTCTGAACGCAACCTCTTCAATGATGAACCTTGCTATTCCCGCCAATAGTTTCAGGATATATTCCACGTTTGCACCGTAACCAAAACTATTCACAGAAAAGGAAATCTGCAAAAGCGCACTGCGGCTAAAACCGCAGTACGCTTTCTTGCTCCCGGGTATAAATTTCTTTCTGTTTGCGGATATGAAACTAAATGTTAACTTTGCAAAATCATTTTTTAATCACATAAGCTTATGAAGTCAATTGCAATTATATACGGCTCCAGCACCGAAAACACAAAGAGAGCCGCTGAGAAAATCGCTGAAAGACTATCGGAGTACTCTCCTTCCCTGATCGACATTTACGACGGTGATGAAGAAGCTTTTCATTCCAACGATGTACTAATCCTCGGCATTTCGACCTGGGGAGTAAAGGATTTGCAGGATGACTGGTCTGATTTCTACCACAAGCTGGAAAAAATGGACCTGACGGGGAAAACAGTTGCTCTTTTCGGGTTGGGCGACTCATTCATTTATCCCGATTCTTTCGTGGATGCGATGGGTATTTTGTACGAAACAGTTTCGGAAAAAGGAGCAACAACAGTTGGTGAAGTTTCTCCCGACGGCTACCAATTCGATTACTCCAGGGCATTAAAAAACGGCGTTTTTGTGGGATTACCGCTGGATGAAGACAACGACGCCGACCTCACCGACGAACGCATCGAAAAGTGGGTGGAATCGTTGAAGGAGCACCTCAGTTAAACCGGCCCGCCCCCGGCAAACCCTTTTATCCCAGCTTACATCGCTTCACAAAATCATCCAATACCTCATTCAACGTAGGAGTGCCTATTTCCTGCAAATCGTAGTGAACCCGAACAACGGGCTTCTGAATGTGGATCAACCGATTCAAGTCGATGGGTGTGCCAATGACAACCGTATCGCAATCTGCACGGTTAATGGTTGTTTCCAGGTCCTTCAGTTGCCGGTCGCTATAACCCATGGCCGGCAGAATAGTGCCGATATGGGGATAGGCAGCAAACGTATTTGCTAATTCGCCCACGACAAAAGGACGCGGGTCAACCTCTTCCGCACATCCGTATTTCTGTGCCGCAACGGTACCGGCACCGATCTTCATTTCGCCGTGAGTCAATGTTGGCCCATCTTCGACAATCAGGCAACGCTTTCCTCGGATTAATCCGGGATTATCTGCTTTAACAGGACTGGCTGCATCGATCACTATGGCTGCAGGATTTACCCTGGCAATGTTCTCACGAACAGTCCGGACACCTTCCGGAGAGGCCGTATCCATTTTATTGATGACTACTGCGTCGGCAAGCCTTAAATTCACTTCCCCGGGGTAATAGTTCACTTCGGCTCCGGCACGATGCGGATCGGCCACGGTGATGGTAAGATCGGGTTTAAAAAACGAGAAGTCGTTGTTCCCGCCGTCCCACAAAATCACGTCGCAACCATCGGGGTCTTCCTCAGCCCGCCGCAAAATCCTTTCGTAATCGACGCCTGCGTAAATAACGTTACCCCTGACCACATGGGGTTCATATTCCTCCATTTCTTCGACGGTGCATTTGTGCTTTTTCAAATCTTCCACCGTGGCAAATCGTTGCACAGCCTGGGCCGCCAAGTCACCGTACGGCATCGGATGGCGTACGACGATCACTTTTAACCCACGCTTTATCAGGTTTTCCACTACAGCTCTAGAAGTCTGAGACTTACCACACCCCGTGCGTGTAGCAACAACAGCTATCACAGGCTTAGTACTCGTAAGCATGGTTTCATTCGGCCCCAGCAAAACAAAGTTCGCTCCAGCTGCGTTTACCACCGCACTCAAGTGCATCAATTTCGGATAAGGCACGTCGCTGTATGAAAAAATGCAGTCGTGTATATTTTTCTCTTTGATCAACGCCGGCAATTCAGATTCCAGCACAATGGGGATTCCTTCCGGATAAAGTTCTTTTCCCGCGAGAACGGCAGGATAAACCCTTCCGTCGATATACGGAATCTGTGCTGCTGTAAAAGCAACCACACGGTAATCCTTATTCTTCCTGAAAAATGTGTTGAAATTATGGAAGTCCCTTCCGGCAGCTCCAATGATAATGGCATTTCTTTTCATAACAATGAAGATTAAATGAGTTAATTCTCTGAAACAAAGGTATAATAATTTTTATCAAAAAGATAATTATTCGGTTTGTTTTTTTCAAAACGACAACTCATGTCTGACATACTGAAAGCTTTCAATTATAAAAATACACGTGTCTAAAAAACAGGATAACTTAAATTTTACTATTTTTGTGTTTTAAATCAAATCTTACGTATTATGTCTACGAGCAAACTCACCTTAAACGTTCAATCGGAAATCGGAAAGTTGGAAGCGGTAATGTTGCACTATCCGGGTCCTGAAGTGGAAAACATGACACCAAAAAATGCTCAGCGGGCACTCTACAGCGACATCCTTAACCTCTCTATCGCACAAAAAGAATATGCCCAGTTAAAAGGTGTACTGGAAAAAACTTCTTTAGTATATAAAGTTTCCGACCTGCTTGAAAAAGTGCTGGAAATTCCCGGGCAACGATTATCGTTGCTTCAAAAAATCTGTGTGACGGAACAGGTAGAAGATTATTTCGATTATCTCCTGGAATTATCCTCATCCCAGTTAACAAAAATATTGATTGAAGGACTTCCGATGCAGGTAAAGACCCTGACCGACTTTCTGAAAGAAGAGTATTATGCGTTGCAGCCCTTATACAATTTTTATTTTACGCGCGACACATCGGTAACCATTGGCAACACCTCGTTGGTTTGTAAGATGGCCAATGCGGTGCGCATGAGAGAATCGTTTATCATGGATGCGATTTTCAATAGCGGGTTGTTTTTCAACGGCAAGATCACTAACATGTATGATGCTTCACAAAACAACCCCTCCGTGAAAATAGAGGGGGGCGATGTATTGGTCGCACGTGAAGATGTGCTGTTAATCGGAAGCGGAGCACGCACCAGTCCCCAAGCCATCGATCTATTGATTCAGGAGCTGTGCAGGGAAAAGCTCAGCAAAAGACATGTTATTGTTCAACAATTACCGGAAACACCCGAATCGTTTATCCATTTGGACATGGCTTTCACCTTTCTAGACAAAAATACCGCCATGGTTTATAAACCTCTGATATTAAACAGCAATCCCTACAAAACCGTACACATCCAGATCGAAAACGGGAAAGTAGTTAAAATCGCACCCATGAACAATATCCCGGCAGCACTAAAAAAACTAGGCATGGAGGTCGAACCGGTCATTTGTGGTGGAAGGGCCGACGACTGGGACCAAGAACGGGAACAATGGCACAGCGGAGCCAATTTTCTGGCAATCGCACCCGGCAAAGTAATTTCGTATGCCCGAAACATTAACACGTTGGAAGAATTAAACAAAAAGGGATTTGAAATTGTACGGGCCGACGATGTGATAAGCGGAAGATTCGACATGGAAACGTCCGTGAAATGTGTGGTTACACTGGATGGATCCGAACTTCCGCGTGGAGGCGGAGGGCCGAGATGCATGACCATGCCACTAAGGAGGCAGTAAAACTACAACAACTCTTTTATCTCTTCCAGCATTTCCACAGTGTAGGTTGGTTCAAACCCGTCGGATGAAAGATTCGCCGGATTAAACCAGATTTGTGCGATACGGCTCTTTTGTGCTCCTGCAATATCTGCATCCCAACTGTCGCCAATCATCAGGGTTTCGTTCCGGCGGGAGTTGGTATTTTTCAGTGCGTAAGTGAAAATACCGGGATGCGGTTTATTCACCCCTGCATCTTCCGAAAGAATAATTTTATCGAAATAGGGCTGCAAACCCGAGTTCTCAATTTTCTTAAACTGAACTTCACGAAACCCGTTGCTGAGTATGTGCATCCGGTATTTCGGCCTCAGATAATCCAGAAGATCCAAGGTGCCGTCGATCAGCTTTGTTTTTCGGGTGGTACGCTCCAAAAAATCGTCGCTCAACGATTTGGCATATCCCGGATCATTGATTCCAAACTTCCTGACCGGAACCAGAAAACGTTCCACAATCAGTTCTTCCTTTCTTATTTCACCCAGACGGTATAAGTTCCACAGATGATGATTGGATGGCATATAAACGTTGTAGTAATCATCGAACGTAGGATAAAACCTATTGTAACCGTAATCCGAATAAATCTCTTCCAGGCATTCCTTGCCGTTTTGGTGAATATCCCACAGGGTATCGTCCAGATCGATAAAAAGGTTTTTATATTTCATTTCGAGGACCAAAAATCAGTAATGCTTTAGACAACACATCCTGAACGCAATAAACGCCCAGGATGCTATTTTTTTCATAATTTCCCCCTTCGCTCTTAATTCACCTCAATAATCAAATACTTCGTGAGGCTCCAAAACCGTTGAGTATCGGTGATCTGGAAAGTGAGGTTGTCGTTGGCTCCCTTTACGAACTCGTAAGTTCCCTCGGGATGCGTCGACCAGATTTTAGCCTTGGGAGCATACAAAGGAATTTCCGTCACTTCACGGACATCGATTTGCAGGAAATAATCCTTGTTAAAAGTATCCTGCATCACTTTAGTGGATTTCAGGAAACCTCCCGAAAGAATTTTTTGTTCTTTCAACTCGTTGGCAGTACCGAAAACATAATAAGCCGTATGTAACGATTTGTCCTGTTCTTTGATGGTCGAAGACTGTTCTTCCGCATGTTGAGCCAGCTCGCTGATGTCACTCGACAATTGGGCAATGGTCGCATCGCGTTTAGCCAATTCCCCTTGCAGTACCACCAGCCTTGCAGAACTTTCCTGCATTTCCTTGTTCAACCGGTCAATCGTACTTTGCATCGACGCCACCTGCTTGTTGCTGGAAGCATACTTCCTGTTCAGTTCCGCCAGTTGAGCTTTGTTTCGTTTCAAAATCTCCTGAATCATCTGGAAGTTATCGCTTACTCTTTTTTTAGTATCCTGACTCATCTCCCCGCTTTGCGCGGATTGAGTTGAAATGTACTTTTCCGCTTCACGGATCTTATCGAAATTCGCTTCAACTTCACTGATCACAGCCATCATTTCCTGGGTTTCGGCATCCGACGTTTTCAAAACCGCCTGCAATGAATCTCGTTCTGCCTGCAACTTTTGATATTCTTCGGATTCGGTCACTTTCTTTCCAAAATTGGTACAAGAAAACAAAACTCCTGCGCCGAGCAATAGAATGAATACTTTTTTCATAATTCAATACTTTTATTGTTATTAAACGAATTCAGTTCAAAAATGTTTATTTTGATTTTCCCTCTACAACGATCACAAATTCTCCTTTGGGTTCATGAGCCGTAAAATGCTCGATAAGTTCCGACAATGTTCCACGAATGGTTTCTTCGAATATTTTGGATATTTCCCGCGAAACGGATGCTTTTCTATCTGTGCCCATAAATTCAGCCAGTTGCGTTATCATTTTTACTATCCGGTAAGGTGACTCGTAGAAAACCATCGTTCGTGACTCTTCAGCGAGCTCTTTCAACCGGGTTTGCCTACCTTTTTTCTGCGGTAAAAACCCCTCGAAGCAAAACCGGTCGTTGGGAAGCCCCGACATTACCAGAGCCGGAACAAATGCTGTTGCTCCCGGCAAGCACTCCACCTCAACATCTTCCTCTACACAGGCACGGACAAGCAGGAATCCCGGATCGGAAATCGCCGGAGTACCGGCATCCGATACGAGCGCAACGGTCTCTCCCCCTTTGATCCGCTCTGCAATATAAATGGACGTTTGATGTTCATTAAACTTGTGATGCGATTGCATCCGGGTTTCAATGCCGAAATGTTTCAATAGGAAACCGGTTGTCCGTGTATCTTCTGCAAGAATTAAATCACAACTTTTCAGCACGTTAATCGCCCTCAACGTCATATCTTCCAGATTTCCGACAGGGGTCGGTACAACTACCAGCTTTCCCATTTTAATTGTTATTCGGTTTTTATTTAGCTGTAAATCAATCGCTATTCGATCATTTGGGAGAAAACATCAACACAGCGACTCATAACGCAGAGCAATTACAATTTACTCAAAACCCTTTTTCAGCAGTTCCAAAAAACTTTTCACCCTCTCGTCCTTAAAATCCCACGAGGTTTTTTCTCTTAAATACCGTTCGGTATCTCCATAATTATCGAATGCATTGAGGCGGATCATCATCGCATTCATCGCTTCACGATCGTTATCAAATAATTCTCGCTGAAAATAAAACCGGTCATTCAGGCTCAGCCCGCGTTTGACATCCAACTTGGGAGGAGGTGCCTGAATAACATCGTTTACCGAACGGATCACACCGGAAAACTCCTCAGAGGCCTCTTCTTTTTTCGATTCTGTATTCCTGGGATTGGTGTATGTGGGTAAAGCGAGACCTTCCGCATAAGCATTTTTCCGGATGTGGGCTAACTTCTCCTCCTGCGCAGCAGGCGGATCAATACTTTTCACCTCCTCTTCAGGCTTTCGCAGTTTACTTTCCGACAAGAACAACATCAGTTTCTCCATCTGGTGTTTCATATCTTCTATCTGAAACATTTCCAGTTCATGAAGCAAACGCATCACCTCCTGCCCCTTCTGAAACGCGTCGCGAAAGAAAGAGAAAGAAACAGACTCATCCTGTTTGATGGCGGAAACCTTTGCTTCAAGGCTTTGTAAGTTCTGAAGCAGCCTATCGATATATTCGTTTTTCTTTTCCATGATTATCCGGTTTCAGTTGCTTTTTTGTTAAAAAACGGGATAAATTCGACCACAAAAGTAATCATTATTTGTTTCCTTCAATAAAATCGTTTGTCAAATTCACAAGATATAACATTTGTGAACTTCTTGTTATTGAAGTGTAAAGCCAGCGGTAGAAATTATCGCCCATATGCGATTCATTCACGTACCCCAGGTCCAGGAAAACGTTTTTCCATTCTCCACCCTGGGCTTTGTGGCAGGTAACGGCGTATCCATACTTCACAAGAAGTGCATTAAAATAGGGGTTCTCCTTTACTTTTTTGTACCGGGCACTTTTCCGGGAAATATCAGCATAATCTCCGTTTATGGCTGCGAAGAGCTGTTCGTTTTGTTCACGGGTTAGGCCGGGCACCTCGGTGTGCAAGCTATCAAGATTAATTTTTGCTTCGAACTCCACTCCGTAATCTTTGTGCCGAAGCAGGACATTACAAAAACGGAATCCATACATTGTTTCCTCCCGGCGAACACGTACGACCTCCACAAACTCGCCATTGGCCAGGAAGTCAACATTTTCCATATCACTTGCCCAATAGTAATTGTTTTTTGTAATCATCAGCAAATCACCCGGCGAAAGTTCCTCTTCCCGGTAAAGTACCGTATTACGGATACCCATATTGTAAGCGTTTACCCGTTTATTGGAACGCGAAATCACAACAGTCTCCTCAATACCGTCACGGTTGTAAGCCGACGAGATCTCATCAATAAGCTCCGTGCCGGTTATTCTTTTCACATCGTTGAATGTATCGACATTGAATTTGGGAAAGTCAACAGTATTACCCTTCCGCAAGGCATTACGCAACATCGTTGCGTTGACCAGAACTCCCGATTCTTCTGATTGACGCACTATTTCGGTGAGTGTGCAGGTAACGACTTCGAAAAAAAAAGATTCAATCGTTTTTTCGTCAAGAGCCGGGCTGAAATCCTGCTGCACAGGTGGTAATTGAGCCGTATCACCAATAAGTAGTAGCCGGTTTCCTTCGCCGGAATAAACATACTCCATCAGGTCATCCAGCAACCGGCCCGATCCAAAAATGGAGAACTCTCTGTTGTCGTTGCTGATCATAGATGCTTCATCCACGAGAAACAGTGTATGTTTGTGTTTATTCTCGGCTAGTGAAAAAGTACCGGGTCCTTCAGTAAACTTGTCCATCCGGTAAATCTTCTTATGAACAGTGAATGCCGGCTGACCGGCATATGTCGAAAAAACCTTCGCCGCACGTCCCGTCGGAGCCAGCAAAACGGCTTTTTGATTGAATTGCGACATCGTTTTAACCAAACTACCAATAAGGGAAGACTTGCCTGTCCCCGCATATCCTTTCAGCAAAAAGACCTGATTATTTGACCGCGAGTAAAGAAAATCAACTATCTTTGCAACCGCAGAACGTTGATCGGCAGTAAAATCGAAAGCGAAATTTTCGTTGATTTTTTCGATAAAATACCGATTTATCATTTTTTTGAGTTATTTTTGTGGTAAATGTAGCACATTTATTATTCTTTTTCTAAATTTGTACTCTAAAATCAAAAATAATAATTTAAAAACTCAATAAAAAATTAAAAACAAACATCCATGAAAGTTGTAGTAAGAGTGCTTTTAGTAGCAGCCATCATCCTATTAGCTTTCCTTTGCTGGAAAAGTATTCAAGGCCCGATTGACTTCAATGCAGAGGTAAAACGTCGCGACAACGCAGTCATCCAGCGTCTGGTTGACATTCGCACATCGCAGGTTGCTTATCGTACGCAAAAAGGTTCATATACGGCTAATTTCAATGAATTGGCAGATTTCATCAAAACCGGGAAGGTAGCATCTGTTGCCAGATCGGGAGACCTTACCGAAGAGCAATTAGAAGCCGGAATGACTGAAGCGAAAGCCATGAGCATTATCCGCACCGGAGACGAAAAAGCGATCCGTGCTGCAGGCTTGTGGGATGAAAGCAAAAATGCTCCTCAGCTTATGCGTGACTCTATCTATGCTCCTGCTGCCGAAGTACTTTTCCCGAACAGAAGAATCAATCCCGATTCATTGGCCTTCGTTCCTTTCGGAAACGGTGCAAAATTTGAAATGGCAGTGGATTCTCTGATTACAGCCTCTGGTTATCCGGTACAGGTTTTCGAAGCAAAAACTCCTTACACGGTTTATTTGGGCGATCTGGACAAGAAACTGTTGAACCAGAAAATCCAAGAGGTGTTGGATCGTCCAGGAGACAGGTATCCGGGTATGATGGTTGGATCCCTTCAAGTGGCTAACAATAACGCCGGAAACTGGGAATAATTTCAGCAGTAAACACTGCACTGGGTTATGTTTTTACCGGAAAATATTGATTTAGCTCAATCTGAAAAGTATACTTTATCCATTCGGCTTATGCCGGATGGATTTTCTTTTTGTATCTTTTCACCAGCCGATAAGTCGGTGTTCCATTACCAGGAAAAAACATTCAGTAAAAACTTATCTTTAATAGGAAACATCGAAAAAACATTTTTTGAGGTCAATTTTTTCTCACAGCCTTTTAAAAAAACCTTTGTAACGATTGTATCACCCCGTTACACGATCGTTCCTGACGCCTATTTTGAATGGAGAAAAGCAAAAGAACTTTTTGAATTTAATATTCACGGAGAGAGCGGGAAGGTTTTAAATAATTACATTTCTGAAAGTAGCTGCCGTATCCTTTTTGATTTGGACGAAGAGGTTTATTCGTTTCTATGTAGGAACCTGTGGAATCCTTCCTTTTTCAGCCATAAAGCCCGGCTTCTTCCCTTTTTTGCCAACTATCGGGTGGTAGACAGGCGAAAAAGATGTTTTGTGGATTTTCACGATGAAATGGTTTCCGTAACCTGCTTTTCAGGGTCAACGTTACTGTCTGCCAACACCTATCCGGATAAGGACAAATATGATGCGCTATTCAATATTGTGAATGTATGGGAAAAACAATCCCTGGATCAAAATTCCGATCTTTTGGTCCTTTCGGGAAATTTACCGGATAACAAAGAAAGCATTGCCACATTGAAAAAACTCATTAAAAACGTGGAAGAGCTCAATTTGCTCCCTCCTGGAAACGAAAACTATATTCCAACCGATATTCTTTTGGATATGGACGCCTGTTAATATGCGTATCATCAGTGGAAAATATAAGTCGAGGCGGATTCCGGTTCCTGCAAACCTTAAAGCAAGGCCCACAACTGATTTTGCGCGTGAGAGCCTGTTTAATGTACTCAATAACCGGGTGGACTGGGAAGAAACTACAGCCCTGGATTTGTTTTCTGGAACAGGCAGCGTAGCCCTGGAATTTGTATCCCGCGGATGTCCGTTTGTTGTAAACGTTGAGACGAATCAAAACCACTACAACTTTATTTGCAAAGCACAGGAGTTACTGGGTGCGAAAGAGTTATTCCCGGTAAAAGCCGATGTGTTTAAATACCTCCAATCGGTAAAACAGAAGTTCGACCTTATCTTTGCGGATCCACCTTACGATTTACAGTCCATAGACACTATTCCCGACCTTATTTTCAAAAAAGAACTCCTGAAACCCGAGGGAGTTTTTATTCTGGAGCATTCCAGAAAACAAAACTTTTCCGCTCATCCTCATTTTGTATCGGAGAGAAAATACGGGAATGTGCATTTTTCATTTTTTGAGTAATAATCTTACATCGCTCCATATTGTCGTTAACCTAAATGCCGAAAGGAATCTAAAACATCACTTTGGATTTCAAATTGACACAGTAAATCCTGTTGCGCAACCCAACATCCTGAAACATCGCGTCATTTTGATTTAATTTGATTACCTTTGTCTTTTCAAACAAGGCAGTGATTCTCACCGCCCTTTCCTGTAAGAGCAGGACCTCCAGACAGGAAAGACACAAAGAAAACTATTATGACTATATGTAACGAAAAAGACCTGCTTAAACTAATCAAAAGGAAAGAATGGACAACGTTGCGAAACGCCATACACGAATTTGATCACCTTGAACTTGCCGGCATTATCGACCGAAGTAGCGAGTTTGAATCAGTGATATTGTTCCGTTTTCTGACGCGTGAGCAAGCAAAAAATGTTTTTCAGGAGCTTTCGCACGACAAGCAGGAAAAGATTATAGAGAGACTGGCGCAACATGCTTTAAAAGTAGCCGATCTGCTCAACGATATGGAGCCAGACGATCGCACAGCTTTTCTAGAGGAACTTCCCGGAAAGGTAACACAACGTCTTATGCAGTTGCTTACTCCCGAAAACAGGGAGATGGCAACCAGACTTCTTGGATATCCCGAAGACAGCATAGGTAGGCTGATGACACCGGAATACGTAGCCGTTAAACCCCACTTCACGGTTGAACAAACGCTGGCGCATATTCGCCAATACGGACAAGACTCCGAAACACTGAACGTAATTTACGTAGTGGACAACAACTGGCGCCTTATCGACGATATTCGCATACGTGAAATAATCCTGGCCTCGCCCGAACAGATGATCGGAGAACTTATCGATTATAAATTTTCGGCACTGAGCGCATTCGACGACCAGGAGACCGGTGTAAGCATGTTCAAGGACCACGACAGGGTAGCACTTCCCGTGATCGATAGTGCCGGAACGCTTCTGGGCATTGTAACCGTTGATGATATTTTTGATGTAGCCGAAGAAGAACAAACCGAGGACTTTCACAAGTTCGGCGCCGTACAAAACGCCATTATCAGTCCGTTACAGGCAACCGTTACTTTTTTGTACAAGAAACGGGTATTCTGGCTTACAACACTGGTTTTCGTAAATATCTTTTCAGGAGCAGTCATAGCCGGCTTTGAAAACGTGCTGGCTTCCACCATATCCCTTGTTTTTTTTCTTCCTTTGCTTATCGACAGTGGCGGGAATGCCGGCTCTCAATCCGCAACACTTATGATCCGTGCATTGGCCATGGGCGATGTTCAGACAAGGGATTGGATAAAACTGTTGGGAAAAGAGTTTACTGTTTCGTTACTCTTAGGCCTGACAATGGCTGCAGGAGTAAGTTTGGTAGCAGCAGTCCGTGCTCCTGAAATAATTTTGATTCTCGTTATAACCATGACGCTGGTGGTTATTGCGGGAAGCATTATCGGGATGATCCTGCCCTTCCTATTCACGAGGCTGAAAATTGATCCGGCAACGGCAAGCGCCCCCCTTATAACATCCATCGCAGACATATTAGGTGTACTCATCTATTTCACCGTGGCCAGCAAAGTGTTGGTCGGCCCTACTCCACCCTTTTCAACTTATTGACAGAGATATTCTCTTCTACAATAGCATCAATAACAGCAATAACCGTCATGTTCACAATGTCGCGGACCGACATGCCCACGTCTAAAATATGAACCGGCTTGTTCAATCCCATCTGGATTGGACCGATAATGTCGCCGACTCCACTTTCCAGAAGTAGCTTATATGCTGTGTTTGCCGAACTCAGGTTAGGAAATATCAACGTATTCACATTTTTTCCTTTCAGCTTGGTGAAAGGAAACTTCTCGTCCCTGAAATCTTTATTCAACGCCACGTTCACCTGCATTTCACCATCCACCACCATATCCGGATAATCCCGGTGTAATGCTTCCACCACTTTGTGGACACTGGCAGGACTTCCCACTTTGTCGTCACCAAAATTGGAATAGGAGAGCATGGCAATTACCGGATCATGAGCGAAAAACTTTACCGTAGAGTTTGCCAAACGGGCAATATCGATCAGAACATCGGAATTTGGATGACGGTTAAAAAGCGTATCGGCAAGAAAGAGCACGCCTCTCTTCGAGTTGACAATGTGCATGGCTCCAATGTGATTAAGGCCCTCACGAATGCCAATAATATCTTTGGCGAGATTGATGGTATCGAGGTATTTCCCGAAAACACCGGTAATAAGTGCATCCGCGTCGCCAGACTCCACCATCATCATCCCGAAAGAGTCGCGGTTAAACATCTGCTCGGCAGCTTCCTGAAAAGTATACCCCTCGCGGCTCCGCTTTTCCGAAAGCAATTTCGCGTAATGCAACCGCCTGGATTCTTCCCTATCGTGGCGGAGATTAACAATTTCTACTCCCTCTAGACTGATCTGATTTTCGGCAGCAATGCTGGCTATTTTTTCTTCATTGCCCAGTAAAACCGGATAACAGATACCCTCGTTAACACAGGTCTCAGCAGCTTTGAGCATATTCAAGTGGTTGGATTCCGAGAAAACCACCCGTTTAGGGGTTTGTTTTGCCATATCGTAGAAACGGCGCAACATTTTATTGTCCAACCCCATCCGTTCACGAAGAATTTCGCTGTACTCTTCCCAGTCGGCAATGGGTTTCCGGGCAACTCCAGACGCTATCGCCGCTTTGGCAACTGCTGGTGCAACAACTGTCAGCAACCGATTGTCGAGTGGTTTTGGAATGATATAATCGCGGCCGAAACTCAACCGTTTCAAGTTATAAGCGGCATTCACCACATCGGGAACTGCCTTTTTTGCCAGATCAGCAATAGCACGGACAGCGGCAACCTTCATCTCTTCGTTAATGCAGGTAGCACGGACATCCAACGCCCCACGGAAAATATAGGGAAAACCCAGCACATTGTTTATCTGGTTGGGATGATCGGAACGTCCCGTCGCAAAAACAATATCTTTCCGGGCGGCGATAGCCAATTCATACGCTATTTCCGGATTAGGGTTCGCCAATGCGAAGACAATCGGATTTTTATTCATCGATTGAACCATTTCAACGGTCAGCACATCGGCCACCGAAAGTCCGAGAAAGACATCCGCCCCTGCAACAGCTTCTGCTAAGGTTGAGATATTCCGTTCGGTAGCAAACGGTTTTTTCCGTTCGTTCAGATCGGTCCTATTTTTCGATATTACTCCCCGAGAATCGAGCATCACGATATTTTCCAATTTGGCGCCCAACGCCATGTAAAGTTTTGTGCAGGAATTGGCTGCTGCACCCGCACCATTCACCACAATCCTCACCTCTTCGATCTTCTTTCCCGTCAGTTCCAGCGCATTAAGCAATCCTGCAGATGAAATAATGGCTGTTCCGTGTTGATCGTCATGCATGATAGGGATATCCAGTTCATTTTTTAACCGTTCTTCAATTTCAAAACATTCGGGTGCTTTGATATCTTCCAGATTAATCCCTCCAAAAGTGGGAGAAATAGCTTTGACCACTTCGATGAATTTTTCCGGATCTTTCTCGTCGATCTCGATGTCAAAAACATCTATTCCGGCAAAGATCTTAAAAAGCAGCCCTTTCCCTTCCATCACCGGTTTTCCCGAAACAGCACCGATATCACCCAAACCCAGCACTGCTGTGCCGTTAGAGATAACCGCCACTAGGTTCCCTTTGGAAGTATATTCGTAAGCTTTTTGCTCATCCTTTTCTATTTCGAGGCACGGTTCGGCCACACCGGGCGAATATGCCAGTGATAAGTCGTGTTGGGAACTGTAGGGTTTGGTGGGAATCACCTCTATTTTTCCGGGACGCCCCTCGGCATGATACCTGAGAGCATCTTCGCGTAATTTAGTTGACATTGTGCAGGATTTTTAAGTATAACCTAAATAATTACACAAATTTACGCAATGAAATTTAATATATGAAAGATTTTGAAAGATTTTTGTAACAAAACCTCAGCAACCGACCTCTCAAGTTTGGTAACAGTGAGGTTTGATTGGGTTATTTAATAGCATCAACAATTCCCGCTACAAATCCGTTATGGTCAAACTCTCCATTTTTTGAAAAACCGGTCCGGACGATCACCAGTTCTTTCGATGGAATAATATAGATAAACTGCCCGTCATGGCCACGGCAGCTAAACATATCGCGGGGCACATCGGGATAGTCGATGCCAGCTTGGTTCAGCCAGAAAAATGCACCGTAACTTCTATCGGAACCGTTTGCCGCAGTGGTGCTGTATGCAACCCAGTTTTCTGGCAGGATCTGTTCACCCTGCCAGTTGCCGTTGTTCAGGTAAAGTAAGCCAAAGCGCGCATAGTCACGTAAGGAGGCATAGAGGTAGGACGACCCCACAAAAGTACCCGATGCATCGACCTCAAAAACAGCACTGCGCATCCCAATTTTGTTGAAAAGTTGTTCACGCGGAAAAGCGAAATACTCTGCATCGTCTCCAATTGCCTTGCGCATCAGGTAAGAAACAATGTTGGTAGATCCCGATGAGTATTCAAATACCGAACCGGGGGAATACTCCAGTGGTTTCGAACTGGCAAACCGCGCCATATCACCCTCCTTGTGCAACATGTTGTTCACGTCGGAGCTGTTTCCATAATCTTCGTTCCATTCCAGGCCGCTGTTCATCTGCATCAGGTGGTGGATGGTGATGTTACGCCTTTCGTCATTCTTCCACTCATCCATGCCGGCAGACGCATATATATCCAGTTTACCCTCTTTCACCAGAATACCGGCCAGGGCATTGATAAAGCTTTTGGCCATCGACCAGCTCAGAAAAAGGGTTTCGGTACTAAATTCATCAGCATATTTTTCCGCAACCGGTTGTCCTTGACAAACAACCATCACCGCAAATGTACCCTTGTAGGGGACAGTATCGGCAAATGCCTGTTCCACCGCAAGGTTGAGTTGTTGCATGTCGATACCGGAAGGGATGGTGTCGACAATGAGGTCCCCCATGGGCCATGCAATCGTGTCGGGGTTTTCCGGTAAAACCGGCACAACCGGATAAGGACGTGCCTCTATATCACTCACGGGGTAGTCGTTTACCAGGATGTTGCCATAGCCATTCACGAAAGAAGTATGCGAAGTATGCCAGAGAAAGTGGCTTGTCACGGTTTTACTCCTGGAATCGACCCTGTTTTTCACGAATCGGATAAATGAGAAATTCAGGTCGGTTGCCTCCATCGATTCCTGTGTGCGGTTAGCCAGGAAGATGCCCGACGACAGGTTTTTAGCTGCATAACCGGTAATAATCGGCAGGAGAGGGTTTATGTAAAGAATACCCCCCAAGAGCATGAACAGAATAAGGACTGCGATAATGATGCGTACTCTTTTCATGGAAGCCTGACTTGAATATATCAGCAAAGATAAATAAAAAAAGGACTACTTTTGTTTAGACACTATCATAGTTTTTTTAGGGATCGCTGTGTTCTTAATTCACGTCTAAACGAGCGAACATATCCGAGTACGATGAATCACCTTTAGGCAATCTTGCTTGATCATTACTCTTCAAAAATCAGGATTTTCTCAATTCTGTCACCCTGACGGATCTTGTCAATTACCTCGACCCCTTCGTATACTTTTCCAAAGCAAGTATGGTTACGGTCGAGATGAGCCGTATTCTCGCGGCTGTGACAAATGAAAAACTGAGACCCTCCGGTATCACGGCCGGCATGCGCCATTGACAATACGCCCCGATCGTGGTACTGGTTATTACCGTTGAGTTCGCATTTGATTGTGTAGCCCGGCCCTCCTGCCCCTGTGTCATCGGGACATCCGCCCTGGATCACAAAGTTTGGGATCACCCGGTGGAACGTCAATCCGTCGTAAAAACCCTTTTCGGCCAGTTTTACGAAGTTGGCCACGGTGTTTGGAGCATCCTCCTCATAGAATTTTACTTTCATAACCCCTTTTGCGGTGTGTATTTCTGCTGTCATCATATTTTCTACTTTTTAGATTATTAAATTATGAATCTGCAAAAATAGTTATTTTGGATGTGAAATAAAAGGGGTTTTTTCCGTGGAGAAGGAAAACAGGGCCATACGTGTAAGGAGAGAATTCAATGCCAGCCTCTCACTCGTCTGGCAGGCATGGACAACCCCTGAACTGCTCGACCGGTGGTGGGGCCCAAGCCCTTGGAGAGCGGAGACCCAAACCATGGATTTCCGTGAAGGTGGATACTGGCTCTATGCGATGGTCGGCCCCGAAGGGGAAAGGCACTGGAGCAGGGCGGATTACATTTCAATTGTGCACGAAAAGTCCTTTACCGCAAAAGATGGTTTTTGCGATGAAAACGGGACATTCGATCCTGAGTTTCCACAAAATTTGTGGGAAACACGGTTCATTGAAACCGAGAGCACGGTGATGGTGGAGATTACGCTCACTTTTGACACCTTTGCTGATCTCGAACAAACCCTTGCCATGGGCTTCAGAGAAGGCTTTACAACAGGATTGAATCAGCTGGATGAGCTATTGCTTGTTACTCCTGCGGAAGGAAGGCAATAGCATCAATCTCTCCAAATCTAAACTTTCAACAATCCACGGAAGCCCCTGGCAGCATAGTAGGATTCGGCTCCATTGTGGTAAATAAAGACCTGCCCGTAACGCCAATCACCAAAAATGGCTCCGCCGAGTTGACGGATATTGTCAGGCGTGGCAATCCAACTGGAAGTCTTTGTGTCAAATTTCCCCAGGCATTGAAGATTCCGGTACTGTTCCTCGTTCAGCAATGCGACTCCCATCTCTCCAGCCATGCCTACGGCGCTGTTCCAGGGCTTATTTTCTTTTCTCGACCGCAATGCTTCGGAGTCGTAGCAAACACTTCTGCGTCCCTTCGGACTTTCAGCCGAGCAATCACAAAAGATGAACTCACCTGTTTTTTCGTCTTGGCCTATAACATCCGGTTCACCTCCGGTTTCCTCCATCTCATTCAGTGACCACAGTTTTTCCGGATAACCTTCCAGTTTTTCTTGTATCTCTTTCCAACTAAGTTCCGGATGGCGGCCTATATTCTTCTCGAAACGTTTTTTCAGAATATTGAATAACTTTTCTTTTTGCTCCTGCGTGATTTTATTCTTTTCCATACCTTTTTTTAATAATTTCTCATGTCCAATCAGTTATTTCCACTCAGGCCGATTAGCCTGAACAGGGAAACTAAATCTGTGTTGCATGTGCGATGCGAAAAAATAACAAATTTTCCGGCTTATTTTCTTAGGATCTTCTCCATAGCCTTTCCTTTGGCCAATTCGTCAATCAGCTTGTCCAAATAGCGTGCTTTTTGCACAATTTCGTCTTCGATCTCTTCTACCCGATACCCGCAGATTACCCCTGTAATTTTTGAAGCGTTGGGATTGATTTGTGGTGCCTGCGTGAAGAAGGTTTCAAAATTCATATCACTGGCTAGTATGTTTTGTAGGTCCTTCTCACTGTATCCTGTCAGCCAACGTATGATGTCATCAACCTCTGCCTTACTACGTCCCTTCTTTTTCGCTTTCTCAACGTAATACGGATATACACTGGCAAAGGATAATTTATATATTCTTTCTTTATTTTTCATTCCCGAGTTCTAATTTGCGAAAAAAATAACAAACTTCAACTCCTTTTTGGTTTGCCTCATCCTGTTAATTATCCGATTTCAATTTACTGTAAATTTCCAGGTCAGTATAAAAACCGTCAGAAAGCCATTCCCCCTGTCGTTCAACTCCTTCAAGCCTGAATCCCAACCTCTTCGGTATATTACTGCTCGATCTGTTCTGTACTGCGCATTTTATCTGAATCCTGTTTAATTCCAATTTGTCAAAAGCAAAGTCACAAAGTTTATCGACCGATTTTGTAACAATCCCCTGTTTCTGGTGTTTTTCGGAAAGCCAATACCCGATTTCCGTCTTTTTATTTTGTTTGTCGGTGTCTTTAAAACCAATCAGACCAATAAATTGATTGTACTTCCTGATGGTAAAGACATATTCAAATTGGTCCTCTGAAGCATTTACTACTGAGTCAACAAATTTTTCCGTATCTGAAATGTCTTTCGTCTGCGCAACAAACGGTAACCATCTCCCCAGGTAGTCTCTTTGAAGATCAATCGTTTCAAAAATATCTTTTGCGTCCGATGGTTCCAGTTGTTTTAATTCTATTTCTGAATCTACTTCTATTGTCATATCATTTTCTTCTTTCAAATATATTTTATCTCCCACAAATCAACATTAAAAAACACCGGCATCAATGCCTCTTCCTTCCATGATCATGGGTACCTCCCTCCTGTTCGTTTTTCACCGTCTCACGGATATAAGTGCAGAGCCAGTTCCTCCTTCCACTGTCCACTGTAATCAATTCCCTTTCCCATGCAGTGTAATGTTATAGTTTGCCGTAGGTTTCCTTTAGGTAGGCTACCGTGGAGAAGATGATCTTTCGCAGCACTTCGGGGTCTATATCCGATAACTTCTTCACGTAAATACATCCTTTCCCCATTTTGAAATTTCCCAGGCCGGCGAGCAGCTCTTCCTGTTCCAGGATACCGGAGTAGAGGTAGAGCGATATGGCAGTCTTACGGGGCGAAAAACCCACCAGCATCCAGTCACCTTCCTGCCGGCTGCGTTCCGACTTGTAGTGGTACTGCCCGAATCCGATCATCGTATCTCCCCACATCTTCGGTTCGAAACCGGTCACCTCGCGCATCAGCTTCACCAATGCAAAGCTGTCGGCACGTTTTTGTTCACTGTCGGTATAGCTGCGGATAAATTCCGTCACATCACCGTCGTGTTGTTTTGTTTTCAGTTCTCCCATCGTGATGAATTGATCAGGGTTGTTTCTTCCATATCTTGTTCGCATGCTCCAGATAAAGCGGTAGGGCGGCAGAGCCGTACCATTTATAGAGATCGGCAGCCAGTAATTTCTCCCTCACGGCCGGATCGCTCCCCAACAATGCCTCAGCTTCTTCGATTGTTGCTATATCGAGGATAAAAATACCTCGATAGTGCTGCTCGTTCTTTGCCATCGGACCCGCCACAACCAGTTTCCCCTCTTTCTCCAGGCGGTTGATATTGTCCATGTGCCCACGAAAACATTCAGTTATAAATGCCTTGTCGTCCGTCACATTTGACCCTGTCTTCAGGATTACCAGCACGAAGTTCTTCATCCCGTAAGCATCGGCTCCCAGCTTCTCCGCTAGATCAGCATCATAAGCAGGGTTTTTTATAACCGAATCTGTTTTTATATCCCTCCTTTGGTCCTGCATAATAGGATCTGATGAAGGAAAAGCAGAAACTACAAATGTAATAAACAAGATAGAAACCGATAAAATAATTTTCATACAATATGCTTTATAAAGAGCTGTACACTCTTGCCGGTCAGTTTTCAGCAATTTAACGCACTAGAATATAATTTGTTCTTAAAAAACACAAAACAATCTGCACATGAAATCTGTTATTGGTTACGTAACAGGTATCCCTGGAAGCCGGTCCTAGTCAGCTGTCCGGTAACACCATCATCTGTTGAATAACATGCATACAACCAATTATTTTGATACGTTTATTGAGGTTGCATCCGACACAAGAATGACACAGGGAACTCCCCCTCCGCTCAAAGGGAAAAAGACGGTAGCCCGTCTACAATACGAATTTATTTCCGAGAATCCCTACCAATATAGTTCGGATGACATCCTCTTCCATGTGTACGCGGAAAAGAACGATACACCCTCCGATAAGCTGGAACAGACTAGAATCCTGTTCTTTTCCAAAGGGCAACCCTGTCTCCGGACATCGCCCCTGACAAAGATCTATGGTTTCGGCATTCATTGCAACAGTGAGGGGAAAGTTGCCCTTTACGGCATGGAAACGGAGGGATATCGAATCTTTCTGGCCGATTCTAAAATCAAGAAAGTGAAAGCAATGCGGTCAGGAAGAGAACAACAAACAAAAAGTAATCAATAAAAAAAATTATGAGTCCTTATACAATCCCTACACAAGTACGCATTGGACATGTACACCTGAAGGTGTCCGACCTGGAGCGCGCCCTTTCTTTCTATCGCGACCTTCTGGGCTTCGAGGTCACCATGATGTACGGCAGGCAGGCGGCCTTCCTCTCTGCCGGTGGATACCACCACCATATTGGCCTGAACACCTGGCACAGCGAGGGGATGCCCGAAGCACCGCTGGAGGGAGTGGGTCTCTACCATACTGCTATTGCCTACCCCACCCGTCACGACCTGGCCCTAATCCTGAAACGGCTGATAGAAGCGGAATACCCTCTTACCGGCGCAAGCGACCATGGGGTATCGGAAGCCATCTACCTGAACGATCCCGACGGCAACGGTGTAGAACTCTACTGGGATAAGCCGAAAGCAGAATGGCCGATGGAAGCCGACGGTTCCCTCAACCGGATACTGGGATACGGGTTGAAATATAGCGACAGCTTCGGCAACACACACCTGGGTAAAATCTGTAAAAAAGACGTTGTGTAGCCTTATTGAACATCCTCCTCCGGTGGAGGGATAACAACATCCTTTTCGTCCGTCAAAGAGGCAATCTCTTTGTGATGACGGATTTTTTCGATAATTTCTTCTTCGGCGTACCCAATGATCACTCCGAACTCGTAGAGCCGGGTAATTGTCACCCCTTCTTCCCGCAGGTTTTCCGCCACAACGTCTAACCGGTCGAGGTAGTAAGCGGATATGGTGATAATAATCTGCTTCATGGTGCCAAAGAAATTCCTGCGCCTATATCTTCGGCGGGAGACGACAAACGGCCTGCCGTCCGGATCAGCTCTTGTCCGATCATTGCAGGAGTGGCATCGGGAAACTTTTCGCACAGCAGGGCGACCACTCCCGCCACATGCGGTGTAGCCATGCTAGTCCCGGAAAGGGTACGGTATCTCGCGGGCATGGGCCAGGAAGAATAGATCCCGACTCCGGGTGCCGCCAGATCCACCAACCCGCTCTCATTAAGTGCCCGGTTTGAGAAATCGGCTACCTGCAAAGTTGAGTTTACTGCACCTACAGCCAGGATGGAAGGGCAGTCGGCCGGACTGCTCACCGGACTGAATTGATTTTCAGATCGTTTGCTGTCATTCCCTGCTGCCGCCACAATGAGTGTCCCTTTCGAAAGAGCAAACTGGGCAGCTCTTTCATAGGCGATGTCATAACTCTGTCCCGGAAGGACTTTAGAGCCCAGCGACATGGACAACACTCGACACCCGTTATTCGCAGCCCAGGTCATTCCGTCCAGAATCCAGGCCTGCGCTCCCCTTCCCCCATTATTCAACACTTTTCCCGCATAAATCTGAGCTTCCGGAGCCACACCGTACCGCATATCTCGTAAACCCGACGAACCGCAAACAATCCCGATACAATGCGTTCCATGCCCGTGGAGGTCATCCACAGCTTCATCGGGAACAAATGAAAAGGCCGTAAGACTTCTCCCTTTAAAGTCTGGATGCTTCATGTCGAAACCGGTATCCAGCACAGCGACTTTTATCCCTGCCCCGGTATATGCCGACTCATGCGCCTTTACAGCCCTAATCCCCCAGGTGGAGTCTACGGCTGTGTCAACCGGAACATCGTCGGGAATATAAACTACTTTTTCCGGTTCTACAACATAATCGGCTTGTGCGGTATGCAACAGTTTCATTTTATCATCGTCTACCGCCACAAGGGCAATACCCAATTCATTGTAAAACAATGCATCCGCATCCTTTATCCTACTTTCGCACATGGGTTCCGACACAAAATCAGCCGTATTGGCAACCAAAAACCCCCATTTCGTTTCGAGCAGTTTGGTGGTTTTTACCACGTCTTTATTCCCATCCCTGAGAATGAGCAGGTATCTTCCTGTATAAAGCGGATTCTCTTCCGTGTCATTGGCAAGAGCTTCACGGGGCAATACACCGGAGGAGCTCTCCGCTGCGGGATAATCCCTCAAGAGTTTTTTTCCTAAAACGGGCGGTTTCATTGCTTTTTAATTTAAGTGGTTTTGTACAATTTGTTTAGGGCTCGCGCCATCTGGCTTTCGATCCCCGGTCTCTATTTATTGCAGCGATTGCAATACCTCTTCGTCAGTGATGTGCAACGTTTCCTTCCCTGTTGAAAGGTTACCGGGAGAGATCTCCACTATTCCCTTTGCAATCAACACGTTCAGGACAGCATATTCCTGATGGCTCAGCTTATGAATGTCGGCAAACACGTTATTTTGCACTTTAATCTTTTGCAGCATCTCTCTCTCCTTGTCGGTGAAGTACTCAATCTTATGGGAGACCTCCGGCTCACCGGCCAGGGAGAACATTTTTTTGCCACCCTCTCTCCAGATGGCAGTCTCGGCTTTAAGGATGCTATTTTCCTCCATAACGGAAAACAGGTTAGGCAGGAATATCCGGGTGTAGTAGTAACCGGATATAAAACCGGCTATAAAGAAATAGATAAAGAGCGAGATAATCACCGGCCCGGCAAAGTTACAATCCAAGGTGCTGCAGTTGCTGTTTGCAACAATATAGTCCGCCATGTCCTGCAGGTAACCGGGAATCTTTGTCAGTTGTGTCAGCGTAACCCCGATAATAATTTTTGTCAGCCAGTCCGACACCTCCTCGAGATTTGTATTGGGCATGTACTTTGTGGTACGTCCATAATCTTCCCGCGGATCATAGTTCCGGTTCAATCGCGGCACTCCAAAAAGAAAACCAAACAGGGCTCCGCCAAGCAACGCTGCCAGAGAGAGGATAAGAAGCAATCCGAAGAAATCCCAGTAAGGTTGAGAAACGGCCGCACCGGCAGCGCATGCCCCTATTCCGATAATGATGACTGCGAGGGGCCACAGGTGAGCAAGCCGGTACACGCTGGGTGCGCGTTCATTTTTTTTCATTGTTTTTTAAGCAAGGTTTTTTCAATTTCTCACCTCTGACAGGCGTAAATACCTGTCTTGGACACAGGTAAACCTCAATCCTGCAGGAGCAGGCTCAATGGGACCACACAGGCCAGAAAATCCTGAGTAGCAGATTACATCGCAACGAAAGTGCAAATTAATGGAATCTTTTGAGATATCCAAGTTTCAGCGGCAAATTTTATTGTATCCGCTGGAAAGGTGGTCACGAACTATCTCTTCCTGAGATAGCGTTACATAAAATAAGAACGCCATAAAAAAAATCCGGCAGGAAGGTCGACCGTCCTGCCGAATAATAAACTATTTTTGTCTTATAAACCGGTAACGGTTCTTTAAGACTAGTCATGCCCACGAAGAGGTTTTTTTTAGTAAGCAGAATCAGTTTCTAGTTTATTATTTAGAAACAAACTTGAATACAGGATCATCTCTCTGAACGCATCTGAAAATCTATCCTCTGCATTTTCCCGGATGTTGATATAGAGCGTCTTACCTCCCTCTGGTGTTAGCGACAGCATGTAAATGACCGAGCATCCAATATTTTCTTCACTGTCGAAACCATACGACTCTTTCATAAATTCTATTCCACTCTTCTTCAGAAGTTTAACAAAAGCAGCATGCTCCTGGTCAGTGAGTTTTCCATCACGCTCTAATACAGAAGAAGAACCTCCAAAGCGGTCAAAGAAATAGTTGTAACGTGCCACCATCCACGATGAATCAGGATTAAGCTGCAGCGTAACACGAAAATTATTAATGCTTTCCATACTGAAGGTATAGGTGAACTGCTGTCCACGAGGGCTCATGGTACATGCAGTGAAAAGCAGTAGTAAAATCACCACAGTTGATTCTCTGTATTGTATCATATTGCTTCTGATCTCCCAGACTATTAATTATCTCCAAGGTTCCGGCTGAACCAAATAAGGATTTCCCTCTTCATCAACACCCATGGTCTGGATTTGTCCTTCCGGCAGCGGGAACATGGTACGGGCAGGGTTGAGCACCGGTGCTCCTGCAAACTTGGCAAGAAACTGACTCTCAAACTGTATATATTCAGCCAGCTTGCTGCTCATATAGTTACCGCCCCAGCGAGCCAGGTCGAACCAGCGCTGTCCTTCCATGGCCAGCTCCAGCTTGCGCTCCATCCGTACCGCATCAATGCAGACCTCCTTGTTGGTAAAGGCAGCATGGGTGGATGGATAGTTGGCGATCTGATAGTTGGCGGCCGGTTCACCGTTGAGCATGACGAAATTAACCTTCTGTCCGGCACGCGTGCGAACACGGTTCACCACACCCATAGCAGCCGCCAACTCACCATCGTTGGCAAGACACTCAGCATAGAGCAGCAGGATATCACGAAAGCTAAGGTATTGCAGGTTCATGGCCGACCCGGGAGCCCAGCCGGCACTGAGACCACCATCTGCTAGGCCGGCATCCAATTCAACTTTGGTGTAGACATGCTTCTTGGGCAGGTAGATACCACCATTGGCTACGTCGCGCACCCAGTTGTTCTGAGGCACACCCCAATCCTTGTAAGGTACACCAAAACGGCCGATGGCCAGGTCAATACGTGGATCAACGGGGATCGTCTTATTGCTGACGGCGATGTATTCACCTCTAGTTGCACGTTCCGACGTGTAGGGAGCGTTGCGGTAGGAGTTGTCCAGCAGCGGCAAACCATCAGGACCCACCTTGTAAGAGTTGGCCAGCTCCTGCGAGGGTTGGAAGAAGCCACAGCATCCTCCGGGAGCACCGGCACCACCGTGCGGGTAGGCGATCGACATGCCTGTATTGCCATTATCACGCTCAGCCGAAAACTGGATAGCGAAGATCGACTCCTTACCGTTTTCACGGTAGGTGTCGAAGTTAGCACTCATATCTTCTTCCAGGTCATACTTCAAACCATTTGATGTCTTTCCGTTATCCACCACATCTTTCAGAATGGGCTTAGCAGCTGTCAGGTCACCCTTTTGCATCAGCACCTTGGCTTTTAACGCCTTGGCTGCCCATACGTTTGCACGCCCCGGAGTATCCTGTGTGTCGGGCAGGTCGCTGATGGCAATATCCAGGTCGGCCAACACCTTGGGATAGATATCCATGTCATTGTGCACCTTCGGGTCGTTATCGGTATTGGTCTCATCCACCCACGGCAAGTAAGGTCCAAATACACGGATCCCTTCAAAATAGAAGAGGGCACGGAGGAAATGGAGTTCACCATTACGTTTCTTCTGGATAGCTGCATCCATGTCCTCTACGTGTTCCATAGTCTGCAGTGCAATGTTCACCCTTTTGGCACCCTTGTACACCCAGTTGTATTTCTCAGAGATATAACTGTTGGTAGGCAGTGTGCTGTAGGTCTCCATCTCGTTGAGTACCGACTGATCGTTGGCGTCGGACCCCTTGTTGGCATCACCGCCGTACATGCTACCGAAAGTCCAGTTAGAGGGAGAGGCTCCCCAACCATTCTCTGTCAGATTGGCATACGCTGTGGTGGTGAGCAGGTCGATACCGGTCTGGTTGGTCAGTGCATCCTGATCGATACTGCCCTGAGGAGCCTTGTAAAGGAAATCCTCGCCGCAGGAGCTTAAGAGAGCCCCCATAGAAAGTATAAGGAATAAAATATGTATGCGTTTCATTGCATTGTCATTTTAGAGGGGTTAAAATTCAAAGTTGACACCGAATAGGAACCGCATGGTGGTGGGCCATCCACCGGCATCGAGACCTCTTCTCAGGTCGGCGCCGCTACTGGCTCCCGTCTCCATGTTGGTAATCTCAGGATCAAGACCCGAATACTTGGTCAGGGTCAGGATATTCTCAGCCTGCAGGTAGAGCCTCAGGTTTGAGATAGTAACTTTTTCCAGGATATGCTTAGGTATGCTGTATCCTATCACTAAATTTTTCAATTTCAAGAATGACCCATCTTCTACGTAGTAAGAAGATGCAACGGCACCACCCCAGTTGTCTTTCGAGTCCAGAATCGGCAGTGTTGCTTTCGAATTGTCAGCTCCCTTTTTCCAGGATAGATTCCTGAAACGTGTGGAACGGTTACCGCCGAAGAGCGGGAAATCGGTAAAGTACTTGGTGTTGTTAAACAGATCATTTCCAATGGTAGAGTACCAAAACATAGTAAAGTCGAAATTCCTGTATTTCAGTGTAGCATTAAATCCGGCCATCAGGTCAGGATGCGGGCTGCCGATCACCTTGCGGTCGAAGGAGTTGATCACCCCGTCGGGTTTACCGTCCGGGCCACTCACATCTTCAAACTTGAACTTACCCACATACGAACCCGGGTTCTCCGCGATCACGTCAGCAGTCGTACCGTAAGGTATGGGTGAACTGAGCACATCCTGTTCATCTTCATAGAAGCCCACAATGTTGTATCCAAAGAAATCGGAGATGGGACGTCCTTTCGTCGTGCGGGTCACACTAGTAGAGAGCCGGTAACCGTTTCCCCATAAAGCGTAATCTTCTGCTGTGGAAAGTCCCAGCACCTCATTTTGATAGGTTGACAGATTTAGTCCCAAATCCCACTCCAGGTTACCCGCCTTGTCTCGGTAATTGAATGAGAAGTCGAAACCCCTGTTGCGCATATCACCGTAGTTGATATAGGGACGACCCACCTCATCGTTGGCCAGCGCTGAGTAAGCAGCGCTGATCAGCATGTCGGAAGTCACTTTATTGTAGAACTCGAGGGTACTGTTGAAGCGGTTACCACCGAAAGTGATATCTACACCAACATTTGTCATCTTGGTAGCCTCCCAGCGAGTCTCCTCGTTTCCGTAGGTAGTCAGCCGGTAACCCAGCTCCGAACCTGTATTGGTACCTCCCAGGTCATAATTGGTACGGTCGGGTGCTGTACCGAAGAGCATCGCAAAATTGGTGGCACGAGGTATCTCCGCATTACCGGTATGACCATATCCCACTCGAATTTTCAGGTCATCGAGCCACCCACGGGTGTTTTCCATAAAATTTTCTTCCGAGAGGCGCCACCCTACAGATGCTGATGGAAATACCCCGTAACGGTGTTTTTTCGCAAAACGGGACACGCCGTCGCGCCGTACAATACCCGTGAAGAGATACTTATGGACATAGGTATAGTCAGCACGTCCAAAGATGCCAAAAAGAGCAAACTCACCGTTGTACCATGAGTTGTTGGTTCGCTGGTTGTCGTTGGCACCCATCGCCAGCACCCAGGTGTTGGTGTTATCTTCCATCAGGTAGTGATACCTGCGGGCTTCCATGCCCCTTCCCAGTCCATCGCGGATCGCTTCCGTTCCCACAATCAGATTCACTGCATGTACTTCGTCAAACACCTTGTCATAGGTGAGGGTGTTGGTCCATACCCATCGGAAGTTGAAGGAGGATGCCTCCTGAAAATGGTTGGTGCCAGGGCTCTCTGAAAACTCCGGATTTTTCTTGCTAATGTAGTAGCTGTAGGCATTGGTATAATCTAATCCGAAGCTAGTACGGTAAGTCAGCTCCTTTATCAGGTCCACCTCTGCCCATATATTACCAAAGATGCGTGTATTGGACCAGTAGTTGTCCTTGTTGCGTTCCTCCTGTGCCACCACGTTCACCCAGTTACCAGTACCGGCGATCTTAGAGCCGCCCCAGTTGCCAAAGGTATCCTTTACAGGCACCCAGGGTGAGGAACGGTAAGTCCACGAGTAGGGATTGGCTTCCGAGGTGTTGTTATGCAGTCCTACATCCTTGGTCCAGGTGTACTGCAGGTTCTCACCCAGGCGCAACCATGAACGGACGTCGAACGAGGTATTCATACGGGTCTGGTAGCGATTGTAGTAGGAGTACTCCACCGTACCCAGCTGGTTGAAGTAGTTCAAACCCATCAGGTAGCGCCCCTTGGCACCGCCGCCGGTGAGGGTCAGCTGATGGTTCTGCATCGGTGCCACGCGATCGATGGCATCCCACCAATCGGTATCGGAGTAAGGCACAATCTGGTTGTTGGGGAAGGAATAGTCGTCTAAGCTGATATCCTGACGCCCCCCTGCACCGGTAGTAGTCAGGTAGTTCGGAATGACGGGGTTGACTGCCTTACCGAACTGTGCATGTTCGGGAATCCCTTCCACACCGCGCAAGGAGAATGAGTTCTGTTGCGACTCCCACTCCACTGCCAGACGGTCAGCAGCGTTGAGCAGATCATACCGTTTGCCGGTCTTTTGTAATCCGAAATAAGCATCATAAGAGATCTTTGGCTGACCCGATCCGGTTCCCTGCTTAGTAGTAATCAAAATCACTCCGTTGGCCGCCTGTGCTCCGTATATGGCTGCTGAAGAGGCATCCTTAAGCACCTGCATGCTCTCGATATCGTTCGGGTTAAGGCTGCTCAGGTTCTGGTTGCGTGTTGAGACCCCATCAATTACATACAGGGGACCGTTGTCGTTAATCGTGTTTACACCTCTGATACGCACCATAGTAGCGGATCCGGGCGAGCCAGTTTGTCCGATGTAAACACCGGGCGTCTTACCCTGTAGTTGTTGCGTAGCAGACGATCCTGTAGAGGCGAGCAGTTGCTCAGTATTTACCACTGCTACTGAACCTGTAATATCCTTCCTGACCTGGGTGCCATAGCCAACCACTACAATCTCATCCAGGCTTTCGGCTTCTTCCCTCATTACCAGGTTAATCTGCCGGTTGTCACCTACCGTTACATCTTCAGCAACATACCCCACATAGGAGAAGTGCAACACCGACTCTGCAGAAGCAACCGTCAGCGTATAGTTGCCGTTGAGATCGGTAACTGAACCGTTCAGGGTTCCTTTTTCAATCACGTTCACACCAATCATGGGGGTCCCATCCAGATCGGTTACCGTACCCTGCACACGCAGTTGCGCATACAATCCCACGGAACAAATCCACCAAAAGACGAGCATGATTCCATACTTCATGGCTGAATTTTGTTTTTTCATACCTTCATTTTTGCTTAGATTAGTTTTAGAGAATTAATAAATTACACAAATGTGCGGACAAAGCACGAGCCGCTACATATTTCATTTTCGGATGAACAGTGGAAAAGTGTTCAGGCACAACCAACATTTAATAATAAGCATACTCCGGAAGCCTCAGCTAACATTTACAATAACCACTGATTTCTAACCAAAATGTTTTTTGAACAGGAAACAATTTAACATAAAGTGAAATTTAGCTTTAATAAAATATTGCTAACATAATTTCAATTTTACAGAATAACTTTCAACCCTTGAAAGGACATGTTTACCGGCCACAAAACAATAATAAATAGATAATGAACAAAGAACGAAAAAGACAATAAAAACATTGAACTTACTCATATTCATTATTTTAATCTGGTTACTTTAATTTCATTTATCAAACCTTGTTCGGTTACAATAAACTGTGCTTTCTTTATTTTCTTTAAACGGGATGCGGCAGCCCTGACAGAACTGGAATTAATCGTTCTCGCAGATATCATCACAGTTTCACCTACCTTTAAACTTAATAGTGTATCGGGTATCGATATTTTAGTAACCGGTTTTATGGTATTTGCCTGATTATTCATATCTTTGTGAAATGTCTAATTTTGTTGCAACGCATTAAACATTAATTAACAATGCAAATATACTGTATATATTCAGTGATTACAAACAATATTCGTATTTATGGAGTAATTTAGATTTACTCTAAATAATAAAATTGATAATTACCTGAGAAACAATACAAAATATGGAATTCATAGACAGGTTAAAATTATTCATAAAATCAAAAGGACTGGGACAAACTAAATTTGAAGAGCGGGTTGGTTTTTCGCGGGGATATATCAGTAAGGTAAAAACTTCGATTGGTGCGGACAAACTGTCCAATATCGTGGAAGCTTTTCCGGACCTAAACCTTGATTGGCTTATCACGGGGAAAGGGAAGATGACAAGCACTCCGGTTCAGCCAGCCGCTGTCGAACAAACAACCGACACCTTGGAAGAAAACTCCGTAAAGTATAAAAACAAATACCTGGAGATGCTGGAAGAGAACAGGGTTCTCCGCTTAGAGATAGAAAAACTCCGCAAAGGCACCGGGACAAGAGCGGACAATCCGTTTTAAGTCCGCGAAGTTCCTGCCCATTTATCCATAATCAGCGCAATGGCTCCGTCGCCTGTAACATTGCAGGCAGTCCCGAAACTGTCCACCGCAATATAAACCGTAATCATCAATCCGATCATTTGTTCGTCAAAGCCCAACATGCTCTGGATAATCCCGATGGCCGCCATAATGGCTCCGCCGGGAACACCCGGCGCCGCAATCATGGTAATCCCCACCATAAAGATAAACCCGATAAAAGTGCCCGGATCGACCGGTATGCCGAAGAAATACATAATAGCTAGCGAAAACCCGACTATTTTCATCACGCTTCCCGCCAGATGGATGGTCGCACACAGTGGAATTACAAAAGAAGCAATACTGGGATTGATCTTATTGTTGAGGGCACATTGCAGCGTCACAGGGATGGTTGCCGCTGAAGAAGCCGTTCCCAATGCCGTCATATAAGCAGGCAGCATCGTCTTTAACGCTTTCAGCGGATGACGACGCGAGATGGCGCCTGCTACCACATACTGGATAACCAGCAGCAGGATATGTAACACGAAAATCACCGAAATCACTTTCAGGAAAAGCATAATCACGGAGTAAACCTGTCCGGTGATGGAGATGGAGAGAAACATTCCAAAAATATAAATGGGTAGTAACGGAATGATTACCGTACGGATAATCATCGTCACAATATCGCGGAAATCAGAAAAAGCTTTCTGCAACGTATCACCCTTGATGAGGGAGAGCCCGATCCCTATGCAAAACGACAAAATCAAAGCTGACATCACATCCATTATAGGAGGCATCCCTATACTGAAAAACGTTTTCACAGCACCTTCATCAATGCCCTGTACCGATCCGGTGTCGATTGCGCCGGTTATTATATTCGGAAAAACAGCCTGACACGAAAAAAAGGTAAAAAAACCCGAAAAAAGAGTAGACATGTACGCAATAACGGTTGTGATCAGCAAGAGTCTCCCCGCTCCTTTCCCTAACTCGCCAATAGCGGGAGCAACTAAGCCGAGAATAATCAGCGGAATGATAAACGACAAGAAATTACCGAATAAATCGTTAAACGTGGCAAAGATTCGTGCAAACCATACCGGCACAAACTGACCGAGGATAATTCCCGAGACAATGGCGATAACAACGCGTCCCAACAATGGTATTTTAGATAGTTTCATTTTTCCGGATAAAAAATTTAGCGCAAAAGTAAGTCTTTTTCCGGATAAACCACGCTTAATCTCTATTGAATTGAGCATTACCCTCATCGTTGTCTGAAAATAAATGAGTACTTTTGCAGTACAATTGGTAATAAAATGTTGAATAAAGAATCCGACAATATAGTTTACTCATCTACCGTAATCGATTTTGTGACGGTCGCCGTAGAATTTTGCGCCTTTCTGGAAAAGGAAGAAATTGCCTCGCGGGAAAAGTGGATCGACAAGATGCTCAAGCTCCTGCCCCTGATGTACATCAAGGCGTCGCTCCTGCCTCAAACTGTGGAAATAAACGATGAATCTCCCGAAACGTTTGTCAAAGAAGAGGATTATACCCGAGTATCGGCCACTGTTTCATCCATCATGGGCGAGGAGGATGTTTATCTGGATGTTTTTGTTGAGGATATGAAATACAGCGAACGTCCGGTTTCAGCATTTGTTTCGGAAAATATCGCCGACATCTATCAGGATGTAAGGAATTTTGTTTCGGTTTATCAATATGGCTTGACCGATCAGATGAATGACGCACTTCTCATTTGCCAACAAAACTTTCAGGCATACTGGGGACAAAAACTGATCAATGTATTGAGACCGTTACACTCCGTACTTTACCACAGCGAAGAGAAAGACAATCTACTGGAAACCGATTTAAACGAGGAGGATTTGTGGGATTAACCATTTCAAAAGAAGCAGTAGCAGAACTTCCGTCAGAGGTTTTTGCTGGAAAGACAATAGTTGTAGATCACGAAAGTGAAGTAGAGAAAGCGGTGGCTGACCTGATGAAACATTCCCGATTAGGGTTTGACACGGAAACCAAACCGGCATTTAAACGGGGACAGACTCACAAAGTGGCGCTGATGCAGCTTTCCACCATGGAGGTATGTTATCTCTTCCGGTTAAACAAAATCGGATATCCCGATGAACTGGACGAAATCATCTGCAACCCGGACATCAAGAAAATAGGACTTTCACTTCGTGACGATTTTGCCGCCATCCGAAAACGCTCCGACAAAAAACCGCAAAACTTTATCGACCTGCAGTCTTTTGTTGATGAATACGACATTGACGACAACGGTTTGCAACGGATCTATGCTATCCTTTTTGGGAAAAAGATTTCTAAAAATCAACGCCTCTCCAATTGGGAAGCCAGCGTCCTGAGCGAAGCTCAAAAAAATTACGCAGCTATGGATGCATGGGCCTGCCTACGTATTTACAACCACCTGATCAGCAATGGGAGCGAATAAAACAAATCAGATCATCCTGCGCCCCAGAAAAGAAGAATCGCTCAAGCGGTTTCATCCCTGGGTCTTTTCCGGCGCCATCGCCAAAACTGGGCAAGGCATTCAGGAAGGAGACATTGTACGGGTTTTTTCTGCCAGTGGAGAATTCCTGGGTGTAGGGCACTACCAGGTCGGCAGCATTTCCGTCCGCATATTGTCCTTTACAGACGAAACCATAAATGAGGATTTCTACGCGCGTCGCATTTCTTCCGCATACCGGATGCGCATGAAGATTGGATTGTTGCACGCTGGCAACAACACCTTCCGGTTGATTCATGGCGAAGGAGACCATTTACCGGGACTTATTATAGACATGTACGGAAAAACGGCGGTAGTCCAGGCACATTCTGTAGGAATGGATGGCGATAAAGAAAAAATCGTTGACGCATTACAGCGTGTACTGGGAAAAGATAACCTTGAAAATATTTTTTATAAATCAGAAGGGACACTTCCCTTTAAAGCAGGCATTGAAGCCGACAACGATTACCTGCTGGGCGGGCAAAACGTAGACCCCGTCGCCCTGGAAAACGGATTGAGATTCAATATCGATTGGCTGCGCGGGCAGAAAACCGGCTTCTTTATTGATCAACGTGAAAATCGCCTGTTGCTCGAAAAGTATGCTGCCGGTAAAGACGTACTGAACATGTTTTGCTATACTGGAGGATTCTCTGTATACGCGCTGCGCGGAGGGGCCCGGTCGGTTCATTCCGTCGACAGTTCTGCCAAAGCCGTATCACTTACCGACGAGAATATAAGGCTCAACTTCGGAGAAGAACCCCGACACACCTCTTTCTCGGAAGATGCGTTTAAATTCCTGAAGGCATCTACAGCGAATGCTTACGACCTGATTGTTCTTGATCCGCCGGCATTTGCCAAGCACCGAGGAGCCATCAGCAATGCCCTGCAAGGGTACAAAAGACTCAACCTGGCAGCATTGGAGAAAATAAAACAGGAAGGAATCCTGTTCACCTTCTCCTGTTCCCAGGCCATTAACAAAGAACAGTTCCGCCTGGCAGTTTTCAGTGCAGCCGCTATTTCGGGAAGGAAGGTCAGCATTCTGCACCAACTTACCCAACCGGCCGATCATCCCATTAACATTTATCACCCCGAGGGTGAATACCTGAAAGGATTGGTTTTATTCGTAGAATAAAGTGTGAAAAAACACTTATTATTCATTCAAAACAGCATTTTTAGGTTAATTGATGCAAAATAGAGCGATTTTTCCCCTGAAATATTTTTTTAGTGTAAAAAAAGCCTTTATATTTGCACTGTGTTTTTCATGGTATTAGATTTAAGGTTAACAATGAAGATTGGTTGTCGTGAGACAACCTTTCCTTTTTTATAGCCATTTCATTTCCCCTTTTCACAAATTATAATCATTCAGATTTCGAAGTTGGAAGGTTAATCGCTATTTTTGTACAAGAATTTAGTTAGCGATGGATTTCAGGACACCGGTAATTATTCCGGAATCAACTTTCCGGATTGATCATTCCACAGGGATAATGCTGTTCGGCTCTTGTTTTTCGGAGAACATGGGTTCCAAACTGCTGGAATACAAGTTTCAGGCAAATGTGAACCCTTTCGGGATCGTGTACAATCCGTTCTCCGTTGCGGCAGTTGTAAATCGATTGCTTTCCAACCGGAATTTCAGCGGAACCGACCTTATTTTCCACAACGGCGTTTACCAAAGTTTCATGCATCATGGCCGGTTTTCCCATCCTGACAAAAACAAGTGCATGGAAAACATTTCCCGGATGTTTGCCGAAGCAGCAGCATTTATTCCCCGGACAGATGTATTCTTCATCACTTTTGGCACGGCTTACGTTTACAAACTGAAATCGACAGGAGAAGTCGTGGCCAATTGCCACAAATTTCCACCGGACACCTTTATAAGGGAACGATTAACGGTCAAAGCAATCGTAAAGGAATGGAGCGGCGTCATCAACACCATCTCGGCACTTAATCCTGCTGCAAGATTTATTTTTACTGTTTCACCCATCCGGCACTGGAAAGACGGTGCCCACGAAAATCAGATCAGCAAATCCATCCTTCATCTGGCAATAGACGAATTGCAGGAAATGTTTACATCCGCACTCACTTACTTTCCGGCCTATGAGATTTTATTGGACGAACTGCGTGACTACCGTTTCTTTGCAGAGGACATGATGCATCCATCTGGTGTTGCCACCGATTACATATGGGAGCGCTTTTGCAAAACCTTTTTCCGGAGAGAGACCCAAGACGCCATCTCAGAATGGAATCAGATAAGCCGCTCTCTAAACCACGTACCGTTGAATGAATCAACCGAAAACTACCGTCAATTTTTAAAGCAAACGTTACAAAAACTGATTCTGTTCCGGCAAAATCACCCCCGAATAGATTGTCGCCGGGAAACGGAAGAATTAACAAAAAAAATAAAACAATGAAGTATTCCATCCTTAAAATAGCCTCTATACTGGGCATAAAGAATCAAAATATTGCCGAGGGTGAAATATCGCTGTTGCTTACCGACAGCCGAAAACTAAGCTCTCCGCAGGAAACACTGTTCTTCGCCATCGAAACCAAACAAAACGATGCGCACAAATTCATTTCCGATTTATACGGATCGGGCGTAAGGAACTTCGTGGTGACCAAGCTTTTTCCGGAATGGAAATCCTTTACGGATGTCAACTTCCTGAAAGTTACCAACACGCTTCACGCACTGCAGAAACTAGCGGCCTATCACCGGAAACAGTTCAGTATCCCCGTCATCGGGATAACCGGAAGCAACGGAAAAACCATTATCAAAGAGTGGCTGTACCAGCTTCTGGAGGAAGACTACAACATCACCCGCTCACCCCGGAGCTACAACTCCCAAACCGGCGTTCCGTTGTCCGTCTGGGAAATGACCGAAAACACCACCTTAGCCATATTCGAAGCCGGGATCTCCCAACCCGATGAGATGAAGTATCTGGAACCGGTTATCCGCCCCACGATCGGTGTTTTCACGAAGCTGGGGGAAGCACATCAGGAAAATTTCTCCTCACAGCAACAGAAGTGCATGGAGAAAATGGAACTTTTCGTTAACAGCAACGTGTTTATTTACGAAGAGGACAACAAGATCATTAATCAATCAGCCGACAGGATGGTATTGTCGCAAAAATCGTTTTGTTGGTCTCGAAAAGACCCCGATGCCCCGCTTTACATCCGTAAAACGGAAAAAAACGGAAACAAAACCACCATTCATTACTCGTTCCTCAACTTCGAGTACTCCGTCTCCATACCATTTACAGATGAGGCATCCATTGAGAACGCCATCAGCTGCCTGGCTGTTATGCTTTACTTAAACGTTAAGCCCGGGACAATCTCAGAACGCATGATGAAACTGGAGCCTGTAGCGATGCGCCTGGACGTACGTCAAGGAAAAAACAACTGCACCATCATCAACGACACATACAATTCAGACATTAATTCCATAAAGATCGCGCTCGATTTCCAGCAACAGCGAAAAGTAGAACAATCGTTGAAAAAAACGCTGATTATCTCCGATATCCTGCAAACGGGGTTATTGCCGAAATCGCTATACAAACATGTAGCAGAACTGGTGCAGCAAAGCGGGATCGAAAAGCTTATCGGAATCGGACACGATATTTGTGAGAACAGTGAGGTATTCACTGTCCGGGAGAAACATTTTTTCCGCTCTACCGAAGATTTCATCCGTTCCAATACATGGAAAGAATTCGAAAACGAGCTGATTCTGTTGAAAGGCGCCCGGAGATATCATTTCGAGCAGATCAACGAGCTTCTGGAACAACGGATTCACGAAACCGTACTGGAGGTCGACCTGGATGCCCTCGTTCATAACTTCAACTTCTATAAATCGAGAATATCCCCGCAAACGAAACTCATCTGCATGGTGAAAGCCAACGGATATGGAGCCGGCGCCGTGGAAATTGCCAAGACGCTTCAATATCACCGTTGCGCATATTTTGCCGTCGCCGTTGCGGAGGAAGGAATTGAGTTGAGAAAGGAGGGCATTTCCACTCCGATAATTGTGTTGAACCCGGAAGTTAACGGATTTGAGGAGTTGTTTTCGAAAGACCTGGAACCCGAAGTGTATAATTTCAGGATATTGGATGCATTTATCCGGGAAGCCGAAAGACGCGGCATAACCAACTATCCCATTCACCTGAAGATTGACACCGGCATGCACCGGTTGGGATTCCTTCCCGCTCAGATACCGGAACTCCTGGAAAGGTTAAAATCACAAAAAGGATTAAAGGTGAAGTCGGTTTTCTCCCACCTCGCTGCTAGTGAAAGCTGGATGTTCGACAGCTTTACACAGGAACAGATCGATATTATTGATGTCGCCCACCGGGAAATTGGGGAGAAACTGGGATATCCTGTCTGGAAACACATCCTAAATTCCGCAGGCATTGAACGATTTATCAACGCACAATGGGATATGGTTCGCCTGGGAATAGGATTATACGGAGTGAGCGCAAGCGGATTAAACGGGCTGAAGAACGTCTCCACACTCAAAACTACCATTCTGCAGATCCAGGAGATCCCAAACCACGAGACGGTAGGCTACGGAAGGAAAGAGGCCCTAAACCGCGATGCGAAAATAGCCACTATCCGAATTGGCTATGCCGACGGGCTGGACAGAAAATCAGGGAACAGGAAAGGAAAAGTATGGATAAACGGCAAATATGCCCCCATCGTGGGAAATGTCTGCATGGACCTCTGTATGATTGACATTACCGGCATCGATGCGAAGGAAGGTGATTCGGTGATCGTCTTCGGTGAAAACCTGCCAGTATTGGAGGTAGCCGAAAGCATAGACACCATCCCTTACGAAATCCTGACTTCCATTTCTCCCCGCGTAAAGCGTATATACGTAAAAGAATAAAACAATCCAATTATAAACAAGATGGAACAATTAAGTTTAACTACGCCGTCGCTGTTGTTTTCGGCTATATCTTTACTGATGCTTGCCTACACTAACCGGTTCTTGTCTTATGCACAACTGGTGAGAAACCTGAAAGAGAAAGTGATCGAAGATAAAAGTTCAGTAGCGCTTCCGCAAATTGCCAATTTACGAAAAAGGCTAAACCTCATCCAGAGCATGCAGGTTTACGGAATAATGAGCCTTTTGTTGTGTGTGGTAAGCATGTTCTTCATTTATATAAAAATGTATAATGCAGCCGGCTACATCTTTGGCATTGCATTGATCCTGCTTATAGTTTCTTTAGCCATATGCGTACGCGAGATACAAATTTCGATGCGGTCGCTAAACCTGCATTTACACGACATGGAAGAAATTGAAAAATAAACCAGCCCCATACGCTCTTGGGCTACTCCACAGGATCCTGCAGCACAAACAATGGCATATAGCCCGCCGGCAAGCATCATCTTTACATCCATTTGGGACAGATCAAAAGCAATATTCGACTTGCAACCACAACCGGCTGGTGAACGAAGTATTTGTTTATCTGTTATTTCGTTGTTTTCAGAAACCGTATAGATGGTGTAAAATTCACAATGCCCGAAATGCGCATCGATTTGATTGTTCTCTTTTGTAGATAATGCAATTTTCATGCTTCAGTTTTTTTTATTCAATTATTGTTGTGTATCCGGTGTAAAAACGGTTCAGTTGATTTCCCAATTTATTCCGGAGCCGTTCATAAACCTTTTCTCCAGTACAATGTCCTGTAATGAAGCTGGTCTCCGGATAATTCGTTTTAAGCGCTAAAGCAATTGAATCTATTTCATCCGGAGATTCATACAGCCGTCCTTTTTCACTATCGAGCAGATGAAAGCCGCCCATCAGTGTTCCCACTTTTTTCCCGGTGGACAACCTGACGGAATCCAGGATATTCAAGAGCCCCCTATGTGCGCAACCGCTATAGACAAACAGTTGCTCCGAACCAAAAGCAAAAATGATCTCATGGTCGAAATCATCCGGAACAATTCCTTCTCCGGCATCCTTGTACAAGGCCTGATTTGCTTTGGGACGGGGATACTGACGGGAAGAGGCCATAGACAAGGTAAGCTCATGACTGAAAACAATTCCTGGCCCCACATTGACAAAACGGTCTTCATAAGGTGTAAGATCTACATCGAGGCTTATCCGGTGAAATCCGTTTCTTTCGGAGTAATAGATTTGACTCAACAGGTTTTCTGAGAGATAAACAGGCGCCGTTTGGTTAAACTCCAGGAAGGCAGGCAAACCACCGATATGATCCATATGCCCGTGAGAGATAAATACAAAATCTACTGCACGGATATCAATATTCATCTTTTCAGCGTTCCTTATAAATCGGTCAGAAGCACCCACATCTAGCAAACAGCTGAATTGCGCAGTTTCCAGATAGAGGGAAAGCCCGTGTTCTGGTTCCAGCGACCCACCCTCAGCCCGATTATCAGACAGCACTGCAATTTTCATTTCCCGTCTGCATTTATGGGCATCAACTCGTCGTTTCCATATATTTTGCAGTCCTTGCAACGAACATGATTCTCCCTCCCCCCGACCAACTTATAACAACGTCTACAGCGAAACCACTCCCTGTCGAACTGCACGTTGCCACCCTCAATATTGACCATGTTCCCTTCCACCAACGCCTGAGCAATGGTCTTGCGGGCCTGTTCGTAAATGCGCGTCAAGGTAGGCCGGGATACGTTCATCTGCTTCGCTGCCTGTTCCTGACGCAATCCTTCGTAATCCAGTAAACGGATGGCCTCATATTCATCATACAACAAAGTAACCTCTTTCAACATTTTTCGCGGGATACCAAACGGCTTAAATCCCTGCATCAGGGGAGGATTGGATATTTTTCGGTTTTGTTTGGGACGCGACATATTAATCTTCTTTTTTAAAATTGATTTCCTTCCTGGTGACGTTTTCTATTACCGTCTCCTCCGCCTGCCTTGCGGCGCTTCCCCATTCCAAGTCCCAACCCTTTCGCTTTTTCTTCAGGTGAAAGCGAACTACAATTACCTAATTTTCGTCCTGTTCCACAGCCTTGTCCGACAGGACCGCTACCGTCCATTTTTGGCATGACATCAGTTTTTTTTACGTGTTTTAAACTTACTTATCAAGCTTTTCAGCTCCTTATTTATAAATTTATCAGATGTAAAGATAATAATAGTTTTGAACATATGCTCACCAAAAGATCTGTTCTTTAAAAAAATGAGAAATAAATATAAGAAATACAAAGTAGGGAGAGCGTTTTCATAAAGAAGAAAAGCCGGATGTCCGGCGTAAACCGGGTCCCGGCTCAGCATATTAATCGAGTAGGTAGGGGGATTACTCCCCCGCCCTCTCACACCACCGTGCATGCTCTCGCACACGGCGGTTTCTTTTAATGGTTTAACCTTGCATAATTTAATGAGAGATTGTAAAGACCTACATCG
>Ga0228535_1000900_pt1 | contig 63139 bp, 53 predicted proteins | sample SJ1metagenome_FD_168457 | JGI IMG/M metagenome (GOLD analysis project Ga0228535, IMG submission 168457) | Enriched culture of PCE-dechlorinating microbial communities from Ithaca, New York, USA - SJ1 | ecosystem: Engineered > Modeled > Simulated communities (microbial... > Unclassified | place...
ACCTCCTGCAGCGCATGTGCGGCATCGCCACCCTGACGGCCCGCTATTGCGAGGCGGTACGAGGGACCGGGGCCAGGGTGACGGACACCAGGAAGACTACTCCCGGACTCCGCCAACTGGAAAAATACGCGGTGAGAATCGGCGGGGGCAGCAACCACCGTTTCGGCCTGTACGACGGCGTCCTGATCAAGGAAAACCATATCACGGCCGCCGGCGGTATCACAATCGCCGTGCAGCGCGCACGGGCCGTTGTCCCACACACCATCAGGGTCGAGGTGGAGACGGAAACCCTCGAACAGGTCGCCGAGGCGCTCGCAGCCGGCGCCGACATCATCATGCTGGACAACATGGAATCGGCAATGATGCGCCGGGCGGTCGAAATGGCGGGCGGGAAGGCTCTCATGGAGGCATCCGGAGGGGTCAACCTGGACACGATAGGCGCCATCGCCGCTACCGGCGTCGACATCATCTCCGTCGGCGCCCTCACTCACAGCGCACGCGCCATGGATATCTCCATGCTCCTGGAGGGATATTGAGAGAGCCTGTTACACCCGACCCGGGCAGTGGTAAAACGCCCATTGAACAGAGGATGGTGGAGCTGTTCCGCGCAGAAGAGGGGAAGGTGTTTTCCGGCGAGGAACTGGGTAACGCTCTCAAGGTGTCCCGCACCGCGGTCTGGAAACACGTCAACAAGCTGCGGGCCAGGGGATACGGGATCGAATCGGTCCCGGCGAGGGGGTACCGTTTTCTGACCGCCCCCGACACCCTGACCGCAACAGAATTATCGACCGGTCTCCGGACCGGCAGGATCGGGCGCCGCATCGTCTCGGCAGACGAGACCGATTCCACCAATCTGCTGGCCTTCCGCCTGGCCGAGAAAGGCGCGGAAGACGGGGTGGTGGTGATTGCCGACAGCCAGACCGGCGGCAGAGGGCGTCTCGGAAGGCGATGGGAGTCGCCCGGTGGAGTGAACCTCTACTGCTCCGTCATTCTCAGGCCTGCCATGCCGCCCGTCAGGGCTCCCCAACTCACCTTTCTCTCGGCGGTCGCGGTCGCACGGGCCGTTGAATCGGTTACCCCCCTTTGTCCGCGAATCAAATGGCCCAACGATATCCTGGTGAACGGCCTCAAGATCGCAGGTCTGCTGAACGAGATGAGCTCCGAGACCGATACGATTCATTTCGTAGTGCTCGGGATCGGCGTAAATCTCAACATGAAAAAGGAGCAGTTTCCCGAAGGACTGCGGTATCCGGCCAGTTCTCTCATGCTGGAGAGCGGGGCCTGCGTGAATCGGGTGGAGTTCACCCGGGCCCTGCTCACCGCTCTCGACACCCTCTACGAAGATTACCTGGAGCATGGGTTCGCCTCGGCCAGGAATGAGTGGCTCAGGCGCAGCATGGTCCAGGGCCGCAGGGTGAGGGTTTCTTCGGGTGACGAGGCGACCGAGGGGATCGTCGGCGGCATAGACGATGACGGGGCGCTCCTGCTGCAGAGGGGTGACGGCGTTTCCGAGCGGGTACTGGCGGGGGACGTGACTATTCTTGATGATCTGCATCCATAACACCTTCAGCGTCACGGATGCAGGGAAAAGTGACGGTTGACACGTTGTTCCGGGCTCTGCCCTGAAAACGGACTGATTTTCCTTGCGGGAGAGAATGCGGTGTTACTTGTTATCGATGTGGGCAACAGCAATACGGTCCTCGGGCTGTACGACGGAGACCAGCTCGTCAGAGACTGGAGGATTGCTACCGATACGGCAAAGACGGTCGACGAATACGCCGTTCTGATACGGGAACTTTTCATGTTCTCCGAAATTGAATACGGCTGCGTACGGGATATAATCGTATCCTCGGTCGTTCCGGTCCTGACCGGGGTGCTGGAGAGGATGTCCCTCCGCTATTTCAATCTGAAGGCTTACGTGATCGGCCCGGGGATCAGGACCGGCATGCCGATCCACTACGAGAACCCCAAGGAGGTGGGCGCGGACCGTATCGTCAACGCCGTGGCCGGCTTCGAGAAGTACGGGACCGCCCTGATTATCGTTGATTTCGGCACCGCCACCACCTTCGACCTGGTCAATGCCAAGGGGCATTACTGTGGCGGCGTCATAGCGCCGGGAATCATGATATCGGCCGAGGCACTGTTCCAGAAGGCAAGCAAGCTTCCGAGGGTCGATGTGATCAGGCCCCCGTCGGTCATTGCCAAGAACACGGTCGGGGCCATGCAGTCCGGTATCTTCTTCGGCTACGTAGGCATGGTGGACGAGATAGTCACACGCATGAAGGCGGAAAGCCGGGAGGCGCCCAGGGTCATCGCCACGGGCGGGCTGGCACGGCTGATTGCAGAGGAATCGAAGACCATAGAGGAGGTTCACGAGTTTCTGACGCTTGAGGGGTTGCGGATACTCTACGACAGGAACACCCAACCCCCCGCCCACTAGCGAGTAATTTGACACAATAGAAAATTCCCTCTCCCTCCCGTCGAGGGAGGGGAGGGAGACAAATTAACGCACGAGACACTGGTGGTCCATAAGAACCAGCGGAGTTTTTCCCTTCGGAGTCATGTAGGAGGCGTACTACCTATTACATAAGCAAGGGGGCTTTATGGCAAAGTATGACACCGCGAAAGTGAGAAATGTTGGAATTGTAGCCCATGGAGGGGCGGGGAAGACCTCCCTGACGGAGGCCATCCTGTTTGCAACCGGCACCAACGACCGTCTCGGCCGTGTAGACGACGGTAGCTCGACCATGGACTTCGAGCCGGAAGAGATCAAGCGGAAGATAACGGTTTCCTCCTCCCTCAATCACGGTGAATGGAACGGCCATTCCCTCCACATTATCGACACCCCGGGTTACGGCGACTTCATCGCCGACACCCGGTCCTGCCTCAGGGTTCTGGGGGGGGCGGTGGTCATCATCTCGGCCATCTCCGGCGTGAAGGTCCAGACCGAGGAGGTCTGGGAATGGGCCAACGAGGCCGAGATCCCGCGGATCGCCTTTGTCAACAAGATGGACCGCGAGCGGGCCAATTTCCTCCGGGCAATGGGCGACATGGAGAAGGCCCTGGGCGCCAGGGCGGTGGCGGTGCAGCTGCCGCTCGGAGCGGAAGAGGACTTCGAAGGGGTCATCGACCTGATCCAGATGAAGGCATACCGGTATGTAAAGGACCTTTCCGGCAAGTTCACCGAGATCGACATCCCCGCGGACTACCTGGCCGATGCGGAAAGCATGAGGGAAAGACTGGTCGAGACCGTGGCAGAGGCCTACGACGCCCTGACGGAAAAGTTCCTCGACACCGGCGAGCTCACGAACGAGGAGATCCTGGACGGCCTGCGGGTCGGCACCCTGCGCAACACCTTCACCCCGGTTTTCTGCGGCTCGGCCCTGATGAACATCGGTGTCCCCCAGTTGCTCGACTACCTCTGCCTCTGCCTCCCGTCGCCCCTGGATCGCGGCCGGGTGAGCGGCATCAATCCCAAGACCAACGAGGTGGAGGAGCGCGCCCCCGAAGAGAGCCAGCCTTTCTCCGCCCTGGTCTTCAAGACCACCTCCGACCCCTACACCGGCAAGATATCCGTCTTCCGGGTCTACTCTGGTGTGCTGAACTCCGATTCCACGGTCTACAATTCGACCCGTGACTCCACGGAGCGCATCGGCCAGCTCTACGAGCTGGAAGGAAAGAAGCAGAAGCCGATCAAGCAGGCCGTGGCGGGCGACATCGTGGCGGTGGCCAAGCTCAAGGAGACGGTGAGCGGGGACACCCTGTGCGACCCCGACAAGCCCATCGTATACGAGCCGGCCAAGTCCCTGGAGCCGGTCATCTCGTTCGCAATCCAGCCGAAGAGCAAGAACGACGAGGACAAGATCCACGGCGCCCTGCAGCGCCTGATGGAGGAGGATCCGACCATCACCCTGCGCCGCGACGAGCAGACCAGGGAGCACATCATCTCCGGCATGGGGCAGGTGCACCTGGAGGTGACCATCGAGAAGCTGAAGCGGAAATTCGGCGTCGAGGTGGAGTTGAAGACCCCGAAGGTTCCGTACCTGGAGACCATCAAGTCGGCCGTCAAGGTCCAGGGGAAATACAAGAAGCAGTCGGGCGGCCGGGGTCAGTACGGCGACTGCTGGGTTGAATTCATCCCGCTCGGCCGGGGAGAGGGATACCAGTTCGAGGACAAGATCGTCGGCGGCGTGATCCCCAAGACCTACATCCCCGCGGTCGACAAGGGGATCCAGGAGGCCTCGCTGGAGGGGGCGCTGGCCGGATACCCGCTGGTGGACTTCAAGGCGGTGCTCTACGACGGCTCCTTCCACACGGTCGATTCCTCCGAGATGGCGTTCAAGATTGCGGGCTCCATGGCGTTCAAGAAGGCGATGGAGATGTCCAAACCGGTCCTTCTGGAACCGATCATGAAGATGAAGATCACCGTGCCCGAGGACAACATGGGGGACGTGATCGGCGATCTCAACTCCCGGCGCGGCAAGGTCGTAGGGGTCGAGCCCAAGGCCAATTCGCAGATCATCAGGGCGGTCGTCCCCATGGCCGAGGTTCTCAGCTACGCCAACGACCTTCGTTCCATGACCAGCGACCGCGGTCTCTTTACCGCCGAGTTCTCCCATTACGAGGAGATCCCGAGTCACCTGGCCCAGAAGGTGATCAACGAGGCGGCGGCGAACAACAAGGCTTCACACTAAGGCGGCAAGGGGGAGGAAACCGATGGCTGGAAACGGTGTCCCGGAAAAGGGCAAATTCAACGGCGTGGCCGGGGTCGCGGGAGGGAGCGCCAAGGGCGTGCCGCTCGTTCTGCTGGCCCTCGCGGTATGCTTCGGATACTTCTATTACTTCACGGACATGCTGCGGCCCAAGGAGGAGACCCCGATGCAGTATCAGGTCTACCCCGCCGAGGTAAAGAAACCGCTTCCGGAGCGGCCGTCCCAGCCTGTCGCCGCAAACCTGGAGGGGTCGGTCCCTCCGGCCTCCTCCCTGCCGGAACAGCCGGCTACCCCGGACGTTTCCCAGCCCTCCGGCGGCAACGCCCCCGAGGTGGCCTCGAACACCCAGGCGCGGCAGGGAGAGATCCCTGTCGCGCCGGCCGCGAAACCCACGCAGAAAGCGGTTACCGCTGCGGACAAAAAACTTCCGGCCCCCGCCGCCCCGCAGCAGGCGCCAAAGCCCGCAACCAGGGCGGCCGGAAAGCCGGCAGCTGCCGCGCAGAAAACGGCCGCGGCCAAGACACCCTCTAAGGAGCCGGCCAGATCGTCGGCCGACAAGAAAACGGCACTCGCCTCGGCAAAGACGGAAACCGCTTCCGCAGGCAAGGCTTCCGTGGACAGGAAACGGAAGACCGCCAAGGCGGAGGCAGGAGAAGAACGGAGTGCCGCCGGCAGGCAGGGGGCGAACTATACCCTGATAGTGGGCACCTATGTGCTGAAGTCGACGCTGCTCGCGGCAAAGTCGAAACTTGAGCATGCCGGGTTCAAGCCGGTTGTCACGCCTGGCCGCAAGAAAAACGAACCGATGAACAGGTTGATTCTGGCCGAATTCGCATCGTACTCTTCGGCGAGCTCGGAGCTGGAAAGGGTCAGGAAGAGCAGCAGGGATGCCTTCATTCTGCAGGAGAATGGGAGGTACGTAGTGTACGCCGGTTCCTATTTCGATCAGGAGCGGGCGGCCAGGGAGCAGGACAGGCTGCGCAGGGAAGGATTCGCTCCCATCGTGAAGAAATCCAGCGCACCGGTACAGACCTATACCCTGAGCTCTGGCGGTTTCGCGACCCGCGAACAGGCGGAGAAAGAGGCTGCACGGCTCCGCAAGCTCGGCTTCACGCCCCTTCCGGCGCCGATGAAATAGCGGACAGGTGCCATGTCTGAAAAAGGGAAGACAACGGTAAGGCTTTCTCCGGCGGCGGCCCGCTACGTGCAACCCGGCGCCAGCCGGGAGGAACGTCTGATGGCGGCCCGCGGCGAGGTTCCGCTCCCCGCTGCCGAGGTGGCCGTTGTCCGGTTTTGCCTGAGCCGCGATCCGGACCCCGAGGTCCGGTCTTCCGCTGTTGCCGGGCTCCGTACGCTGCCCGAGGAGACCCTGCTGGATATTGTCGGCTCTGCCGAGACCCATCCCCGTCTCCTGGAACTGATGGCACGGCTGCATGGCCGGAACCCCGCCGTGGCGGAGATGATAGCGCTCAATCCGGCGGCGGACGCGGCGACCCTCGCGCTCCTCGCCGGGACAGGAAGGGAGACGGCGGGAGAGCTGCCGGAGGAATCGCCCCGGCAGGAACCTTCCTGTGCTGCGGCAGAGGGAGAAGCTTCTCCGGTGGACATCGGCGAAAAGGACGAAGTGCCGGAAGACGAGGACGAATTCCGAAGCACCTACCAGCTTGCCAAGGGAATGACGGTGTCGGAGAAGATCAAGATGGCCATGACCGGCGACAAGGAGTGGAGGATGCTGCTGGTCAAGGACATCAACAAGCTGGTGTCCGGCTCGGTGATAAAAAATCCGCGCATCACCGAGCCGGAGGTGTTGATGATCTCCAAGTCCCACCTGAACAACGACGATATCCTCCGGGATATCTGCACCAACAAGGACTGGACCAAGAACTACCAGATCAGGAAGTCGCTGGTGGAGAACCACAAGACACCCCTTCATTTCGCGCTCCGGTTTCTTTCAGGTTTGACGGAAAAGGATCTCGGGATGCTGGCCAAGAGCAAGAACGTATCCTCCGTCATCTCGACGCAGGCGAGGCGGCTGCTGATGAACAAACAAAAGGATAAATAGGGAGGTCTTCCATGGCCCTGGTAAACGACGCCAAGAAGGAAATTCACGCCAAGATAGTCTATTTCGGCCCTGGTCGGAGCGGCAAGACGACCAATCTGGAATTCATCTACAACAAGCTGAAACCGGAATACCGCGGGAAATTCAAGTTCATGAACACCCCGAGCGGGAGAATGGTGTTCTTCGACTTCATGCGTCCGGAACTGGCGGCCATCAGGGACTTCGGCATCCATTTCCACATCTATACCGTGCCCGGCGAGCCGGTTGAGCCGGCTGTCTGGAAGAGCGTCCTGAAGGGGGCCGACGGCATCGTCTTCGTCGCCGACCTGGAGCCCTCCCGCACCCTGGAGAACCGCAGGAGCCTGGACAGCCTGAAGGAGTACCTCCAGACATACGGCGTGCCGCTGGATGAGCTTCCCTGCATTTTCCAGTGCAACAAGAGGGACGTGGAAGGAGCCGTTTCCATAGACGAGGCCAGGAACCTGCTCGACATCGGCGACGTCCCGATGATCCCCGCCTCGGCCCGTTCGGGCGAAGGCGTTCTGCCGGCCCTTTCAGAGATGGTCAAGATGGTTCTGCAGCGACTGCGTGACCTTCCGCTGGGACAGGAGCCCGAGCCGGTACCCGTTGCCGGAGAGCCCGTTCCGGCCGTCAAGGTCGCGGAGGAGCCGGAGGAGTGCCCCCTTGTCCTTGAAACTGAAAGCCTGCTCGACGACTCGGAGCTGCTCACCCTGGAGCCGGTGGAAGAGGACGTGGATTACGCCGCGGAGCCGGAACCTGAGGAGCTTGTCCAGGAAACTCCGGCGCCGGCCTTTGCCGCCGAGCCGGAGGCTGCCTCACTCACGACATTCCAATCTCCTTTCCCGGGTTTTACCCAGGAGCCCGACCTGTCGGCGGCGGAGCAGCCGTCAGCCGGTTCTGGTGCCTGGTCCGCACCGGAGGAGCCCGAGGAGGACCAGGCGGAAATAGAGCTCGATGGAGGGATGGAGTCCGCGGGGAACGGGCGCTTCAGGCTCCCCCTTGTTGTCCGCTACCGTGGAGGGGAAACCCGGGCGGCGCTGACCTTCGACGTTTCCCTGGAAAAACTGGACCCGCGCTGACCGCACGGTCAGTGCTTCACGTTTTCCCGGCTCACGGGTCCGCCCTGTTGCATCCGGGCAGAATGACGGTCATATGGTCATAGAGATTGAAGTCATACTGCGGCTGCTGCTGTCCGCAATCCTCGGCGGGCTCATCGGGTTGGAGAGGGAGATCCACGGGAGGCCGGCGGGGTTCCGTACCCATCTGCTCGTGTCGCTGGGTGCCTGCGTCTTTACGGTGACATCCATCTATTTCTACAGGATCTACGGCGCCGGCATAGTGGATCCGTCGAGGGTGGCGGCCCAGGTGGTGACCGGTATCGGCTTCCTGGGCGCCGGGGCGATAATCAGGGAAAAGGCCTCCATCCGCGGCCTTACCACGGCCGCATGCCTCTGGGTCGCCTCGGCCGTAGGAGTGGCCTGTGGCCTCGGCGCCTATGCCGTTTCCGCCGTGGTAACCCTGGTGGCCATCGGCTCGCTGCTGTTGCTGAAGAAGGTGGAAGGGAGACTGACGCGGGACACTTACAGCGCCATCAAGGTGTGGAGCATGGATCTGGAAGGAATGATGCCCCGGATCGAGCAACTCGTGGAGAGTTTCAACCTGCAGGTGCTTAATGCCTGTGTCGAGCATGATCTGGAGAAACGGGAGATCTTCCTGGAATTCGAGATCAAGCTGACGGACCGCCATGTGGCCTACCGGATAATCGACGGGATCGTCGCCACCCAGGGGATCAGGAAGGTCCGCCTGGAGTGAAGCGAACGGAATCCCGGCTTCCCCTTCCTTCAGGCGGGAGGGTTGTCTTCCTGCCCGTCCTTTCTGCTGTATATCAGCCTGATGTTCATCCTGCGGATCAACTCCTCGATCTCCTTGAGCTTCGCTTCATATTCCCGCAGGTAGTAGGCGCGCTTTCCATCGTTATGGAAAGTGGTCCCTTCCTTCAGCATCTCGATGCGGATCTTCGCGACCTGCTTCATGGTTTCGAGTACTTCGCGCGCGTCGGCCATTTTTCTATCCCTGCGCCTCGATCGTACCGTTCCGGCCGGGGTCCGGCCCGGTCGCGACCCAACCCCGCCCGGCCGCTTCAACCTTCAGACGGTCCAGCAGCCTGTAGGCAACCGCCAGTCCCCCTCTGCCGCTCCCTATCTCCACGTCGTCCTCGTTGCCGTGGAAATCGGACCCTCCGGTCATCGCCAGGTCCAGGTCCCGGCAGAGGCACTCAAGGAATATCATGTCGTCCTTGTAGCAGAGGTTGTTGAAGACCTCCACTCCGTCCAGCCCCATCCTTTTCATGTCCCTTATGAGGGAGGCAAGTATTCTACGGTCCGTGGTGATGCTCTGGGGGTGCGCCAGCACCGAGACCCCTTTGAGCCGGCGTATCTCCGCCAGTGCCTCCTCCACCGGGAAGTGGCGCTTGGGCACGTCGCAGGGGTGCAGGTAGCGGACAAAGGCGTCCTGGACATGCTTGGCCATCCCGCCCGCCACCAGTGCCCGGGCTATGTGGAGCCGGCTGAGGGTCCCCATGACGCCGTTGCTGATCTCGTCGTAGGAGATGGCCCGGTTCCGTTCGTTCGCCAGCTTGGCGTTGATCTTGTCGACGATGGCCTTCCCCCGCAGGTCGCGCACCCTGCTGAATTCGTCAAGCCCTGCCCTGAAGGCCGCGTCCCTGTGATCAATGAAATACCCGAGCAGGTGCACGTCGTGGAAATTCCTGAAGCCGATGGAAAGCTCGACCGCCGGAACCACCTCCACCCCGAGCCTGCGGCCGGCCGCAATGGCCTCGTCCACCCCGGAAACGGAGTCGTGGTCTGCAATGGCGATTGCCTTCAACCCCTTGGCGGCGGCCATGGCAACCACCTCAGATGGTGAATGGACTCCATCCGAGTAGCAGGTGTGCACATGCAGGTCCATGTATCTTTCCATGAGTCTTCCTTACAGGTTTCCTGGTCTGATTTCAGTATATGGGAGAACAGCGGGATCTTCAACCTTGGAAAAGCGGCCGTCCCAGGATTTTGGTTGCCGCTCGGTCCGGGTTCCGTTAGAATCCGATCCTCAGATCATCGCAGCGGAGGAGCACCATGAAGGACGGACAGATCCATGAAGCCGTGCGGCTGCTGAACGAGGCGGTCAGCGCCTGGCGGTCGCCCGCGGTCACCATCGTCTCGCAGCGTGAAGGGGACCCGTACAAGGTCCTGGTCTCGTGCATACTCTCGCTCAGGACCCAGGACCGGACCACCGGTCCGGCTTCGGAGCGTATCTTCGCCCTGGCGGACACGCCGGAAAAAATGGTGGGGCTGGCGCCCGAGACCATCGAAAAGGCCATCTATCCGGTCGGCTTCTACCGGACCAAGGCCGTCCAGATCCTGGACATCTCCCGGACCCTGATCGAGAAGTACGGGGGAAAGGTGCCGGATGAGATAGACGAGCTGCTGAAGTTCAAGGGGGTCGGCCGCAAGACCGCCAACCTGGTCGTGACCCTGGGGTTCGGCAAGCCCGGGATCTGCGTGGATACCCACGTGCACCGCATCTGCAACCGCTGGGGCTACGTCGTGACCAGTACCCCGGAGGAGACCGAGTTCACGCTGCGGCGCAAGCTGCCACGGCAGTACTGGCTGGCCATCAACGACCTGCTGGTCACCTTTGGACAGAACCAGTGCACCCCGCTTTCCCCCAGGTGCTCCAGCTGCCCGCTGGCGCACCTCTGTGACCGGGTAGGGGTGAAGAAGTCCCGTTGAAGCGGTTCCGTGCCCTCACTCATCCCGCGTCACCGGAAGCTCCCGGTAGACCGCCTCCAGCCGTGCGCCGCGCGCCTCCCAGGAGTGTTCCCTGACCACCTTGTCCCGGACCATGGAGGAAAGCTCTCTCTGTTTTTCCTCATCCCGCGCCAGCTCTTCCACCCGGTCGGCGAAATCGGCCGGGTCGCCGAAGCGGGCATAGACGCCGGCATCGCCCAGGATCTCCCGGTTGACCGGGGTGTCGAAGACCACCACTGGCAGTCCGCAGGCCATGTAGTTGAACAGCTTGCCGTTGGCCTCCGTGAGGGAGATCTTGGGGGAGAGGGCGATATCGCCGGCCGAGAGGCAGCGGGACGCCTGCCGGTAGTCGATCCTGCCGGTAAAGGTGATACGGTCGCTGATCCCGGCCTCCCGCGCCAGAGCCTGGTAGCGCTCCTCGGGGAACCCCATGACCAGGACATGGAGCTCGACGCCGCGTTCCTTCATGGTTTTCACCACGTCCATCAGGATATCGATACCCTGGTAGCGGTTCAGCACTCCCAGGAACAGGGCGACCGGCCTGTCGGACGGCAGGCCCAGCTCACGGCGCACCTCCGCCTTGGGGCCGGGGGAGAACTCACCGGTGTGCACCCCGTCCATGACGGCAGTCACCTTTCCAGCCGGAACGTTCCACTCCTCCCGCAGGGCGGTTGCCGCCGGGCCGGAACTGGTGACGATGTGGTCGGCCCGGCGGTTGACGAACCCTTCCACTGCCCGGAAGACGCGGCAGAGCGCGGAACCCTTTCGCACGAAACCGTGGTCGATGATCTCGGCGGTCAGGCTTCCCTGGCAGTCGAAGACCAGGGGAACCTTGAGAATCTTCTTCAGGAATATCCCCAGGAACGCTCCCTCGTGGAGGTGTGCGTGGAGCAGGTGGGGCCGGAAGCTGCGGGCAACGGCAAGGGTCTTGAAAAAGAGGAGCAGGTCCAGGTACGGCTTGTGCCACGACGGTCCGGCGGAGAGCTTCCGGTACCAGGGGATGTTGCGGATGCGGCTGGTGGGTATGCCCGGCATGTCCCGTCCCAGGTGATAGGTGACGATCCGGACCTCATGACCGAATCCGGCAAGCGAGCGCGCCTCCTCGTAGATCCTCACGTGGCACCCCCGGTCGGCGAAATAGGGGGTGGGCGCGATCATCAGGACGCGCAGCTTCCGGTCAGGCAAGGTTGATGGTTTCCCTGATCACGTAGATCGGTTTCCCCTGGGCCTCGTAGTAGGTGCGGGCGTTCAGCTCCCCCAGGAGACCCAGCACGATGAACTGGACACCCATGAACAGGAGCAGGGCGGTCAGCAGCAGCAGGGGGTTGCGGTTCATGCTCATCCCCTGGAACAGCTTCATGTAGATCGTTGCTCCGCCGCTCAGGAAGGATGCCATCAGGGTATAGACGCCGAGACGGCCGAACAGCTGGATGGGCCGTGTGGAATAGCTGAGCAGGAATTTCACCGTCATCAGGTCCAGGATGACCCGCATGGTGCGGGAGATGCCGTACTTGCTCCTGCCGTGGAGCCGTGGGCGGTGCCCGACCGGGATCTCGGTGACCTTCGCGCCCACCTGGGAAACCAGGGCCGGGACGAACCGGTGCATTTCGCCGTACAGGTTGATCCCTTCCAGGACCTCGCGTCGGTATGCCTTGAGGGTGCAGCCGTAGTCGTGCAGCCTGATCCCGGTCATGCCGGAGATGAAGCGGTTCGCCAGGATGGACGGCAGGGTCCGGTTGAGGAAGGCGTCTTTCCGGTCCCGGCGCCAACCGGATACTACGTCGAAACCCTCGTCGATCCTGGCGAGGAGCTTCGGTATGTCCGCGGGGTCGTTCTGCAGGTCACCGTCCATGGGGACCACCACCCTGCCCGAGGCCGCGTCGAAACCGGCCGCCATGGCCGCGGTCTGGCCGAAGTTCCGCCGGAAGCGTATCACCTTGACCCGCCCGTCTTCGGCGGCCGCCTCCCGGAGAAGGGCGAAAGAACGGTCCGAGGAGCCGTCGTCAACCAGGACCAGCTCGTAGTCGATCCCGCTTCCGGCCAGGGCCGTCGTGACCTGACGGTGGAGGTCACGGATATTCTCCTCCTCATTGTATATAGGGACGACGATACTCAGATCCAATTACTGCCACCTTTCGAAGACACAAGTCTCGAACCTTCCAGGTAACTTAGATAGTTTCCATCCGGAAACTCCGGAGGAGAAACTAGATAGGTTTGTTTCATACGGAAGGCATCGAGCGGGGTCGGGCTGGAACTTCCCCGAAGCCCCTCGTAATCGGTCACCATCCGTCGCACGGAGCGGGTACTCTGCTGAGCGCGGGAGCTTTCCCGCGATCCGCCTGATTGCACTGAAGCCGTACGAGTGACTTCGTGAAAGCCCCAACCCGACCCTTGGCGCCATTTCCACCCGGAAAGTGCCGGCCGTCACCACTCCGCGCCGCTGTCGAATCCCTTGACCCGCCGGATCGAGATCTCTCCGGGAGGGCGCGCTCTCCCGGCGGACCGGTACCCGGCAAAACCCCGGAGCAGACCTGCTCCATAGGAGAGGTGGAGGGCGGGAACGACCACCGCCAGCAAGAGGGCCGCGCTTCCTTTTCCGGTACGTATCGCCGCGGCCAGCGCGACGCAGAAACATGCCACTAGGTAGCATAAAAGCGGCAGATAGTAAACAGGGAGATGGATGAAGGGAAGGGACGCGAGGTAGACCAGAAACAGGGCCGGGATGAGCGTGGTGACGCCGCATCCGCCTCCCAGCAGGACCTGCTGCGCCCTGCCGCGTCCGTAGCCGAACATCTGGCGGATAAAGGCCCGCAAGGTGGGTCGCTGGCTCCGGTAGACGGCCAGTCCGGGATCGTGCATCAGCCTCAACCCCTTTCTCTTCAGCCTGACCAGGAGTTCGTTCTCCTCGTTCGGATAGAGCCGTTCGTCAAAGCCGCCTGCCTCGCGGAAGACGGCCGCGTCGATGGCCAGGTTGCAGAGGATGAGCTCGTGGTCGCCGGTCTCCCTGAGCGGGCCGCTCCGGCGGTAGCGGTTGCGGACCCCGCCTCCGCCGAATACGGACGCCAGCGCCATGCCGAACGCCTGACCCGGCGGCGGATCGCTTTCCGGGGTGAGGGAAGGACCTCCCACCACCGCCACTGACCCGTCCTTGAAGTGTCCGGCGGTTCTCCGCAGGAATCCGGGGTCGGTCATGGAGTCGTCGTCCAGGAAGAACAGGATGTCGCCCGCCGCCCCGCCGGCGGCCAGGTTGCGCTGCCGGCTCGGGCAGGTCCCTTCCACGACCAGTATCTCGAAGGCGTCGGCGGGATAGTCGGCACGTCGCAACCCTTCGATGGCCCGGACCGGTCCGCCCGGCTTTACCGGTATGATGATGGAGATCTTTTTCAGTGCCATTGCCATGAGAAACAAATAAAACAGCCGGGTGACCCCGGCCGTGGTGCGGCGTTCCGGAAGCTGCCCCGATATCCGGCCTATGCCCCGCCGTAGCTGTGCAACCCGGAAAGGAGCAGGTTCACCCCAAGGTAGCAGAACAGGGTCGCGACAAATCCGACAATGGAGAGGATGGCCGCCCGTTTGCCGACCCACCCCCGGGTGATGCGCGCGTGCAGGAATGCCGCGTAGATGAACCACACTATCAGGGACCAGGTCTCCTTGGGGTCCCAGCTCCAGTAGGAACCCCAGGCGTAGTCGGCCCAGGCCGCGCCGGTTATGATCCCGAGGGTCAGCATGGGAAAGCCGACCATGATCGCCCGGTAGTTGAGGTCGTCCAGGACCTTGGCCGACGGGAACAGGGAATATATCCCCCCGCTCCGACCCACGTCCGATGCGGCCTCATGGCGCGCCTTGAGCAGGTACATGATCGAGACGCCGCAGGCGACGGCGAAGGCGGCGTAGCCGAGAAAGCAGGTGACCACGTGGTAGAGGAGCCAGTTGCTCTGCAGCGCGGGCACCAGAGGCTCGATGCCGCTGTTGAGGCCGAGCTGGGCCCAGGCCATGCCGAGAAGGGCGAAGGGGAGCACGAAGGCGCCTATGGCCCGATACTTGTACTTCAGGTCGATCAGGATGTAGATGAGCAGGATGGTCCAGGCGAAGAACACCACCGATTCGTACAGGTTGGACAGGGGGGCGTGCCCGTGACCGAGAACGTAGGACTCCCTCCAGCGGAGCCCGATGGCCGCGGTCTGGACCAGAAAGCCGGTCCAGGCGGCCCAGTTTGCCGCCTGTCCGACGGTCCTTGCGCGAGCGGCCAGGAAGACGAAGAACAGCACCATGGCCGCCAGGTAGGAGAGTGTCGCGATATTGAAGAGGAACGAGCTGGTCATTCATATACCTCCGAAGCTACAGTTTTTTCAGTTGGTCGGCCAGACCGTCGAAAACCGTCCGGAACGCGGCCTGGTGCTTGCCCGCGCTCCCCGCGACCACCAGGCGTCCCCCTCCGATCCGGACCCAGATCCTCCGGTGGGAGAGGAAGAACGCCATGAATATCCCCCCGACCAGCAGGATGCACCCGAGCCAGACGATCCAGACGCCGGGGTCCTTGGTCACCTGGAGGCCGGTGCGCCACTTCATGTCGATGCCGTTGACGCTGAAGATCTGGTTTCCCTTGCGCAGGTCGTCGAAATCTGAATAGTTCTTCAGCAGGAGCAGGGTACGGGCCTCGCCACTGCGTGACAGAAGCGCCACGCGCACGGCCGGGCCGGAAAGCTGCTGGATGTACGGGCTGATGTCCTGGGTGTAATCCAGCGCCCTGAGCGATTCGCCGCTGGGGAGCCGCACGGTCTCTCCCTGCGCCACGTCAATGTGGCTGACCGCGCCGCTCTTCCTGTCACGGATATTGATGTGGAAAACCGGTGCTCCCGCCGGGCTGTAGCTGGCCTGGTAAAAGGTTATTCCCCTGTAGGTCAGGGGGGAGTTGACGATGACCGGACGTTTGTCGATGACCGTTCTGCCGTTTTCGATGACGGTCAGGATGCTCTTGAACTCCTTGGGCGCTCCGGTGTCGTAGTAGGACACGGAAAAAGACTCGCAGCGCACCGAGAAACCCAGTTCGAGGGGGGTTCCCCTGTTGGACGAGACCGTGGAGACGCTTGCTCCCTCGTCGATCCAGACGTTTCCCCTGAAGCCGAACAGGGAGCCGATGATGGCGCCGATGAAGATCACCACGATGCCGGCGTGCAGGATGTAGACACCCAGACGGCTGTAGCGTCCTTTCTGGGCGAACAGGTGGTATTCGTCATCGACCTTGGTAACCAGCGGGGCGGCGAATCCCGCTTTGAGGATATCCGATGCCAGACGCTTCATCTCCCCGGCATTCCCCCTGGTCTTCCAGACATGCGAGAAGGGGAGCGACTTTTCCCGGGTTTCGTCCAGGGTGGGAGCCTGTTCCCTGAAGGTCTTCCAGTCGTGGGGAAGCCGCCTGAGCGTGCATGCCGCCATGTTGACGGTAAGGAGGTACAGCAGGAGCACGAACCACCAGGAGTGGTACATGTCGAAGAAACCGAGCTTCTGGTAGATGTCGAATTTGGCCTGGCTGATGGTCTGGAGGTATTCCGCGGGGGGAGGCGTCCCCTGGGGAATGACGGTGCCGATGATGGAGACCGCGGCCAGGCCGATCAGCAGGAAGATGGTGAGCTTCAGTGAGGAAAAAAATCTCCACAGGGAAGTTACGAAGCTGTTTGTATCAATCGTCAATTGCGTCTCCCGGAAAAGCCGTTATCGAAACAGTTAGTGAAAAATTATAAACCGGATTCGACCTGAGATAAAAGTGTATAAAAAAAGGGATAACAATAAGCGTTCTCTGTTACCCCTTGCAATTGAAATGCTGTGACGTGTCCTCAGCCTCACGTCGTTCCGGACGGCAGGCCCTATTTCTTGTGGCACTCAGTACACTTGACCGGCCCGGCTTTTTTCTCCTTGTGGCAGTCGATACAGAGCTTGTGCGCCACGTCCTTGCCGAAGCCGGGGATCTTGCCGGGGACCGCCTTGCCGTGGCAGATCTTACAGTCCTTCACAAGCTCCTGGTGCTTCTTGTGAGAGAATTTTACGTCGCCGTTCTTTGCCGGCAGGGTGATCACATCATGGTGCGCCAGAGCCGTTGCGGCACCGAAGAGGGTAATCGCCGCCGAGATTATGAGCTTTTTCATGTATCGTCACCTCCCTTCGAAAAAAGCTAATTCATTTTAGCCGTTTCCCCCTGTCTGTCAAGCTGGAATCTTGGCACCAGCAAGCCCGCACGGGCTCACCCCGGTGCCCCGAGGCGCAACCGGACCGGCAGCCTGGAACCCGGGGAAAGGGGGGTCGCCCCATCGCCGATTTCCTGTCGGCTGCCGGGTTCTGCCGCTTTTTACCTTGAAAAAAATGGCAGCTGGTGCTACAAGTGCACAGGTTTTCATGGCTTTTGTCCGTCCGTACCGGCTCCCCCGCGACAGTGGCAGCCGGCGGGGATTTGCGGTTTGCGGGTTCATCAGACGGGAGGGACAACGATGGGCTTCATTGACTTGGCTGATATCGCCGGGGGGCTGCGGTTCCGTACGAAAATGCTGCTTTTGACGGCGGTCATGCTCATCGGTTTCCTTATCATCGTCTTGACGGCGTTCCAGGGGATAAGGCAGTCCGGAGCGGGAAGTCCCGGCTGGCGCAAGATCGCGCTCACGCGGGACGCGCTCGAGGGATGCGCCACCATAAAGGCCGGGGCAGCGAGGCTGCGCGCCGAAGAGCTGAGCCTTGTCGAAGAGACCGATGCCGACAAGGTCCTCAAGGGGCTCGGCATTGCCAGGTCCGTCTTGGCCGACATCCCCGCCGAAATTTCACTGGTAATCAATTCCGCGGCATCGGAGCAGACAAAGGAGGCCGCCTACGGGGTGGAGAGAACCTGGCGCGAGATCTCGGCGACCAGCCGGGACGAGCTCCTCCCTGCCGTCCAGAGGGGTGACAGGGCGCGGGCGAGGGAGCTGGCCATGGGGCTCCAGGCCGCGCGCTACGAGCGGATCTCCGCGAACCTGGACAGCACGCTGAAGGCCCTGCGCGCCGAGCTGGCCGGGATTGAGGCGACGGAGAGCGCCTCCGCCCGCCGGACCGTCATGACCGGTTTCCTCCTCGGTGGTTTCCTCCTTGCCGCAGTCCTGCTGGCCGCCTGGGCCGTTGCAGCCTCCACCGCCCGCGCCGTGGCGAAGGAGGCGGAGTTCGCACGGGCGGTGGTTGCCGACGGCAACCTCGCGGACCGGCTTGAGCTGGAGGGGAGGGGCGAGATAGGCGACCTGGCCGGGTCCCTCAACTCCCTGGTCGACCTCCTGAACGAGATGGTGAGGAAGGTCGATTCGTCTTCCCTGGAGCTTTCCCGTATCTCCCGGGCGCTGGCGGACGCCTCCAGGCAGGTATATTCAGGCGCCGAACAGACCAATACCAGGGTCGCGGAGACCTCGTCCGCCATCATGGAGATCAACGCGTCCATCAAGGAGGTGTCCCACGGGATCGACAGCCTGTCCCTTTCGGCGTCGGAAAACTCCTCGTCGGTCCTGGAGATGGCGGCCAGCGTTGAAGAGGTGGCGCTCAACGTGGAGAACCTGGCCCAGTCGGTGGACGACGTAAGCTCCTCGATCATCGAGATGGCCGCGGCCATCAAGCACATCAGCGACAGCGTGAACGGCCTTATCGATTCTTCCACGGTAACGGCATCCTCCGTGATCGAGATGGACAGCGCCATCCGCCAGGTGGAGAAGAACGCCCTGGATACGGCCGCCATCTCCGAAGCGGTGCGGCGGGACGCCGAAACCGGCAAGTCCTCGGTCGAGGCGACCATCAGCGGCATGCAGGAGATCAAGCGTTCCTCCCATATCACCTACGAGGTGATCGTCTCCCTGTCGGAAAAGGCCAACGACATCGGCACCATCCTCTCGGTCATCAACGAGGTGGCGGAGCAGACCAACCTGCTGGCGCTGAACGCGGCCATCATCGCGGCCCAGGCAGGGGAGCAGGGGAAGGGGTTCGCCGTGGTGGCCGACGAGATCAAGGAACTGGCGGACCGCACCAGCAGCTCGACCCGCGAGATCGAGGAACTGATCAAGGGGGTTCAGGAAGAGACCCGCAGGGCCGTGGGCGCAATCAACCTGGCGGAGAAGAGCATAGCCGACGGCGAGCTCCTGTCCCAGAAATCCGGTATCGCCCTCGGCAAGATCGTTACCGGAGTAGAGAAGGCCAGCGAGCAGGTGGGAGAGATCGCCAACGCGGCCGCGGAGCAGGCCAGGGGAAGCCAGATGATCCGTGAGGCCATGGAGCAGGTGACCGACATGATCATGCAGATAGCCAACGCCACCCAGCAGCAGAGCAAGGGGAGCGAGCTGATCATGACCGCGGTGGAACGGATGAAGGTTCTCACCTCCCAGGTGAAATCCTCCACACGGGAGCAGAGCAAGGTCGGCACCCTCATCGCTGGCTCCACCGAAAACATCACCAGCATGATCCGGCAGATAAAGCGGGCCTGCGACGAGCAGTCGCGGGGGAGCGAGCAGATCGTGGCGGCGGTGGAGGACATCCAGAGGTCCAGCCACGAGGACCTGCGTGCGGCCGAGACCATGGAGAAGGCGGTCGGCGGCCTGTCCAGTCAGGTGGATGTGCTGAAGAAGGAGACCGCCGGCTTCAGGCTGCAGTGAAAACGGACGGGATTGCTGAACGGCCGCTTGCCGGCCGGTTACGGGAGCTGGGATACGACATGGGCAGAATAGCCGAAACCTTCAAGGAGTTGAGAAAAAAGGGGGACAAGGGGCTGGTGACCTTCATCACCGCCGGAGACCCCGACCTGGATACCACCGCCGAGATCATCCGGGAGCTGGAAGCCTCCGGCGCGGATTTCCTGGAGCTCGGCATCCCCTTCTCCGACCCGATGGCCGACGGCCCCACCATCCAGCTCGCCTCGGAGCGCGCCCTGGCCGGCGGTGCGACACTGGCGCGGATCCTGGAGACAGTGCGGACCGTGAGGAAAGACACACGGATTCCCATCATCCTCATGGGGTACTACAATCCGGTCTTTGCGTACGGCACGGAGCGGTTCGTGGCCGATGCGGTTGACGCCGGGGTGGACGGGGTCATTCTGGTGGACCTCCCCCCCGAGGAGGCCGCGGCCGAGGGCCTGACCCCCCTGGCGCGGGAAAAGGGCCTCGACGTGATATTTCTCCTGGCGCCCACCTCGGACGAGGGACGTATTGGCAAGGTGGTGAAATCGGGGAGGGGCTTTCTCTATTACGTGTCGGTCACCGGGGTGACCGGAGCCAGGAAAGAGGTGTCGGCCTCGCTGGACCGGGAGGTCGAGCGGGTACGCAACGCCACCGGCCTGCCGCTGGTGGTCGGTTTCGGCATCTCGGATCCCGGACAGGCGGGCGCCGTCGCGGTTCTGGGTGACGGCGTAGTGGTGGGAAGCGCCCTGGTGAAACTGTTCGAACAGTACCGCGGGAATGAACTGAAGCAGCGGGTGCGGGGATTCGTCTCGGGCCTCAAGGCCGGCATATCGTCAGCGGCCGCCCGGGAAAAGAACGAACTCTGACAGGCTGTTGAAAAACGTGACGAGGAAGGCCGGATGCAAGGCGCACGGAGCGCAGCACCCGAGACATATCACCTGGATAGGCGAGGGTGCGAGCACCGCGCAACACAGCAGACGGCCTCCGCAGTAGTTTTTCAGCAGCCTGCTAAGACAGCGAGGCTAGCTATGGGATGGTTTAACAGGGGAAAAGCGCCGATAGGCCGGAACGGCGAAAAGAAGATACGGTTCCCGGAGGGGCTCTGGACCAAGTGCAGGAGCTGCAACGCGACCATCTACACCAAAGAGGTGGAGAAGAACCTCAACGTCTGTCCCAAGTGCGATCATCATTTCCGGCTTGCGGCCGGTGAACGGCTCAACCTGATCCTGGACAAGGGGAGCTTCACCGAATTCGACCGGGACATGCAGTCGGTGGATTTCCTCGAATTTAACGATTCCAAAAGCTACCGGGACCGGATCCGGGCGGCCGTGGAAAAGGGGAACGGCAAGGAGGCGGTCATCTGCGGGGAGGGGACCATCAATGGAACCCCGGTCCAGATAGCGGTCTTCGACTTCGGCTTCATGGGAGGGAGCATGGGGAGCGTGGTGGGCGAAAAGATCACCAGGCTCATAGAGCGGGCCGGCGAGCGCCGCACCCCGGCGCTGATCTTCTCCTCGTCGGGAGGGGCGCGGATGCAGGAAAGCATCATCTCGCTGATGCAGATGGCCAAGACCTCGGCCGCCCTTGCCCGGCTCCGCGAGCAGGGACTCCCCTACATATCGGTCCTGACCGACCCGACCACCGGCGGGGTGACCGCCAGCTTCGCCATGCTGGGCGACATCATCATGGCCGAGCCCAAGGCGCTCATAGGCTTCGCCGGTCCCCGCGTCATCGAGCAGACCATCAGGCAGAAGCTGCCGGAGGGGTTTCAGCGCGCCGAGTACCTCCTTGAGCACGGGATGATCGACCTGATCGTGCCGCGACGGGACATGAGGTCCAAACTCTCCCAGATAGTGAACATGCTCTACCGGCAGACCCCGGCCGGTGCCGGGAAATCCCGCCGGGGCTGACCGGGTCCGCGGGCGTGCCGCAAGCCGCCGCGGTGCCGGAACCACTGCCATGACCTACCAGGAGATCCTGACCCATCTCTACGGCCTCGGCCGGTTCGGCATGAAGCCGGGACTGGAGAGGATAGGCGCACTGCTGAAGGCCCTGTCGAATCCCCAGGACGGACTGCGGGTCATCCATGTGGGCGGGACCAACGGCAAAGGCTCGACCGCGGCCTTCCTGGCATCCATTCTTGCCACGGCGGGACACAAGGTCGGGCTTTTCACCTCGCCCCACCTGGTATCCTTTACGGAACGGTTCCGCGTTAACGGCAGGGAGATCACGGAACGGGACGTGGTGACCCTTGCCGACCGGATTCTGTCGATTGCCCCCCAGGGAACCACCTTCTTCGAGATCGTCACGGCCATGGCCCTCCTGTTTTTCGCTGAAAGCGGGGTGGGGCCGGCGGTGATGGAGGTCGGCATGGGGGGGAGGCTGGACGCGACCAATGCGGTGGCCGGCACGCTCTCCGTCATCACCCCCGTCGCCATGGATCACTGCGAGCACCTGGGCGGCAGCATCGACCTGATCGCGGCCGAGAAGGCCGGTATTGTCAAGCCCTGTCGCCCGGCGGTGTGCGCCGGCCAGCAGCCCGGGGCACTGGAGGTTATCCGCGCGCGCTGCGCCGGGCTGGCAAGCCCCCTGTACGAGTGGGGGAGGGATTTCACGGCCTCCTGGCGTGGGGACGGACTCGGTTACCGGGGGATCCGCTGGCAGCTGGACGGCATGAGGCCCGGAATACCGGGGCGGTACCAGGCCGTGAACGCGGCGGCGGCGCTCTGCGCGGCCGAGCTGCTGGACGGCGACGGGCTCCGCGTGACCCCGGAAGCGGCCCGTGGAGGTATTGAAGGGGCGTGCTGGCCCGGCAGGATGGAACTGCTTCCCGGCCCTCCCAGGGTGCTGCTGGACGGGGCCCATAACCCGGCTGGAGCGGCGGCCCTGGCCGAGTCCCTGGCCGACATCCGCCGAGACCGCCTTATCCTGGTTGCCGGCGTGGTCGGCGACAAGGATGCCGACGGCATTCTGACGCCGCTGCTTCCGCTTGCCGACCGGGTCATCGCGGTCACGCCTTCGGTCCCGCGCGGGATGCCTTGCCGGGATCTGGCGGAGCGCTGCCGGGCGCTCGGCCGCCCCGCAGAGGAGCGCGGAAGCCTGGCGGAGGGGCTGGACGGCGCGTTGTCAGCGGCCGGAGCCGGCGACCTTATCCTGGTCTGCGGCTCCCTGTTCGCGGTGGGCGAGGCAAGGGCCAGGCTGCACAACAAGACATTCGAACCGTTTCGCGGATAAAACCGGGATCCCATGAACCTATACTCGTCACGACTACTGCTCGCCTTCCTGCTCGTCCTGGTGTTTTCCGCCGGGTCCCCGGCCTTCGAGGCCACGCTGCCCGTTCCCGGAGGCCTCAACGTCAAGGCCGACAGCATCACCTACGACAAGAAGACCGACAGTTATGACGCCGTCGGCAAGGTACGAATCGACTGGAGCGGGGTCATCATGTTCGCCGACCAGGTCTCCCTGCGTCAGAGCGACAACCTGGCAATAGCACAGGGGAATGTCCTGTTCCGCAAGGGGGAGGACACCCTGGACGCCGACCGGGTGACCCTGGACCTGGAGACGTCGAAAGGGGAGGTGGAGAACGGCAGGCTGTTCGTAAAACAGGGGAATTTCCGTCTTTCCGGCGCCAGGATGATGAAGACCGGCGAGGATGACTACCATGTGGAAAAGGGGTTCTTCACCACCTGCGACGGCCCGGTTCCCAGCTGGAAGTTCGGCGCCGCCGAGCTGGACGTCACCCGGAACGAGTACGCCGAGGGCAAGCATGCCGTGTTCTACATCAAGGACGTACCGGTGCTCTATTTCCCCTACATCGTCTACCCTGTCATGGAGGAGCGCCGGTCGGGGTTCCTGATGCCCCGCATCGGGCTCTCCTCCAAGAAGGGGTTCTACCTGGAGGTCCCCTACTACCTGGTGGTGGACCCCAGCCAGGACGCCACCTTCTATCTTGACGTCCAGACCAAGCGGGGCGCCGGGGTGGGGGCCGAGTACCGGTACATGCTCCGTGCCGGCGGATTCGGGAACCTGAACGCCTACCTGATCTACGACACCAACGAAGACATGCTGCGGGGCAACTTCCTCATCCGCCACCAGCAGTCCTTTTCCCCCACGCTCTTTTTCCGGGCCGATATCGATACTACGCTGGACCGTGATTTCTACCGCGATTACGGAGAGGTGACCGGCGAGTACAACCGCCAGTACCTGGAGAGCTCCGCGTTCGTGACCAAGCACTGGGAGCGTTACTCCCTGACCGGCGAGCTGCGGTATACCGCGAACCTGTACTCGGTCAACAACAAGGCAACCCTGCAGAAGCTGCCGAACGTCACCTTCACGGGGATTAAGCAGCAGATCTGGGAGACGCCGTTTTATGTCTCCTTCGACTCGACCTTCACCAACTTCGTGCGCCGGAACGGGGTCCAGGGGCCGCGGCTCGACCTTCATCCCATGCTGACCTACTATACGTCTCCCGGTGGGGTCCTGGAGGGGGCCGCATGGGTCGGGTACCGCCAACGGCTCTACGATGCCTACGGCGGCGACGGTCCCTCCGGCTTCAACGACTCGGGCATCCCCGACGTGGGCGCCTCCCTCTCCTCCACCTTCTCCAGGGTGTACGATACGGAGTGGGGCAACCTGAAAAAGGTCAAGCACACCATCATCCCCGAGGTCAGCTATTCCTTCCTGCCGCAGCAGGACCAGGACGACCTGCCGTTCTTCGACTACAACGACCGGCTGGTGGCCCAGAACATGATCAGCTACTCCCTGACCAACTACCTGACAGGGAAGTACCTTTCCGCCGACACCCCGGCCAGCTACCGGGACCTGGCCTATTTCCGCATCTCCCAGGGATACGAATTCGGCGGCACCAGGCGGGACGTCCTGACCCTGGTGGACGACCAGCGCCCCTTCACCGACGTCAGGCTCGAAGCCAGGCTGTACCCCACCGAAAGGCTTTCCTTCACCTTGGACAGCCGCTTCAACCCGTACCGCTTCGATTTCTCAGTTCTGAACCTGTCGGCGGACGTCTCCGACGGCGAGGGGAACTCGGCCGGGATCGGCTACCGCTACGCCAAGGACGAGGTGCGCTACCTGGAGGGAAAGCTCAACGTAAGCTACGTCAAACCTTTTGTCTTCCACTACCTGACCCGCTATTCCTTTGACACCAGGGATTTCCTCGAATCCTACTATGCCCTGGAATACAAGCAGCAGTGCTGGGGGGTAACCTTCTCCTACCGGGAGCGTCCGGGTGACCGGAGTTTCATCGTCAATTTCACCCTCTCGGGGATAGGCGCCATCGGCAAGTTCAAGGCGTTCTGACCTGAGACGGCGGCGCACCGTATCGTCACGAGGGACCGCGTACCCGCTTCCCATCCCGTCACCTCCGTATCTTCGGGTTTCAGGTTCTACAAGCAATACTATGCAGGCCTCCACTCCCCCTGATTTCCCTTTACAAGCAGTGCGCAATTCTATATTCTTTCGTATTTAAACACGGGCAGGACAAGGCATGGCTATCAGCACCATTCGAAACTTTTCCATTATCGCGCATATAGACCACGGCAAATCCACCCTGGCGGACCGTCTGCTGGAGTATACCGGCGCGCTCAGCGACCGGGAGAAGCAGGACCAGTTCCTGGACAAGATGGACCTGGAGCGGGAACGGGGCATCACCATCAAGGCGCAGACCGTGCGCCTCTCCTACAAGGCCGACGACGGCACCGTCTATACCCTGAACCTCATCGATACCCCGGGCCACGTGGACTTCAGCTACGAGGTCTCCCGTTCCCTGGCGGCCTGCGAGGGCGCCCTGCTGGTGGTGGACGCCTCCCAGGGTGTGGAGGCCCAGACGCTGGCCAACGTCTACCTGGCCATCGACAACAACCTGGAGGTCTTCCCGGTCCTGAACAAGATCGACCTGCCGGCCGCGGAGCCGGACCGGATCAAGCAGGAGATCGAGGAGATCATCGGGCTCGACGCCCACGACGCCGTGCTGGCGAGCGCCAAGGAGGGGATCGGCACCAGGGATATCCTGGAAGAGATCGTCCGCAAGATCCCCCCCCCCTCCGGCGACCCGGCCCGGCCCCTCAAGGCCCTGCTGTTCGACTCATGGTACGACCAGTACCAGGGGGTCATCATCCTGGTCCGGATCCTGGACGGCGCCCTGAAGAAGGGGGACAAGATCCTCCTGATGGCCAGCGGCCGGAGCTACGAGGCCCTCAAGGTCGGTGTGTTCGCCCCGGGCATGGTGGAGGTCCCGTCCCTGTCCGCCGGCGAGGTCGGCTTCGTCATCGCCGGCATCAAGGAGGTCCAGGACGCCAAGGTGGGCGACACCGTGACACTGTTCCACAAGCCGTGCGACGCGCCCCTTGCCGGCTTCAAGGAAGTGAAGCCGATGGTCTTCTCCGGCCTCTACCCCATCGACACGGCCCAGTACGAGCAACTGCGCGACGCCCTGGCCAAGCTGCGGCTCAACGACGCCTCGTTCTCCTACGAGCCCGAAAACTCGGTGGCGCTGGGTTTCGGCTTCCGCTGCGGCTTCCTGGGGCTGCTCCACATGGAGATTATCCAGGAGCGGCTTGAGCGGGAGTTCGACCTGCAGCTCATCACCACCGCCCCGACCGTCGTCTACCGGGTCCACAAGACCGACGGCGAGGTGGTCACCATAGAGAGCGCCAACCAGCTACCGCCCCTCCAGGTGATCGACTACATCGAGGAGCCGTTCATACTCGCCTCGATCCACGTTCCCAACGAGTACGTGGGGGGCGTGCTGGCCCTGTGCGAGGACAAGAGGGGCGTGCAGCGGGAGATCAAGTACCTTACCCAGTCGCGGGTCATGGTCGTATACGAGATGCCGCTCAACGAGATCGTGCTCGACTTCTACGACCGGCTCAAGTCCATCACCAAGGGGTACGCCTCCCTCGACTACGAGTACCTGGACTACCGGCGCAGCGAGCTGGTGCGGCTGAACATCATGATCAACGGCGAGGTGGTGGACGCCCTGTCGCTCATCATCCACCGGGACAAGGCCTACTACCGGGGGAGGGATCTGGTCTCCAAGATGAAGGAGCTGATCCCTCGTCAGATGTTCGAGGTCGCCATCCAGGCGGCCATCGGCGGCAAGATCATCGCCCGTGAGACCGTCAAGGCCCTGCGCAAGGACGTGCTGGCCAAGTGCTACGGCGGCGACATCACCCGCAAGCGGAAGCTGCTGGAAAAGCAGAAGGAAGGGAAGAAGCGGATGAAGAACGTGGGGAACGTGGAGCTCCCGCAGGAGGCGTTTCTGGCGATATTGAAGGTGGAAGAGAAGTAGCTTTATCCCGGGGCGACCCGGATGTTCATACTAGAAGACCGGTCGAGGTAATCATTTACATGGAAAAGAACAGATATCGGGAAGACGCCGTTACGGGGACGGACCCCAAGACCGAGGCGCCGGCCAGGAAGAGCCTGGTCAGGGAATACGCCGAATCCATAGTCATAGCCGTGATCCTGGCCCTGTTCATCAGGGCGTTCGTGGTCCAGGCGTTCAAGATCCCCTCCGGCTCCATGGAGGACACACTCCTCGTCGGCGACCATCTGCTGGTCAACAAGTTCATCTACGGTCCCAAGATACCCTTTACCGACACCCGGATGTTCTCCATCCGCGACCCGCGGCGGGACGACGTGATCGTGTTCGAATACCCCGAGGACCCGAGCAAGGACTTTATCAAGCGGGTCATCGGCGTTCCGGGCGACGTGGTGCAGGGGATCAACAAGAACGTCTACGTGAACGGCAGGCTGTACCGGAACCCCAAGGAGGTCCACAAGGAGAAGGACATCGTGCCCAAGGAGCAGAACCCCAGGGACAATTTCGGGCCGATCAAGGTCCCGGCGGACTCCTACTTCGTCATGGGGGACAACCGGGACCGCTCCTATGACAGCCGCTTCTGGGGGTTCGTCAAGAAGGAGAAGATCAAGGGGCTGGCGTTCATCAAGTACTGGTCCTGGGACGGGGACAACTGGCGGGTGCGCTGGAAGAACATCGGCGAGCTGATCAAGTAGGGCATGGATTCCTGATTGGGTAATGAAGAGGCCATTCGGAGGCGACGAACTCCAAATGGCCTTTTTGCGGCTCCCGGGTACAATTATGGGTGTCCTTGATTCCATTGCCGTTTCAGGACAAAAGGAGGAGATGGATGGACAAGAACCAGACAGCATGGAACGAGAAGGTCTCCGGAGGGATCATTGAAAACCTGAAAAAGCGGCGCATGGAGGGGAGCTACGCGCCGAACGCCGCCCAGGCAAGGAACGAAATACTCTCCATGATCCCCCAGGGGGCCACGGTCTACCGCTGCGCCTCCATGACCACGGCCGGGATCGGCCTCTGGGACAGGGTGGCGGAGCTGCCCGGAGTAACGGTCATCGACCATTACCGGCCCGGGCTCACGCCCGAGGAGTCGATGGAGCTGAGACGCCAGGGCATGCTGGCGGACGTGATGATCTCGAGCGTGAACGCCATCACCCTGGACGGCAGGCTGGTGAACCTGGACGCGGTCGGGAACCGGGTCGCGGCCATGACGTTCGGCCCCAGGAAGGTGATCCTGGTTGTCGGGATGAACAAGGTGGCGCCGGACCTGGATTCGGCCATGGCACGGGTGAAGCACTACGCGGCCACGGTGAATGCGCTCCGGACCGGCTACGACATCCCCTGCGCGTCGACCGGCCTCTGCTGTGACTGCGCCTCTCCCCAGCGCATATGCAACGTATGGAGCATCATCGAAGGTCAGATGGCGCTGAACCAGGGACGGATACACGTGAAGCTGGTGGGAGAGAACCTGGGGTACTGAACGGATCATGGCAGCAAGCAAACAGGAGGTCCACATGAAACAAGCGATCTTATCCCTGGCAGCGATTTTCCTCGTCAACCTCACCCCCTGTACGACATTCGCCGTTGAACAGGAACGGTCCTCGGCCGCACCGACGGCTGCACAGGAAAGACAACAGTATGAAAAAAGCATGGAAGACCGTCTCGGAAGGCTCGGCAGGCAGTTCGACGAACTGAAGGACAAGGCGGCCGGCAAAACCGACCAGGCGCGGGATGAGATGAAACGACTGCTGACTGAGGCCGAGGAGAAGCAGGAGGCCGCTTCCCGGAAACTCGAAGAGATGCGCCAGGCGTCAAAAAAGAAGTGGCGGAAATTTTCTTCCGATATGAGCAATGCAGCCGACGAGTTCGAGCAGGCGTTTGAAAGGGCCAAATCCCGCTTCAAGGAGTGAGTCCATGGGGACTAAGGGCGTACCGGGCAAACCAACCTGCGCGACGAGCTGGGCAGCGCCGCGTTCTATCATGCCCTGGCCGCTCCGGCGAGGAATACACTGTTACAGTTGAGAGCCACGCTTCCGGACGAGGTGAAAAAGAGAGCCGATATTTTCAAGGAGGGAAATACATATGATTCAATCCCGACTGATATTCATCTTTCTCCTGTTGCCGGTTCTGTCAGGCTGCACACTTTTCAACGTTAATGTAATTCCCCCGGTAAAGCCCCTGGAAGAGAAGGTCGTCGAAGGGGAAGGCCGGCCCAAGCTGCTTCTTCTGGATATCGCCGGTTTCATATCGGAGAAAGAGCCTGACGGAGCCCCTCTGGCAAGGAAAAAACCTTCGCTCGTGTCGCGGGTGAGAGAATCCCTGCGGAAAGCCGAACAGGATGAAGACATTGCCGGGGTTATTGTGCGGATCAATTCGCCCGGTGGAACGGTGGCTGCCAGCGATATCATCTATCACGAGATAAAGGAGTTCGTGAGCCGCAAAAAGGTTCCCGTTTACGCCTGTATTACCGGAATGGGGACATCGGGCGCTTACTACATCGCAACCGCCGCGGATCTCATCACGGCCCACCCGACCGCGGTAACCGGGAGCATTGGGGTAATACTGCTCAATTTCAACCTGGAGGGGCTTCTCGGCAAGATCGGCGTTACAGAGAAGTCGATAAAATCCGGTACGAAAAAGGATATCATGTCGCCTTTCAGGGCGAGCACCGAAGAGGAACGGCGAATCATGCAGGATATAATCGACAGTTTCGCCAGGCGCTTCGTCGATGTGATTATGGCGCGCAAGAACAACCAACTGGAGCGGCAGGAGCTTGAGAAGCTGGCGGACGGGCGGGTTTACACGGCCGAGCAGGCCGTTGCGGCGAAGCTCATAGACCGGACGGAATATCTGGACGATACGATCAACGGGATGAAAAAGGAGCTGGGAATCAAGGAGGCCAGGGTGGTCAGCTACTACCGGCCAGGCGACTACCGGGGGTCAATCTATTCCACCCCGGATACCGGCGCCGCGTCTGGCGTCAACCTGATCAACATAAACGCCGACGGTCTTGAAATGCTTTCCTCACCGCAATTTCTTTATCTGTGGCGGCAGTAGCGAAACTGGCCGAGACCCTGGATGAGACGGTTGAGTGAAAGCTATTAACGGGAACTTGCGAAAAATTGAAGTAATAGAGCCGGCTGGATTCGATTCCATCCGGCTTTTTTGTGGGTAAAACGGCGGAGACCTCGTGTAGGGGCATGTCTTGAGATGCATGCCTCGGGCGCTTATCTAATTTGAGTAAAATAATTGTTGTACATGTTGACTGGAGGCTTGGGGTCGGTGTACAAAAGAGTCAATTTTGCTTTCTGGGGGCTTTCGTGAAGAAGGTGGCGAGGGAGCGGTTTTGAGGGACAAATTGAGCCGTCCGTGTCAGTTTTCGACTGACCGGACGGTTTTTGCTTATGGGATGGGTAGTCACACCTGAAGGTGCGGGTTAACCAAGGGCAAGGCGATGGTGGGCCGGGTCACAAGCGCTCATGACAAGGGACGAGGGATGTTGAGAAGTTAACCGGTCAACATCCCGTTTGGAGTATTATCCGAGGAAAAATTTGTTGTAAAAGCAGGTAGTTATGAAAATGCAGAGGTATTGATTTTGGTGAGGCAATACCTGCTGGGTGGAGGAACACCGGAATTCCGGTGAATAATGAGTTACCCAACACGATAAACCTTTAAGATTGCGAGCTTAATACTGATGAAATTCACAAACATCAATATAAAAAATCTTGTGCAGCTAGTCCCGAGTTGGTCAATAAATGTTCTTGCTTTGGGCAGGAAATTAGATTCACTATTCGGTGAGCCTGCTGGTAAAGAGCTGCTGCAAGAAAGCAAAAATGTCTATAAGGATCTAAAGTTTTGGATAGAAGTTGATGCGTCAATTGAAATGCCCTTAATTCGATTCTGCACACCTGATGAAAACATAGATCATTCCGGCAAATTAATAATTATTTCAAATCCACAAATTGGCAGCAGAGCGCAAATTGAAGTTCCTCTGAATCCGGTATTAAAGGGATATGCTTTGATTGAAGGCACACATGTCGTTTACTGCCATTCATTTCAAACAGATGTGCCTTTAGCCTATATTGGAGTCACTAAAAAGCGATGGTTTGAGAGGTTGTCACAACATATTTCTTCGGCTAAGAGTGGGTCGCCATATCTCTTTCATCAAGCAATAACACGACATCAGAATGTACAAGTCCTCCACAAAGTATTTATTTGCGAACTGGACTATGAGACAGCAATGGATTTTGAGGAAGAGTTTGTTGAAAACATGTCGCTATATCCATTGGGCCTTAATATGATACCTGGAGGCAAAGCAGGGGTTAAGTATCTGCATAAATTGGGATTCTCGACCAAGAGCGCGGCAGAGAAAGAGGACATAACAGAAAAAATTGCTCAGAGGGATAATTTAGAAGGTAAACCAAACCCCTTATGCGCTGCAAGGTGGGCATCAGACGCAGAATTTGTTGAGCGTGTAATTTGTGGGCATAGTGGCCGCTTAACTGGAGAGCAAGTAAGGATAATAAGACTTTTTGCTTCCTTTGGTAAAACTAAGGAACAAATTACAACCTCGATTGGTGCGCTTAACAAAAGGCAAGTAGCGGGCGTGCTAAACGAGAAGACGTATAGCAGAATCAAATAGTGGCTAACCATCGGCAACAGCGGTCAAGCCGCTGGTGCCTCAGCTCCGTTGGGCAGTGACCCATAAGGAGATTTTCTGCATTGGATATTCCACGGATCTTCAACATCACCGAAAGTGCTCACCGCATCCATAACCCGTTCACACCCGAAAAGCTCGCCACTCTCGGCGCGGCGCTGCGTCTGGAAACGGGGACCCGAGTGCTCGACCTCGGCAGCGGTTCGGGGGAAATGCTGTGCACCTGGGCACACGATTACGGAGTCATCGGCACCGGCATCGACATGAGCCAGTTGTTCACCGAGCAAGCGAAACTCCGCGCTGAAGAACTCGGTGTCGCCGATCAAGTCAAGTTCATCCATGGCGATGCTGCCGGCTTCGTCTCTGACGAGAAGGCCGGTGTGGCAGCCTGTCTCGGCGCCACGTGGATCGCTGGGGGAGTCGTCGGCACCATCGAGCTTCTGGCGCAGAGCCTCCGCCCCGGAGGGATCATCCTCATCGGCGAGCCCTACTGGCGGCAGTTACCGCCGACGGAAGATGTTGCCAGGGGGTGTCTTGCCGGCTCAATCTCCGACTTTCTCCTGCTTCCGGAACTTCTCGCGTCTTTCGGCCACCTCGGCTACGACGTCGTGGAAATGGTTTTGGCAGACCAGGACAGCTGGGACAGATACGAGGCGTCCAAGTGGCTCACCATGCGCCGATGGCTTGAAGCCAATCCCGACGACGAGTTCGCGAAAGATGTTCGAGCCAAACTGACCTCGGAACCCGGGCGCTACGCCGCTTACACGCGTGAATACCTGGGCTGGGGCGTGTTCGCGCTGATGACGCGGTGATGAGGGGATTACCGGGCGACTCAGAAAGTGGGGAAAATCCAATTATGCCTGACAACTCATTCAAGTCGACGCTGCTTCGCGGCGCGGCTTAATTCAGGCGTTATCCTGACATGACGAGAGGAGTTATTCCATGGGTCTTTTCAAAATCAAGAATCCTGTTGAATATAGTTTCATTCAATGGATGAATAATTTCCCGGATTCGGGCCATTGTGGAGGGATAAGGGGACAGGCACCAAATTTAGAGAGTAAGAGTTTATGAATAACAATATCAACATCATTTGGGACATAGGTAACGTTTTATATCCGTATTCTCGTGTTACTGAGGAATATTATACCCTCTGTCACAACGCCCATATCGAAGTTGCCTTAGAAGTCTTTCCGATGTTATCTGCGGAGGAAGCGCAGTATCTTGTGGAGGAATGTTATCAAACATTTCATGACTGCTATGGCGCTTTTATTCCGGTGATCATGCATTACGGACTCGATTTAGAAGAGACGCGGCTTCGTCTGTTCAAAAAACACTACGCCGTGCTTTACGAATTGCTGACGAAACATTGCCCCGATATTTTCGGCGACACGACAGATTTGGTTGATGCTTTTCGTGGAATTAGTGGGTGCGTTAAGCACGGCATTTTATCACAATGCTGTATGGAGAGCTTTGGCATACCCGCGCTTGATAAATTAGGCATATTGCCTTTCTTTGAGCCGAAAGCAATTATAGGACTAGATCAAGTTGACTTCGTCAAAAAGGCGGAAAGTACAAAGCCGCTCAGGGTTGCTTTGGAGCTTATGGATGCCGATCCAGAACATACCTATTTTGTCGAAGATACCCTGTCTAATTTAGAACGAGCGTCGGAAATAAAAGGTCTTCGCTGCATATATATAAACCACGGAAAACCGCTTGATAAATTACCCTCCTTCGTTTCGAACCAGTTTAGAGAGCCCACAGACTTCTTACGCTCTTTAAAAGAAATATGCGTAAGGTTCCCTGTCAAGTAGACAGTTTGAAAGTATAGTTTCAAGACAGGGAGAGGCGGTAGGGTCAACCCTTGATATAGGATACAAAACCCAGCCCAGTCAGCTCCCGACCGTTATGCGCAAAGCCGAGAGTCTTCGAAGACCGAGCAGAAAAGAAGCGGGACGTGAAGAGGCTCATTTCGTCCTGCTCAAACTTCAAGAGGCCGTAGGTGCGTAATTTGCCATAGACGGCCTGCGGAGGAGAACCAATGGCAGTCGACACGGTACCCGCTGGGTTTCCGGCCATCCCCATTTTTACAACTTTGAAGGGTGACGAGCTCTATGGCTTCTTGGAGCAGGTATTCGAGGCGCGGCTTCTGGACCGGCACAGCGCCCCTGATGGCGGTCCAGCGTATATGACCATCCGGATCGGCGATTCGGTCATATCCGTCATGCGGCCCCTTGAGGACCGGCCAACCCGCAGCGCGCTCGACATTTGAAAATGTGCGATAATTTGCGATAATTTTCATTACAGGGGGGCTCGGGCGAAATTATGTGGCGGGCCTGACAAAGATGTTTTGATTCCGAACCCAGCCATTTCGCCGCTCCATACTTCGTTGCATACAGTTATTGCCCCCTTGAGAAAGGGGAATCGAATATGGCAAAAACGGTCGGGTCTCAATCATATGAAGAGCGTGCATTCTCATTCCTGCCTCTTAATTCCCGCGAAGTAAAGCCTCGAATACAGGGCATAACCGAAATACGCGGCCCTTACTATACGCCCATGGGGAAACGGTACCTGGAAGACATCCTGGAAACGATGGGAGCATACATCGATATCCTGAAGTTTGCCGGGGGATCTTTCAGCCTGATGCCCCGGCCGGTCGTCAGAGAGCTGGTGGACCTCTGCCACCGTCATGATGTCAAGGTCGATACCGGCGGCTTTATCGAACATGTCCTCACTCTGGGTCCGAAGGCCGTCGATGCATACATCGAGGAGTGCAAACGCCTCGGATTCGACATTATCGAAATCTCCAGCGGCTTTATCAGTGTCCCGGCCGACGATCTGATCAGGTTGACGGAAAAGGTCACGAAGGCCGGACTCCTGGTCAAGGCAGAGGTGGGAATCCAGTTCGGTGCGGGTGGCGCCAGCGCTGTGGAGGAGTTGGAGTCGGAGGGGACGAGTGATCCGGACTGGGCGATAGTGCGGGCGAAACGACATCTCGATGCCGGCGCGTACATGATCATGATCGAATCGGAAGGTATCACCGAGTGTGTTCGTTCCTGGCGTACCGACGTAATCTGCAAGATCATCCGCGAACTCGGTATCGGGAAGACCATGTTCGAGGCAGCCGATCCGGCCGTATTCGGCTGGTACATCAAGAATTACGGTCCCGAGGTGAACCTGTTCGTAGACCACAGCCAGATTATCCTGCTGGAGTGCCTGCGTTCGGGTATCTGGGGAACAAAAGATGTATGGGGCCGTATACTGACATACAAAGCCTGACATCCTTCTTCCCCCTGCATGAGGATGGTTTTTCCGTTTGTGTCATGGTTACAATTCTCGGTCCTTTCCAGTTCCCTGGGCATGCACGTTCAGTTACCCTAAGCCAACCATCAGACGCCCCCTCCGTTGCAGGCGGTTCCATTAACGATAAAATGTATACACTATGTTCGGGGTTACCGGCATGGCGGACGGAATACGGGAGAGACAGGTTCCGAAGACGGAATTGGTCGTCAAAAGTGTCTATTTACATGTGGATATTTAACTGGAAAACGCCATCAGGAAGGAGACGGAAAAACTTCGACCAGGTAAAAATCGTGAAAGGAGCAAGAGCATGTCCACGGAAAGGCTTATTGTCGTCGGCGGAGATGCGGCTGGAATGAGCGCCGCGGCCCAGGCGAAACGCCGCAATCCCGGATTGGAAGTCGTCGTCTTCGAGAGAGGACCGCACACATCCTACTCGGCCTGAGGAATACCTTACTATGTCGGCCGTGTTGTCGACAGTGAAGACGCTCTGGTTATCCGGACTCCTGAAAGGTTCCAGCGGGAGGGGATCGACGTCCGCATCCGCCACGAGGTGGAAGAAATCGATTCCCCACGGGGAAGGGTCCGGGTCCGGGACCTGCAGAACAACCGGGTCGTTTGGGAATCCTATGACCAGCTCCTCCTCGCTACCGGCGCCGTGCCTGTCTGCCCGGACCTTCCCGGCGCCGACGCCGTCGAAATCTGCGGAGTAAACACCCTGCAAAGCGGAATCGAGCTGCGCCGGATCCTGGACGACAGGAACCCGAAAAACGGGATTGTCGTCGGTGGCGGCTACATCGGTCTGGAGATGGCTGAAGCCCTGGTCAGGCGGGGCATGGCGGTGTCGCTGGTAAGCAGATCCCCCGAGGTGATGAAAACCCTCGATCCGGATATGGGGCACCTGGTCTCGCAGGCGCTGCGGGATTTCGGTGTTACCCTGTATCTTGAGGAAACCCTCATCGGGTTCGAGACAAAATCTGGAAAAATCACGGGGGTGGTGACCGATAGAAGGAGCCTGCCGGCAGACATCGTGATTCTTGGCCTTGGCGTACGCCCCAACACGGAGCTCGCTGCGGCAGCCGGCATTCCGCTCGGGGAGCGTCGTTCGATCCGGGTGAACGAGCTGATGCAGACCTTCGTCGCCGGCATCTGGGCTGCGGGGGATTGCGCGGAAACGTTTCACCTGGTAAGCCGCAAGCCCTACTATCTTGCCCTCGGCACGATCGCCAATCGCCAGGGGCGGGTAGCGGGAGTCAACCTCGGAGGCGGATCCGCGACTTTTCCCGGGGTGGTTGGAACCGCCGTTACGAAAATCTGCGAGGTGGAGGTGGCCCGTACCGGCCTTCAGGAAAGCGAACTGAGGGAGCTGGGGATTGAGTGGGCAAGCGCCGTGATCAGGAGCCGGACCAAGGCGGGATACTTGCCCGGCGCAGGGAAAATTACCGTCAAGGTGCTTGCGGAAAAAGGAAGCGGTCGCCTGCTGGGAGGCCAGATCGTCGGTATGGAAGGTTCCGCCAAGCGGATAGATACGCTCGCTACGGCGCTTCATGCGGGGTTTACCGTTGAGGAGATGATCAATCTCGACGTGGGCTATGCTCCTCCTTTTTCGCCGGTCTGGGATCCGGTCGTTATCGCCGCCCGCGAGGCGGCGAAACTGGTTTGACCCTTTGGAAAGTGGAAGCGTGCCTGAAGCCGGCAGTTGGGAGGGCGCGGGTTTTGCCGTCCGTATTGGGCCTGAGGCGGTTTCAGAAAGACACCGATAGTACCTCTGCGGAAACCGGAGCGCTCCCCGGCGCAAAGGAACGTCACATGGATAGAGCCGGACATGCCCTGCTTTTTGCCGTTGCCATGGAGATTGCCGTTCTCTGCGCCACGATATGCCCCCTCTATGCCCTGGATGAGGCTGCATCGGCGGGTGAGGGTTCACAGGTCGACGCGGTGATCGCCTATCTGGAGGAACGCGCACCCGAGCAATCTGCAATGCCCGTTGCCGCGTCGACAGAGTTAGCGCGGGGAGATTTCCGGCGGGGCATTAAGCTTTTCACGGGGATCATTTCTTTACAGAAGGGTGGAGCGCCATGCTATGCCTGCCACACGGTCAGCGGAATCGCCCCGCTCGGCGGAGGTTCTCTCGGTCCGGATCTGACCGGAATCTACGCCCGATTCGGCGCCACCGGACTGCCGCCGGTTCTGGCCACACTCCCGTTTCCCACCATGCAGCCGATCTATCGGACACGGCTTCTGACCTCCCGGGAGCAGAGGGACCTGGTCGCCTTCTTTAGTGCCGTGGCTGGCCGTACGCCGGTCGATTGCCCATCGCGTATGGTCGTGCCGGCGGTTGCGGGGTTCCTGCTGCTGTTCGCGGTGGTCGGTGTGGTCTGGCGCAGGCGCCTCAGGAGCGTCCGCCGGGCCCTGGTCGAAGAAATGACGCGGCAGGGAGGTGTTGACGGATGAGCTGGATCAGGGACATCTTCAAACCAAAGGCGCGCCTCTGGGAGGACTTCTACCGCAATCGATGGCAGCATGACCGGGCGGTCCGGAGCACCCACGGCGTCAACTGCACCGGCGGCTGCTCCTGGATGGTCTATGTCAAGGAGGGGATCATCGTCTGGGAGATGCAGGCGACCGATTACCCCCCTCTCGACCCGAGCCTTCCCCAGTACGAGCCGCGCGGCTGCCAGAGGGGAATCTCCTTTTCCTGGTACATTTACAGCCCTCTGCGGATCAAATATCCCTATATACGGGGAGCGCTTCTCGACCTCTGGAGGAAGGCACGCGGGGAGTACGCCGATCCCGTAGAAGCGTGGCAGGCTGTCGTGGCGGACGAGGCAGGGCGCCACGGCTACCAGCAGGCGCGTGGAAAGGGGGGCTTCCGCCGCATCGGCTGGGACGAGGCCCTGGAGATTGTCGCCGCGGCCAACCTCTCTACGGTCAAACGGTATGGTTCCGACCGGGTGGTGGGCTTTTCGCCCATTCCCGCCATGTCCATGTGCAGCTATGCCGCGGGCACCCGTTACCTGTCGCTGCTGGGAGGAGTGATCCTCAGCTTCTACGACTGGTATGCCGACTTCCCGCCCGCATCGCCGGAAACGTGGGGCGAGAAGACCGACGTGGCTGAAAGCGCGGACTGGTACAACAGCAAGCTGATGGTGGTGATGGGCACCAACCTGAATATGACCCGCACCCCCGACGTCCACTTTGCCGCTGAGGCACGCATGAACGGGAGCCGCCTGGTCGTGCTCTCTCCCGACTTCAGTCAGGTTTCCCGATACGCGGACTGGTGGCTGCCGGTTGCCGCGGGGCACGACGGCGCCTTCTGGATGGCGGTGAACCATGTCCTTCTGAAGGAATTCCACGCCGACAGGCAGATTCCCTATTTTACCGACTATCTCCACCGCTATGCCGATGCCCCCTTCCTGGTCGAGCTGGAAAAAGGTCCGGAGGGGTTTGCCCCCGGACGGTTTCTCCGGGCGGCCCGTCTCTCGCGCTACCGGGATGCGGAAAACGGGGAGTGGAAATTCCTCGTTTTCGATGAAACGAGCGGGGAGGCGCGAATGCCGAAGGGAAGCATCGGCTTTCGCTGGCAGGACCGGGAAGGGGAATGGAACCTGGAACTGAAGGATGGCCTTGACGGCACGGAGATCACGCCGTTCCTCTCCCTGCTGGGGCACCGGGATGACGTGCTTGAGGTCCTATTCCCGGACTACACCGGTGATAGGACCGTCCGGCGCGGCGTGCCGGTCAGGTACTTGGAAACGGAACAGGGGAAAGTGCCGGTGACCACGGTATTCGACCTTCTCATGGCGCACTGCGGGGTCGGCCGGGAGCTTGCCGGTGACTATCCGGCCGGCTACGATGACGCGGACGCGCCCTTCACCCCCGCCTGGCAGGAACGGTATACCGGGATTGGGCGGGAGACGGTGGTACGGTTTGCACGCGAATGGGCGGAGACCGCCGAGCGGACCCATGGGAAATGCACCATCATGGTCGGTTCGGGTACGAATCACTGGTATCACGGCAACCTGACCTATCGCGCCGGTATCACGGCCCTGATCCTGTGCGGCTGCGTCGGCGTAAACGGCGGTGGACTCAACCATTATACCGGACAGGAAAAGGTTCACCCCGAGTCGTCCTGGGCAACCCTTGCCTTTGCGCATGACTGGCATTCCGTCCCGCGTCTGCAGAACACCCCGTCCTTCCACTATGTCCATTCCGACCAGTGGCGCTATGACCGGGGAATCAGGGAAACCGTGGACCGGGGAAAGAACGGCCCTGCAGGGGAACATCCCATCGAGCTTCAGTCCGCCTCGGTCAGGATGGGATGGCTCCCGTTCTACCCCCAGTTCGACCGCAGCCCGGCGGACCTGGTGCGGGCTGCCGTGCAGGCGGGGGCGGAGAGCGAAGAGGATATCATTCTCTGGGTAACGAAGGAACTGGAGGAAAAGCGCCTCCGCTTCGCCATCGAGGACCCGGACGCGCCGGAGAACTGGCCGCGGGTCTGGCTTATCTGGCGGGGGAATGCCCTCCTTTCCAGCGCCAAGGGGCACGAGTATTTCCTCAAACATTATCTCGGCACGCACCACAGCTCAATTGCCGAAGAAACGTACGGCGGTTCTCCTGAAGGAGTTGGCCGGAATCCGGGGCCGACGGGCAAGCTCGACCTGGTGGTGGACGTCAACTTCCGCATGGACACTTCGGCCCTGTACTCCGACCTGATCCTCCCGGCGGCCACCTGGTATGAGAAGAACGACCTGAACACCACCGACCTCCATTCCTTCATCCATCCACTTTCGGCGGCGGTCCCGCCATGCTGGGAATCCCGCGACGACTGGGAGATCTTCAAGGCCATCGCTGAAAAGACCTCGGCCCTGGCCCGCGTCCATTTCCCTGAGCCGTTCCGCGAGGTGGTCGCCGCTCCGCTCCTGCACGACACTCCGGACGAGATCTCTCGGGGTGACGTTCAAGCGTGGTTCAAGGGAGAGTGCGCCGCGATCCCCGGCCGCTCCATGCCACGGTTCACGGTGGTAAGGCGCGATTATGCAAAACTCCATGAATGTTTCGCGTCTCTCGGCCCCGGTCTGCGGGAAGGGATGGCCGAGAAGGGGATTCACTGGTCGACCGCAGGACTTTACGACGAATTTTGCGCCCGCGCGCCAATGAGGGAATGGAAAGGCGGGAAGCTGCCCTCCCTGGAAAATGCGGTTGACGCCGCCAACATGATTCTCCATTTCGCTCCTGAGACCAACGGTGAGGCCGCTCACCTCGCATTCGAGGCACTGGAAAGAAAGGTCGGCCTGCCGCTCTCCGACCTTTCCTCCGACACACGCGCAGTACGTCACGATTTCAGCGATCTGGTGGCGCAGCCGCGCAGGGTTCTCACCTCGCCCCTATGGTCCGGCATCACCAACAATGGTCGACCGTACGCCGCCTTTACCCAGAACATTGAACGGCTCATCCCATGGCGCACCCTGACCGGGCGGCAGCACTTCTACATAGACCACCAGTGGTACCTGGCATTCGGCGAGCAGCTTCCCACCTTCAAGGGGAAGATCGGACCCGGCGATTTCGGCGGCCTCACCAGGAGCGGTTCGGCCGGTGGGGCACTGATGCTTAACTGCCTCACCCCCCACGGCAAGTGGCACATGCACACCACCTATTACGACAACCACCGGATGCTGACCCTGTCGCGGGGGATCGAGCCGTTCTGGCTGAATGACCGGGATGCGGACGGCATAGGGGTGATGGACAACGACTGGGTTGAGGTCTACAACGACCACGGAGTGGTGGTGACTCGGGCCGCGGTCAGCGCCAGGATACCGCGCGGCATCGGCATCTATTACCACGCCCCGGAGCGGACCATCGGCGTCCCCAGATCGCCGCTGCGCGGCAACCTGCGGTCCGGAGGCCACAACAGCCTGACCCGCGCCCGGCTGAAACCGGTCCTCATGGCCGGCGGCTATGCCCAGATCTGTTTCGCCTTCAACGCCTGGGGGCCGCCCGGAAGCGACCGGGACACGTACGTCTACGTCCACAAACTGGAGGGGAAACCCCGCTACTGAGGAGAAAGAAGATGAAGGTACGCGCCCAGACCTCCATGGTCTTTCATCTGGACAAATGCATCGGCTGTCACACCTGCAGCATCGCCTGCAAGAATATCTGGACAGACCGGCCGGGCTGCGACTACATGTGGTGGAACAACGTGGAGACCAAGCCCGGAACCGGTTACCCGACCCTCTGGGAGGATCAGGAAAAATACCGGGGAGGGTGGGAACTGCGGGGAGAACGGGTCCGCCTGCGGTTGCACGGCCGCGCGAAGGGGCTTGCCAATATCTTCTACAACCCTTTCCTTCCCTCCCTGGACGAATACTACGAGCCGTGGAGCTACCGGTACGACGACCTGACCAACGCTCCTCCGGGAAAAGACCAGCCGGTGGCGCGGCCGGTCTCCATGATCACCGGAGGGGAAACGAAGATCGAGGCGGGACCCAACTGGGACGACGACCTGGGAGGCTCCGGCATTTACGCCGCCGGCGACGTCAATCTCGCGGCGCTTACGGAGGGGGAGAGACAGCAGCTCTTTTCCCTGGAGCGGCTGGTCTTTTTCCACCTGCCGCGCATCTGCAACCACTGCCTCAACCCGGGGTGCGCCGCCGCCTGCCCGACAGGCGCGATCTACAAGAGGGGTGAGGACGGAATAGTGCTCGTAAGCCAGGAGAAATGCCGGGCCTGGCGGATGTGCGTTTCCGGCTGTCCTTATAAGAAGGTCTACTACAACTGGGGGACAGGAAAATCAGAAAAGTGCATCCTCTGTTATCCTCGCCAGGAAACGGGCCAGGCTCCGGCCTGCTTCCACTCCTGCGTCGGTCGGATCCGCTACCTTGGAATCCTCCTGTACGACGCGGACCGGATTCGGGAGATGGCGGCCCGACCCGACCATGAACTGGTTGAAGCCCAATTGAGGCTGATCCTCGATCCGTCCAACAGGGAGGTCCTCGCAAAGGCCCGGGAGGATGGTGTCCATGAGGCCATTCTTGAGGCGGCCCGAAGATCGCCGGTATACCGGTTCGTCAAGGAGTGGCGGCTGGCGCTCCCGCTCCACCCCGGATTCCGGACCCTTCCCATGCTGTTCTATGTTCCACCGCTGCTTCCTGTGGTTGCCACCGTGGAGCGGGACAAGTACGACCTCGACGGAGATCCGTTCGGTGATCCGGCAACGGGACGGCTCCCCATCCGATATTTCGCCGCCCTCCTCGCCGCCGGCAACGAGGAGCCCGTGAAGGCCGCGTATCGGAAGCTGCTTGCCGTTCGCCTCCACAGGCGAAGTGAGACGGTAGGCGACGTGGCCCCGGAGGTTTTGGAGAGGGCCCTGGCAACAGCAGGCTCCTGCATGGGGGAGGCGGAGGATATTTACCGTCTCACCACCCTCGCCGGATTCCGGGAGCGACATGTCGTGCCCCCATTCATGCGGGAGATGGCCATCGAAGCCGCGGCCGATCCGCAGAAACGGAAGGGAGAGACGGGTACCGGTTTCAGCCGGCCGCCAAAACGGGGATGGTGAAGGGGGTTTGCTACGCACACATGGAGTTAAGACAATGAAAGAATACGGCCTCTTTGCTGAGATACTAGACTATCCAGCGCCACAATTGGCCTCGCGAATAGAGGAGCTTCTCCACCGTGTCTCCAGTTGCGACAGGAAGACGGGGGAGTACCTGGAGCAGTTTCGCGAGTTCGTCGCGACGACCGCTCCGGCAATGCTCGAAGAGCTTTATACCGCCACGTTCGACCTGCAGCCGCTCTGTTACCCGTACGTGGGATACCAGCTGTTCGGCGATGAGTGCCGGCGGGTCATGTTCATGGCCGGACTTCGGGAGCACTATCGGGCCTGCGGGTTCGAGGCCGGAGACGAACTGCCCGATCAGCTCTGCGTCATCCTCCGTTTTCTCGCCGGTCGGAAACCTGAGGCAGTGGAACGGGAACTGGTCTCTGATTGCCTCATCCCCTCGCTGGAGAAGATGATAACGGGATTCTCCACCGCGGACAACCCGTATCGTCAGCCGCTCCGGGCCCTTCTCCGGTTTCTTGCGGGAACGTCCGGCGATGGAGAACCAACGAAGAAGGGAGAACCATGGACGACAGTATCCTGTTCGTAATGTTCCCGTATTGTGCGGTAATCCTGGCTGTCATTGGCGGGGTCTATCGGTATTACGCGGACCGCTTCTCATACTCCAGCCTTTCTTCCCAACTGCTGGAGAACCGGACGCTTTTCTGGGGAGCCATTCCCTGGCACTATGGGATCGTACCCGTTCTTCTCGCCCATCTCGCCGCTCTGATCGTACCGGGCTGGTGGGGGGTGCTCCTCGGCGATCCGATCCGTCTCGCGGTCCTTGAACTTGCGGGTATGTCGCTGGGTTTTATGGCCCTGGCAGGTATTGTCATCCTCATCGCCCGGCGTCTGCTTCATCCCCGGGTCCGTGCGGTAACCTCGGTCATGGACTGGCTTCTGACGGCGCTCCTTCTCCTGCAGGTGTCGCTGGGCGTGCATATAGCGTTTACTTACCGCTGGGGCTCCCTGTGGTATCACCATACCGCCGTCCCGTGGCTGCGTTCACTGGCCACGCTTCTCCCCGATGCCGCCCCGATCGTCCACCTGCCGGCGGCAGTCCGGGCTCACATGGTCATCGGTTTCGTCATCATCCTTCTTTTCCCTTTTACCAGGCTGGCGCATGTCTTCAGTTTTCCCCTTCGCTATCTGTGGCGCCCCTGGCAGATTGTGCTATGGAACCGGCGGTTTCACCCGAGACGGCAGAAGGGCCGGGCCGGCAACGGTAACCATGAACCTGCTCCGTAAAGAACGGCGATTCAATCAAATATGACCATGAACCGTATGACAATGAACCGATTGTACGTTATGACGTATAACATCAACCGGCAAACTTCCCCATCTAATACACTATAAGCTGTATAATCAACATTAAGAACTACCCCAAGTTCAAGAGGCAAAAGAGAAATACAGCAGAAATCATGTGTGGCGCACTTGCCGATAGTGGGGTGATGACAATGAGAATCCTGATAATTTCCCTTGTTTTGCTGATTTCCGGCTGTGCCGTGTACAAACCGGTTCCTACGGGCCTTGCAAATATCGGAAAGGACATCGATCTGCCTGGGATGACACGGGAAGAGATCTACGTAAAATCAAGGGAATGGATTGAGCGGCACCTGTATTCGAAGGGACAGATCATTGAAGTTGCCGACAAGAATGCAGGCCTTATTGTGGCAAATGGTTTTATCGGGTATCCAACGACAGGAAAACTGGAGGAAATGGACAAAGTCCAATATACGATTTCCTTCACCATGCAGGCAGATATAAGGGATCAGAAGGTAGCAATCCTTTTCAGGGACCTTATGATCGATGTACCGAAATCTTATTTCCGCCATCACCGGATACCGGCATGGATGTTTGACGAGTATTATGGCGGGTACTCGGTCCCTGTTACTGAAAAAGGCGATTATGAAGCGGCGCGGAGAGGGTTGCTCGAGATTGTAGGCAGACTGGAGGCATACCTGAAACGAAATCCCGGCGCGGTCAGTAGTCCACGCCCGGCTGGGGTTCCACCCCTTTCCGGTAGGCGTGCTTGATCTCGCGTACCTCGCTGACCGTATCCGCCAGCTCGATGACGCGGGGGTTGGCGTCGCGGCCGGTGAGCACCAGGTGCATCAGCGGCGGACGCCGCTCCAGGATATCCAGGACCTGCTCCAGGTCCACCAGACCGAGCTTCAGGGCATTGTTGATCTCGTCCAGTATCATCAGGTCGTACCTGCCGGAGGCCATTTTCTCGCGGACCAGGTCCAGGGCGTCCTGGGCGTTTGCCCGGTGTTCGACCCACGGGTAGGGGTTGCCCTGGATGCCGCAGAACCCCTTGCCGGTGGAATGCAGCTCCACGTCGTTCCCCAGCAGCCTGATGCCGTCCCACTCCCCGGCGTACAGGTCCCCCTTCATGAACTGGACGATGCAGACCTTCATGCCGTGGCCGCGGGCCCGTACCGCCATCCCCAGGGCCGAGGTGGTCTTTCCCTTGCCGTTGCCCGTGATCACGATTACCAGCCCCTTCCGTTCCTTTGGTTCGAACCGTTCGATCCTGTCCGGCGGAGTTCCCCGTTTATCCATAGCAGCAATCCTCACTCCCGCGAACGCCGTCCGCGGCGTGCTCTACTCATCTCCCCGTTTCCTTGCCTCCCTCATGAACCGGTAGCCCAACCCCCGCACGGTCTGGAAGTGGACCGGGTGAGACGGGTCCGGTTCGAAGTACCTCCTCAGGCGGACGATGAAGTTGTCCAGGGTCCTGGTCTCAGTGTTGGACGAGTATCCCCACACGGTCTCCAGCAGGACCGCCCGGGGCAGGGCTCGACCCTCGTTCTGGAAGAAGTAGGCCAGCATCTTGACCTCCAGGTCGGTCAGGTCGATCTCCCCCTGACCGGTCCTGGCCCGGTAGGAAAGAAGAAACACCTCGTTGTCCCCGAACCGGTATCCCTCCTCCACCGGTTCGGGCCGGTACCAGGAAGAGCGGCGCAGCATGCCGTTGACCCTGAGGAGGAACTCCTTCAGATTGAACGGTTTCATCAGATAATCGTCCGCGCCTGCCGCCAGGCCCGTGACCCGGTCTCCCTCCCCGGAGCGGGCCGACAGGATCAGGATCGGCACCCGCGGGTCAAGCCTCCTGATCTCGCCGCAGACGGTGAAACCGTCGATCCCCGGCAGCATGATGTCCAGTATGATCAGGGAGAACCGATCGTACTCCAGCCGCTGGAGCGCCTCTTCGCCGCTCTCCAGGTGACTCACCCGGTACCCTTCCTGTTCAAGGTTGAAGCAGATGCCCCGGGCCAGGTGCATCTCGTCCTCGATCAGCAGTATGTGGGGTCGTTCGTCGGTCATGGTCGCTCCGCAAGGGGGAGGGAGATGTGAAAGGTGCAGCCCCTGCCGTGTCCTTTGCTGGTCACCCGGATCCTGCCGCCGTGGCCGGTGATCACGGATTTCACTATATAGAGGCCGAGCCCGGTCCCCCGGATGTTCTCCCCGTGACCCCGCACCCGATAGAACATCCGGAACACCTTGCTAAGGTGTCCCGGCTCGATGCCCTTTCCCTTGTCCTGGAAGCTAAGTATACATCTCCTCCCCTGCCGCGACAGGCCCACGTGTATCTCCGGCGATGCCGGACTGTAGAGCACGGCGTTCTCGTAGAGGTTTCTCAACGCGGTTTCCATGTCTTCCGGGTTGAAAGAGACCGCCAGGTTTCCCTCGATATCCAGGGTAATGCTCCCGCCTTCCGGGAGCTTCGCCCGTTTCCCTTCCATGAAGGCGGTGACGAAGGCCGAGAAGTCCTGGACCCCCTGCTGGGCCGGCCGGAGCCGGTGCTCAAGTTTCGCCGCCATGAGGAGGTTGCTGATCAGGTTGTTCAACCGGTCCGTGTCCGCAAGCATGGTGTCGAGGAACTGTTCGGTCTTTTCCGGCGGCAGGGGGCGCAGCCTCATGGTTTCCAGGTGGAGCTGAATGGACGCCAGAGGCGACTTCAGTTCATGGGTGACCTGGGAGATGGTGTCCTTCTGCCGGCGGTACAGGTCGTACTGGCGCTTCCAGTAGAGAAAAATGATGTAGACGCCGGCAAGGACCGCGAACAGCAGTATCAGGCCACCTGCCAGGGTCGGCCAGTTGAAGCTTTCCCGCACCAGCTCCGGCCGGTAGCGGAGTGCCAGGTCGTGGAATTCGCGGTTGCTGCCGATGAACCAGTAGATCCAGAAGAACACCAGCAGACCCCATACCAGCTGGATGCCGATAAAGGCTATCAGGGGGTGGAACAGCCGTCTGAGCCATTTTTTCATAGAGTAGCCTGTGGAGGGATTTATGATCCCAGGTTTTACATTACTATTACACAACCGGCCCCTGTTTTCCAGTATGCTGTCCTCATGAAAAACAGGGACCAGCGCCTGACAGGGGAAGGTACGACGATGCAATCTTTGCGTATTGGTGAATATACGGTGGCATACCCGCTGATCCAGGGGGGTATGGGGGTGAGGATATCCGGCGGCTCGCTGGCCGGACACGTGGCCCGTTGCGGTGGCGTCGGTCTGGTGGCCGCGGCCGGCATCGCCATGAACAGCCCCCTCTACAAGGGAAACAACTACATGCAGGCCGATCCGGCCGCGCTGAAGGAAGAACTGCGCAAGGCGTACGAGATCGCCCCCAACGGGGTCATCGGCGTCAACCTGATGGTGGCGCTGTCCGATTTCGAGGCACTGGTGGCAGCCTCCCTGGAAGGGGGGGCCAAGGTCATCGTCTGCGGTGCCGGCCTTCCCATGACCCTGCCGGAGCTTACCGCCTCGGCGCCACAGGTGGCCATCGTCCCCATCGTCTCCTCGGTCAGGGCGGCCCAGCTCATCGCCAAGAAGTGGTGGAAGGGTTACGGCCGGCTTCCGGATGCGGTCGTGGTCGAAGACCCGGACACCGCCGGCGGCCACCTGGGCGAAAAGCTCGAGAACATCGGCACCGGCGACTACGACCACTACGGGACCATCCGGGGAATCAAGGAGTTCTTTGTGGTCGAATACGGGAAAGAGGTCCCGGTCATCGCGGCCGGCGGGATCTGGGACCGGGAGGACCTGCTGCATGCCCTGGCCCAGGGTGCCGACGGCGTGCAGATGGCCAGCCGCTTCGTGGCCACCGAGGAGTGCGACGCCGACGAGAACTTCAAGCGGGCCTATATCGACTGCCGCAAGGAGGACATCGGCCTGATCATGAGCCCGGCGGGACTGCCCGGGAGGGCCATCGTGCTGAACCGCGACGACATCGTGGCGCACGACCGGACCCACGGCATAGCCTGCTCCACCGGCTGCCTGAAGAAGTGCACCTACAAGGAGAGCGGTGAGCGCTTCTGCATCGTCCGTGCCCTGGACCGTGCCCAGCGGGGGGACGTGGAGACCGGCCTGGTGTTCTGCGGGACCAACGCCTGGAAGGCCGACAGGATCGGGACGGTCAGGGAGATATTCGACGAGCTGTTTGCGGAAAAGGAAGCGGAGATGGCCGCCTAGCCGCATTATTCCATTTTGACCTGACCGGGTAAAAATGGTATAGAAGGTATACTAGAATCACAAGACACGGAGAAGGGGGCGGTTTGCCCCCTTCGTTCGTTCCGGTCAATCACGTATCCGGAGGTTAACATGGAACTCACTGCAGCACAGGCACGGTGCCCTGCCGGCGCGTTTACGGACTATAAGGTAAAGGACATCTCCCTGGCCGACTGGGGGCGCAAGGAGATCGAGATGGCGGAGAAGGAGATGCCGGGCCTCATGGCGCTTCGGGAGGAGTACGGCGCCGGCAAGCCGTTGAAGGGCGCACGCATCGCCGGTTCCCTCCACATGACCATCCAGACCGCGGTGCTGATGGAGACCCTCATTGAGCTGGGCGCCGAGGTCCGCTGGTCGTCCTGCAACATCTTTTCCACCCAGGACCACGCGGCCGCGGCCATGGCCGCCGCCGGCATCCCGGTGTTCGCCTGGAAGGGTGAGACCGCCGAGGAGTACGACTGGTGCATGCGCCAGACCGTGCGCTGGCCCGACGGGAGCCCCCTCAACATGATACTGGACGACGGAGGCGACCTGACCAAGCTGATCCACGAGGAGTACCCGGAGCTGCTGGAGCACGTCAGGGGGATCAGCGAAGAGACCACCACCGGCGTGCACCGGCTCTACGACATGATGCGCAGGGGTGTCCTGGCGGTGCCGGCCATCAACGTCAACGACTCGGTCACCAAGTCCAAGTTCGACAACCTGTACGGTTGCCGCGAGTCCCTGCTGGACGGCATCAAGCGGGCCACCGACGTGATGATCGCCGGCAAGGTGGCGGTGGTCTGCGGCTATGGCGACGTGGGCAAGGGGAGCGCGCATTCGCTCCGGGGCCAGGGCGCCCGGGTCCTGATCACCGAGATCGACCCCATCATCGCCCTGCAGGCCGCCATGGAGGGGTTCCAGGTGACCACCATGGAAGAGGCGGCCGCCGTGGGCGACATCTTCGTCACCGCCACCGGCTGCGTCAACGTCGTCACGCGCGTCCATATGGAGCGGATGAAGGACCAGGCCATCGTCTGCAATATCGGCCACTTCGACGACGAGATCGACGTGGCTTCCATACGCGACCTCCCCTGGATCAACATCAAGCCCCAGGTGGACGAGGTGGTGTTTCCGGACGGCAGAAAACTGATCCTCCTGGCCGAGGGGAGACTGGTCAACCTGGGATGTGCCACCGGTCACCCCAGCTTCGTCATGTCCAACTCCTTCACCAACCAGGTCATGGCCCAGATCGAGCTCTGGACCAACGCGGCCGCCTACGAGAAGAAGGTCTACATGCTGCCGAAAATCCTGGACGAGAAGGTGGCCCGGCTCCACCTGGGCAAACTGGGGGCGAAGCTCACCACCCTCACCAGGGAGCAGGCCGATTATCTCGGCGTCCCGGTGGAGGGGCCGTACAAGGCCGACTTCTACCGGTACTGAGAGCAAGCGGAAACATTAATGTAGACCTGAAAACGTGACGTTTGCCCCGCTCGCCTCGGCGCTCGGACGTCACACGTATCCAGGTTTGACGCAAAGGCCGCCCGGAGGAGGCTCCCGGCGGCCTTTGCCGTCTTGTGCCGCGATTCCGCCTTGAATACCCGGCACAAGGGGCATACAATTGCGCTTCAGCGTCGCAGCGGAAGGACAACAATGATCGAAGACACCAGCAGGCCGATGCTCCGTTTTCTGGCGGTTCTGACCGCCGCCTCCATGGTCGGCATCCAGGGGTACACCATCCTGTTCAACAACTTCGCCGTGGAGGCGGTCCACCTGGAGGGCCGCCACGTGGGCATTGTCCAGTCGTTCCGGGAGTTGCCCGGCTTCCTGGCGCTGCTGGCGGTCTACGTGATGCTGTTCATCCGCGAGCACCGGCTGTCGGCCCTCTCCATCGCGCTGCTCGGGGTGGGCACGGCCCTGACCGGCATGTTCCCCAGCTACGGCGGGGTAATCCTCACCACCCTGCTGATGAGCTTCGGCTTCCACTTTTACGAGACCACCAACCAGTCCCTCACACTCCAGTACTTCGCCACCCACGTGTCCCCCCTGGTGCTGGGGAGGCTCAGGAGCATCGCGGCGGCCTCAAGCATCGCCTCGGCCCTGCTGATATGGATTCTCGGGGAATTCATGGAGTTCCGGGGGATGTTCCTGGTCGTGGGAGGCCTTGTGTTCCTGGCCGGCTGCTGGGGGCTGTGTCAGGACCCGACCCACACCAGCATCCCCCCACAGCGGCTGAAGATGCTGGTACGCCGCCGCTACTGGCTGTTCTATGTCCTGACCTTCCTCTCCGGGGCCAGACGGCAGATATTCACGGTATTCTCCATCTTTATGCTGGTGAAGATCTTCCATCTCTCCGTCCGGGAGGTGACCCTGCTGTTCCTGGTCAACAACGCCATCAACTGGTTTCTCAACCCGCTCATAGGCCGCGCCGTGGTGGCCTTCGGCGAAAGGACCCTCTGCACCGTGGAATACCTGGGGGTCATTGTCATCTTCCTGGTATACGCGACCACAACCTCCAAGGGGGTTGCGGCCGGGATGTACATCATCGATGCGATCCTGTTCAACTTCTCCATCGCCATCCGCACCTATTTCCACAAGATAGCCGATCCCAAGGACATTGCGCCCAGCACCGCCGTCGGCGTCACCATAAACCACATGGCCGCGGTATTCCTCCCGGCCCTGGGCGGGATCCTGTGGATGATAGACTACAGGATCCCGTTCTACGCCGGAGCCGGGCTGGGTGCTATCTCGCTGGCCTTTGCCCAGTGCATACGTCTCCCCGCCAGGGTGGCGGTGAAGGGGGGAGCGTGAACGGATGCCCGGTCCTGATTGCAAGGAAGGAGAGAAGAAGGGACGCCTTGAGCGGGCGAAAAAGACCATCCGGTTCATGGTGGCCCTCTACTGCGGGAAGCACCACCGGCCCGAGGGCAGTCTCTGCGATGAATGCAGTCACCTGTTGACGTACGCACTGGCGCGGATTGACCGGTGCCCGTACGGAGGGGGCAAGCCCGCCTGCAGCGCCTGCCCAATCCACTGCTACCGGCGCCGCGAACAGGAGGAGATCCGCCGGGTCATGAGGTATGCCGGTCCGCGCATGCTGCTCTGGCATCCGGTGCTCGCTCTGCTGCACCTCCTGGACGGGGTGCGGGGGAGGCGGAAGGGATAACGCGAAGTGTGAAAGTAATCCTGTTGCAAATCACATGAAACCATAAACTAAGGTAATTTGACCGGACGTCCATTTAATCAAAGACTTGAAAAGCCCGCAACCTGAACCAGTTACTGGTCGGTGCGGGCTTTTTTGCGTCAGACGGATGTCAGAATGATAAAACAACAACCTTGTGAATAAATACTATTTGAATGGGATGGTCACCCGGTACCGGATGGTAGACCGGTTGCCTCGTATTCCTGCCCACGAACTTACACCGGGAACATCAGTGCCTGCATAACGTGCAAGGTCTTTCCAAAACATTAATATATTGTATTTTTCAACTTGACACGTTATGTAATTAATTTTATAACATTTATAATTTTATATTTCATTATTAATATCAAAGCATATAAACCAAAAGAGCGAAGAACGTTTGTCCCTGCCTTCCGAATGCCGCCAATATACGTAAATATGCCAGTATTATTAACTAATATGAATTGAGGGAGGAAACATGGTTGGCTCTGTATTGTGGAGAATAGAATTCGGCAAGCTGTTCATGGTGGTGTGGGCTACTGTTTTGATGAGCCTTTTTATCGGAATTCCATGTTACGCCGAAGAGGTAATCGGGCAGTTCGACGGAAGTACTGAGGCTGTAACTCCTAACTTATTCAATGGCAGATTCACCTATGGCGTTCCTATCGAAGTACCGCCTGGCCGTCATGACATCGAACCCAAGCTGGCCTTAATCCTGAGAAGCAACTTTTCATTGGTCGAGCCGTTGGTAGGGGGTAGCGGAGAGGATGAGGACGGTTTTCAACTCGAGCTCGGCGCAATTGCCCGTACCGATATTTACGGTAACCCGATAGATTATTCTAAAGATTACTTCATGTATGCCAATGCCGACGGTTCCACCGCGCTCATGAACAAGGGTAATGGCGTCTATCGTGCACTGATAGAAAAAGAATTCTTTCGGGTCACCAAGAAAACCGCCCAAGACGGGAAGGCGACCTGGGAGCTCGTTGACAGAACTGGCGTCAAATATTATTTCGGCAGGACGGCTGCTTCACGCCAGGACAGTCCGGCCGACGCCGGCATGATTTATAAATGGTGTCTGGACCGGGTTGAAGACCGGAACGGCAACTATCTGAACATCACCTACCTGAAGGAGCAGGGTCAAATCTATCCGAAGCAGATTGACTATACGGGCTGGGGTTCCGAAGCCCCTGGCCATGCTGTTGAGTTTATCTACGAGCCCCGCTATTCGAATGACTCGGAATGGAGACTTACCGGCTTCACAGTTACGACAGCCAAACGACTGAAAGAAATCAACACTGTTTCCCGTGCCAGTGGAGGGGACCTGCCATGGAGCAGTTATCGGCTATCCTATGCCACGGGCACCGATAAACTCGAGACTATTCAACGTTATAGCAGTCAATCGGCTGTATCGTTGTCACCAATCAGATTTGAATGGAAGGATCAAATAGTGGTCAAGTACTTAAAACCACCTGAATCAAGATCCGTTCTCAAGAGCGTTACTGATGAAAATGGTGGCAAGACCAGCTTTGAATACAAGTCAACCTTGATTACTCGTGGTACATCATACAACAGTGCGACAAATGATACCTTCTTGACCATAAATAAAATTATTCGAGAGGATGGAAATGGAAATCAGTCTGAAACAACTTATATCTACCCCGCACCGAGTGATTTTGAGGACTACCCTTATAACGGATGGCATTTCCTATCTGAAAACCAGTTTCGCGGATTCCGTTATGTAAAGGTAATCGGGCCTGCCGGTCCGGACAACGTACAACTGATAACCGAAACATGGTTCCATCAGGGCAATGGAATAACGGCTGAAGTGGATTTTCCCGGCGTCTGGGTGGGCGTCACAAAAGGCAAACCATTTCGTAAGCGGATCAGTGACACCCAGGGGAAAATATACTCGGATGAGACCACTATTTACGGATTTACATCCGGCACCCCGTATTTCCGCCCCCCTGTCCAGGTTGACACACTAATCTATGACGGAGACGGAACGCCACGACAAATCAGGACCGTATATAACTATGACTCCTACGGCAACATCACTGAAGAGAAGCAATACGGGGACTTGAGCAGCACACGGGACGACCGGACCATACTGAGGACGTTTTATCATAATACGGATAAATGGATTATAAGCCTTCCCGCTGAAGAAGACGTCTACCAGGGAATCACTACCAAAACCAGGGTTTCAAATACGAAGTTCTATTACGACGACCTGACCGGATGCGACGCGACGCCCACCAACAGCCAGATGCCGGTGAAGGGCAATCTGACCAGAACCGTACGTCTGAACAATGTGGGCACACCCTCGAATATCGAAAACAGGACGGCATACGATGACCACGGTAATCCGGTCTGCACCCGGGACCCGAACGGCAACATAACTTATACCACATACGACAGCTCGAAGATCTTCCCCGTAGCCGTAACCAATCCCCTTGGCCAATCGACAGTTACCCAATACTACGGTGTGGACGGTATCATCGCTGACAACGGCCTCTACGGTCAGATAAAAAGCGTAACCGATCCCAACGGGGCCGTAACCGGAACGGAGTACGACGGCTATGGTCGAAAGGCCAGGGAAACCAAGCCGGACGGTGCGTGGACAACCTGGAGTTATCATGAGTTCGGGACGGTCGGATCGCAGAGGGTGCGCACGGAGAAAAGCACCGGTGAGTGGACTCAGGAATACTTCGACGGTTTAGGCCGCACGTTCAGAACCGAATCCAGCGGGCCTGACGGAAAAACCATCATCAAGAAATCAGTATACGGTAACAGGGGAAACATCGTCCAAACATCTCTCCCTTATTTCAGCGGTGACCCCGCTTATTTCACGACGGTAGACCATGATCCACCGGGTCGCATTCTGCAAGTAACCAAGCCTGATTCGTCACGCGAGCTCACCTGCTACAACGCCAGTAGAGGGATAACCGTCACCATCGACGGCGAAGGCCACCGCAGACGCGAGACGCGGGATGCCTTCGACAATTTGGTAAAGGTTGAGGAATATTCCGGCACATATAATATGTGCGACCCAGGTGTCGGCACGCCATACTCCACAACCACCTACCAGTACGATATTCAGGGTAATCTGCGCTACGTGGATTTCAACAGTCTGTCCAGAGCAGAGATGAGATACGACTATCTCGGCAGGAAATACTGGATGAAAGATCTGGACATGGGAACCTGGAGTTACAGCTACGATGCCAACGGCAACATGATTTCCCAGACCGACGCCAAGGGTCAGACCATTGGTTTCAGCTACGATGCGCTCAATCGCATTACGAAAAAAGACTATCCAACCGGCACCGATGTCATCTATACATACGATGAGGCGACATCAATCAACGGAATCGGACGACTCACCACCATGAGCGACGCAGCAGGCACCGTAAGGTACCACTACGACGCAACAGGCAGGCCAACCAGGAATGCCAGGACCATTGACGGGATAGCGTATCAGACCGACACAACCTACGACGGCCTCGGACGGATCAAGACCCTTACGTACCCCGACAACGAAACGATCAGCTATAACTACGACGCCGGCGGCAATCTTTCCTCAATACTGGGCTATGTCTTGTATGGGGACTATACCGCATTGGGGCGTCCCGGAATCGTGTCCTTCGCCGACGGTGTCCACACCGGTTACACCTACTACCCCCAAAACGGCAGACTGTGGTCTAGTACCACCGTTAAAGAAGATGTAATTTATGCCAGTCTGACCTACAACTATTACGCTGACGGCAATGTGAGTCATATCGGCGACCAATTGAACGACACCAACAGCCAAAGTTTCCTTTACGACGGCGTAAATCGTCTCGTTCAGGCTCAGAGCCAGGCGTATGGGACCCGGCAATACAGCTATGATCAGAGAGGCAATATCTTGAGCAAGGAGGGAGCCGCTTACTCTTACCAACAATGCGAATATTATAGGAACCCACCGTGTCCTAATCCGCATAAGATTGTTTCCGTTACTGACAGCACTGGTAGCCGGTCATTCACCTACGACAATAACGGCAATATAACATCAGACGGCCTGCGGACAATCGTATACGACTATGATAATATGTCGAAGTCAATCACAAAGGGCGGGCTCGCCACCAGCTTTGTGTATGACGGCAATGGGGCACGGGTCAAGAAAATCACACAGGACTATACGGTAACCTACATTGACAAACTATACGAATGCGTAAACGGTGAATGCGGCAAATACATCTTCGCCGGCGATACCCGAATCGCCTTGAAGACTCCGACAAGTGCCCTTTACTACCATCCCAATCACCTTGGAAGCACAACAGTGGTTACCGACGCCACCGGAAGCAAGGTGGAGGACGTTGTCTACTATCCATTTGGCACAACCATGTCAAAGACCGGCACAGCCAATGTCAACCATCTCTTCACCGGCCAGGAATTTGATGCCACGACAGGACTTTACAACTACAACGCCAGAATGTACGATCCAGACCTCGGGAGGTTCATTACTCCGGACAGTATCGTGCCTGATCCTACGAACCCGCAGAGTTTTAACAGGTACAGTTATGTTTTAAACAATCCGCTGAATCTTGTCGATCCGACGGGGCATCTAGCTTGGGATGAGGATATGACAACTGATTGGAGGGTTACTGAATTCTTTGATACTTCAAGAGCCTATAATGTGTTGGCGCCTTGGGATGATGTCAGTGATAGTTACAGAAAGTTTCGTGAACTAAATAGTCTTGATGAAGGGCATATTGATATTACTATTACTAGCAGGCTGGATGCTGGGGGGGCTGGACAGGAAGTTTTGACTCAAAATAATCCTCCAACATTTTTGAATGATATTGAAAAAAGTAAGCCAGGTGAAAATATGTTGAAGGATGTTGGTTTTGCTGTTGTTGCATCTGGTATTGTCATGTTTGAAGCCAAACAAATAGCTGTGATTGATGCTGGTAGGGCTTTTCTTTTTGAGATAGTTAAGATGCCATTTTTTGCTGATAAAGCTTATACCGCTAGGGAAGTTATTAAAAACATAAATGAGGGATTTAGAGAATCAGGGACTCGAGTAAATAACAACATTATGACGGTAAGAGAGTGGTGGTACCGATGAGAAACATTTTGTGCTTATTATCTATAGTTGACATTATTTATTCTATTATTTTTTTTCTAACTTTTATTGTCGACATAGCAACAACAAGGTTGATAATAAAACAAAATATATTAATATCAAATTCTTATATTGTTTTTCATTTAAAGTATGGTTTGATAAAGACTAATATTTTTAAATTTATAATAATGGTGTGGCTTATTTATGGATTATTGGGATATTCAATAAAATCTGGAGCAATAATGACTATTATTACTGGATATACTATTTTAGTTGTCAAGCTATTAATTACTTACCATAAGGAAACAAGGATATCAAAGGAGTCGTGATCCCCGCAGCGCCGGGGCAGAGAAAGACTACGGGGACTAGGACTCTTTATGAGGTATAGTATGAATATTGAACATCTAAAAATAAATTTGGAAAAACGATGTCTGAAAAAGGGATTGATATATGAAATCGGCTCACCTGTACCAGCAGCAGTGCTGGACAGCATAGAGGTGAAATTGAATAAGGTTCTGCCAAGTCAAATAAGAATGTTTTATAAGCATTACAATGGATTAATTGTGATAGATCCGTTTTTAGAAATACTGCCGATAGAAAAATTAGAAATAAATAGTGAACAGAAGATTTACTTTGCGAGGGTTGCAGAGTCGCATAAGCTATGTTTCGATGCATCACATTACAACGATGCTGGCCAATGGAACATTCTGAACCAACAAAGCGATTACTTAGTAACTCTAACCTTTGCAAGCTTCTGGTCTAACAAAATTTGGGCATGGATAGATAAAAAGAAAAATATATGGGATTCTTAGGGGGGGAGGGGAATCTTTTCGGTAGAGTAGAGAACAGGGGTTCCCCTGTTCTCTACTCTACCATCCGCGTCCCATCCGTCCCTCAGGGAAACGGCATCCGATCCTGCTTTGCCCCCACCTTACCTCCGTGGCGGAATCGTTTCCCTTTGCGTTTACCTGGGCCATTTTCTGTTATTATTTTGCCACAAGGATGGAGAGACGTTTTGCCAGGTGGGACGCCTTCTGCCCTTTGAAAGGAGGAGAATATGGCAATGTCTGAACTTGAAATGAAACTGCCAAATGGATTTCACGATATAGCTATAAAAAAATGACCTTAGATTATGAAAACAAAACCTTAAGTATGATTATAGTTATTGATGAAACAGGAAGAGAAGCCGAACTGTTTTTTAGTGGGATGGGAGAGTTCCGTTTAAACAATGCGATTGTTTTTAACGGCGACCCTTCTTTGTGGGTCACTGACTTTGGATTAGAAAAAAAATATGCTGATGATTTGTATTCAGACTTTTATTTCTTTATTTCAAACCTGAATGCTTTTCTTAATTTTAAAGTTCAAAAGGCTGAGTTAAAGGGTTACCCGTAGCATGTTGTTGAAAAACTAGCAGACTGTTGAGATTCAAATAGAGAAAACAGTCGATTTCGGAAGCGCTCTTTGTCTTCTCCCGGCGAACTTCGTTCCCAAGGAACACCGCCTGTGAGCCATCCGAAAGATGGCCGATGAAGCGCTGGCAGGAGAAATACGGGATACCACACCAGTTCTTGCCATGATCCATCACCCGCGATAGGGATTGCTCACACGCTATCCCCCGGCCGGAAGGGGAAGCCGTATGGTCACCACCAGGCCGCTGTCCGGCGCGTTGGCCGCACTGACCTCGCCTGAATGGAGCAGCACCGCCCGTTCGGTGATGGCCAGGCCGATGCCGGCGCCTCCGCTCTGGCGGTCCCGGGCCTCGGCCGAGCGGTAGAAGGGGCGGAAGATCTCCGTGAGCGCCTCTTCCGGCAGGCCGGGGCCGTGGTCCCGGACCCGGATGACGGCGTGTCCGACCCCGTCCCGCTCCAGGTTCACCTCTACGGCCGTTCCCTCCTCCGTATACCGGATCCCGTTTCTCACCACGTTCTCGAGCGCCCGCCGGATCATCTCCCGGTTCCCGGACAGCATGAGCGGCCGTTCGGCCGTGCACACCACGCCCCTGTCGCGTCCCGCGGCCTCGAAGTCGGCGTCCTGGACCACTTCATCCACCACCTCGGCAAGGTCGAAGTGTTCTTCCTTGAGTCTTTCCCCCCCGCTTTCAAGCAGGCTCAGGGTGAGCATCTCACCTATCATCCAGTTCAACCGTTCCGCTTCCTGCTCGATCCGGTCCAACGCCGGCCCGGCGGCCGGTGTGGCCTCCCTTCGCACAAGCTCCAGGGCAACGTTCAGCCTTGCCAGGGGCGAACGGAGTTCGTGGGACACGTCCCGGACCAGCTGTTTCTGCGCCGTCATCAACCGTTCTATCCGTTCGGCCATGCGGTTGAAATCCCACACCAGGTCGGTAATCTCGTCGCCGCGCCCCTTGCCCGTCAGGGGTACGCGCGCCGACAGGTCCCCGGTGCCCAGCCGTTGGGCAGCCGCCCGCAACCGTCGGACAGGGGAGGTGAGGTGCCAGGAGAGGCCATAACAGACCAGCCCCACAATCACGAACGTGATAAAAAGCGGAAACCAGAACCTGGGGGGGAACGGTGGGTGACGCCGCGGCAGGAGCTGAGGGGAAGGCATGTACAACGGGGGAGACCCTTCAGCGGCCGCGATATAGGTCCTTCCCCGCGGACTGATGATCCTGACCGCGAGGAACGTCAGGCCCGTCTCGGTCACCAGTCTTTCGCTTCCGGCCGCCACCATGCGTCGCACGGCATCCCTGAGAGGAGGCGGTACGTCGCCGGATATGGGGGCGCCGTTCTTCTCGAACAGGTAGGCGTACAACCCTGGAGGGCCCTTGCGTCCCACGAAATCCCTGGCCGCTTCTTTGCCGTAGCGCTCGATGATAGAGGCCATGCCGCGTCCGTAGATCATGAGAGTCTGGCGTTCTATCCTGGCCCGCTCGTCGCTGAAGCGTTTCTGGTACTGGGCATGCAGGGGGTCCAGCCTCATGTTGAAGGCCAGCAGGAAGGAGACCAGCACGGAGAGAGTGATGGCGAGCCAGAACCAGAGGAACAGTTTTATGAACATGGTACGCATGGCAGTACCGTTACGGTTCCCTGAGGCGTTCAGCGGCCGGCGATGCATAGATGTAGCCTATGCCGCGGACCGACTTGATCCGATCTCCGCCGCTGTCGGATGGTCCGAGCTTCTTGCGCAGGCTGCTTACGTGCACGTCGATGCTCCGGTCCTGATAGTTGAGACGCCGGCCGAGTGCCTGCAGGGAGAGGTCGTCGCGGCTGATGACCCTGCCGGCGGTGCGGAGCAGGACCTCCAGGATCGAGAACTCCACGGACGTCACCTCCACCTCCCTGCCTGCACAGCGCACCGACCTGGCGCCGGGGTCCACGGCCACGTCCCCAACCTCCAGCAGGTCCGGCGGGGCGTCCCCTTCGGCCGGCAGGGCGGTGACTCGGCGCTGGATGGCCCTGAGGCGCGCAACCAGTTCGCGGGGGTTGAACGGTTTGGGGAGGTAGTCGTCGGCGCCCATCTCCAGGCCGACGATGCGATCTATCTCGTCACCACGCGCCGTCAGCATCAGGACCGGCACCTGGGAGCCGCTCCTGATGCGGCGCAATACCTCGAATCCGTTGACCTTCGGCAACATGACGTCCAGCACCACCAGGCAGTAGTCACCGTCCTTCACCCGTGCCGCGCCCGACTCTCCGTCATGCACGGCCTCGACGGAAAAGCCCTCGGCGGCGAGGTAGTCGCTCAGCAGCTCGCAGAGCTCCATATCGTCATCGATAATCAGGATCCTGTTGTCCATATTCCAACCTCGTCGACGTTTAACGGTCAGTATAATCGCAAACCCCCTTGGTATCTGTAAAAAAATGTAAAAAAGCGCAGCAGGGAGAAACCCGGGATTTTACATTTCCGCATATCTCTTTACCCAACTTGACGTTCAATCGGGTATAAATTTTACCATCGGACGCGACGCTTCAGGGTACGAATCGTCCCCCACGGGACGGCAACCGGCGCCCTGCACGAGACAATAAAAAAGATTTACGGCATTACCCCCCGTGATGCCTTTGCCGCGGTTTGGCTTCCTCCTGCACCAGGCCGCGGTTTTTTTATCTGCTCCCATCCCGCAGGGATGTTTACATAAACAGATTGCCCGCCCGGACCGGTAATTTCCCCCTGTCGCCGGACCGGGCGGGTCGTCGCGCCCCGGATATCCGCAACCCGATCTACACCATGCCTTTTGCAAGCCCGCCTATGACCGCGACGGCATCCTCTATCCGCTTGGACCAGTAGGCCGCATTGAGCCGGATGAAGTTGCCGTACTTTCCCTCCGCCGAAAAGATCCTGCCGGGCGCTATGGTGATCCCCGCCTTCAGCGCCAGTTCATAGAGCCTGATGGAATCCACCTGCCGGGGCATCTCCACCCAGAGCACGAACCCGCCGGACGGATAGTTGACCCGCGTGCCCTGCGGGAACGACCTCTCCACGGCCTGGGCCATCTGCGATGTCTGGCGGCTGTAAATCCCGCGTATCCTCCTTAAGTGCTGATCGTATCCGCCGGTGGCAAGGAATTCTGCAAGCGCCAGTTGCGGCAGAGTGGCTGCCCCGATATTGCTCACGGCTTTCAGGCGTTCGATCCTGTCCTGGAACCTTCCCGGGACCACCCAGCCCACACGGTAGCCCGGGGCCAGGGTCTTGGAAAAGGAGGAGCAGAGGATCACCAGTCCCTTTTTGTCGAACCGTTTGGCCACCGCGGGACGCTCACGCGAAAAACCGAGATCGCCGTACACGTCGTTTTCAATCAGCGGAATCTCCCGTTCCGCCAGGATCTCCACCAGCTCCTCCTTTTTCCGGTCCGGCATGCACGATCCAAGGGGGTTGTTGAAATTGGGAATGACGAGGCATGCATGCACCGGATTGTGTTCGAGTGCGTAGCGGAGGGCCGAGATGCTCATGCCGTTACCGGGATGGGTGGGGATTTCCAGGGCCTTCAGGTCCAGCACCTCGATGAGCTGCAGCAGGCTGTAGAAGATTGGAGACTCGATTGCCACGGTGTCGCCGGGGTTGCAGACCGCGCGCAACGAGAGCATCACGGCCTCCAGGCAGCCGCTGGTGACCACGAACTGATCGGGTGTCAGGGAGCAGCCGGTCGTCAAGGCCCGCTGGGCGAGCTGGACCCTGAGGCGTTCGCAACCCGGGGGGAACTCATAGGAGACGGCCTGGTTCTTGTTCCGGCGACCGATGTTCGAGAGGATACGGTTGAGCCTGTCCGCCGGCAGGTTGTCGGGATTGGGGGCCGCCAGGCCGAGCGGGATCAGGTCCGGGTTGCCGGCGTCCCGCATGACCATCATGACCAGTTCGCTCACGCTGACCAGGGTCGGCACCGCCGTGGGAAAAGAGGGCTCCGTCTCCTCGACGATCTGTGCGGTCCTGTGCCGGACATAATAGCCGGATTGGGGACGGGCTTCGATTATACCCAGGTTTTCCAGGTGGAAATAAGCTTTTACCACGCTGGAGATGCTGACCTTCATCTGACTGGCGAGGTTGCGGACCGACGGTATCCGTTCACCTACCCGGTAGGTCCCCTTTCTGATCAGGCGGTCTATGTGATACGCTATTTTTTCGTAGATAAAGGAATCGTCGGCGTTCCAGCGCGTCTCAGTACCTTTTTTCACACTCCCTCCCGGTTGTGTCAATCATGTTATGACACATACAGTTTATATGTTTTGAAGCCAGTACAATTTATATTGTTGTTAAACTGTACTGGTCACAAATATTGTATACTGCGTCTGTTATTCATAGCACTTTTCTTTTAACGTGTAAACTGTCAAGAAAAAGACCTTGGAAAGCTGTTCGTCATTGGTACGCTGGTCTGGGCAGAACCGGCGTCCTTGGGCGTGGCGACGGCCGTTTCCGGAGTCAGAGAGGTTAATGACACCAAACTTCAAAAGGAGGAAGGAATGGGAGAAAAGATTATCCGTGTCAACATGACGAACCTTACCACCGCCGTTGAGGCGGTCCCGGCGGAGTGGGCGGCATTAGCGGGTCGCGCTCTTACCTCGACCGTTGTCGCCAAGGAGGTTCCCCCCACCTGTGAGCCGCTGGGCAAGTACAACAAGCTGGTTTTTGCGCCCGGACTGCTGACCGCCACCGCGGCCGCCAACTCGGGCCGTCTGTCCGCGGGCTTCAAGAGCCCCCTTACCGGCGGCATCAAGGAGAGCAACGCCGGCGGCACCGCTGCCCAGAACCTGGAGCGGCTCGGCATCAAGGCTGTCATCATCGAGGGCATGCCCAAGGAAGACAAGTGGTACAGCATCCACATCAACAAGGACGGCGCCACCCTCAAGGAAGACATGGAGTTTGTGGGGAACGGCATCGGCAACTACGAGCTCATCAACAAGGTGAGCGAGCGGCTCGGTAAAAAGACAGGCATCATCATATGCGGCCCTGCCGGAGAGCACCGGATGGCTGCGGCAAACATCTCGGTCAAGGACCCTGACGGCAACATCCGCAGTCACGGCCGCGGTGGCGGCGGCGCGGTCATGGGTTCCAAACAGGTCAAGTACATCACCATCGACGATACGGGCGGCCCCGGGGTTCAGCTTGCCGATCCGGAGAAGTTCAAGCAGCAGGCGCGCATCTTCGCCAAGGCAATGCTCGACCACCCGGTCACCGGTCAGGGTCTGCCGACCTACGGCACCGACGTCCTCATCAACATCCTGAACGAGGCGGGCGGTCTCCCCACCAAGAACTTCCGTTTCGGCCGTGTCGATCACCCGGAAAAAATCTGTGGTGAGACCGTGCATGACACCATCGCCGCCCGTCCGAACGGCGTAACCGCTCACGGCTGCCACGCCGGCTGCATCATCAAGTGCTCCCAGATCTATGTGGACGCCGAAGGTAAGTACATCACCTCCGGCTTCGAATATGAAACCATCTGGGGCTTCGGCTGCGCCTGCAACGTCAGCGACCTGGACGACATCGCCAAGAATGACTGGGTCATGGACGACATCGGCATCGACTCCATCGAAGGCGCGGTTCTCATGAGTGTGGCCATGGAGGCAGGGATTGTCGAGTGGGGTGACGGCAAGGCAACCTACCGTCTCTTCGACGAGGACATGCGCAAGGGGACCCCACTGGGTCGCATCCTCGGCAACGGCGCCGGGTCGGTGGGCAGGACCTACGGCCTGACCAGGATCCCGGTGGTTAAGAACCAGGGTATCCCGGCCTACGACCCTCGTGCCGTCAAG
>Ga0228535_1000902_pt1 | contig 63084 bp, 57 predicted proteins | sample SJ1metagenome_FD_168457 | JGI IMG/M metagenome (GOLD analysis project Ga0228535, IMG submission 168457) | Enriched culture of PCE-dechlorinating microbial communities from Ithaca, New York, USA - SJ1 | ecosystem: Engineered > Modeled > Simulated communities (microbial... > Unclassified | place...
TGACTCCGATGACCGGGAAGCCGACCTGGCTGCCCTTCTTGACAGCGAGCTGGAAACCCTTGTCACAGGAAGGAATATACTCGGTCGGAATGGCTCCGCCCTTGACCTCGTCCACAAACTCGTAGTCCTTGTACTCTTCGCCCTCGACAGGATCCGGAAGCGGCTCGAAATATCCGGCGACACGTGCGTACTGACCGGAACCACCAGTCTGCTTCTTGTGGGTGTAGTTGAAGTCGGCACGGGCTGTGATGGCTTCACGGTAGGCAACCTCGGGTTGACCGACCTCGACCTCGGCCTTGTACTCGCGCTTCATGCGCTCGACATAGACTTCAAGGTGCAGTTCGCCCATACCCTGAATGATCGTCTGATTGGACTCAGGGTCTACATAACTGCGGAACGTCGGGTCTTCCTTGGTAAAGCGGTTGAGAGCCTTACCCATATTGTCGGCAGCCTTCTTGTCCACCGGCTTGATGGCCAGTGAGATAACAGGATTGGGGACGTACATGGAGGAGAGGGAGTAGTTGAGTTTCGGATCGCAGAACGTGTCACCACTGGCGCACTCGATGCCAAAGAGGGCTGCAATTTCACCGCAACCGGCTTCAGTCAAGTCTTCCATGGCGGCAGCATGCATGCGGATCAAGCGACCAACTCGGAACTTCTTCTTGGACCGGGTGTTGTAGAGCTCATCGCCCTTCTTCACCTTCCCCTGATAGACACGAATGTAGGTAAGCTGACCGTACTGGCCGTCTTCAAGTTTGAAAGCAAGAATGACAGGAGGAAGATCGTCGTCGGACTTGAGGATGACCTCTTCTTCGTTCTTGTCCAGATCGAGAGCCCTGTTCACAACTTCGGTAGGATTGGGCAGGTAGCTGACTACTGCATCGAGCAATGCCTGGATGCCCTTGTTCTTGTAGGCCGAGCCCATGAATACCGGGCAGAGCTCAAGACGGATGGTAGCATCGTGAATCGCCTTGCGCAGAAGTTCAACAGTTACATTGTCCTCAAGCATGGCTTCCATCAGCTCATCGGAGCACATGGAAACACCGTCAAGCAGTTCCTCGCGCTTGGCAGTAGCTTCTTCCAAGAGGTGGGCGGGAATCTCTGCTTCCCGAACCTGGTCGGCGTTTGGTCCGGCATCGAAGTAGAGAGCCTTCATGGTCACCAAGTCAACGACACCTTCAAGGCGATCCTCAAGCCCGATGGGAATCTGCATCAAAACAGCATTCAGGCCCAGCTTCTCAACGAGCTGCTTCTTGACGCGGTACGGATTGGCACCGGTTCGGTCGCACTTGTTGATGAAAGCAATACGGGGAACATGGTAGCGCTTCATCTGCCGGTCGACGGTGATCGACTGGCTCTGCACACCACCTACGGAGCAAAGTACCAATACGGCACCGTCAAGTACGCGCAGCGAGCGCTCGACTTCAATGGTGAAGTCGACGTGGCCCGGAGTGTCGATGACGTTGATCTCCGTGCCTTTCCAAGTGACGTTAGTTGCAGCTGAGGCAATCGTAATGCCCCGTTCACGCTCGAGCTCCATGCTATCCATGGTGGCGCCAACGCCATCCTTACCACGAACTTCATGAATTTCGTGGATCTTATTGCAGTAGTAGAGGATGCGTTCGGAGAGAGTCGTCTTTCCCGAGTCAATGTGGGCACTGATTCCGATGTTCCTCAAGTTTTGCAAACTAGCCATTCTGTATAACCTCTATAAAATAGAATAAAAACGAATCCACAGGTATCCCTGCAGTTCCGAACAACACCCGATGAAAAGGTCTTTCTTCCTTTACACACATCAGGTTAGCTTCTGAAGGGATTGGAAGGGACAAAGAACTATCTCAGCTGTCCCACCGTACCCCGTGGATAATAGTATATCTGCTTATTTTGTGCAATCCCTTTTCCCAATACAATCCTTTTCCGACTCGACACTTGTGTGCTACAATGGCTCTGAGGTGTGCCATGGAAACGATTTTCACAAAGATTTTGAAAGGGGAAATACCCAGTGTTAAACTTCATGAGGACGAACTTTGCTTTGCCATCCTCGACATCAATCCAGTCAACAAAGGGCACCTGTTGCTGATCACCAACGAGCCCTATCCGGACCTGCAGTCATGCCCTGACGAAGTTCTCGCCCATCTGATAAGACTGGCAAAATTAGCTGATGCAAAGCTCAGGGAGCACCTGCACTGCGACGCCACCAACTTGGTTGTAAACAATGGCAGGGAGAGCGGACAGGAAGTACCTCACTTTCATCTGCACGTAATACCACGCTGGAAGGGCGATCATAAAAACATCCAGCTATCGAAAGAGACCTATACCGACGGCCAGATGGCCGAGTATGGAAAACAATTGGAGTTTTAGCTATGCGTGCATGCCATCACTGTCACACGCCTATCGACGCCATGACCAGCATCGGCTATTCGACGCTCTGCCCAACCTGCTCAAAAAGCCTGCACAGTTGCGTCAACTGTCGTTTTTACAGCCCCGGAATCTATCACGACTGCCTTGAAGGAGTGGAAGAGTATATCGAGGATAAGATGGAGGCAAACTATTGCGACTCTTTCATGCTTGGAGAGGACTCCAAAGAGGAAGCAAAGCGCAAAGAACAAGCCAAGGCACGGGCTGAGGCTTTCTTCAACTTCTAAGGACACGGAACACTATGAACAAACGCTTGTTACTGCCCATTCTTCTCGTCATTCTCCTCTTTACCGCCGGCTGTCAAAGCTATACAGCCCGGCAGGGAAAGTCTGCCATAACCATCCCTGCCGCCGACGAAGTGCCGGTGGTCACCAAGTACTCCACCTTGGAAGCAGAAAGACAAGCAATCCTCGAAGCCGAGCTTGCCAGGCAAGAATTCGAGCAGGAGGCCGAGGCAGCGAGAGTCAAAGCTGAACAGGAAGCCTTGAGAGCACAACAGCAACGAGAGGAGGAAGAAAGGCGGCTGCTTGAGCAGCAGCAGCTGGAGCAGAGCAGACAGCAGGCATGGGACGAAGCCCAGGCCACCATTGCCTCCCTGACTGAAAAGAATGCATTACTGGAACAATCCAAGAAGGACCTTGAAAGCCGCCTCGATACAACCCTCCAGGCATTGGCCGCGAGTAAAGGAGAGTCGGGATCCACCAGCGAACAGCTGGTTTCAACCATGCAGCAACTGGATGACCTGACCCAAGCCTACCAAACCCTTACCTATCATGCAAATGAGCTGGAAGGACTGTTGACCGAGCAACAGATCATCAATCGTGAACTGCAACGCGTGCTTGCCGAAAACGAGGAAGCAAGGCTTGCCAATGAATCATCTATGCAGAGCCAGCATGCACTTGAAGTGCAAACACTGCAGGCAACCATCCAGAGCCTCGGCGAAGAGATGGCCATCCTGAAAATCCAGCTGGAAGAGAAAGCCTCGACCCTGGAAGAGAAACTCAGGCTTGAGCAGGAACGTGAAGCAGAAGCCAAGCGGCTTGCAGAACAAAAGCAACAGGAGCTTGCCCAGCGGGAAGCCGAACAGCAACGATTGGAGGAAGAGGAGAGAATCAGGGAAGCTGCGCTGCAGGCACAGTATCGACAGATTCCCCCATTGGCTTCCCTAACCTTTCCCAGAGTATATGCAACCGACACACCCACCACATTGCTCACAGATCAAAGCCAGTTGCACGTCATGCTGCTCCCCCTCGATGATACCCCTTGGAGTGAGAAGGGTATGGCCTTGGGGGTCAAGAACAGCATCAAGGACCTCTCCTATCCTGTGATATTCCTAACAGGTCACATGCAGAATGTCATCGACGTGGTACGAGAGATCGGAGTGCATGCCGTATTGGTGGACGGGGGAGCCATCATCACCACGCTGCCTATCGTCAGCTCCAGCAAACATGGTGCCAGCGTGCAATTCAGCGAGAAGAAGACGCTCAGACTAGCACTCTCCTACCTGCCCGAGTATGAGGTGCTCTCCACCTTCGCATCCGGTGGTGATTGGAAAGCAATCCAAAAGGAGATCACCGGCTCACGACAGGAGAAGCTGAAAGCTATTATTGGTGAAGGTTCGATCACCGAGCCGACACTCATCGCTTCGAGTCTCTTCGAGCCTTCGCATCAGGATTGGAATACCTTCAGTCCGATTACCTATCGGCAAGTCGATTACCTCTGGCCGCTGACCACCCTGCTGGAAGATGAGCAGTTCTACGATGCCTATCGGGCAACGCACTTTTCCAGTGCAACCGATGCTGGAAACACATTCCTTAAAGGCAATCTCAAGGAACGTATAGACTATCTGTTCAGCCGCAAGCTGCTTCCTCTCTCCTCCTCCATGCTTACCATCGGAGGCGAGTCGGTCGCCGATGCGAACGGCATCGCACGCTACGGTCTCGTCGCTTCCTTCCTTGTCCCTTAGGGTTCGTCCACCACGACAGCTTCAGCCTCGATCGTCCGGGTGCTGAACTGTCGGTTGATCTTGCGGATGCGGTACGACCAGAGAATCATACCAAGACCTGTAGCAATAAGCACAACCCCGAAGAGCTTTATCAGCATGCTACCGATTTGCTCGGGGAATACGAACAACAGAACCGCCACGATCAAGGAAAATACACCTTCGGAAAGCAGCCCTGAAATGGCAATGTCGCTCTTTCTCAAGAGCAGAGCATCAAGGAAGGAGATGACTGCAGAGAATACCAGCTCAACAGCGATGACATACAAGAGAATCTTCCAGCTCACATCGGCAGCAGCCAAAGGAACAATGACAGCCACCAAGCCCAGCCCCAGACTGATCAGGGCCTTGATGAGTGTAGCGGTCTTTGTCCGCTTACCCAGGTTGTAGCGTTTCAGTGAAAACAGGGAGGCCAAGCCCGACCCAGCCAAGAACATGCCAAGAATAGAGATGAAAATCCTGATGAATGAGTCCTGTTGGAACATCAAGAAAATACCCAGAATGGTAAGCAACGCCCCGAAGAGGGTTGAAAGCATCAAGTGGCGTTTAAGAAAACTATCCTGCATTGACAACTCCTTATTCCGGTATTGCACCACCGGAGGGTTTTTCTTTATGGTACAGACAAGCACAACCCAAGTAAAGGATGACAGAGCATGTACCGCTATCTTTTCTTTGACGCAGATGGAACCTTGTTTGATTTCGAGCAGGCAGAACACCAAGCCTTTCATCTGATGGCCCAGCAAATGGGTATAGCCGCAGAGGAGGAACACTTCTTGCAATACAAAGCCTGCAATGCATCCTGCTGGAAGGAGTTTGAAAGGGGAACGCTGACACTGGATTCGCTGAAGACCAAGCGGTTTGAACGTTTCAGTGCAGAGACCAACCTCCCTTTGGATCCAGTTTTTGCTTCACAAAGCTACCAACATCACCTTGCAGCACAGGGCATATTGTTCGACCACAGCCTGCCCGTACTCTCAACTCTCGTTTCACGGGGCTACACCCTCTTCATCGCAACCAACGGCATCGCCGATGTGCAGTGGGGCCGGTTCAAGAAAAGCGGCATCACACACTTCTTTCAGGATATTTTCATCAGCGAGGAGCTTGGCTGCCAGAAACCCGATACCCGGTACTTCACAGCAATGCTGGAACGCTCACAACTGAAGGAAAAGAAACAGCACTGCCTGATGATCGGAGACAGCCCGGCAAGCGACATACAAGGGGCGGTGGACAGCGGCATCGATTCACTGTGGTACAATCCCCACAACCAGGCACTACCTTCACCGCTGAAGGCAACATACACGGTGCATCGGCTTGAGGAGATACTGAACTTGCTTACAAAGCCTGTTTAATCGCCTTAAGTTCGACTTCCACAATCAAAAGGGTGTTGGGTTCAATGGTTTGCGTCCCGTCCTTCCCATAGGCAAGGTCTGGATGAATCCAGAAACGATATTTGGAGCCGACGTTCATGAGCTTCACCCCTTCGATGAATCCCGGTACCATGATCGCCTTCAACTGGAATGTTGAACTCTGAGAACGTTCATAGCTGCTGTCGATTATCCTGCCATTGGAAAGCATGATCTGGTAATCGACTTCGACAATGCTCTCCTCGGTGGGCATATCACCCTGCCCTTCAGCCAATACCTCATATTGCAGACCTGACTCCGTGGAATTGACTTTCTCTCGAGTGGCGTTGTTTGCAAGGAAATCCTCGGCGGTTTTCAGATTCCTTTCAGCAAGGACTTCAAGCTCCTGCTGGGCTATCTGAAGCATGTTGGTCTGCACTTCATACAGGATTTGGCTCATCTCCTCCTGGGAGAAGAACCCTTTCTGCTTTGCTGAATCCAAGGCACCCTTGGCGAAATACGAAGCATCCAGATTGCCAAAGCCCTGCTGTTGCAGTGTTGCATAGAGCATATACCCGTAGGTGTAGCTGAAGCGGTCATCCAAATCGACAGGCTTGACCAGGTCATTGATGAGATCAGTCTCTCGTATGATCGGTTTCTGAGTTGCAGCGGGTACACTCGGCGGTGCAACCTGGGGAACATCCTCTTTGGAACAACCGATAAGCAGGAGCATCAAGAGATAGGGTGCGAGGCGCACGGCCATATAATTCTTCACGGTTTGTCCTTCCGTTTTACATGATTTACCCCCCACCTTTCCATAAGGAAAGAAAAAGGCTCTTCAGTCACCCCAAGATGAAGAGGCCTGCAAGGGAGGCTTGCATACAGGAAACTGTACCCCACCTCCAACAAAACGTCCAGTAAAAAGAATGTAAACTAGACTAATAAGCGAAAACACTCCCCTGTTGGCTATCAATGGCCACGATGGCGGGGAATTTTTCAACCTCCAGAAGTAAAAGAGCTTCCGGCCCGAGGTGTTCGAATGCGATTATTCGGGCGGACTTCACCGTAGAGGCATAAAGTGCCCCACATCCACCGAAGGCCTGAAGGTATACAGCCTTGTTTCGCCTGATGGCATCAACCACACTCTGGCTGCGCGGTCCTTTTCCGATCATGACTTTCAAGCCATGATCAAGCAACAGTGGCGAGAAAGGATCCATTCTCGCGCTGGTGGTTGGTCCGCAGGAACCGATCACCTTCCCTTCGGGAGCAGGCGAAGGACCCATATAATAGATGGCCTCTCCTTCAAGTGAAAACGGGAGGTCCTCATTGCGCTGAATGCATTCAAAGAGCAGACTGTGAACCTGGTCACGTCCCACATAGAGTTTTCCGGTTAAAAGGACCTGATCATATGCCTTCAGGCTGGCAATGTCTCCCTCGGAGAGCGGAAGCTGCAGTTCACGCATCCTCTCCCTCCTTCCATTCTACGACAGCCTTTCGGTCGGCCCAACAGTTGATCGATACGGCAAGAGGAAGACCTGCTATGTGGGTGCTCTCCTCTTCAATGGCGACATGCAAGGCCGTGATGGACCCCCCGAGCCCGCCGCTGCCGATGCCCAGGCTCTGGATTGCGGCGAGTATGTCCTGTTCCAACTTAGCATACCGCGGATCACTGTGAGAGAGACGAACGTCACGAAGCAGGGCGCGTTTGCTCAGGTATGCCGCCCTATCCATCGTGCCTCCCAACCCCACTCCGACAAAAATCGGCGGGCAGGGTTTACCTCCGGCCGTCTTGACTATCTGCTTGACTGCCTCCACTACCGCTTCTTTGCCGCCGGTGGGATTGAGCATCCTTACCGAGCTGCAGTTCTCACTGCCGAAGCCCTTGAGGAGAATCCGGATCTGAAGACCGTTGCCGTCGACACTGTTCCACCAGATGACCGGCGGCAGATTGGTTTGCGTGTTGATTCGGTCGAAAACCGGCTCCTTAACAATCGAGCGACGGAAATACGCCTGCTCCACCGCCATACTGCAGCCTTCCATAATGGATGCTTCAATCTCTCTGAGAGAGAGGGGACAGCTTCGCCCCACATCTGCAAAGACCAACAACAGCCCGGTATCCTGACACATCGGCAACCCGGTTTCCTTTGCAAGCGCAAGGTTTTTCAGAATTGCCTGCAGCACAGCCTTGGGCGCCTCGAACTGTTCCCTCTCAAATGCCGTTTGGATGGCAGCGAGCACATCCTCATCCAGTTCCACCACAGCATGCTTGAGAGCGTCTCGTATGCGTTCAGCGAGTTTCATCCATCTCATCCTTCCAATTCGGATCATAAAGCCACGGGCGGTCGGTAAAATAGGATCCGACCAGCTTGAGAAACAGGAGGACCACCGCAACACCGACCACCAGACCCATGAAATCGGCGGCCAGGTCGAGCCACTCACGTGTCCTTCCAAACCGTGGTTGCAGCAACTCCACCACTCCGCCGAGAATCAGGCCTGTCACCAAGGTGTACATGATCGACCGCCCCGCCCAACTGGTGATATGCAAGGTTGAGTGAACCTTTGTCCGGGTCTTGTGTTGCTTGCCTGACCCTGGAATCTGCAGTGTCGCCAAAAAGAAGGAGAACCCGAAGGCTGCATAAGCCGCCATATGGTCTCCCTTGTCGGCAAACGGTATCCAGGAGATGTTTGGATAGGTCTCCTTGGGCATGAAAGAAAACACCATGATGAGGCTGACCACTAAAAGCGTGAGTACAATACCTGTTATTCGGACTATCCTTTGCAATGGAATCCTTCCACTCATACCAAATCCCCTTGTACCCAGCCATGTGTTTGCATACTACGCGTTACCTGTTCAAGAAACTGGTGCTTATCAGGAAACGACCGAGGAGAAACACGTCTATGACTAGGAGTTTCGCACATCATCCGCTCGATGACAACCGAGCCCTCCAGATGCCGAAGAAAGAAAATGCAATCACTGACATGACGTTTCAGTGAAGCAGTACACACCTCTCCCTGCCGATGCCAAGCATCCAAGAGCGTCCCCGTACAGACATGCAGGTTATGGATTTTCACTGCATCACTGTGCACCCGATTGACCAACCTTGCCGTTGCAAGATAGTCATCGCGTCCTTCATACGGGAGTCCAAGCATCACATGAGTACAAACACCGATACTGCGCAAATGTAACGCTTCTACTGCACGAATATAGCATTCTGTGTCATGATTTCGCCCCAAGAGGTCCAGACTGCACTGGTTTGCACTCTCCAAACCGATCTCCACCCAGACCTTTTCGACCTTGTCGGTATACGATGCGAGCAAGTCCACTATCTGCTGGGGCAGACAATCAGGACGCGTGGAGACGATGAACTCCACGAATGGGCCGCAGGACAAAGCGGCATCGAACAACGCCTTCAGGTTCTCGATGCTGTCATAGGTATTGGTATAGGACTGAAAGTAAAGGCTGAATCGCTGGGCTTTATATCGTCGCTTTACAAAAGCCTTACCCCGCTCGATCTGGGATTGAATCAGACCGATCCGCTCTCCAAGCGATTTGGTTGCAACATCGCTTGCGCAGGCAACGTCATCGCCGGTAAAACCCAATCTGCTCAAGGCGTGTTCTTCGGTGCGATGATAGACAGCCGAGCTCCCTCTTCCATCGCAAAAGGCACAGCCGCCTGTTCCATCACTATGGCGGTTCGGGCACGAAAAAAGAGCATCAACCCCAATTCGATAGACACGACTTCCATACACACTGCCAAGATGTCGTGCATAGCTTTGATACGGGAGCTCCATCAATACACTCCGACAGCGATGGTAACAAAACCCCCCAGACTGGCTCCGAAACTGAGCAGAACCTCCCCAAGGGGTGCCACCAGACCCAGAACAACCCCCAGTCCCATATCCCAGACCATATTGGAGAAATAGGCTTCATTGGCAGGAGGGAGGGCGGTGTAGGGGTCGTAGGCGTCAAACACCCCTGTGCGCAGGAGGACCTTGCAGTAGGTTGGGTATCCAAGCACCTCGCTCAGGCGATGCTGCCAACTCAGTCCTGCATAGAGTGCATCACGTTTGAGTGACAGGGGGCTGTACCCGGGAATTCCTTCGACTATTCCCAGATCGGCGTAACTGTCAAGCAGGGGGAACGGCCTGCGGATCAGGGAGAGATGCAGGTCATACCCAAGGCTGTCCAGGTAGGAGAGGGCAAACCTCTGGTTCCATCCAAAGCGCATGCTGCTCAGCATTTGACCTAAATACCCGATGGAAAGAAGCGCATCCAACCTGATTCCGCTGGGAGTAAAACGGCTTCGCAGGCTGTTGTACAGCAAGCTTGCCTCCAATTCGGGAAAAGCGAGGAATGCATCGGGGAACTGGTTGTCGTGCAGTGAGACAAGGTGGTAGGACCCGACAAGTGAAGCCAGGCCGTATTCATTGAAGCGGAGGTCCAGACAAAGATCGGCGTGGAAAGCCCGATCCAAAGGGGCTGTTCTGGCCGCGTTCACCACCGTACTCTTGGTGCTCAAGCTTCCGCTGCCGTAGAACAGACCGAGTTTTACATCGACCTGCCCCCAGCTGGTAAACGCAAACGGATAACTCAAGGCTATCTGCATGCTGGTCTTCTGGCCCAAGGTTGCATTGAGCAATAAGGAAAGCTCGCTATTCCAAAAGTCGTTGAGATATGCGTCAAGGAACACATCCGCTCTGTACCAAGCCAGCGAGGAGGGCAAGGCGTTGGAAAAGCCTGCGTCGCTTTGCAGGCCGAGACTTATGTTGCGATTGCGCTTCTCAAAACCACGACCTGATATCAACAGCGTACCATCAAGGGCCATTTCGTACGAGAGGCTTGCAAGCCCATTGGCCTTTCGGATTTCCCGAAGCTTCAGGTTGAGCTCTTCGGCGGTCTGCTTGTTGAGCTTCCGTCCCAAAAAGGAAGCAAACTGACTCGTATGCGGCATACGATGGTCTTTGTTGAGGGAAATATCCTGGATGGCAATCTGCAGGATGGTAGGAACAGGAAGCAACGCATACGAGCCATCGCGCTTGCTGTCCAAAACAGACAAGGTACGGGTTTCCCCTATTCGCCGGGCCAAAGCTGAAAGCTCATCCTGTTTCTCCTGCACAGCCAGCCTGCCTCGCTCGATGATCAGGTCGGTGTTGGTGAAGTCCAGTGCATTGATGTCTCTCAGGTCGGGGAAGATCAGTAGGTCCGCCAGTTGATGCTGCACCGCAGCCTTCTCCTGGGTGACCAAGATAACCGTCTGCATCGCCATCGCCGATAGGCTCTCCAGCTGCTCGTAGGTTTGCAGCTGCATGGCGTTCACGTCGCTGGCGATGACAATATCGGCACCCAGCGAGCGGGCTAAAACGATAGGGAGGTTGTCCACCACGCCTCCGTCAACCACCAATCGGTCGTCCTCATACGGATAGGGAGAGAACACCAGGGGAATGGAAATACTGCTTCGGATGGCACTGACAAGGGAACCCGACTCGTGTACGATGCGCTCTCCGGTCACCGCATCGGCGGATACACAACGGAATGGAATCGGCAAATCGTCGAAATCGATGGTGTTGGGGTACTTGGAAAAAAGATAGCCCAGCAACTCAAGTATCTTCTGGTCGCCGATCAGGGAGGGGGCGTCACCGAAGGCTGAGTCACTGAATCCAAGGGAGAAGACATGGTCATGCATATAGGAGAACGCAGTGTCCTGAACACGAACTGAATCAAGTGCGGGTTCGGAGAACAGCCCAACCATATCGGTTTCATCGAGAAGCCTCAGGATATCCTTGGGAGAGTACCCGCTGCTGTACAGCCCCCCAACAAGCGAACCCATGCTGGTTCCCAGCACCATGTCGATGGGGATCCCCTCTTCTTCAAGCGCCTGCAGCACGGCTATGTGGGCAAGCCCGCGTGCACCGCCGCCGCTGAGGACGAGGGCGACTTTCGGTCTGGAAGCGCTGAGAGGAATACATGCAAGCACCAAAAGGACCAACAACAGTGCTCTCTTCATGATCTCACCCAAGCCTTGCACCAAGAAAATCTTGGTTGCCGTTTAAAAAGGAAGTCCAGTCCATCTCCTTGCGTTTCTCCAGCTGCAACGAAGTGACCCAAAGCAGCCCGTCGCCGGTTGCAATGGCGATACCCTTTCCTTTTTGCTTGCGTACCACCGTTCCTACCGGAACACCGGCTTCCACCTTCTCCTCTCCCGCCTCATGCACCGTGCCGTACACGCCGGTAAGCAACAGATTCTGGTTGTTGTACAGCGTACGTGCCTTCGGCCACGGGTAGAGGGCGCGAATCCGGGCATGGATCTCTTTCGCACTTAGGCTGAAATCAACAAGCGCCATTTCTGCACTGATCAAGGTAGTATAAGTAGCCTCCCCTGATTGACGGACAAACACTGCGTTCCCCGTCTGTAAGGAAGATATGGCCCGGACAGCCAGATCGGCAGCCTTCAGGCTGACATAGGAGGAAAGGCTTTCCGAAGTCTCATCGCCCTGTAACGGGAAAGATTCACACGCAAGCAAATCCCCCGAGTCCATCTCGGAAGCAATACGCTGGATGCTGATTCCGCTCTCTGTCAGTTGATTGAGAATAGCCCCCTGGATGGGACTCGGCCCTCGCAGAACGGGAAGCATCGAAGGATGAATATTCAGCTTCTCCCCGGCAAAAAGGGAGAGGAATTTTGGTCCGAACATTCGTCCGTAGGCAAAGCAGACGAGCGTATCGCAGCCGGTCTCTGAAACAGCCATCCGGGCTTCCGCACCCAGACGGTCGAACTGCAGGACATCGAGGCCGAGCTCGATCGCCTCTCGCTTCACTGCAGACGGAACAAGGGCCTTGCCCCTTGCACCCGGTTTGTCGGTATTGGTTAACACTGCACCGATCTCAAAGTGCTCTGACAAGGCCCTCAGGGTGGGGACTGCAATCTCTGGCGTTCCTGCGAAGAGGATTCTCACCGTCAGCGTCTCCTTTTTGCCGTCTTGGCCCGCTTTTCGTAAGCCTTCACCATTTTCTCCCGTTCCTCGTCATCGAGACGGTCGATGAAGAGCACACCATTGAGGTGATCATACTCGTGTTGAATGGCACGGGCGAGCAAACCTTCAGCTTTTACCGTGAAAACCTTTCCCTCGGTGTCCTGTGCCTGAACGGTCACCCTGGCGGGACGCTGTACATCGTGCCAGACTCCGGGTATGGAGAGGCAGCCCTCTTCAGAAGTATCAGTCTCAATCGAGGTTTCGATGATTTGAGGATTGATATACGCACGCTTCTCCGAGCCCTGGATGTGAATTACAAACAACCGGCTGTTCACACCGACCTGCGGGGCTGCAAGGCCGACGCCGTCGGCTTCCGACATGGTGTCGAACATCGCATCCACCAGGATTCTCAGCGCGTTATCAAATTTGGTTACAGGTTGGCACTTCTGAGTAAGTACCTCATCTCCAAGTGTATAAATATCTAACATAGTAGCTCAACTATACCAACACAAAACACTATGGTCAACGCAAGCCCAGTGAGTACACCCAGAGGACAAAGCGGGTTGTTCTCTTGGCAATATATCTATACAGATTTATAATTGTGTACAGTAAAATGCATTTGAATCCCCCTCGATCTTTGTTAGTTCAGCCACCCGTAGGACCAGAAGGAGGCACCTATGCGCACCATGTTCATTGCTCTTCTTTGCCTTGTTCTTCTTAGCTTCGTTTCCTGCGACCAGGATGGAGGATTCGTCCCCAACCCAACCCAAGAGAGAATTCAGCTGCTGCTCGATGAACTGCACCTTGCCGACCAGGAGGTGATGCAGTACAAAGCTGCAAATGCTGGAGCACTCCCTGCAGGGTATACGGAAGCCGCCGGCACCAGGACGTATACCAGCTATACAAACGCCAATGGCACCCTCATCGACGGAACCGACAACCTGTCAGCCCCGCCCCCACCCCAATACGGACAGATGGACATGGACTTCAGCGGTGGTGAAGTAGGCACACTCACCCGGCTTCGCCTGAACATGACCATACCGGCGAGCGGACCGAGGACGGTTACTTTCTGCCATCTCGATGATACTGATGTCATGGCGGACGCACAGGCGCTTTTTGAACACCAATAGAAGCTAGAGCAGCTGCAGCGGATCGATATCCACTTCCAAGTATACCGCCGAGGGGGGGGTATAGGAAGCAAGGGCTGTCGCCACCAAATGGTGTGCCGAAGAGCCGTCCTTCGCTGAGACCAGGATATGGAATCGGTAGTTGGAGGCGATCATCTCAAGCGGGCACTCTCCCGAGGTAAGCACCTCGGCCGGAATATTAGCCGATGCAGCATTGAGCAGCTCTTCCAACTTGTGAGTCTCTGCCTCCACCTTCTTCTGGTTTCGGCCTCTGAGCACCAGGTTGATAAGCCTGCTGTACGGTGGGAATGCAGTATCGCGTCGTACCACCAGTTCATCATGATAAAACCCTTCAACATCGCCGGCGAGGGCGTATTGGATCGCAGGATTGTCAGGATGGAAGGTTTGGATGATAACCTTTCCTTGGTCGTTGTACCGTCCCGCCCTTCCGGAGACCTGGACCAGCAGACTGAACGTCCGTTCCTGACTACGGAAGTCGGGAATGTTCATACCGCTGTCGGCGAGTACGATGCCGACAAGTTCGACTTTGGGGAAGTTGAGACCCTTGGCTACCATTTGGGTTCCGAGCAGGATATCGATCGAGCCTTGGCGGAACTCGGAAAGTGTCTTCTGCACATGGCCTTTTTCCTTGGCGCTGTCGGTATCCAGGCGCTCTACCCGGGCCTTGGGGAAGAGCGTACGAATCTCCTGTTCAACCATCTCGGTACCGAAGCCGCTGTAGGTTACATCGACGCTGCGGCACTCGGGACAGACCCGCATCGGTGAAGTACGGTAGCCGCAATAGTGGCATACCATCTGCTCACTCTTCTTGTGATAGGTCAGGGCCACCGAGCAGTGGGGGCAGTGAAGTTCATAGCCGCAGCTGTTGCAGTGGAAAAAGTAGGAAAACCCCCTGCGATTGAGGAACAGGATCACCTGCTTTTTCTTGTCCAGTGTCGCCTTGATGCCCTGCTTCAACGCAGCGCTGACCAAGGATTTCTCAAGGGCGAGGTTCACCACCTCGACGGCGGGCATGCTTCCACCGGCCACCCGCTTGGTCAGGTGCAGGGCACCTACCTGAGTGCCGTCCTGCATGAGGCTGTAGGCCTCGAGGGATGGGGTTGCGCTTCCCATGACCAACGTCGCCCCTTCCTGCTGACAACGCCGCTGGGCGACCTGCCTGGCATGGTAGCGGGGGGTGTTCCCGCTCTTGTAACTGTTCTCATGCTCCTCGTCGAGGATGATCAGACCAAGATTTTCAAACGGGGCGAAGACAGCACTGCGGGCCCCGATGGCAAGGCTCACTTCACCGGCTATGATGCGCTTCCACTCCTTCAGCCGTTGACTGGGAGTAAGGGCGGAGTGAAGTATCGCCACCTTGTTGACAAACCGGGAGGAAACTTGTTGGGCCAACTGATGAGTCAACGTTATTTCGGGAACCAGATATATAACCGCTTTCCCTTGTGCTATCACAGCTTCGGCACAGCGCAGGAAGACTTCGCTCTTGCCGCTGCCGGTCACTCCGTAGAGATAGTACATCGGCTTTTCGCTTCGTAGAATCGTCTGGACGGCCGCATCCTGCTCATCACTGAGCTGCTCGATACGTGCAAAGCTGAGGTCCTCCTCCACTTCAAGGGCCGGGAGACCCAACTCCCTTCGTCCTCCGGGGATCATCATGCTCAACGCCTCGCCGAGCGAGCAGAGGTAGTACCGGCTCATCCATGCAGCCAGATCGATGGTCTGCCTGCCGTACAGAGGTGATGCATCGATGACGCGCTTGATCGGCTTGAGCTCGTACGCAGCACTGAAGGCATCCAGAAGCTCAATGACATAGCCGGTCATCTCTCGCTTTCCAAAAGGGACGACCACTCGATGGCCTACTTCGACCTTCTTTGCCATCTCTGGGTCAATGGTGTACGTAAACGACTGTTTGAGAGGCAAATCCAGTGCCACTTGGGCAAACAAGGCCATTATGACCTCCTTGGCAGCTGAATATCCAAATAGGCCGCGACTTTCTTCAAATCATCCCATACCGGTCGTTTCAGCTCCATATTGCGCAGCACCGCAGCCGGATGATAGGTAACCACCACGGGAGTGCCTTCATAGCGAAGGAACCGGCCGCGGAGCTTTCCAACCCCGTCAGGCACACCAAGCAGGGAGCGTGCGGCGACACTACCGACCAGAAGGATGATCTGCGGCTTTACCAGCTGGATCTGCCGCTTCAAGTACGGAAGACACGCCGCCACCTCATCGACTTCGGGGTCACGATTCTCAGGTGGACGGCACTTGACGATATTGGCAATATACACAGCATTGTTGCGGTCGAGATGAATTGCGCCCAGCCAGCTGTCCAGATACTTTCCAGCCTTGCCGACAAACGGTTTGCCGCTTGCATCCTCTTCGAACCCAGGCCCCTCGCCGATGACCATCAAGCGTGCAGGAACCGAGCCCTCGCCGAATACTACACGGCCCCTTCCTTCGCATAGCCGACACTTGGTGCATCCTTCGGCCAACATCTGCAGCTGCCGCATATTGGTTCCTTGAATGGAATCCTTGTCGACAGGAAGAGGAAGCAAGGCATCCAGCAGCACAGAGAAATCCCGTTCTCCACTGCCCTGCACTTCTGCATTTCCAATTACCGCCTCTGCCTCATCACAGAGGTCTACAAAGCTCTGCAGTGCAGAGGCAAGGGCGTCTCGTTTCTTCAGGATGTCACTCATCGCCTTCCCCCTCGAACCACGCATACTCCACCGGGTCATAGCTTATCCGGTACAAATACAGACCGCAGGCGCTGGCTGTGCGGCCGGCGCGGCTCCGATCCAAAGACGCAAGGATACCGGCAAACTCATCTGCACTCACCTGCTTGTGGGCGAACTCCATCATCGAGCCTACCAGTGAACGGACCATCTTATACAGAAAAGCATTGCCGCAGATGGTGTAGGTCAACAACTCGTTGCCGAAACGGTCGGTCTCCATCCTCCAATACGATTCATAGATATCCCGATACCGGGAAGGGCAGATATCCCCGCTTGCCGTAAAGGTGGTAAAGTCATGCGTCCCCTGCAACAGATGGGCATAGGAGTTCAACAATCCAAGGTCGGGGAACTGCTTTACCTTTGCAACCAGCTGCTCATCGAAGGCTGTCATATCGCATTCACGTTTGTAGTAGTAGCGATACATCCGCGCCATGGTGGTGAAGCGGGCATGAAAGGTTCCATCGACCTCGCTTGAGTCGAGGATTCTGATATCGGCGGGAAGCAGACGGTTGAGGGCGGGGGCGAACTTCTCTGCTTTCACCCTGGTATTGGCAATGTCCATATGGCAAACTTGCCCAAGCGCATGCACCCCGCTGTCGGTCCTGCCGCTGCCGACCACCAGCACATCCTCGTCGATCATCTCCTTGACCTTTTCCTCGATGATTTCGGCCACTGCCTTGGCATTGGATTGTTTTTGCCAGCCGCTGTAATGGCTGCCATGGTAGGAGACTGTCATACGGATTCTTCTCAGATTTGAGGCCAGCGGCTCCAAGTCCGGTCGTTTCCAATCAGAGCGAGCCATCGCCGCCTCCTTGGAGTACGACCATCGCCACGGCAACCGGTTGATCGTGGCTGATCGAGAGCATGGCGGTTCGAGTTCCCATCAATGCCTTCGCTCTCCCTGAAAAACAGAGTCTTGGACTGCCGTCAGCTTGTTTCTCCACCCAAATTTCCTGCAGGCTTATGCCTTTCAGCCCCGTACCCAAGGCCTTGCCCACGGCTTCCTTGGCCGCAAAGCGACCGGCAAGGAACTCACTTTGAACACCACCGGCCAAGGAGGAGGCTTCCTTGAGCTCCTGCGGGTGAAACAAACGCTGTTTTACTGCATCTGAGAGTTTACCGATCCGCTCTATATTCACTACGTCGACGCCGATACCTTCAATCATCAGGTTCCGCTCCCCGCTGTGAAGAGAATCCGATATTGGGTGGGACTTGCCTCCAAGGCAATTTCTGCACTATCAAAGAGTTGTTCATCAAAGACCAATATCACTGGAGCGGTGGCAATCCCCTCCTTGTTCACAGCAGAGAAGTCCACGCTCGCCTGGATGGAATTGGGATTGATCAGGTAGATGATGTCCTCATTGCCTCGAATGGAAACCTCTACAGAGGAGGGCACCAGACTCTGCGCTTCATAGTTGGAAGGAAGGGTAACGCTCAAAGGGAGGGTTACCACCCTCGCCCCCAAGGTCGAATACTGGATGAAGGCGTATACCAACAGGGCGAACACCAAGGAGAGAACCTTGGCCGGCCAGTTATAGAGGAATGCCTGCAGGTGTTTATTCAGCTTCGTCACTGCCAGCCTCCTGCAACAGTTCTTCGGGAGTAATATCGTTGTAACTGAACAAGGCGAGCAACATCCGCTTGATCGTAGGCGTTTCCAAATCGTAGTAGAGGTTGGCGTTGTACGTCATACTGATGGCCCCGGTCTCCTCGCTGACGATGAGAACCACGGCATCAGACTCCTCGGCCAGTCCCAGTGCAGCCCGGTGACGGGTGCCGAAACTCTTCTTGATATCGGTCTGTTCGCTGAGCGGCAGATAACAGCCGGCTGCAACGATGCGCCCGCCTTGGATAACCATCGCACCATCGTGCAACGGAGTATCGTGGTCGAATACGGTGAGAATCAGACTGGTGGAGAGGTCGGCATTGAGCCTTGTTCCACTGTCAATGATGTTCTTGATGCCCAACCGGCGGGGAAATACGATCAGGGCACCCCTGCGTTTATTCACCAACACGTTGCAGGCATTGAGTATGGAGTCTATCTGATCGGAGCTGGTAGTCTGTGTTCCTATCCGGAACAGTCGCGAGCGGCCGCTCCACAGCTGGGTGAACGACCGTCTCAATTCCGGCTGATATACAATGCAGATGAAAATGGTTGCAGGGACCGAGATATACCGGAAAAACCAGAGCAATACATCCAGTTTGAGGATGTAACTCACGGCAAAGGCGGCGAACAAGACCACGACAACCTTTACCAGTTGTTGCGCCTTGGTCTGTGCTATCGTTACATAGAAACGATAGAACACCCATGCAAGCACTCCCACCTGTAGGGCGGGGCGAATGAATGAGAGCACACCTTGCATTGCATCCAGAACCATCAGGAACTCCTACTGTTCATCCTCTTGCGTACCGACCCAGTCAAGGGTGCGATTCACTGCTTTCTTCCAGAACCGAATTTTCTCACATCGAATCTCATCGGCCATCCTGGGTTCCCATCGGCGCTCTTCCTTCCAATAGGAAGCCAGCTCATCAAGATCCTTCCATACCCCCACCGACAAGCCCGCTGCATAGGCGGCACCCAAGGCGGTGGTTTCCACAACCAACGGACGGATGACAGGAATACCCAACAGGTCGGCTTGGAACTCCATCAGCGGCTTGCTGTTGGTAAGCCCTCCATCAACCTTCAGCGTAGTCATCTCAATACCGCTGTCCTTCTCCATCCCCTTGAAAATATCATGGGCTTGGAAAGCAGTTGCTTCCAGAATGGCCCTGGCAAGGTGGGCACGGGTAACATAGCCGGTAAGACCGGCGATTACTCCTCGTGCATCAGATCTCCAGTATGGGGCAAAAAGCCCGCTGAAAGCAGGAACGATGTACACTCCGCCGCAGTCTGGCACAGAGGAGGCCAGTTTGTCCAGTTCCTGTGGATTCTCTACAATCTTCAGGTTGTCCCGAGCCCACTGGACCAGAGAGCCTGCCACCGCAATGGAACCTTCCAAGGCGTACATCGGAGGCTCGCTTCCCAGTTGGTAGGCGACGGTGGTCAACAGCCCTTGTGCGCTTGTAACCAGTTTTCGTCCGGTATTCACCAAGAGGAAACAGCCGGTGCCATAGGTGCTCTTGCCCAATCCTTCGGTGAAACAGGCCTGGCCGAACAGTGCTGCCTGCTGGTCTCCAAGGATTCCACAGACAGGCACTTCACTACGCAGCGGTCCGCTTGGGGTGGTTGTTGCATACACCATGCCTGAAGAGGGAACGATTGCGGGCAGGGCTTTCCTGGGGATGTTGAAGAGCTTAAGCAGCTCGTCATCCCATTGGCAGCTTTCGATGTTCATCAAAAGGTAACGTGAAGCGTTGGTGACATCGGTGACCAAGGCCTTCCCCCCGGTCAGGTTCCACGTAAGCCAGGTGTCGATGGTGCCGAAGACCACTTCACCCTTCTCGGCCTCATCACGAAGGCCTTCCACATGATCCAAGAGCCAGGCAATTTTCGAGGCTGCGAAATACGGGCTGAAAAGCAGTCCGCTTTTTTGTTGGAGAAACGAAGCATCGACATGCTCTTTCAACTGCTCGATGAGCTCAGAACCCCTGAGGTCCTGCCAGACGATTGCATTGTGCCAGACCTTGCCGGTTTTTGGATTCCAGGCAATGATTGTCTCTCTCTGGTTGGTGATGCCGATGCCCGCAATGTCACTGCCTTTGAGGTTGGCCGCCTTCAGAGCCTTGCTGATGCACTCCGAGCTGTTATCCCAAATCTCCCAAGGATCGTGCTCGACCCAACCGGGCTGGGGATAAATCTGCTGGTGTTCCAGCTGATACGACGAGACGAGACTTCCTTTCTGGTCAAACACAATAAAACGGGTACTGGTCGTGCCCTGGTCCAATGCTCCAACGTATTTCACGCAAATCCTCCTCTTTAGGCCAGTATAGCGGTTCCCCATGCTTTTTTCAAAGTATTGTTTAATCTGTTTGAAGACAAGTGAGGGTGCAGATTCACACGGTGCATGCACCATTTTGTAGGAAAAATTAAAAACTTGACATCCAAAACGTTTTGGAATATAAGTGAAGTATATCCAAATCGTTTTGGATTAGTACTAATTGGACCATCAAGAAACTACAAAAAGGAGATTTGTATGAAAAAAGGACTTATTATCATGCTGGTTCTGGCACTGTTTCTCGCAGGGCCGGTGCTTGCTCAGGCACAACCGGAAGCGGTGAAGGAACAACCTGTGGAGATTGAATTCTGGACCACGGAAACCCAGTCGGACAGAATGGCGACCATCCAGGTGCTCATCGATACGTTCATGGCCCTGAACCCGAACATCAGCATCAATCTGATACCTGTGGATGAGAATGACCTTGTAACACAGGCACAAACGGCGAAAGCGACGGGTTCTCTTCCGGCTCTGTTCGAAGGGCCTGCAGAAACAGCCGTATCCTTCGGGGCGCAAAACATGTTGGACATTGCAGGTACCACTCAGGTGATCAAGGAAATCGGAGTTGACCGTTTTTACAGCGGACCTCTGAAAGTACTGGAGACCAGTGGAAAGAACCAGTACTATGCACTTCCCTATCACGGCTGGATCCAGGGCATCTGGTATCGAAATGATTGGTTCAGCAATGAAGGACTTGCAGCCCCGGATACATGGGATGCAATACTGAATGCAGCGAAAAAATTTTACAAACCCGAAATCAACCAATATGGAATCTTGGTGGGAACATTGCCTGAGGCATATACCGAACAATGCTTTACGCCCATAGCAATGTCCAACGGTGCTGCACTCTTCAATGCAAAGGGAGAGTTGATATTCAACTCCAAAGAGATGCGTGAAGCCGTCGAATTCTATACCGAATTGGCCAAATACAACCCACCGGGTCCCCAAACATGGAGAGGTCGCGACTACTACCTGCAGGGAAAAATGGCTATGTTCTTCTATTCTACGTACATAATGGATGATTTAGCCATTCAGGAAGCAGCTGCAGGTTCATTGACCAGCCAGTATTTCTCTGATCTGAAAGGCTCCAGCTTCGATCCGAATCTTGTGAACAAAACAGAAGTGGCTTCCATCGTAAATCATAAGAACCCTGCCGGTTATGGAACGGTCGTAACATTCGGTCTCTTCAACCAAAGCACCTTGGAGCAGCAAGAAGCAGCAAAGAAATTCCTTCGCTATCTTTACACACCGAACGCGTACATCACCTTCCTGCATATGGCACCGGGAGGCATGAATCCCATGCTGAAGGAAATTGCCACCAATGCCCGATTCCAGAATGACCCCCAGGGCTTGTTCAAGCGCTATGGCGAGCAAAAGATGTCCGACATCATCAACGGACTGGAGAATGTGCAAACCTTCAGCATCGTGGAAGGAAAGCGTATCGAAGCGGCCAGTGAGATTACTGCAAAAATGATCATTCCTCAGATGATCTATAAAATCACTCAGGAAAACATGTCGATAGACACTGCTATGGCATGGGCTGAGAACGAAATGAGAAAAATCATACAGAAATAATCCTGCCGGTGAGGGAAGGGGTATCCTTCCCTCACGTGCAACCACCCAAAACGCGTTAGGGGTTTACCATGCAACTTCAGACAAAGACATCGAGGCAGAGAAGACTTATAGGAACGATAGCGCAGCAGGAGCAACGTTTAGGTTGGTATCTTGTGCTTCCTTCCGCCGTAATTATTCTGGTTCTCATCGTATATCCCATCATCTACAATGTATTCCTAAGTGCATTCTCCTTCAGTTATGCAGGAAAGCGCTCGTTCGCAGGCTTTGACAACTATATCGGAATCCTGAGCGATCCCGAGTTCAGATCGTCGCTGGGTACCACAAGTATGTATGTGGTCCTGACGACCATGGGAACAACGCTTCTCGGCATCGGTACAGCACTTGCACTGAATAAGGAATTTCCCTTACGGGGTCTGGTTCGCAGCATTGTTCTTCTTCCCTATGTTGCACCGGTAATTTCGGTTGTTTTCGCCTGGCAGTTTGTTTTCGACCCTGTAAATGGCATATTCATGGATATTTTCCATGCAAAGCTGGGTTGGTTCTCAGAGCGGATGAACATCGTTGGAGACCCTAATACCGCGGTATGGGCGGCAATCATATTCAGCATCTGGAAAAACTTCCCTTTCACCTACCTCATGATCCTTGCGCGGTTGCAGGCAGTGGATAAAACCCTTTATGAAGCAGCAGAGGTGGATGGAGCCTCGGACTGGCAACAATTCAAGGCCATCACGCTACCGGAGATTTATTACGTTGTAAGTGCTTTGATCCTACTGAGGGTGATTTGGAATTTCAATAAGTTTGACGAAATCTATCTCTTGTCCAGTAATGTAAAGGTCCTCTCTGTATACACCTATTTGAAGGCATTCACGGGAAGCATGGACTTTGGACAAGGGGCAACCCTGGCAGTAATACAATTTTTAATACTCATCGGCTTCATCCTTTTCTATGTCAAGAAGGTCCTCAAATGGTAAAAAAACGAAATTTCACCAAAAGCGCACTTTTCTTCCTCTTGATACTCGCAATTGTATTCTTCTGTCTCTTCCCCTTCGCTCAGATGCTTTCGCTTTCCCTGAAGTACTCATGGGATTGGGGCAACCCCTCCTGGATACCTTCAAAGGTGAATGTTGAAGCATACAAGGAATTATTGAATATCGGCAGTTCGCTCAAGCAGGTCCCTGAGTCGGTTCGCCAATTGCTGGAGGAATCACCCGACCTCACCTCCGCACAGAAGCAGGCCATTCTCTCCAAATACCAGAGCACAGGGGACGTATTTCCCTTTCTCAGGTACTTCGCCAATTCCCTCCTTGTTGCTTTCCTGGCATCTTTCATCTCCGTTTGCCTGGCCATTCTTGGAGCATACTCCTTCAGCCGGCTTGCATTCCGAGGACGGTCGATCATCCAACGAGGGGTGCTGTTTGTATATATGTTCGGAGGAATCCTTTTACTGATTCCTCTGTACCGGATATTCGCAGCTTCAGGCTTGCTGGCCACCCCGGCAGGCACGATTGCAAGCCTTGTCATCATATACGTGGTTCAGACGCTTCCCGTCTCCTTGTATATGCTGGGAAACTATTTCCGGACCATCCCCTACTCGATTGAGGAAGCTGCAATGATTGAAGGCCTGAGCAGGTTCAAAGTCATCATACGCATCATCATTCCCTTGTCCATCTCCGCAATAATAACCGTATTCATCTATTGCTTCATGATTGCATGGAACGAATATATGTTTGCTTCAATATTCCTAAAAACCTATAAAGGACTGTACACACTTCCCATCGGTCTGAAGACCCTCTTCGTTTCCAAAAATGCAATTTGGGACCGGATCATGGCGGCCTCGATGCTTACCGCTGTTCCCGTAATGATTCTCTTCATGACCATCCAAAAGAATCTGACTGGAGGACTTGCCGCCGGAGGTGTAAAAGAATGATTCCAGGAAGCAATATGTCCTTATCAATCGGGATGATACACTTCAAGGCAGGGGATACCGATGGCGTTTCACTGGAGATGGACAAATGGCGCGAAGTCTTCCAATCACAAGGGCATACGGTACATTTCTGTTGTGGAAATCCCCCAATGCATGCTGATGGATGCACGGTTCTTCCAGCACTCGCATATGTTGGAGAGGATGCACGTGCATTAAACCGTGGTACATTCGAAACGCTTGATGATTATGGGGATGCAACAGCCTACAGCCAAGCCCTGAATGTTGCAGTATTGCAGCTTACCGAAGACTTGCATGCATGGATCAGCTCTACCTCCTTGGACGTCCTGATTGTCGAGAATATCTGGTCGGTGGGGCTTCATCCGGCGGCAGCCGTTGCACTGGGCAACCTGGTTAAAAATCATAATCTGCACATTCTTGCCCATCATCACGATTTCTATTGGGAACGCGTCAAGCCCGTCTGTATTACCTGCAAGCAGGCGATACAGCTGGTCGACCAATACCTGCCACCCCATATACCGGGCATCAAGCATGTGGTAATCAACTCAAAGGCTCGGCAGGTATTGGAAGAGCGCAAAGGAATCACAGCCGACATCATTCCCAATGTCTTTGATTTTTCTCCTGATCGTTGGCAGAAAGATACCTACAATGCCGACCTTCGAAAGGCCTTCGGCCTCAAGGAAGAAGATGTGCTCATCCTGCAGGCTACACGGGTGGTAAGACGCAAGGGAATCGAGCTTGCAATCAGTTTTGTGCAGATGCTGGAAAAGCAATTGGAAGCATACCGGGGAGAAACATTATACAATGGCAGGACGTATTCCGATTCAAGCAATGTTGTGCTGGTGCTGGCTGGAAGCATCGACCATGACGATGGCCAATACCTTGCCGAATTGAAAGAACTGGCACGCAAAGGGCATGTTCAGCTGTGCTGGATAGGAAGCAGTATCGGACATAGCCGAACAGATAAACGAGGAGAAAAACGTTATAGTTTGTGGGATACCTATGTTCATGCAGATTTGGTCAGTTATCCATCCTATTGGGAGGGATGGGGCAATCAGCTTCTGGAAGCGGTGTATGCAAAAGTACCCATCGCCTTGTTCCCCTATGAGATTTACGAAAGTGATATCAAACCTGCTGGATTCTCGATGATTGAGTTGGGCAAAGCCGAACATATCACTTGGACTGACCAAGGCTTCGCACAGCTCCCTTCGCAAGAGCTTAAACAAGCAGCCTCTAATGCCTGCATGGTTCTTTTCAACAGACAGGCACGGGCCGATATGGTAGAATCTAACTTCAAAATAGGGGAAAAAGAGTTTTCTCTTGCAACGCTGCAAAGATTGCTCTCCCCATATATTGCGATGTGGAGCAAGACAACATGGTGACTTTGAAGGATATTGCAGCACGCGTACAAAAATCAGTTACTACCGTTTCCCGAGCATTGGCAGGTTGCTCCGATGTAAGTCCGGAGACGATACGTCTGGTACGGGATGTCGCCCGCGAGATGGGGTACGTACCCAACAGCTTTGCACAGCGGCTGCAAAAAAAGACTACCGATACCATCGGTGTCGTTGTTCCTTATTCTGCAAAAGGCTATGGAGAGCCGTTCTTCAGCGAGCTTCTGGCGGGTATCGGGCGAGAAGCCTCGGAACAAGGGTTGGACCTGCTCGTTGCGTATGCAAAAAAGGAAAATGAGCTCTCACTGTATAAAAAACTGATAGACGGTCGGAGAATCGATGGTTTCATCATCAGCAGGACATTGTGTCATGATGAAAGAATCAACTATCTCTCTTCCATCGATTTTCCTTTTGCCAGTTTTGGCATGGTTGAAACCCATCAAACATTCCCATTTGTTGAAGAGGATAGTGAGTATGCAATGGCCTGCGTAGTTGACCATCTAGCAAGCAAAGGCCATAAAAGAATAGCTTGCATCTGCCCTCCGCTTACCGTCATGTTCTCAGCCGTACGACTCAGGGCGGTCAAGAAACATATGAAATTCATAGGGCTTTCCCTTCCTGATGAGTTGATTGCCATTGGAAGTTTTGACCAGAAGGACGGCTATGTCCAAACACTTAGGTTGCTTGATCTCCCCGACCCTCCGACAGCCATCATCTGTTTCAATGACAGTATCGCCTTCGGCGCCATCAATGCAGGCAAGGAACGCGGCTTGTCCATTGGTTCAGACCTGGCCATCACCGGCTTTGATGATGTTCCAATGGCAGAATTATACCGCCCCCCTTTGACTACTGTACGTCAGCCGATCGCAAATATAGGGTCACTGGTTACAAAGCTGCTTATCAAGGCCATCCAGGACAAGCACCCCAATTATAAAGCCCATGCCGATGGTATAGAAAACATGCAGATAATTTTGTGTCCGACATTCATCGTGAGAGAGTCGTCATGAATACAAAGCATATTGAACGGATGGTTTCCTTCTACCTAACGGAACTCTATGGAAATAGTGTTGCAGAGCGATATCGAGATGCTTTTTGCTCCACCTTGGAAACATACAGCCGAGCCCTTGATAAAGTTCCGAGAATGGATATACCGGCGCTCGAACAGCATTCCAGTGTCCTGATCACCTATGCAGATTCTGTATTGCCTGATGATCCAAAACCGACGCTGCCCATTTTGCAAGCCTTCCTGGATGAGTATATCGGAGCTGCCATTTCCACGGTTCATATTCTCCCCTTTTACCCATCCAGCTCCGATGACGGATTTTCGGTAATAGACCCGGTTGTTGTAGATTCCGCCTTCGGGGATTGGACCGATATCCATGCGCTCCAAAAAACACACCGTCTCATGTTCGACTTTGTGATGAATCATCTTTCGCAGAAAAATGCCTGGATCCAAGCTTCTCTGCAAGGAAAAACGCCTTATCAGAATTTTGCAATTGAAATGCAGGGAAATGAGGACACCAGCACAGTGTTCAGGCCTCGTACTTCACCCTTGTTGACAAAAATCGCAAATAAACAGGTATGGACTACATTCAGCAGTGATCAGATTGATGTAAACTATCAAAATCCGCAGGCTCTACTGGCAATGACCGAGGTTTTCCTCCAGTACCTGCTGCATGGAGCTTCCATCATCCGACTAGATGCAGTGGCTTTTCTCTGGAAAGAGCTTGGTACGAGATGCATTCATCATCCAAAAACCCACACCATCGTACAGTTCTTTTCTGAACTTATCACGCAAATGTCTCCTTCGAGCCTGCTGCTCACCGAGACGAATGTACCGCATGCCGAAAATATTTCCTATTTCGGGAATGGATACAATGAAGCGACCATGGTGTATAATTTCTCGCTGCCTCCCCTTGTACTACACACCTTCCTGTCCCAAGATGCAACGGCCCTCTCGTCTTGGGCGAAAACACTTGTACTTCCATCGCCCGATGTAGCGTTTTTCAATTTTCTCGCATCGCATGACGGCATCGGCTTGATGCCGGTAAAAAATCTCCTGACGAAAGAAGAAATTGAATTGATGGCTGAACATACGCTCAAGCAAGGCGGATTTATCTCTAAAAAAAGCGAAGGAGATGGAACAACCAGCCCATATGAACTGAACATCAATTACTTATCCGCACTTTCCAATATCGTCGAAGGGGAGAGTGAAGGTATTGCCATCAGGCGCTTCATAGCCGCCTATGCCATTATGATTTTTTTCAAAGGCATTCCCGGCATATACATCCATAGCCTCATAGGTTCCAAAAATTGGATTGAAGCCCCTGCATTATCGTCCCATCCACGAAGCATCAATCGGGAAAAAATCTCCTTTTCCACACTGAAAGCACTCCTCTCCAACCCCAATGGCAGACAGGCTCGGATCCTGAAAAACATGCTTGTCCTGTTGGAAATCAGAAGGGATGAGCGGGCATTGTCCGCACTTGCCGAGCAGACTATTCTCGATGTGGACAACAACCGATGTTTTGTATTTCTGCGTACAGCTGCTTTACAAAACAACGCGATACAAGAACAACTGGCAATCGCCGTGAACATCAGTGCCGATGCACAAGAAATTCCATACCCATGGGTTGATGAATCACCAAATTGCGAATTGTTGGACCTTGTAACACAAACACCTATCGATTATGCATCGACCATACGACTTGCAGCCTACCAAGTGATGGTTCTGAAACGAATGGCGGGCAGCTAAATACACATTGGCAGCTTGCAACAATTATTGTTTCCCCTACCGTTACGGCCCTTGTCCATGGTATACTCACACCTATGAAACTCAAAGATATTCTTGCATGTGTTGATGGGAAACTCGTCTGCGGAGAGTCCCATCTGGAAGATGAAGTGATGAGAGGCTTCGCCAGCGACCTCATGAGCGATGTCCTGACCATTTTGGAGGATGACATCATCCTCATCACCGGCTTGTCCAACAACCAAGCCATCAGAACAGCGGAGATGAGCGACATCAGCAATATTCTCTTGGTTCGCAACAAGAAGCCGAGCCAGAGCATGATCGATATGGCGAACGAGCTGAACATCTCCCTCTCCTACACCTCCTTCTCCCTCTTCAAGGCAAGCGGACTGCTCTATGAACAAGGATTAAAGCCGGTATATTAGGATGCACCAAGAGTACCTCGTTCCAGCACAGGACTTCTCGGTGGCAGGGGTTGCTGCAAGCAATCTCAAACGGTTGCTCAAGCAGCTGAACATCCCACCCTTGACGATCAAGCGCATCATAGTCGCGGTCTTCGAGGCTGAAGTCAACGTCATAGCCCACTCCTACGGTGGGAGGATTCTCTGTGACTTCGAGGAGGACGAAATTCACGTGCAGGTCATCGATACAGGTCCCGGCATCCCCGACCTGGAACTGGCCATGACCGAAGGTTGGTCCACCGCCAGCGACGAAGTCCGCGAGCTGGGATATGGGGCCGGTATGGGACTGCCGAACATAGCAAAGAGCTGTGATGAACTTTCCATCTATACCAAAGCCGGCGATCATACACGCCTGAGCATGCTCTTCCGTCTCAAGGAGAAAGCATGAGCACACAGATTTTCCATCATGCCCTCTACATCGTCGAGCCTGCCTGCAAGGGGTGTACGCACTGCATGAAACGCTGTCCCACCCAGGCCATCCGTATAGCCAAAGGGAAAGCCCGTATAGACAACGATTTGTGCATCGAATGCGGCCAGTGCATGGCCGTCTGTCCGAACAATGCCATCGCCATCGAGCAGGATTCATTGTCCCAGCTTCAAGCCTATACCACCCGCGTGGCCATTATCCCGGCAGTTTTTTTCGCCCAGTTCGATGACTCGGTGACACTTGGACACATCACCGGTGCATTATATGCGCTTGGATTCACTCACCTCTATCTTGCCGAGACCGGTGTGGACATACTCACAGTCCTTGAGGCCGAGGACCAGGGTGCAGGACGCCCCTTGATCAGCAATTTCTGTCCATCGGTCCAACGCCTGATCCAAGTACGCTTCCCTCTCTTGGTGGACAACCTGAGCACTCTTCGCTCCCCCGCCCAAGTTACGGCCATGTTCGCCCGTAGTGAACTGCCGGGTTTGTCCGATGGCTTGGGAATCTTCTACTTCAGCCCCTGTGCTGCTAAAATCGCCCAATTCAAGACCGAAGGATCGGAGGAGCACCGACTCTTCGACGGCATCATCAACTTCGATACCGCCTACAATCTGGTCTGCACCTACCTTGCAAAGCATAAGGGAGAGATGCAAGAGGAAAAAAGCTCGTTCAGTTTCCCTGTCTGCACCCGCAAAGCCTTGCGGTGGAGTCTGGTCAAGGGACAGAGCTCGCATCACAGCGGACGTTGCCTGGCTGTCGATGAGATGCATAATGTCATAGAGTTTTTGGAGATTCTGGAAGACGAGCAGGATACAAACCTACAGTTTCTGGAACTCGACGCCTGTGCAGAGGGGTGCGTCGGGGGAATCCTTACCGTCCGCAACCGTTTCCTTGCCACCGAACGACTCAGACACTGGTCAAGCACGGTCCCCAAGCAGCTGGACCAGGACTTGTGTGAACGCATCCTCAAGCAGAAAAAGGCTTTCGAGAAGAACCTCAATCTGGAACCTGTGCTCCCCCTGCAGGTGCTGGGACTCGATACCGACCATGCAAAGGCCCTGCAGAAACTCCGCAAAGCCGAGCGCATTCTCGCCGCACTTCCACTCATCGACTGCGGACTGTGCGGCAGCCCCTCCTGCAAAGCCTTGGCGGAGGACATTGCAAAAAGCAAGGCAAGCATCCGTCAATGCGCCGTACTCAAGCTCAAATCGGCCAAGGATCTCAACTCCCTGGCCCGTATTTGGGGTGAGCGGTCTACAGCGGCAGACGGACTGCAGGACGATCAAGCATAGGATGCTTCACCTTCTCTGCTTCCAGCAATTGCGAACCGGCCAGCACCACATAGGAATCCTCGGTCTTTGCCAAGTCCAACAACGCCTGGGCCCCTTTGTTCAGTTGCTCGCTATCCATACCCAGCAGCTGCTCCCTTCTCATATGCCTGAACTCGTCGCTGATGCCATAGAGCAACCGACGGAACGCAAGAATGGAGTCCTGACTGGGTGAGAGCGGTCTCAGTTCCGATCCGACGGTCGATATCAATGCATTCTCAATATGCTTTGCTTCGATACTCTGTGTAGCATACTTGGCAAGAATCCGCTTGAAATCACTGAGCGAGCCGATGATCCTGGGATCGCGATACGTGGAGAACACAAACATCTGTTCCATCACATCGGCATTCGCCGACACTCCGTACGCTCCGCCTTGGCCGCGGATAACCTCCCACAGGTCGTTGCCTGTGAGAATCTGACCGAGCAGGACCTGAGCGGCTTGTTCGTTGCTGCCTCGGGGACTGGTTCGCAGGGCATATGCTGCATAACTGACAGTGGAAGGCAGGCGATAGAGCTGCACCTCATGCACTTCGCCTCTGCTGACTTCTCCATAGCTCCGATTTTTTGCAATAATCGGGCCATTATCCTCAAAACCCGAGACAAAACGTTCCCAAACAGGAACCAAGGTCTCAACAATCTCCTCGTCACAGCCAAGGTGGTTGATCAATCGCTTTCGATTATTCAGCTTCTGCTGCAAGGCCCGCATCTCGACCGCCAAAGCGGGAAGATCGTCCTCGGTCAACGAATCAAGGAAGAACCATTGATGCAGACCCGAAAGCTGTTCTCCCTCGTATTGAATCGGACTGAAGACACTGGCTGCACATAAGGAAGCGTAACTGTGGGCGCTGTAGGTTATACTGTCGGCGAAATCGGTCTTATAGTTGTTCAATACCTGCTTGATCTGCTTGATGTCATCGACCTTGGCCTCAAACAGCAGCCGCTGAATGAACTGCATCGCTTCCTCGAAATCCTCACAAAGCATCTTTGTCCTGCAGAGGAGAATCAAGACATCCTTGTCATTGCACGCCGATCCCATCTCTACAAAGAGATTGAAGTCCCCGGTCAGATGCTTGAGCTTGGTGGCAACCTGGACATAGGAAAGTTCTCCCATTCCGGTCATCTGCACCAAACGGGTATAGAACGGCAGCAACAGCAGCTCCCGCTCGGAAAAATCCTCGATATTCAAGCCGATATCGGCATAGACTATCTGATTGCAGAATTGCGACCTGATGAAGAGGTCTTGACCGGCAAGCTGTACATGCTCGTGCGTATTCGGCTTGATGGTGCTGGGAAGGTCGCTCAGATGAAGATACGGGACGGTTGCCAGAGCCTGGGGAGTATCGCCTTCCTGCTCAAAGCGTGCAAACCGCTCGTTCTGCAAGGCCAGCTGCTTCAGCCCCTTCTTTCCCAATTCATCCTTGATCTGATTGGCATATCGGGCAATCCCCTCGCTTTGTCGCTTCTGATGGTCGGCATCCCCTTTGACGGTGACCAGGCACCTATGAGGGTTGTCGATGAGATTGACCTGGATCCAATCCTCGAAATACCGTGGATTCACTTCCAATTTCCGTTCGAGCTGCTCAAGCAGGGGTGCTGATTGGATGGTGGCGCTCGGCCCGAGGTCGAAGAGCCAGCCGCGCAGGCTTCGGTTCAACGCCCTCAGCCCATTGGGAATGCCCCCGGGAATCTCAAGCTGCTTGAAGCGCGCACGCTTGAGACTGGAGGCGACCAAATCGCTGTCCAACCCTTCCTTAACGATGGCACAGAGTGCGTCCAAAATGCAATTCCGTGCTTGCTCAGCCTTATCGGCCTCAATTCCCTTGAAGCCTACAAGAAACGGCATCTGACGAAAGTCGGCGCTCATGCCGCTTTCAGATGAGATGTCCATGCCGAGCTCACTGTCAAGCAATGCCTTGTACAAGGGAGCGGCGGGATTGCCGAGCAGGATGTCCACCAGCGTCGAAAGGGTGATCACCTCCAAGGAATCGGTCACCTCGCTGGTAGCCCAGGAAAGAACAACCGAGGAGCTCTCCTTGGTCTGCCCTTCTTCCATCGGGCTGGTGAAGGTGACGCTGCGCTCCTGCTTCCAGCGCTGGGCGAGCTTGCAGGTGCTGTGTACATGCAGCGACCCGCGGGTCTTCAGGTATTCCTGGTCCAGATATGCAAGCTTCTCTCCGATCGGCAGATTGCCATATATAAAGAGTTTGCAATTGGATGGATGGTAGAACTGGCTGTAGAAGGAGAGAAACTGCTGGTAGTCGAGGCGAATGATCTGCTCGGGATTCCCTCCCGACTCGAACGCATAGGGGGTGTCGGGAAAGAGGGAACGGACACTGCTCTTACCGACTATCGAGTCGTGGTCCGACCCATCGCCGAGCATCTCGTTGTAGACCACCCCTTCAAAGCGGCAGGTCTCCCCGTCGGTGACCAGACGCACACCCTCCTGCCAGAAGGTCTCCTCACGCAAAAGCGGAGCGAATACGGCATCGGTATAGACGGAGAAGAGGTTGTCAAAGTCCTTCTTCAGCGGACTGGCCGCTGGATACAGGGTCTTATCCGGGTAGGTCATAGCGTTCATGAAGGTATTGGTGCTGCCCTTGAGCAACGCCATGAACGGGTCGCGCACCGGATAACGCTCAGAGCCTGCAAGCACGCAGTGCTCCAGGATATGAGCAATGCCGCAGTCGTTGCTCGGCAGCGTCTTGAATACATAGCTGAAGAAGAGCTCGCTGTCCTCATTGACCACCTGAAACACTTCCATATTGGTTTCAATATGTCGAAAAAGGTACCCGACACCCTTGTACTCCGGTAGGGTGGAAATCTCAACCAACTGAAAACCGGATAGCTCATCACCAAGGGCCCATTGCCGTTCGCTCATGCTGTATCGCTCCTCTGTAAAGAGGACACTAACACGAGTTCAGATGATTGACAACCCTGCCTCAAAGCTCTAGGTTTCTTCTATGCATACCATTGGACCCCACACCAGTATAGCAGGAGGGTTGGAAAACGCCCTTGTCAGGGCGCATGAGCTTGGCGCCAATGCACTGGGCATGTTCACCAAGAACCAACGGCAGTGGAAAGCCAAGCCGCTTGCCAGCGAAGAAATCGCTCTGTTTGTACAAACCTGCACGAAGCTGGGCTTCACGGCCGACCAGGTTCTGGTGCACGACAGCTACCTTATCAATTTGGCCAATCCTGATTCCCAAAAGCGCCAGCAGAGCCTGGAGGCCTTCATTGATGAGTTAAAGCGGGTGGAGCTGCTTGGACTGAAGCTGTTGAACTTCCATCCAGGCTCCCACCTCAACCAGGTTGATGCAAAGCAGGCCTTGCGCCTGGTCGCCGAGAGTCTGGACATCGCCCTCGCCCAAACCGACCGGGCCATCGCCGTCATCGAGAATACGGCGGGCCAAGGCTCAAACCTGGGCTCGAATTTCGAAGAGCTTGCCTATCTCTATGAACAATGCACCTACAAGGACCGCGTTGGGTTTTGCATAGATACCTGCCACGCACATGCCGCCGGGTACGACCTCGGCAGCATCGAGGGCTTTGAGCAGGCCATCCAGCGGTTTGACAACCTGATCGGCCTGGATAAGCTCAGGGGCATGCATCTCAACGATGCAAAGGCACCCAGTTCAAGTCGACTCGACCGTCATGAAAGCCTTGGGAAAGGCACCATAGGATGGCCGACCTTCGAACACATCTCCTCCGATCCACGATTCGAGGGTATTCCTTTGGTTCTGGAGACCATCGACACACAATTATGGAACTATGAAGTAGCACGCCTGCGTCGGGGAACCGTATGAAACAGAACGTCTTTGACAAACCCGTCCTCTTCGGCCACAGGGGCTCCCCGTTCGATCATCCGGAAAACACATTGGACAGCTTCGCTGCCTGTCTGGATCTGCAAATCGACGGCATCGAGCTCGATGTACAGCGGTGCAGGAGCGGAGAGGTGGTGGTCATCCACGACTTCGACCTCAAGCGTGTAGCAGGTTTGGACAGGCGCGTCGATGACCTGGACTATGAAGAGCTCAAGCAAATCGATGTCGGCAATGGACAGAGGGTCCCTCTCTTTGAGGAGGTGCTTCAGCTCTGTCAGAACAAGGTGTTGTACGACATCGAGCTGAAAGCCGAGGCAGTCAAGAACCTCGGCTTGGAGCGGGAAGTCTTTGACCTGCTTGCAAAGACCGGGCTGCAGAAACAGGCCTTGGTGAGCTCTTTCAACCCGGTAAGCCTGCTGCGGTTCAAGCGTATCTGCAGAAACCGCATCCCTACCGCCCTCATCTACAGCGACTCACCTTCCGTTCCGAGCATATTGCGCCATGGTCAGGGAAGACATTTGGTGCGACCAACCTATCTCAAGCCGCCGAAGGAGCAGTTTGAACGGGCCCGGACGTGGAACTACCAACTTTGCACCTGGACTGTTGATGATCCCAAGGAAGCCGAAGTTCTGCTGGGCCAAGGCGCCATGGCCCTTATCAGCAATAATCCCAAAGCATTGCGTCAGTTGTTCAGCGCATGAACAGGTAGGCGCTGACCAAATAACTTGCTATCGAGCCGAAGCGAAGGAAGGCCTCCTCCCGAGCTTCCTCCATCGACGAACCCGAAGCCACAGCCTCAACCTCATTGGTGTCGTAGAGGACACTCTGGTTTGACAGGTCATGCACTCGTACCCGCCCCGAAACGACTACTACATGCTTCTCCCTCACCCGCTCGGATGTCACAACTCCCACCGTACCCAAGAGTGCCAATGCCCCTTGAGGGTACAACCGTTGCAACTCGCCAAGCTGCTCTTCCAGTTCCACGGAACGCAGGAACACCTGCTCGACAGCAACAGCATCGAGCGCAAGCTCTTCGGTGAAGGTTTGCAGAGCTGCCGATCGAGGAAGGAGCGACCCTTGCTGGTTGAACGCCTGGATGAGTGCAACAATCGGTTGGCCGGTCACCGGTGAGGCGACCGAATAGGGAAATTCGATGCGGCAGGCATCCATGGCAGCAAGAACAGGCTCGATGGCCTGCGCTTCCAACTCAGCCGAGATCCGGTTGCGCAGGTCAGAGAAGTCCACCGAGAAAATCACCTGTCCACTCTTTTGCAGACCTTGGTTGTAGGGAACGAAGGAGAAAAATCCGTCGCTTGCCGTATTGAACTGCAGAAAATCAGTATAGGGTCTGCCCAGGCTGTTGCGGGCCTGGAAGGTGGCATGCACCGATGCCTTGAGCACCTTCGGCGACAAGAGACGGCTCTTGCGCCGGACAAACACACTCACCGTCGCCTTCGAGGGATCTGCATCACGCAGCGATAGTCGAAGCGAGGTTATGAAGGTTTCCGCCTTCTCCAAGAGATTGGAAAGCTCGTGCTTCCTGACATTGACCGGTCCCTTGGAGGCGAGTATCGCAGCTTCCAGATAAAGGCGGATGGTTGTGGTGTCGTCATTGGCTCGATACGCTTTGTCAGCTTCCTTCAGCAGCTCCTCGATGCTTGCGTCACGTTTCAGCATTTCGTTGTAAACACTGGTTCGTTTGCCGGCAAGCAGGTTTGCATCCAGACGGGCCAGGAGGTAGATTTGATTTTGTGAACGGCCTTCGCTGCGCTCATACTCATTGGAGATGGAGAGCTTGAAGTCGACGATGGCATTGGTGGTGGTAAGCTCCCGATAATATGCATCGTGCACATTCTCTCCGACATACTCGGATATCTGGGCAAGGATGTCCTCGTAGGCAAGCAGTCTTGCATTGTAAGGAACCGGAGCACTCCCCTGTCCTACAAATGCGACCTGGTCGCTGCGTGTCTGGGGACTGTACACCCACGAGGGAAGACCCTCAACCTGCGAACGCACCAAGTCGGAAAGCGACGAACAAGAAGAGAGGATCAGGCTGAAAAGGAGCATGAGTAGAAGGGTGCGTACCGCTTGTTTCATAATGTATAAGTGTACGCTGTTCCGAGATTGAGGAAAAGCCCTTGGCGCTTCAACGTCCCAGCAGAAGCAGAGACATGGTTTCCCCCTCCAACTCTGAACGACCAGGCTCCACGCTGGTACACAAGCGAGATGCTTCCTTCAGCAGCATAATACAGGCCTCCTTCCGAAAAGGAAGTCCCTACACCGAACAGGGCCTTTCCCTCAAGGCTGAGGGAACGCACCAGATGGTTGTTGGGAGAAAAGAGGTGTGAGAAAGGAAGCGCAGCGCCCAGGCCAGCAACCAGATAGCCCTGCTGTAGATCAGGAGAAGCAAATCCGAAGTGCAGCCGGAAGGGGTACGAGCCGAGCGGATAGGAAGTGCCCACACCCAAGCCCATCGAGCCATCGCCCTGCAGGTACATATCCACTGAGAGAGGAAACAAGCCCATGGGCTCAAGGCCCATACCCACCAAGAGTTCCTTGCCCGATGTCTGTTGCAGGAAAGCCAATACAGGCTCCTGTCTGCGTACATGCGAGGCAACCACTACACCACGCGTATTGCCCTGTCCGTCCAGAACCAGGTAGGGGCGGCCTTCAACGAGAGCGGAGCCAGCTGCAAAACCTCTTTCATGTGAGAATTCCAGGCGTAAAGCGGGAAGCTCCTGCAGCAGGACAAGTCCATCATAGCTGAGATTGGAGACCAGGTAATCCTCAACATCCTTGGTATGAGCAGGGATGTTCAGCGTAAGGTGACGATCATCGACGCGAAGCTCAAGGGCCAAGGATGCATCGAGTCGAGCGACAAGAATCTCATCCTCCTTGAGCAGGGGGACCGTGGAGCGTTCCAAGGCCCGCCTGACCGACAGGCCCATCGACTCGGCAACCCCTTCCTCGCTGTCCAGCTCAAGCGATGCAGCCGACAGCGAAAAGAGGAGAAGGCAGAGAAGGAGAGCCCAAAGCTTCCTCATTTCGAAGCACCAACCTCGACAATCTTGATGATCAGGCGGCAGGCATCCTCCATGGCCGGAAGGGCAGCCCATTCAAAACGGGAGTGCAGGTTGTGTCCGCCGGTGAATATGTTCGGACAGGGGATGTTGCGTTCATTCGCCATGCGGGCGCCGTCCGTACCACCGCGAATCAGCGCACTCTGAAGTTCCATGCCAAGCTGACGGCCTGCTTCATACAGGTTCTCCATGGCAAATGGTTTGGCAGCAGCAACCAAGGCCATGTTGTAGTAGATGTGCTTGGCATCGACGCTCACCTTCCCGTTCGGATAAAGCGCCTCTGTGGCGACGGCAAGACTCTTCAGGGCCTCGATCCTGCGATTGAGGATGTCCAGATCGAAATCCCTGAGATAGATGGTGAGATCCACTTCGGTGCTGGTTCCGCTGATGTTCTGGGCGCAATAGTAGCCGTAGCGACCGTCGGTTGCCTCCGGACTCTCGGCCTGGGGAAGTGCATTGATGAAGAATGAGGCCATGGTCAATGCGTTGACAAGCCTTCCGCGTGCCATGCCCAAGTGATAACTGACACCGCTGAAATGAACCTTCACCGTCGCAGCATTGAAGCATTCGCTCTCGATCTCATAGCGTTTTCCACCGTCGATCGTGTAGCAGTAATCGCAGCTGATCTTATCATAGGGGAAGGTATTCATGCCTGCTCCCGTCTCCTCGTCGCTGGTGAAAATAAACTCCACAACTCCGTGTTTGACCTCGGGATGGGCGACCAGGAAGGCAGCCGCACTCATGATTTCGGCGATGCCGGCTTTGTCATCACTGCCCAACAGGGTATTGCCGTCGGTGACGACAATCGTCTCCCCCACATACTTGGAAAGCTCGGGATTCTCCCCTGCGATGAGTGTAAATTGCTCATTGAGCACGATATCCTTGCCGTCGTACGCCTCGATGACTCTCGGTTTCACATTGTTTCCCATTACATCATCGGCGGTGTCGACATGAGCCATGAAGGCTACGGTGGGTACCGTGTGCTCGATATTGGAGGGAAGTCTTGCAATGACCACCCCGTTTGCTTCGACCTGAATGTCGTTGATGCCGAGGGACTTCAGTTCGTCGACGAGCAGATTCAACAAATCCCACTGACCGTCGGTGGAGGGGTGTTTGACGGCCACAGCCTGGTCGTCGCTCATGGTATCAATGGCTGCATAGCGGAGAAACCGTGACAGGATTTCATTTCGAAGGGTATTGGACATGGCGAGGAGCTCCTTCCTGATGTATAAGATGCACATAGTATTTCACAAACCACAGGCAGGAGCAACCTCAGAATTGCAGAGCTTGTTCAGATACCGAAATTGTACTTGGCCAGCATCGGCTTCACCATGTCCACCACGTTGTACAGTGCGAACACACAAATGATGATTCCCGTCACTACGGCACCCCGCTTGAGCGTGTTGCCGACTGCAATCACACTCGCAGCCAGGGCATAGGAGAGTTCGGGCTCGGTGGTTACACTGGTCAGCCATTCACCGAAAGACTCATCCATGCTGCCGCCGAATTGATAGTACCTCCAGATGGACATGACAGTACTGGCAACCACCCCGGTGGCAACGGCGATGGCGGTTGCCGCTGAGACTTTCCCCCAGAACATCACCGATGGGATGCATGCATAGACGACTCCTGCGGTAAAGAGCACCAGCGTCCTGGTGACCAGTTTCTGCATGTCCTTCCAGAAGGCTGCACGCTGACTGGGAGCAAGGCCCCGGCTGAGCACCTCTGCCTTGTTCAACATGAGCGTACGGGCGGACTCCAGCTTTTCATCCAACTCCTGCTGTTTCTGTTCATCCAACAAACCATGGGCGAATGCAACAACTTCCTCGATATCTGCATCCGAGCCTACGGTGTAACAGAACTCCAGATATCGGCGGCCCTGCTCCTCGGCCAACGTATTGGCCACTATCTCAGCGGAGCTCACACCCTGCGACGACAGTCCGCGTTGGAGATCCTCCTCCAGATAGGGCCATACAACATCCTTTTGCTGCTCGATCATCTCTGTTACTGCAGGAAACAGCTGATCATCGCTGATCTTGGCCTTACTCTGTACCTCCCAGCCCATAGAACATCCGCTGAGAGGCAATACAAGCAGGATCACCACCACCCAATTGCCTACGATGCGTACCATGAAATTCCTCCTTCCTGTTCATGCTGAATCTTCACTGCCCTGAGTCCTTGGATGAGGGAACAGGAAACGTCCACCCGACAAGCAGAGCGAAGCGAACCATGGGAAACCGTGTAAAAAGGGACTGCAACTCTTCATACTCCTCGGTCAAAACCCGATTGGGATCCTTGATGACCACACTTGGCTTGACAATGAGGGACGGAGGAATCTGAAACTGCCACCCGATCGCCATCTCATTGAGAAACAGGACCTGAGGCTCCTCCTCGTAGGGATGGTTGGCAAGCAGGGCCACCTGCATGAGCGAGAGTGAGAGAAATGCATCCCAGGAAAGTGGATGGTACTGAAGGAACAGGCCTGTCTCCCAGCTTTGAACGCCGCCACGGTAACGTTCAGCCGTCAAGGTGAGGGGCATGCTGAGGCTGAACTCAGGGGTAACCTCAAGTGATGCCTCCAGGCGGATGATTGCGGTGTCAAAGGCAAGGCTGTCCAGCGAACAGAGATCGATGGCGACCGCAATGCCTTCATGCCTGGCGCCAAGATTGAAAGGAAGCAGGAGAAATAGGAGCATGAAGCGAATCCGCATACTAAACCCTCCGTATGCAGACCCTACCATGCGCAGGCAATTGCTGATATTCTCCCCGCGGAGTACCCCCAGGAGGGAACAAATCCATAATTCTTCACTGAAAAAGAGGAATTGGAAAGATTGTCGGCGATAACTCGTGCTAGACTTGTACAACAGGAGCCTCTTCTGGTGTTATAGTAGTAGCAAGGAGTTTGTTGTGAATAAGACTTGGTCAGTAGTGTTGATTATCCTCGCCTGTCTCACAGTCCTATCCGGTACCTACTGGTATTTTGCGATGAGGCCTGAGACACAGACCGTCGAGCAAGGAGAACCGGTACAGACGCAGCACCTGGAACCTTCGGTGCAGTCTCAAGAGGCGCCCACGCTTGAGGATACGGCAGAGCCTGCACTCCCGGTTGAACCAATGCAAGAGGTGCAGGAAGTCCAATCTGTTGAAGCGGTACAACAGCAAACCATTGTCGAGGTTCCCATCCAGATGCCGGTCATGGACGACACGGCTCCGCTTCCCCCGCCCATCGACCCGTTGATTCAGTCGGGACTTTTGAAACTTCCCACCCCCAGCGCTCCTAGCGTACCCATTCCGTTCGCAGCTCCCCAGCCCCTTGTAAGGGCTTCTACAAAGACGGAGACACCTAAGGAAGAGCTGGTTGCACCAGACACTGACGATGAGATTGTTCTTGATGAGGAGCCTATCGCTGAAGAACCCGAAGTGATGGCCCTTGAGGCTGAAGAACCCGTAGCACCGATTGCCGGCGAGAGCGAGAAAGTTGTTCTCACCCCCATAGCTCCCCAGACTCCGCAAATACCCACCAACCGTGTGCAGATCGACCCTGAGCCTCTGAGCTGGACGATTGGAGCAGCGATTTCCTTTGCGAATTTCGACTTGCCCTCCCTGAACAACAATGGGTTCTCATTCCAAGTGGATGTATTGAAACACACCGATACGCTCTTCAGTTTCGGCGGCGCTCTTGAGTACGGGCAGGTCGACGGAAATTCTTATCTCAGCACGTTGGCAAAGGGACAGTGGACATTCCGAGAGGATAAGGCGTTCAATATTCCTGTATCGGTATCCCTTGGACCGACTTTCCTCTTCGAGACCAATACTGAGTTCGGTTTGACGGCGAAAGTGTCGGCCGGATTCTCCTATGAGATAGTCAAGGACCTTCGCTTCTTCTACCAGGCAGGCATTCAGGCCCAGTGGATGATTACCAAGAATGACTTCACCGTCTCCCTTGAGCCGATGCATATAGGCTTCAGCTACAGTTTCTAGCCTTGTTTCCAACCCAGGGCGATGGTAATAGCTTCCTTATCGTTGGATACACGGCGGCCCACAAACCGGGCCTCTCTTTCATCTGCAATGAAGGTCACACCTTTTCGTACAGAGAGGACCTGCCCTACGGTAAACTGCTTGACTTGTGCAATATCCATGCTCCAGACCTCCTTGACGGTGCCGCCCTTGGCCTCTTTCTGAAACAGGACAAGTCGTGTGGCGGTGACTATCAGCCTCCCGCGGATGAGGTCCCCGTCGTCAACCGGAGGGATAAGGGCGCAAAAGCGTGAGTAGGAGAAAGGTTCGCTCGTCACCTTGCGTACCGCGTCCTCGGTGACATAGTACGCTATGCGATAAAACAGCCACACCAGGACGAACAACAGGGGGAAGAGTGAATAGTAGACCACCCGTCCGATATAGAGGGGGTTGATGAATACCAAAACCAGCGTCAGGGCCAATAGCGCGATCTTTACCAATACTTGCATGCCTTGAATGTACCGGTTGAAGAGAAAAATGAAAAGATGTGAAGCGATTTCCCGTCCCTCCTTCCTTTGTGGATGGAGGAAAGAATGAATAGAACATCCATTACTTCTCGTTGGTTTCTCATCCCCCTCATCGGCCTTATGTGCCTTATGGCGGGAGGATGCAAGGAAGAGAGTGCAACTCGGTCCACCTTGCAGTTGAGAATGGTAAGCAGTGAAGCGAACGACCGCTCCCTCCTGCCCAAAGACACTCCCCTGGAAGTGTCCCGCTACGCCGTAGAAGGAGAAGGTCCCCAGGGAACCACCTTCAGTGTCATGAGCACCACCCAAAACCTGGAAGTGGAAGGGCTCCTGATCGGGAATTGGACCATTACCGCCATCGGCCAAAACAGCGGTGGTGTCGACTTGGTAACAGGCCAGGCAACAGTCACCCTGTCCCCGGAGCCATCCCCGGTCACCATTGAACTGGACAGCCTGGCGGGTAAAGGGTTGCTGAACATCGTCCTGAGGTGGAATGCCGCCCATGTCAGCGACCCATCGCTGCAGGTGAGCCTAACCGATGAAGCGAACAACACGCAGATCCTCACCCCCACGACGAACAACATGGCAGAGGGCTCGGTGACCTACTCTGGACACTACAATGCCGGATCCTACCTTCTGAATGCCCAGCTCTTCAGCGGCAGCGCCCCTGTCGCAGGGTGCGCAGAAGTTGTGAGAATCGTAGGAAACAGAACCACCGAGGGGGTGATCGAGCTCAAGCTGGACAAGTATGCCAATGTACCCTCCGGTTTCACCCTGATCAACCACCTGGGCGTGCCGGTGCAGTGCACGATCACCGGAATCAGCGAGAATGTGGAGGCTCTTAGGCCGTTGACAGCCTCCATTTCAACCGTCGAAACAGGAGAGATCGCCGTCGATTGGTATCTCGACGGAGTCCTGGTGGGGTCCGCCCTTGAATGCACCTTCACCCCTGCCAGCGGTACACACCGTTTGGATGTCATCGCAAAGGGGGCCTTGCAGGCTAGTTCCGGTTCGGCCAGCATCTCTTTCACCGCCACTGTAAACGGGGAGACCGGAGTCCCGATCCTCGTCAGCACGGTAGAGGACAATACCGGCGGTATGCATATCGGAATCGATGCTCATGCAGCATTCCTATCCGATGGAAAGATTTTGCTGGCCAGCAACCAGGCACAGACCATTCAGGTCTGCAGGATTGTCCGTGATTCACTGGAAGTCGTACACACTTACACGGCTGCCGACGGTTTCATTACCAGCGGTATAACCGATGTACTGGTCGACCATACTTCAAATAGGGTAATCATCGCCGACTCTACGACGCCGGGGCTCACCTTCTATGAGTACAATATTGCAACCTCGTCGCTGAACAAGCTCTTTACCCGCAACAACTCCTATGGCTATGTCATTCCAGGAGATCTGAGATTCCCCTATCTCACCGACCTCACCTTGCTTCGCAGCTCGGGAATTCTCTATGGCTTGCATCCAGTCGAGGCGCATGTCGTCGAGACGAAATTCTATGTCAACTCCCAGGAAAACCTCTATACGGATTACTATTACATGAAATATCCCGCTTACAACCATCCGTATGCCGGTATGGCCATCAGTGACTCTGCAACCTCATCGGCGCTCACCCAGAAGGAAGGTTCACTGCTGAGAATCTTCCGCAAGGGTTCATTCTCCGTACCGTTCACCAATCCAGTTGAATTCACCTCGGCAAATACTCCCTACCTCAGCAACGTGGAAAAAGTAGCATTCTTGAACGACAACAATCTGATGTATGCAACGGACAATGATGTCGGAAGGTTCATGTATGCCAATTCGACCTGGGAACAGATGGAGGTTTACACTTCGGATTTGGATGGGATAGGGAGCATGGAAGGCATTGTGCAACTGCTGACCGATGCACTGTCCAACAGGCTCTATGTACTTACCCCGGATTCCTTGCTGACATTCAACTGTCCTTCTCCGAGTTACGCTCTTTCACATGTGAACACCACCGTCCTGCCTTCCTATCAAGCATCGAGAATGGATGTTTCGAAGAATCGGGACATGCTTCTGCTCACCTCGGAAAGCAATGCTTCATTGCTGCTCTTTAGAATTCCTTGATCCATCGAGCCTGCGGGGGCTGCAAAGTCCCCGCATGGCTCTATCTGTGCAATGTCCGATAAAGCACATAGACGGTACCTGGCAGAAGCACTGCAATAAGACGGTACATACCGGTTTGCGAGAGCGAAAGCGATCCGGTCCACACCCCGAAAACAATAATCACATCGAGGGCAACAAAGAGGAGGGCCAGAAGTTTCGCCCTTTTTGTGCGATAGAACCCTCTACGTTGTTGGATGGGCTGCTTCGAAGGTTGGAAGGAGCGTTCGCTTGGAGGTTCCTGATCCAAGGCCCCACCCGATGGGATGCTTTGGACAAAGCTGTGCACAAACCGCTCGAAGGCTGCATCCTCCATGGATGTCCCGGCAATTTTCCATTGAAAGGAAGGCTCCTTCCCTTTGATGAGCAAATATGGATAGGCCTGCCAGCTCCGGTTGCGGTCGTGATCCACCGTATACGACTCGATACGGCTCCAATCGATATGAGTCAGACGCCTCAATTGCTTTGATTTCAAGACCCTCGGTTCTATGAAGCGGGTAAGTCCATCGGCATCAACACGGTAGTGAATTTCAGCCGAGCAGACATGCAACACCGCTGTGATGGTCCCCACAAGCAGCAGAACATTCACCCAAACAGGAAGACCAAGCAGCATAGAGGCAAGCATCACCACAAAGCCAAGTTGGGTGCTGATCAGCAATTCAAGCAATACTCCTCCCGAAATCAGACCCTTGCGCCGGTACTCTACGGATTGCTGCATCCCTTCACCTCATCTCGCCTGTTGATTCATGCTATCATGGTTTTGTTTCATCACCTAGATTGGGGGCATGCGCACAGAGAGTTCTCAATCGTTTTTCTCTCTTCAATGATCAAGACCCGAGCATCACTGTCCGGGTCTTGTCATTGAAGAGAAAGGCCCGGCCTGTCGGGGGCCGGGCACATTGGATACTGGCCAGCTATCAGGCCTTGTAAACAGGAATCTCCTGATAGGTGGTATGTAAGAGGTGATGGGCCTTGTGGCTCATCGGCTTCTCAAGGAAGGTCTCATACAGCTTCTGGATCGACTCATTGTGGTGAGAGCATCTCACTGCACTGTTCTTGTCGTCGGCATAGAGGCCTTTAGAGCGTTCCTTGCGAAGAATGTCAGTTGCACCGTAGGGCTGTCCGCCGCCGGCGATACAACCGCCGCGGCAGGCCATTACCTCGATGAACTCGTAGGGAGCCTGCTTGCCCTCAGCCTTGGCAGCGCGGATCTCATCCATCACTTCCTTGACATGGGACAGACCATGAACGACAGCAACACGAACAGGTGTTCCATCAAAGTCGACGGTCCCCTTCTTTATCTCAGCGAGACCACGGACAACATCGACTTCAACATTCTGCAGTTCCTTTCCGGTAACAACATGGTAGGCGGTACGAACCGCAGCTTCCATGACACCGCCGGTGGCGCCGAAAATGGTACCTGCACCGCTGTACTCGCCGATCGGGCTGTCAGCCTCTTCCTCGGCCAGAGAGACAAAATCGATTCCCTGGCTCTTGATCAAGCGGGCGAATTCACGGGTGGTCAGCACCAGATCCACATCCTTGTAACCGCTGGCATACATGTTCTCATCACGTTCGGACTCATACTTCTTGGCGGTACAGGGCATGATGGCTACGGTGTACATCTTGGCCGGATCGATTTCCATCTTCTCGGCATAGAAGGTCTTCTCGATGGCTCCCACCATCTGCATCGGGCTCTTGGCACTGGATACATGGTCGAGCAGGTCGGGATAGTACTTCTGTACATAGTCAACCCAGGCAGGGCAGCAGCTGGTCAGCTGAGGAAGGGCACCGCCCTTGGTCAGCCGGGTCACCAGCTCGGTTCCCTCTTCCATGATGGTGAGGTCGGCACCGAAGTTGGTGTCATGCACAGCCTTGACTCCAAGCCTGCGAAGCGCGGCATAGATTTTCTTGGTGGTTACGGTTCCTGCAGGAAGACCGAAGGATTCGGACAGGCCTACACGAATCGAGGGAGCGATCTGTACGACAACCTGCTTCTCGGGATCGGCGGCCGCAGAGAGGAACGTTGCAATCTCATCCTTCTCATAGATGGCTCCAACTGGGCAGTGAGCGGCACACTGGCCGCAGCGTACACAGGGGCTGTCTTCGAGCTTGAGCATGGCGGCGGGAGCCATACAGGTCTCATCCCCCCGTCCGATGAACTCAAGGGCGAAGACACCCTGCAAGTCCTGACAGACCTGTACACAGCGTCCGCACTTGATGCACTTCTCAGGCTCCAGGACGATGGAAGCCGACGAGGTGTCCTTATCGCGATCGCTGAGACGGACTTCGAAGGGCTGCTCGCGGATACCGAACTCTGCAGCAAGGTCCTGCAGCTCACACTCACCATTGCGGATGCAGGTGAGGCAGCTGGAGGGGTGGGTTGAGAGAATCAGCTCCAGGATGGTCTTGCGGGCTTCGAACAACTCGTGGTCGTGGGTGATGACACTCAGACCTTCGTTGACAGGAGCTGCACAAGCACGAATGATTTTCGCGCTGCCTTCCTGCTTCACGATGCACAGACCGCAGGAGCCGAAGGGCTTGAGGTCCTCGTGGTAGCAGAGGGTCGGGATCTTGACCCCGGCCTGCTTGGCCGCATTCAGAACACTGGTCCCCTCTTCAACTTCAACGGGGATGCCATTTATCTTCACATGTACGATACTCAATTGTTTCCTCCTCTCCTGATCCTAGTGGATTTCGACGGCGCCGAACTTACAGGTCTCCATACAGACGCCGCACTTGATGCACAGGGCCTGATCGATGACATGAATCTGTTTTCGTTCGCCAGTGATTGCAGCGACGGGGCACTTGCGTGCGCAGGCCGTACAACCGATACACTTCTCAGCATTGATCGTGTAGGAAATGAGTTTCTTACACGTACCGCTGGGACAGCTCTTGTCCACGATGTGGGCGAGATACTCTTCCTTGAAGTGTTTCATCGAAGAGAGGACCGGGTTGGGAGTGGTCTGTCCCAGAGCACACAGACTGCCCTTCTTCATAGCCTCACCGATTGCAGCAAGGGTGTCCAGGTCCTTGAGTGTGCCGTTGCCTGCAGTAATCTTCTCCAGGATGTTGCACAGGGACTTTCCACCGATTCTGCACGGTGCACATTTACCGCAGGATTCATCGACCGAGAAGTTCAGGTAGAACTTTGCAACGTCGACGATGCAGTCGTCTTCGTCCATGACGATCATACCACCGCTTCCCATCATCGAGCCGATGCGGACGAGCGAACCGAAATCAATCGGGGTATCGAGGTTCTCCTCGGTGATGACGCCGCCCGACGGACCGCCGGTCTGCACAGCCTTGAACTTCTTGTCATGAGCGATGCCGCCGCCGATATCGTAGATGATCTCACGAAGCGTGGTTCCCATCGGAACTTCAACCAAACCGGAGTTGCGGATCTTGCCTGTGAGGGCGAAGACCTTTGTTCCCTTGCTGTCGGATGTCCCGATCTTGTTGAACCAGTTGCCGCCCTTGGTGAGAATCACCGGGACGTTGGCCCAGGTCTCAACGTTGTTGATGACCGTCGGCTTGCCCCACAAACCCTTTACTGCAGGGAATGGAGGACGAGGCTGGGGCATACCGCGCTTGCCTTCAATGGACTGAAGCAGGGCGGTTTCCTCGCCGCAGACGAATGCACCGGCTCCAAGACGGATTTCGATGTCGAAGTCAAAACCACTGCCCAGGATGTTCTTGCCCAAGAGGCCGTATTCACGGGCCTGCTTCATGGCAATCTCCAGGCGGTGGATGGCCAAGGGGTACTCGGCACGGATGTAGATGAAGCCCTGGTTGGCTCCGATGGTCTTGCCGCAGATGGTCATGGCTTCGAGCACCGAGTGCGGGTCGCCTTCACAGGTCGAGCGGTCCATATAGGCACCCGGGTCCCCTTCATCGGCGTTGCAGACGACATACTTGGTATCGTTCTGAACCTGGCGGGAGAAGTTCCACTTCATCCAGGTCGGGAAACCGGCGCCGCCGCGGCCGCGCAGGCCTGCAGTCTTCAGCTCTTCGATGATTTCCTCACCGGTCATCTCAAAGAGTGCCTTCTCCAGACCCTGATAGCCTTCACGGGCGATATATTCGTCGATGTTCTCGGGATCGATGAAACCACAGTTTCGCAGTACGATGCGGAACTGCTTCTGGTAGAACTTGATGTCCTCAACCTTTGCATGCTTGCGGCTCGACTCCTTGTCGTAGAGCAGACGAGTGACTTCGCGGCCCTTGACCACATGCTCGCTGATGAGCTCCTTGGCATCCTCGGGAGTAACTTTTACGTAGAAAGAGTCCTCGGGAAGGATCTTGACGATCGGGCCCTGCTCACAGAAACCGAAACAGCCGGTCTTGACGACCTGTACTTCATCGGCGACTCCCTGTGCCTTGCACTCCTCTATCAGGTTCTGGTAAATCTGGTCCGAGCGGCTTGACTCACAAGCAGTACCTCCGCAGACCAAGATGTAGTTTCTGAACGCCATTATTTACCCCCGTTCTTCTTGATGATGTCAGCTGCCGGCCGATCGAACATATGGTCGGTCACCAATTGCTTGCCGATGATGTGCTGCTCAACAATCTTGCGAGCGGTTGCAGCATCCACTTTTCCATAGATTACGTCGGGCATGCCGGGAACGATGACCTCGATGGTCGGCTCTACATAGCATAGGCCCATGCATCCGGTCTGGGTGACCGAAACATTTTCAATCTTCTTCTCGTCCAGAACCTGCAGGAAGGTATCGAGTACGGTTTTCGCACCGGCGGCGATACCGCAGGTACCCATTCCCACTACTATGCGGGAATCCTTTCCCTCGATGTCACGCTTCTGCAATTCGCTCTGCTTCTGGTCCCTGAGCCTTCTCAGCTCCTCAAGTGTCATTTTAGCCATGTTCACATCTCCTGTTGTTTGGAAAGCGGCGCTTTTTGCTTGTGTAGATCCAGACTCACGTAATACTGCCGTACATCCTCTTCCTGTGAAGTCACATACTCCTTCAGCAGGTTCAAGGTTCCACTGGTGGTCAGGTTTCCGAGGACATCCTCAAGCTCCACCTTATCCAGCTGGTAGCTTCCTGAACCTTTGACCGTGTTGATCGTCCGTCTGATGACAAACCCCTTCGCCAGCGGGTGGGCCAACAGGATTACGAACGTTGCACACAGGTCCCCGAGTGGAGGGGCATCAAGGTGGGCCAGGTTGAAACTGAACTCAACGGTGGTACCGACCCCGACTTCGGAGTGGAGAGCGAAGGTTCCCTCGCAGGCTTCACAAGCCTGGCTGAGAAACGGCAACCCCAATCCTACCTTACGCTTTGCGTGCTTCTTCCCATCTGTATAGAACGGGTCGAGCACCCTTTTCCGAACCTCTGCATCCATCCCTTTCCCGTTGTCCCGAACCGTGCAGTTGAGCCTGTCCTCGGTTTGGTCCACTATCAGTTCAACCTGTGAACTGTCTGCTTCGAAAGAGTTCTGAACGATATCCAGCAGATAGTCGTCGATGCAGATATGCATTACGAAGAGCGCCTCTCTTCTTACCTGAACTTCGCGATGATTCCGGAAATCTGGTCTTTTGTGACCTTGCCGAAAACCTCTCCACCGACAGTCATCACGGGAGCAAGCCCGCAACAACCAACACAGCGCACAGCCTCAAGGGAGAAATTGCCATCAGCGGTGACTGATCCGACCGGCAGCGTCAGCTGCTTGTCAATCTCGTCAATGATCGGCTGAGCACCCTTCAGATAGCAAGCCGTTCCAAGGCATACCTGGATGTTGTGCTTGCCCGGCTTGGTCAGCTTGAAGAAGTGGTAGAATGATACGACACCCCAGATGGTTGCCAAGGGTACGTCCAGAAGGGCTGACACCTGATCCGCTGCCTCGCGGGAGATGTAACCCTGTTCCTGCTGTACCTTGTGGAGCACCATGATGAGATTGCCCGGCTTGGTTTTCCATTCCTTGATGAAAGACACCAGAGCGGGAGAGAACGTGAATTCGTTATTGTCCGACATGTAACCTCCAGTACCCAAATAAACGTTGGGAGTATCCTAGCACTTTTTCAACCAGCTTGTACATAACATTTTTGGTATAAAACGGGGTTTTATCTACAACACCACAATTTTTAGAACAATATATTGACCAATTACCCTAGTTAATGTACAATTTTTCACATAATTAGGAGTAAGCGACATGAACAACGACCAACTTATACGAATCACCCGATACTTCCGCTCCCTTAATCGTCTGAAGACCATCGGACTTGAGAAAGTGTTTGCACATAACCTAGCCGATGCAGCCGGTGTTTCGGCTGCCATCGTGCGTAAAGATTTCTCCCAATTAGGAATCCATGGGCAGAAACGCGGCGGTTATGAAATCCATGACCTGCTCGTCTCCCTGGGCGAAATCCTGGGCAAGGGGGACAGCCAGAACTGCATCATCATCGGCTGTGGAAGAATCGGCAAGGCGTTGATGCACTACAACGGGTTCGAGCCGGACGGCATACGCATCGTCGCAGGCTTTGACAGCGACCCCCTGGTTTACAGCGATGCCTCCCACCCGGTGCCCATCTACCCCATCAGCCGTATCGACGAGGTGGTGGAAGCCCTGGAGGTAACAGCGGGCATCATCACCGTCCCCGAGCAGGCGGCTTCGGACAGCTATGACCGGCTGCTGAAGGCCGGTGTCATGGGAATCCTGAACTTCAGTCCCATCACCCTCAAACCACAGGCAACCGAGGATGGACGCGTACCGGTCGTGCACAACATCAACATAGCCTTGGAGCTGGAGCAGATTTTCTACGAGCTCAAGTTTCCCAAAGCAAAATAAAGAGCAGACCGTGCGGGGCTCTAGCGCCGCCTGAGAGTCATCAGAACCGGGAAATGGTCGCTGATGCCCTGCATGGTCCTCACATTCCACGCAAAGGGCCTGCCGTCGCTGCTGCACAGTGACGGCAGGTTCTCTATTGAGAAGCTCTCATACTCCCACCCCATCCCGTCAAACAGTTTTCCGTTGGCCAGAATCTGGTCGTAGCGGTGCCAAAGCCCGTCCCAACTGCAGGAACCAGGCGCACTGCCCTTCCAACCCTCATCCAGATATGCACAGTAGTAGAGCGAGGGTGCAAGGGCGGTGCGGCTGCCAACCAAGCCCAGAGAGCCGGCCATCTGATACCTGCCTGCCTCGGGATGACTCATATCCACCAAAGCCGGCTGGGTTGACGGGGAGTCCCAAATGCTGGTGGGATTTTCATTGAAGTCTCCGCACAGCAATACCGCCGAGCCAGGCCTCTCATATGAGACCCGCGCAACAACCTTGGCAAGGGAGAGACGGAGGGCCTGTCCGTCACCAATTTGACTTTTGGCATGCAGGGCGAAGAGGCAGACATCCCCCGCTTCTGTAGCGATGGTCGCCTCCAGAACCGGCCTGATTCCTTCAGCCCCATGCACAGCTGTGGAAGCGATGGGATGGCGGCTGATGACGGCAACGGCTATGGCGGCATCCGAGCCCTTCGCAACCGCATACCAGCGGTAGCCCTTGCGGCCCAAATACCGTGAGAGCAGGTCCTCGACGACGGAAAGCCCTTCCACCTCCTGCAGGACAATCACATCAGGAAAGGAGAGCTTGTCGGAAAGCAACACTTTGGAGAGGGTGTCCAGACGCATGCGGTAGAAGCGGTCGGTCCAGACCTTGGGATCCTGATACTCCGGATATTCGCCTCCGTCCAAACGGGCGTCGAATAGATTCTGCACATTGTAGGAGAGGACTCTGAACGCTTTAGGGTCGCCCTCGATGTCACAGGAGCAGCCGGAAAACAACAACAGACAGAGAAACAGTACGATTAGCATGCTACCAAAGGCAAAGAGACAAGCTTTTTGCTTCAGTTCTTGGCGTTCTTGCCCAAAGAGTAGCTGAAATAGAGCATGGCCAGGGCATCCTGGACATCGAAGTGGGCAATATCCATCTCGCGCGAGCGCAATAGGCCCTTTTTCAGATTGTCAAAGCAGGGGTCGAAACTGACATCACTGACGTCCAGGATTCCCAGGCAGAAATCCCTTAGGGCCACCCAGTCCTGATTCTTGAAATAAGAAAGCACTTCATTGTAATACAAATCGATCTGATTCAGGTCCCGCGCCTCGGTGAGGAACGGGGAGAGGAAATCCTTCGGAATACCCAGGTTCATCTGTTCATAGAGCTGGGCAAGACGTGGTGAGCCGAACTTCAGGAAGCTTGCAATCACGGCATAACGTGTCTGACGGAAAGTGGCGCTGCGTCCCTGTTCTATGGAGATGAAGAACTCCTGATAGAACGAGCCGCTCTTGTCCATGAATCGCTTGGCGATGAGATAGTCGATCACCTCATCGATATGTTTTGCCGAGTGGCTGAGCTCGTTGACCAGGCTCAGGTACTCGGTGCTTTCGGTGATCCTGGCCAGGCTCTTGCTGGCCATCGACCGCACCGACGACCACCGGCCGTGGAGCATCAATTGCACAAGCGCATCCTTGGCCTTCTCTTCCTTACGGTAGGATCCAAGGGCCGCAATGGCATCGAGCTGTACATAGGAGTCGTCGTCCCGGGCTACCTTGATCAAATCATCAAGCAAGGACTTTCTGGGCCGGTCTGCAAGGGTGCGCACAGCCTCCAGCTTGTCGGGAGAGAACGGGCTTGCAAGAATCTGACGGAGCTCGCTGGTGGCCAGATTGTTGAAGTTCTCACCCAGGCTGAGCATCAGGAAGCGGCGTTTTGCAGGGTCACTGGTATGCTCGAGCTTCTCGATCATGGAGACGGCGCGGATGCCGTGCATGGAGAAAATGACTTGGGCGGCTTCTTGGGAGGAGTAGGCACCCACTTCCTGAAGTCTGCTTGCCACCAAGGTTTCGATCATGGTCAGGGCGATGGCAAAGAGGAACACCAAGGTGTACCCGTTGCCGGCCACCTTTCCGTCAAGGACGAACAGGTTTCGGGCTATATCACCTTTGTCCGCCAAAAAACCACTGAATATCCCCACAAGGAAGGCAATGATGGCGATGACGAAATTGACCATCGAGTTGAAGGGAACCGTTTCGTCATCGGGCATGACTTGGGCGACCAAACGGAAGGTCAGAAGGCTGATCAGAGCAACAAAGAAGTTGGTGAGAAAGCCCAGGACAAAGAACCAGATAGGGTTGACGGTTCTGGTGACCAGGACCCATGCCATGAAAAAGAAGAGACTGAACAGGGTCGAGAAGAACACCAAGGGACGGGAGCCAAGACGGTCTGAGAACTGCTTGCTGACATAACTGGCGGCCATGACCGAAACGCCGAGGACCACCGAATACACGACGACCACTGAGTTTGAGAGTCCCAGTTCGAGACGCAGAAATGGTGTGGTCAGACCGAAGATAACGGCCACTGCAGTGGAAAGCCAGCGCAGAATCAGGCGACGACGGAACATCTGATCGGTCATCGCCTCCTTGAAAAGGACCATGACCGTCCGTCCCTTCTTGTAGACGATGGTGCTGCGCGACGGGATGAGGGACATTTCGCGGCTTGCAAAGAAATTTACAAAGACACCGGCCATCTGCAGTCCGATCAGGCCTGCAAGGCCTCCAAAACGTTGTATACCTAATACAAGGGCGGTAAGGCAACGGATGACAATCGAGGAACTCTGATAGGCCGCATTTACGTTGGCCACGACCTTGCCCCGGTTGGAGACACTGCTGATGTTTTTCAGCGTCGAGTCGTTCAGCGCGATGCCGACCATACGGAAGATGTTGAACAGGGTATAGACCAGCAGCAACAGAAGCACTGCCAGGTCACCGGATATCACATACAAGCCCAGATAGCCCAGGCATACGACTCCACGAAGCACCCAGACCAGTGACTGCACCTTGATCTGATTTCGCCCGTGGAACATCTGGGGCACGAACGGAAGGACGATTCCGGCTATGTAACTGGCAGAAGAGATGTAGCCCAAGGCAATGTTGCCGGCGCCGAAGTAGATGGCAAGGAGATATACAATGGTATCACCAAGCAGGCTGTAGGCGACGCCGTTGTACAGCTCCTGGCGGTACATATGCTTCCTTCCTACTCGTTTTTCTGCCTCGCTGAGGTATTTTGTCTTGGGCATGGCTTATTACAGCTCACTCCTGGAGGAGACTATCCTGCTTACCAGACCATAGGCCTTTGCCTCTTCGGCTGAGAGCCAGTGGTCACGTTCGGTATCGAGGCGGACTTCCTCTGCACTCTTGCCGGTTTCGGAGGCGATGAGGGCGTCGAGCTTGAGGCGCAGTTTTTCCAGATGCTGGGCATGAATCTCGATATCGGTGGCCACCCCGCGCATCCCGCTCATCGGCTGATGAATCAGATAGGTTGAGTTGGGAAGTGCCAAGCGGCGCTCGGCGGGAACAGCGAGCAGCACAAGGGAGGCTGCACTGGCCACCAGACCCATGCCGATCATGGTGACGGGGGCGGTGACGAAGCGGGCCATGTCATAGATGGCATATCCGGCATCGACATCGCCGCCGGGGCTGTTGATGAAAATCTTGATCGGTTCGTTGCTCTCGCCTTCAAGCACCAAAAGCTGCTTGATCACAGCCTCCGCACTCTCCTTGTTGATCTCTCCAGAAAGGAGGATGCTTCTGGTCTTCAAGAGCTTTTCTTGTATCTGCGGATCCTGCACGGCAGGCTTCTTTTCTTCTTCTTGTTGCGGCATGGAACGCCCCTTCTTGATGGTTTTAAACAAAAGTCTATCCAAGTATACGGGATAAGGGCGGCCTTGAAAAGGGAGATGGGTTTGAGATGTATAGGCAAAACCTTGCCGTTCATTGTAAAGCATCACAATCTCGGCATGGTAAGAACAATTCAAGATTGCTTACCCGATGGATTTTGAGGCACACCTGGACGGTTAAAAGCTTTTGCAATACAGAGCCCAAAATTTGTGTGGCGCTCAAGAGAATGCTTCCCCTCCTTGATAAAAACCTAAGACTGAAGGTAAGGCAATTCGACAGAAAAGGATACAGCATTCTTATCATAAATACGATTCAGCAATACTCCAAGTGCTTCATCATCGGAAGGCCCCTCGACAATCACAAATACAATTTTTCTACGAGCCACAGTATTCTCCAGCTTCTCTGAATGAAAGAGCTATGTCTGCGTTGTTTGTCTGCTCATACAACTGCTCATCTTGTTCTCCAAGCATGATGTCCCTGAAATAGAAGTCGCGAAGGTTGTTATTATCCTTGACGTTAATCATTCGGACATAACGATTTTGAGGATTTGTTGTAGTAAATGCAATGAATCCTCGGTCAAGCGTCTCAAGCGGGCGGAGATTGTGTGAAGTGAAGATCAACTGGCCTTTCCCCCTCTCTGAGATAATGCTGAGCAGTTCACCAAGAAGATATTCAAAAACTCCCGAATCAAGTTCATCTATTGCCACCGTGATGGAAGCCTGATTATAAACAACAATGAGAAGCTGGAGGATGGAGATAATTTTCTTGATTCCCTCTGACTCATAGCTGAGCGGGATTTCCTTGCTGTTCTTACGGGACATAAGCTGAATACGACTTCCAATTTCCCCGTTCTCAAGTACTTGTGTTCCCAAGTCCTTGATGTGTATCGTAAGATCAGGAACTAGCTGTTTGAGAACCACATTCATGTTTTGTATCACCTTGGTGACAACCTCCTTCGCCTTCTCTGGTATCACAGCCGGTTCATTAAGAGGAAGCATCATCGATCCTATGGCGCCTACCTTTCCTCCAGAGAACTTGAAGCTCAAAGGCTGTGCATTAAGACTGATAATTCCGGTATTGCTTGTATTGATGATGAAAAGTTCATGGTTTCCAAAATTCACTAGGCTCTCGATGATGGTTGCATAGAAGAAACGTTCCTTTTCGGAGTTTACAGATTTCGAGACCACATTCCTGATAGCACCCAGCAATTCACTCGAAAATACAAACGAACGAGATTGGACACTTGTGAGCTTCTTCGCAACCTGAAGATCTGTATCGATCTTTCTGTCATTTCCAATAAGAAGCAGCCGCTTTGGATTCGGAAGGAATACCTGTGAAGTATCTGTATCGATAAGCTTGCCAATCCTAATTTTCTTCTCACCTAAAATCGGACACTTGAGCAATTCATTGTAAATGCGCACTCGTTTCCTGTGTTCTGTTGATTGGATGGAATTGATATTCTGCTCAGAAACATCTTGAGCAGACTGTATGCTGAATTGGTATGAAACGATGAAACTCTCCTCCGATGTTGTTACGATGAATTGATAGACAAGTGTGGCAGATTCTGAATCAACATTGATGTACTCTGCAAACTTTTCTGGAATCGTTCTCCCACACAGTACGTATTTCAGGAGTTCCAAAGCATCAATCAACGCTGTCTTGCCTGACCCGTTTTGTCCATACAGGCCTACGATACTGGCCTTGTAAGTCTTCCTCGTGTTTATGAACGACAGTGAGCCTTCAAGTACATTTTTGAAGTTGTATATTGTAATTCCGCCAAGTCTGACTGAAGCTGCTTTCATTGGACACCCTCCATACTTTCTCTTCATCTACCAATATGCCATACATATCCCCTATTGTCAATTCGAATACATTTTTCTATACTTTTTGTACCTTTTTTAGGTTTCAAACACACCTATGCCTGCATCAAATTATTTTAGAAGCTAATGCAGGTTATACAAACTCCCAGTACCCATACCGCTTGCCCTGCTTTCGAAAGAGCACATCGGCACCAACCAAGCCAGATTCTATAGCAAAGAAGCAGGCATGCCGCCTTCGCTTCAAAGGCTTTTATGAGTCTCTATACAAGACAGCTCAAATTCCCGATACTGAGAACCAAGGAGCCACACCCATGAAATGTGCCACGGTTGCCATCATCGGCCGACCATCAGCAGGTAAAAGCACCCTGCTCAATACCATCTGTGAGATGAAAGTCTCCATCACCGCCTCTACGCCCCAGACGACTCGAAACGCCATCAGGGGAATCTATACCGACAGCCGCGGGCAGTTGATCTTCACCGACACCCCGGGCTTTCATCTCAGCGAGAAGACACTGAACAAGCGCCTGCAGGAGACAGCACTGAGAAGTCTTGAAGAGAGCGATGCAGTGCTCTACATCCTCGACTCCAAGCGCAGTGCCGGCGAGGAAGAACTCGCCCTGGTCTCCCACATTGCAAAGCTCAAGACTCCGGTGGTTTGTGTCATCAACAAGGCCGATATCATCCGCGACAGCGAAGAGGAGGCTGTAAAAGCCTTCCTTGCCGAGCACCTTCCCGACAGGCCGGTGCTGAAAGCTTCGGCCAAGTTGGACGAAGGTGTCGATGAAATTTTGATCGAACTGTTCAAGCTTGCCCCCGAGGGCGAGCTGCTCTACCCCCCCGATGCCTACACCGACCAGAACCTGGAGTTCCGCATCAGCGAAATCATCCGTGAGAAGGCGATCAACCTCGTCACCGAGGAGATTCCCCACGCCATCTATGTCACCATCGAGGACATAGAACACACCGAAGCAACCAATACCATCTGGGTGCGTGCAGCGATCATCGTCGAGCGTGATACCCAGAAGGGCATCGTGGTCGGCAAGGGCGGGGCGAACATTACCAAGATCCGCAAAGGAAGCGAGCCCGAGATCCGCCAGATATTCGCCGGCAAGAAGCTCAGGCTCGACCTCAGGGTGAAAGCCCAGGACAAGTGGAGAAACAACTCCGTCGTCCTGGACAAGATTCTGCGCTAGCGGATGTAATTCGTTACAAACCGTCTTTCAGCCTCAGGAGCTGCCAAACCTGCTTTCTTGCCTGCAGCAATGCTCTGCAGCAGCCAGGCAAGGTTGGCTCCGAGGTTGCGCATCACCTGCAGTCCCTCCAGGTCCTGCTCGACTTCTTCCACTGAGTTTCCATGGACTGAATTCCAATAGGTTGAAGAGACCACCGGCATGCCGCTGATCGTAAAGTACTTGTTCAGTTGGTCGAAGGAAGCACTTGCCCCTCCACGGCGGCAGGAAACTACCGAAGCCCCGGGCTTGAGATACATGCGCTTGGAAACAACGCGGAACAAACGGTCCAGGAAGGCACTGCCCGCCCCTGCAATGCTTGCATAGTGCACCGGGGCTCCAAGAATGAGGGCATCACAGGCGAGAGCCTTCTGAGCGGCCTCATTGACCTTGTCGTCGTTGAAGACGCAGACACCATGCTTGAAGCAATAGCCGCAATCGATACAGCCGTGCAGGCTCTCCTTGCCGATCCACAGGATTTCGCTCTCAATCCCATTCTGTGCAAGGACAGAAGCAATCTCCTCAAGCGCGCGATTGGTGCAGCCCTTCTGGTGGGGACTGCTGTTGATCATCAAAACATGCATAGAAACCTCCAAATAAACAACAGGGAGCCGAAGCTCCCTGTAAGTATGCCATACATCAGTGATTAATACTTGGTAAGAATGGCCAGGACCTTCTCTTTTCCACAGGTCTGCAGGAAGGGTCCGAGCTTCGGACCGCGATCCTTGCCGATCATAATGGTATAGACAAGCTTGAAGAAGTCGCCGGTGTCCAACCCGTTGAGCTTTGCAGCATCGTAGAGGCGGGTGGTGTACTCCTTATCCTCCAGCTCGTCCATCTGCTCAACCACCTTGATCAGGTCGTGGATGGCCTTGGTCTGCACCTCGTCCAGAACTACCAGGGGATCTCCTTCATGCCACAGGCGGTACTTGAAGTCCTCGGGGGCGAAGGTGGTGATCCAGTTCCAGGCGCACTTGCAGCGCACCCGCAGTCGATCCTTCTGGCTGTCGGTCATCTCACCAAGGGTGGAGATGGCACGCTCGATGTCCCCTTCATGCAGCTGAAGCAGGTTGCACAGGTGTCGGAAGGGTATCTGGTAGCAGGCTTCGGCGGGAATCTCCCCGACCTGGCTCAGCTCATAGATTCTTCGCTCCTTCTCCCTGCGCTTCTCATTCACTTCCTGCAGGCCGAAGTAGATGCGCTCGCAGGTGTCGTAATCCTCGTAGATCTTGAGCACGTCGAGGTCGAAGGAGATGGCAAACTCCGTGTTCGGCCGGGTGCCGGCGAACATGAAGCGGGTGATCTCGGGGGTGTAGACTTCCAAGACATCGTAGAGAGAGATTACCTCACCGCTGGAAGAAGAGATCTTGCCTCCCCTGCCCTTGATGCTGATGAAGTCGTACTGGAAGGATACCGGAGGCTGGGCGCCGAAAACGGTCACGACCTTCTTGGAGGTATCGAAGCTGCCGCCTTCGCTGTGGTGGTCCTTGCCTGCCGGCTCGAAGTCGACGCCTTCATGAGCCCAACGCATGGGCCAGTCGATTCTCCAAGGCAGTTTTGCATAAGGGGTGGTGCGAAGGTCGAGGGTCTCGGTCTGCCCGGTCTCATCGTCACGATAGGTCACGTTCCACTCGCCGTCCCAGTCGAGGATGGTGGTGGTGTCCTTGTCGGTGAAGGAGGAGAAGACTGAAATCGGCCACCAGTCGGCCTCAAGGGGTTCGGTTCTGAACTCGTCCAGGATCGCCCTGATCTCTTCCCGTTTCTCCAAGGCGGTTCTCATGCCCTGGGCATACATGCTTGAGCGATAGCGCTGGGCTTGGTAGAGGTACTCGGGCTCTACACCGACGGTGGGAAGAATCTCTTCCACATCCAGTTCGTTTGCACGTGCGTAGTTCTCGGCCCTGCCGGTGGTATCGGGAACCAAGGTGATGGGTTTGCGCAGGAAGGTGGCCAGCAGCTCGGGCTGAGGCATGTTCTTGGGAACCTTGCGGAACACATCATAGTCGTCCCAGCTGTAGATGAAGCGGACTTTTTTGCCTTTGGCTCTGAGTGCCCTCACCACCAATTCAACCGAGATGATCTCCCGGAAGTTTCCGATATGGACTGTGCCAGAAGGGGTAATGCCGGAGGCGCAGGTATAGACCTCCTTCTCCCCTTTCTCACGAATGATCTTGTCGGCGTATATATCCGCCCAATGTGTAGATACGTTCTGTTCGCTCATAGACGTCGATTATAGTGAATCATACCCATCAGTTCAACTGCTGGTTGCCAAAACAAAGCACGAGGCCTTATACTCTTGGGTATGAAACGATTGATGGCATTGCTTGCAGTACTCCTTGTCGCCTCCTTCGCCTTGATAGCGGCGGATGAGCCGTTGCAGCCGGGTACGGTCATTGAGAAAGGGATTGCCTCCTGGTACACCTCCGATAAGAGCGAGAGCCTGACTGCCAACGGTGAGATTTTCGACCCCAACACCCTGTCGGCGGCCCATAAGAGCCTGAAGTTCGGCACCATTGTCAGGGTGACGAACCTTGCCAACGGCAAGAGTGTGGATGTGCGCATAAACGACCGCGGGCCGTATGTCGATGGAAGAATCATCGACCTCACGCCGGCTGCGGCCAAGCAGATCGACATGCTTAAAAGCGGCATCTCATCAGTCGACCTCACCCTGATCTTCGAGCCCGAGGTTCCTGAGTCGAAGTACAATCGAGCAGGAGACACAGGTTGGTATCAGATCCAGGTGGGAGCCTACTCCTCACTGCTTACCGCCTATGCCCAGTACGACAGGCTGCTCAACGCAGGACTGAAGCCCTATGCAGAGCAGCTTCCCGACTCCCAGGCGGTACGCCTTACGGTTCGTTGGGTTCCGGCTTATCAACTCGATAGGACGATGAAGGCTCTTTCTGCCCTTGGCTTTGCCGAGAAGAATGTGCTGAAGAAGAGCGAGGTCAACCCTTACCGCTGAAGCGTTTTCCATCCTGTTTGCAGATCATCTTTGCTATGTCCCGTCCGTCCTTTGCGGCGGTGGGAAGCCCGCCTCCGGGTACGGTCCACTGCCCGATCATGGCAAACCGGGAAAGGCCGTCCAAGGTTTTGGGAAGGCGCGCAGAGAGGGTTGCCTTGGTCGGGGCAAAACCTTCAAAGCTTCCTTTCCAGTTGCCTGTGTAACGGATGACCGAATGCGGCGTCGATACATCGACCATGTCGATCAAGCCTTCCAGTGGTCCCAACAAAGGCTCCAAGCGTTTGATTATTTCCCCTGCTATGCGTTTCTTTTCTGCTTCATATTCCTGACGATTATCAGAGGCAAGTTTCTCCCAGGCCTCCCACTCCCAGGTGTTGATCATGGCGGTCACCAAGGTGCAGCCTTCAGGGGCAAGGGTGGGATCGAATGCATAGACGTTCAAGCCGAAGCTGTTATGAGATGTACCATCGCAGAGAACGATGGGTTCTTCAAAGTACGGAGACGAGGAGTGTACAAACTGCTGTAGATTTTTCTTGATGCCCAAGGCCACCATAAGGGAGGAGGGAAACAGCGGATACTGCTCATAGGCTTTCGTATAAGCCGGACTCAAATATCGTCCCGAAAGCATCGAGTAAAGCGTCGTATGTCCATCAGCTGCGCTGATTACATAGTCGGCATCAACAATCTGTCCATCCGAAAGTTGTACGCCCACTGCCTTCCCATCAGAAACCAATACCTTTTCCACCGCGCTGTTATACCGAAACGTGACACCAAGCGAGGCAGCCTTTCGGGCGATGTTCATGGCAAAGTTCAATGATCCCCCAATGGGATAGCCTGCACTCTTGTACGGTTGTTGAGAGAGCCCTAGGGTGAGCGCGATGAGGCTCCAATCGGGAGGAAGGGTGGAGAGGAAGATTTCCCGGAGCCTGGGATTGGTGAAGCGCTTGGCATACTCCTCTACCGGAATCAGGTGACCCAGCATGGTGAAAAACTGCACCAGGGAGGCGAAGGGATTGCCCGAGAATGCACCTGCCAGGCGCTTGAGGCTCCGATGAAACTTCCCTATTTGCTTTGCATCCTCCGGGGCGAGCAACAACAGTGACTCCTTCAGCTGTTCAAGATCGCTGGACAGACACAATGAATCCCCGTTTGAAAGACCGATGGTGGTGAACTGGTCGAAGTTGGCAATACCAACAGGTGAGCCGTCGGCATTGGTGAAGGCCCCCAGTTCCTGCCACATCGAATAGAACTGGGTTCCTTCACGTGAGCCCATCAGCCAATGGATGCAGTAGTCGATGGTATAGCCGCCTCGTTTCCAGGAGGTGCAGAGTCCTCCAGGCAGGCTGTGCTTTTCCACCACCGTGACCCGATACCCGTTTCTGGCAAGGTAGGAGGCTGCAGAGAGCCCTGCTATTCCTGCTCCAATGACAACGATGTGCTTATCCATGCAACTACCTCCAAACACTTAGTCTCATGTATTGTACCATACCCAATACAAATGAGAAGAAAATGTTGGGAAGGAAGTTAGAACGAGAGTCTTGCCAGGATTTTGCCTACCATCTTTGCCCCTGGATGTTCGTAATTCTCTCCTACTAAGAGATACGCCATTTCATAGCCGATATCCATGTAGGAACGTACGGCAAAGGTTACCGATACTCCGGTACTTGCGATAAGGCCCGATGCAGACAAAGCGGTATTGTAAAGTTCACCCCATCCGTAGCCGAAGTCAAAAAAGAGCACCAAACGGGGGAAGAAACCAGAGAAGAAGGGTTCGGGTCCGTTGAAACGAAGATCGAACTGGTTTGCAATCGAGTAATCGGTGGGAAACTGGAAGGTTCCAAATCCACGGACCTTGCTGCCAAGGGAGGTGGTCTGTTGGACTGAAAGCGGAATGGAAGAGCCGAAGACTCCACTCATATTCAATCGGTCTGCAAGAACAATAGAATACAGGTTCTTTCCACTCTCGGTGAGGGTAATCAGCGTTTTTGCTGCTCGAACCTCCCCTTCCAGACGAGCATAGGATGCATTGGTGTTCAGCAGCATGGGGCCGAACCAGAGAAGTGCCGAGGCGGCATATCCATCAGCAGAGGTGAACGTTTCGACAAGGTTGTTGTAGTGGTAGGCAAAGCCGATATTGGTTCCGATCCCCGAGAGTTGTCCATAGACTGCATTACCACCAGAGAAGAAGGAGGAAAGACTTTGGACGGTTCCACTGTCCAGAGTGGTTCCTTCGATCATGGAGTCGAGGGCTTTCTCATAGGAACCTCGGTATCCAACAAAGAGGCTGTGCTTCTGTGAAGAGCCGAGGTATTGGTTCAAGCCTAGTGTCCAATCGAAGAGCAGTTGGTCATATACGAGGGGGATTCCTGTACGGTGATTACCACCTACGGGATCTTGCCAGACCAAACGCTCCTGGTACCCGACTTTCCCCAAGA
>Ga0228535_1000904_pt1 | contig 62974 bp, 53 predicted proteins | sample SJ1metagenome_FD_168457 | JGI IMG/M metagenome (GOLD analysis project Ga0228535, IMG submission 168457) | Enriched culture of PCE-dechlorinating microbial communities from Ithaca, New York, USA - SJ1 | ecosystem: Engineered > Modeled > Simulated communities (microbial... > Unclassified | place...
CTCCATGCGGGACGGCCTCACCGGGCTGTTCAACCGCCGTGTCCTCGAGGAGATGCTGGAGCTCGAGGGAAGGAAGCGGCAGGTGACCCCTATGTCGCTCCTGGTCATGGATCTGGACAATTTCAAGCAGATCAACGACACCTACGGCCATCCCGCCGGAGACCTGGTCCTCCAGACCACGGCGCGGGTCCTGCGCGAGAGCACCCGCGGTTCGGACCTCCTGGTGCGGACCGGCGGCGAGGAGTTTTCGGTGCTGCTCCATACCCATAGCCCGCTCGGCGTTCTCGAGGTGGGGGAACGGATCCGGGGGAACCTGGCCAGGACGCTCGTGACCTATAACGGCCGGCAGATCCGTATAACGGGAAGCATCGGGGTCGCCCACCGATCGGTCAATGAACCGTGCGGCGTGAAGGAACTGGTCCTGAGGGCCGACCAGGCCCTGTACGAGGCGAAGCGACAGGGGAAGAACCGGGTCTGCGTCTACCGGGGTGAGTCGTTTGCGGAAACGGATCAGGTTGACGGGAAGCCCGCGAAACCGGGCTCCAGGGTGGTAAGGATAAAATAGGGGCGACCGGCCGGTCGCGCATGAAGGCTGATAGAAGTGCCCCTGTATCCGGCCAATGCCCTGTCTCGGCAGGGATATAGAAGTTGACCATGTTACATCGTAGTGCTACAGTAAGCGCAACATCAAACAGGAGGTACAGCCGTTGAGAATCTGACAGAACTGCCCGCATTTACGATATTCTGTTATGTCGTAGCGCCGGATCCTTTCGCGATCCGGCAGGTGCTGTGTTCTGTTTCCGTGATTCTCAGGCTGCCTCCGCGCCTGCCTTACCAATGCCACGGAACTCCGTGGCATTTTCCGTTCACCCCCCCTTTCATCGGAACAGGACCTCCGGCACGTAGTTTATGGTACCTGGAGGTATGCTATGCCGTTAATCTTTCAGCACATCACGTTTACCCATGACGGAGCCGTCTCGGCACTGGTGGAGGATATTACCGTACACTTTCCCGAAGGGTGGACAGGCGTCGTCGGACCAAACGGCGCCGGCAAAACCACTGTGCTTCAGTTGGCCGCAGGAGATCTTCATCCACAACAGGGAACGATCAGACGGCCCGGGCACATTGCGTTCTGTCCGCAAAGGACTGACGATCCGCCCCGGGGACTCCCCGGCTTCATCGCCGCCACCGACCCCGAGGCCTGCGTGCTGCGTGGGAAGCTGCGGATCAGGGACGACTGGGGTGATCGCTGGCGGACTCTGAGCCATGGCGAGCGGAAACGGGTACAGATCGCCGTCGCGCTCTGGCAGCGGCCTGAAGTGTTGCTTATCGATGAGCCCACCAATCACCTCGACCTTACCGCTCGCGAGTTGCTGGCGAGCGCACTCGGTAGTTTTCGTGGTATCGGACTGCTGGTGAGTCATGACCGTGAACTGCTCGATCTCCTGTGCGGCCAATGCCTCTTTCTCGACCCGCCACGGGCTGTGCTGCGTCCCGGCGGCTACACGGCCGCCGTTGCTGAAGCCGGGCGGGAAGAAGCGAGCCTGCTGGCCGAACGGCGGGTAGTGAAGCGAGAGATGGAGCGGTTGACGGTAGTGTCACGTCAGCGTCATGCCGAGGCTTCACAGGCAGACCGCAAAAAATCCAAGAGGGGCCTCGCAAGAGGCGACAGTGACGGGCGAACCAGGATCGATCTCGCGCGGGTCTCCGGCAAAGACGGTCGGGCAGGCCGTCTTGCCGACCAGTTGGACGGCCGTCTCCTGCGTACCAGGGACCGGCTGGCGTCCCTGGAGGTCAGGAAACGCTATGCGGCGAACTTCTGGCTGGACGGTTCGACCTCGCCGCGTAATCGACTGTTCACTATCCCGGCGGACAACCTCGACCTGGATGGATCACGCCGACTCGTCATCCCCGAACTCAGCATGTTGCGCCAGGATCGCATCGCCCTCACCGGAGCGAACGGCCTCGGAAAAACCACGATCATTCGTCACGTGCTTCAACATCTCAGTGTGCCCGGCGAACGTCTCATCTACATTCCGCAGGAGATCGACCTGATGGAGACCCGCGAGATTATGGCCGCGGTGCATCAACTGTCCCATGAACAGCTTGGGCTGGTGATGACGGTGGTGAGTGGTCTCGGGTCCCGTCCCGAACAGATGCTGCGCCACCTCGGTGCGAGTCCGGGCGAGTTGCGCAAGGTCCTGCTGGCGCTGGGCGTCATCCGCCGCCCGCATCTGATCATCATGGACGAGCCGACGAACCACCTCGACCTCGTCGCGATAGAGTGCCTGGAGAAAGCATTGAGCGACTGCCCCTGCGGGTTACTGCTCGTCAGCCATGACCTGCGCTTCCTGTCAAGGATCGCGAGGACGCGCTGGCACCTGCAGCAGACCGGCACGCTGGTAACGATGGCTACCGGTTACACCTTTCAGAAGTGAATGCAGCGAAGATAATCGTTTTCCAGAGACCGTAAGGCTGCTTATCGATGTGGCGCCAGGTATCATTCCAAGGCGAGGTCATTGAAGGACGGGTCGCGCGGGAACGTATGCAACACCGTTTTGCTCCAGACCTGCCGGGAGATGCCATCAGGACGCAGTGGTAAAATAGTTCGAGTCGTTCTCGAAGCTCTCGGTGAACCTCTCCAGGAGCCGCGCGATGGCGTCTTCCTCCAACCCCAGAAAGCCTGCCGCCTTTGTTCCGTCGAGGCGGAGATCCTCCATCGGATACCTCTGCCCGATACCCAGTCTGTGACAGAACATGTCCGCCAGGGCGACGATCGCCGTCAAATGGAGTAAAGACAGGTCGTTGAGGTCACTGAAGGCGAAATCGTGGTGCCTGCGGACCGTCTCCGTCAAGGTGTCGGGAAAGTTCCACTTCCTGGTTACCAGGGAACCGACCTCCTCGTGGGAATAGTGGTAGACGCTCCTCTCAGCCTCGTGGAAAGGGAGCTCCTCGTTGTAGCACCGCTCCATGACCAACTGGAACTTGGACCGGTCCTGGTTGTTCATGATGACCTTGCCGATGTCGTGAAACAGTCCGGCCAGAAACGCCTCCTCCTCGTTCGCCAGTCCCGTCCATCCGGCAATGATGCGCGCGGCCAAAGCGGTTCCGAAGGAGTGCTCCCAGAGCATTTTTTCGGTCAGTCCGAAGGGTTGGTACACCTGGCGGACCGACGCCGTGATCACGACGCTCTTCAGGGTATTGAACCCCAGCATGACGATTGCGGCCGACAGGTTCTGGATCTTTCCCTGCCGGCCGTAAAATGACGAATTGGATATCTTCAGCACCCGGGCCGCGACAGCCGGGTCCGCCGCCACGACCTTCGACAGCTCGTCCGCGGTTGCCCGTTCGCTCTCGACGAGCTGCATGACCTTGGTGGCGACCACCGGGATCGTGGGCAGGTCCCCGGCCGACATGATGATCCTTTCCAGTTCCTCGTTCATACTTCGTTCTCCTTTACTTCCCGTGCGCCGGGTGCCCGCTGCCGTTTTCCGCTATCTTGGCTATCTCGAAGCCTATCTGATCGAGCGGGAGGACCAGGTCGGCCACCCCTCCTTCGATGCAGGCTCTGGGCATGCCGTAGATGGTGGAAGTGGCCTCGTCCTGCACCAGGGTTGCACCTCCCCTGTTTTTCAGGTGCTGCATCCCCTTGAAGCCGTCGTTTCCCATGCCCGTCAGCACGACGCCCAGCATGGACCCGCCGCAGGCATCAGCCAGTGACGACATCATCAGGTCCACTGACGGGACGTAGGTATACTTGGGGTAGTCTCCCGCGGGCACGGAATGGACGGCTATCCCTCCGGCCCTGCGGCTCAGCAGCGTGTGCATCCCGCCCGGGGCGATGAGCGCGGTTCCGGGCCTGAGCAGATCCCCGTCGGCGGCCTCCTTCACGGTGAGCGAGCACTTGGCGTTCAGCCTTTCTGCATAGGGGCCGGTAAATGCCTTGGGCATGTGGATGACCACCATGATCCCGTAGGGGAAGTTCAGCGGGATGCGTGAGAGGACCTCCTGCAGCGCGATTGGCCCGCCCGTGGACGCACCGATGGCCACGTAGTTCAGCCGGACCTTCGGCAGTCTCGCTTCCGTGATCCGCCTGACCGCCGCGGCCTGCCTGGGGGGAGGCGCGCCCCGTCCACCCCTGGCCGATCGGACCGCCTCCTTCACCTTCCGCAGGATCTCCTCCCGGAATGTGTTCTGCGCGACCGTGGAATCGGTGATGTTTTTCGGTATGTAGTCTACGGCGCCCGCCTCCAGGGCGTCGAAGGTCGCCTTGGCCCCCTCGTTGGTGAGGGTGGAGACCATGATGACTCTGGTCGGCTCCCTGGACATTATCTGTGCCAGGGCCGAAATGCCGTCCATGACGGGCATCTCGATGTCCATGGTGATCAGGTCGGGCTTGAGTTCCGTGGCCTTGCGCACGCCGTCGGCGCCGTCTGTGGCCGTGCCGACGATCTCGATGTCGGGGTCGTTGCTCAGGATGCGGCGTATCGCCATCCGCATGAAGGACGAATCGTCAACTATGAGAACGCGGATCTTCCTGTTCGGGGTAAGGACCATGGAGCCTCGCTTTATCGTAATCGGATTACTTTCTTATCATGCCTTCGAAGAGTGAATCGACCAGGTCCCGGACTTCCGTCACCCGCTCGTCCAGCTCGTAGCAGAACCGCTCCACGTCCAGATCCACGAAGTTGGGGGAAAACGACTTCAGGATCTCCCAGGCAGGCTCTTCGGCCAGCCTGAAACTTACCCACTCCCTGCCGCCGTAGTCCAGGTGGCGCACCGAGCAGAACAAGTCCGCCAGGTTTACGATGGCGGCCAGGACCGGGTCGCCGGACGCGGTCCCGGGCGAGTGGTGGTGGGCGATGACGTCGCAGTAATCGGCCGGGAAATTCCAGTTCCTGGCCAGGCAGTAGCCGAGCTCGCAGTGGGTGGTCCCCAAAAGATTCTCCTCGGCCTCGGCGAAGGAGCGGGTTGTGCCCCGGATCCCGTCGACTATCCGTTGGAACTCGTCCTTCATGTAGAAGCTGAGGAAGACCTCGCCGATATCGTGGACTATGCCGACGATGTAGGCCTTTTCGACCTCCGGGTAGCGGATCCGTTGGGCTATGATCTTGGAAACCACCCCGACGCCGAATGAGTGCTCCCAGAAGGTCTTTACGTCGAATACCCCTGCCTTGCCGTCAAAGGCCTCGATAATCGAGCAGGTGAGGGCGATGTGGCGGATCTGGCGGAAACCGAGGTAGATGAGCGCCCGCTTGAGCGACTTGATCTCGTGCAGCGGCTTGAAGAACGGAGAGTTGACGATCTTGATGACGCGCGAGGCCATGACCTGGTCGACGAGGATCGTCTCGGCAAGCTCCTCTAGCTCGACGTCCGGCTTGTCGAACATGTCCAGGACCCTGGTGGCTATCTCGGGTATTGTGGGGAGATCGTGGATGCCCTTGACGAGAAGTTCGGCCTTTGCGAGTCTGTTGTCTTGTTCCACGGGTGTCCTCCTCAATCGTTACTTTTTGTATGCGAAGCCGCCGGGGAAGTGGACGGTTTTGAACTTGTCGTTGACCCCGTGGAGTGACTCGGATTGTCCGACGAAGAAGTAACCATAGGGTTGAAGGTTGTTGTAGAAATGCTGAACGACCTTGGATTTCGACGCAATGTCGAAATAGATCAGGACGTTGGCGCAGAAGATGAAGTCGAAGGTCTTCATGAAAAGCATCTTGTTGTCGTCGTACAGGTTCAGGTGCTGGAAGTTGACCAACTTTTTCACCTCCGGAGAGATGACGAAGCGGTCGGTGGATTCTTTTTTGAAGTACTTCCGCATGTAGTTCTCCGGCACATGCCGGACGGAATACGAGTTGTAGACCCCGTCCCGCGCCTTGGTCAGCACCTCGTCGTTGATGTCGGTGCCGACGATGTCGAAGATCCAGTTTTTCAGGGTCGTCTCCTTCTTTTCCAGGAGCACCATGGCCAGGGTGTAGGCCTCTTCGCCCGATGAGGAGCCTGCGCTCCAGATGCGGAGCTTGCGGAAACCTATCTTCTCCTTCGGCGCGGCGACCTCGGGAAGGAGCTGGTTTTCCAGGGCCTTCAACTGGGGAGGGTTGCGGAAGAAGTAGGTCTCGTTGGTGGTCAGGTCGTTCAGCAGCTGCTTGAGTTCGCCGGAGCCTGCCGGCCCGTTTTTCAGGTACCGGGCGTATTCGCCGTGCACCTTCATGGACAGATTTTCCATCCTCTTCGTGACCCGGCTCTCGACGAAGTATTTCTTCTGAATCGTGAAGTACATCCCACAGGTGTTGTAGATGAAATCCCGCAGTATCTCGAAATCGGCGTCAGATAGTTTCATACACTTCCTGTTAATCGTTGTGATTCTTGCGGGTGTTAACCTGAAAACGGGAAATCACAGGACCCCGTTTATGCGGCCCAGCTGCCCGGGGTTCCCGATGCATCCATCTCCATGAGTCCGGCGGGGTCGACGATGAGCGCCACGCGGCCGTCCCCCAGTATGGTGGAACCCGCGATGCCGGGCGCCTTTGCCAGATATTTGCCCAGCGACTTGATGGCGACCTCCTGCTGGCCCAGGAGCCGCGTGACCACCAGACCCATCCTCTTTTCAGCCACGCCGATGACCACTATGTAGCTGTGGCCGGACTCTTCTCCGTTCCCCCCGACACCGAAAATCCGCTGCAGGCGCAGCAGGGGGAGCACGGTCTCGCGCAGCTTGAGCACCTCCTGCCCGGCTATCTGGTGGAAGGTGCTGTTCTCCACCTTGATGGTCTCCAGGACCGCGGCCAGGGGGACGGAGTAGACCTCGCTCTCCACCTCCACCAGGAGCGACTGGATGATGGCGAGGGTCAGGGGGAGCTTGAGGGTGAACTCGGAGCCCGAGCCGGCCTCGCTCCGTATCTCGATGATGCCGTTGAGCTTCCTGATGTTGGTGCGGACCACGTCCATCCCCACGCCGCGGCCTGACAGGTCGGTGGCCTTCTCCTTGGTGGAGAAGCCCGGAAGGAAGATCAGGTCAAGGATCTCCTTGTGCGACATGGCGGCGACCTGCTCCTCGCTGACCAGCCCCTTCTCGATGGCCTTGCGGGCGAGCTTGTCGGGATCTATGCCGCGGCCGTCGTCCCTGATGCTGATGATGATCTGGTTCCCTTCGTGGGTGGCCGACAGCACCACCTTACCAGTCCTGGGCTTGCCGGCCGCGACCCGGTCTTCCGGGAGCTCCAGGCCATGGTCCAGGGCATTGCGTATCAGGTGAATCAGTGGATCGCCTATCTCGTCCACCACCGAGCGGTCCAGCTCGGTCTCCTCGCCGATGATCTCCAGCTCCACCTCTTTGCCCAGGTCGCGGGAAAGGTTCCTGACGATGCGCGGGAATTTCTTGAAGACCTTTTCCACCGGAATCATGCGGATCTTCAGCACCTGCATCTGGAGCTCCGAGGTGACAAAATCGATCCGCTTGGCCAGCTTGCCGAACTCCTCGCCGAAGCTGGTCATGTTCTCGCGGCTCTGGTAATCGATGTTCATCTGGAGTATCCGGTTCCGCTCCAGGACCATCTCGCCGACCTGGTTCATGAGGTCGTCCAGCCGCTTCACGTCTATCCTGACGGTGGTGTTGTCCGAGATGTCCTCTCCCCGGCCGGCGGCCCCCTTCGGCGCGGCCGCGGCCGATGCGGACGGAGCGGCTTTCCCGGGAGCAGCCGGTTTTTCGTCGATCAGCATGGGAGGGTCGGCGTCCGGAGAGGTGGAGGGTGCGGCATCCCCGGACCCGTCAACCGGGGGAGGGGGCGGTTCGGCGGGCGGAGCCGCGAGTACCGGCGCCTCCTGAGCGGTCCCCGAGATGTACGGCAGCAGCTTGTCGATAATCCAGTCCAGCTCCCGTTCTACGATCTCGCCGTTGCGGATGTCGTTCACCAGGAGTTTGACCGTGTCGCACGCTTCGAGAATGACGTCCATGATCTCGGGGGTGACCTTCAGTTCGTCCTTGCGCAGCCGGTTGAGAACGTCCTCGGTTTTATGGGTGATCTGCACCAGGAGCTCGAAGCCCAGGAAGCTGGAGGCGCCCTTGACGGTGTGGATGGAGCGGAAAATGCCGTTCAGGAGCTCCATGTCGTCGGGCGCCTTCTCGAGCGCCACGAGGTCGTCGTCCATTTTCTCCAGAAGCTCTGTCGTCTCCGCCAGAAAACCTTCGAGGAGTTCCTGGTCTTCGCAAAGCAGTTCCATCTATCCGCTCCTTTCACCCGATCCGTTGTTGTTCCGTTGTGCCGGCGACCTATAGGGAGGCTCCGACCAGCGAGCCCCGCTCCGCCCCGGAGAAGACCCGCTCCAGGTCCAGCAGCACCAGGAGCCTGTCCGCCCGGTTGATGACCCCCGAGAGATACTCCTGTTCGATCCCCCCGTTGACGACCGCCGGGGGGGGCTGGATCTCGGAGGACGATATCCTGATCACCTCGGACACCGAGTCCACGATGAAGCCCATGAGCTCTCCGTCCACGTCCATGACGATGATGCGTGTGTGCTTGTCGTTTTCGGCGTCAGGGAGGGAAAGCTTCTTGCGCAGAGAGATGATGGGTATGACCTTGCCCCTGAGGTTGATCACCCCTTCCACGTAATAGGGGGTGTTGGGGACCCGCGTCACATTGGGCATCCGTATTATCTCCCGGACCTTCAGCACGTAGACGCCGTACTCTTCCTGTTCGAGGTTGAAGCTCACCAGCTGGATAAGTTCGGCCTTGGATTCTTCGGTTTTGAAATTTACAGCGGTAGCCATGTTCAGGATCTCCCGTTCGTATGAGATTGGCGCATTTCACGTGATTGTTCGCGCGGGAAAATGGCCTTAAAGGTGCGTGAAAGCAGACCGTTTAGAACTCTATTCGGCTTCCCCGGCGAAAAATTGAATAAAAATTTTTGCGGGTAATTCGAGGGGAGCGACCTTTCCGCCACGCCGGGGTGAAAAGACGGCGCCGGGGAGCGGCCGCCCGTCCCCGGCGCCTGTGGATACGTTCCGGATGGAAACTATTTGAGGACCAGCATTGTGGCCGTCTGGTTGATGTGGCCGATGAACTGTTCCCCGTAAGAGCTGAATCCGATGGTCGGGTAATCGGCGAACAGCTTGCCGTATTCGTCGGTCAGCTGCTTCTGGTCCAGTTCCAGAGTCCTGAGTATACAGTTGATGTTGACGATGCCCGAGATCGAACCCAATTCCCTGGCCGCCTGTTCAACGGCCTTGCGGGTGTCGTTTATGATGTCGGTGGATTCGAGCAGGGACAGCTCCATCCCTTCGGTCACGCCGCAGTAGAACAGCATGCTGTCCCCCTTGATCCGCTGCGGGCTCCGTACGAACGGCGTGCCGTCGATGACCAGGCCGACCGGGTTGTGCATGAAGCGGTTGGGCGCCTCTTCCACGTCCACGCCCAGGACTTCGGCATAGGCCCTGGCGGCCGGCTTGTCGTTGAATTCGATGACCTCTCTCTTCTCCTCGTTTGCCTTGGTGACGGTGAGCGTCTTGCCCAGGTCGGCGAAGCTCTGGGTCTTGATGAAGGTGAACGGCACGCCCGGTTTCAGAACCGCCAGGACCGCGGCGTTGGTGTAGCTCTTGCCGTTGGCGTACACGTGGGTCTCCTCGAATTTCAGATCATCGCCCGCGGAGCCGCCGATGAAGTTTACGTTGGTCAGGTCGCCGATCTTGTCGATCAGTTTCTCTTCCGCCCCGCTCAGGCCGTCAACGAATATGAGGCCCACATAGGCGGCCGGATCGAGCTCGGCCATGGGCACCTTGAAGTGGCCTTCAAAGGTGGCGAATGCCTTTTTCACGCTGTTTTCGTTCTTGGGGTTCTCCACGACCTCTACCTTCACGTCCCGTACCGCGGTGGAATTGAATGCCATGGCAACCAGGGAGTTCTTCAGCATCTTGCCGTTGACGATTTCGCCGGCGGTGGTACAGCCGATTACCGCTGCCCCGGGAAACGCGTCCTGCACCTTTTTACCGATGATGTTGGGAGCCATGCGGGAGGATGCGAAGAACAGGAGCATTTTCGTGTCGAAATCGCCAAACTGCGATTGCAGGTCCTGAATGACGTCGTCACTTGTTCCCTTGGTGGAATATGCCGTCTTGATATACATAGCTGTTCTCTCCTTTTCTCCTTGGATTTGACCGTTATTTCAATTCCTTCATGACCGCTTCGAGCTTGGCGATGATTGCCGGGTCGTCATCGGACATCGCGGTGAACTTGTTGGGGTCGATACCCTTGAGCATGAGCTTCGACTTGATGACCCCCACCAGCATCGGATTGTCCTTTGCCCTCTGGTTGATAATGCTGTCTATCATCTGCTTGATTTTTCCCGCCATCTTGACACCTCCTTTAGACTGTTGGTTCCACGCTGAACCGGTTCTACGGCAGACGCTGAATCATTCCCGCCGTCTTAATGTCCCATTCGTATATATCTATCGGATGCAACAGGGGAATCTTTAGTAAAAAATCCGGCAACAAAGTACGTATTCATTAAGTTGGGAGGTCTTCCGGGAAAAGACAATCCCGGATGGTTTGTCCGGGGCTGCAGAATGGCAGCGGGCCTGCCGGAGCTTTGCCGACGAGACTTGTCCGTATAGAACGGGGAGGAGAATGGTATTCGGAAGGTACGAATAATTAGTAATTAATAATGAATGGATAGGGTGCGGCTGCCGCCCGGCTCGCGGTAAACTGGCCGGGTGGAGGTACGCGAGGGGACGGGCGTGTGTCCGTCTCCTCGCTTTTGCGGGTGGATGGGGTGTCCGGAACGGTACGAGGTACGCTCGGTGGCGGGTTATTCCTGCTCAGGAGGGACCGGCTCCTTTTTCTTCCTGGGCGCCCTTTTCCGCTTGGGCTTTTCCGGTTCCGGTTCTGCTACGGTCGTTTCATTCTCTGCCGGCTCGGGCGTAACGGCGGCAGTCCCGGTCTCCCGGTGCTTCGGGGTCTCTTCATCCCCGGAAGGTTCCACTGCCGCTGCCGCCGCCTTCGGAGTCCTCGGTTTCCTCGGCTTACGCTTCGGCTTGGCTTCCTCCGCCACCGGCGTCTCAACCGTGGTCACCCCGGCCTCGGCCGCCGGCGTTTCAGTGGCCTCTACCTCGGCTGTCGGCGTTTCTTCAGCCGGCATTTCTTCTCCAGGCAGCTCCGTCCCGGCCGCAGCCTCCGTCGCCTCGACCGCGGTTTCCGCAGCCGCCTCCGTGCCCTCTTCCGGAGCGGCGGGCTTGGCACTCCGCTTTCTCCTCCTCCGGCGCTTCTTCTTGACCGCGTCGCCTGCGGCCTCGGCCTCGGGCTGTTCGGGGGAGGGGACATCCTCGCCGGCTTCGGCCCCGATCTCGGCTTCCGGTTCCGGCTCGGCCGGCACGCCGGCCTCCGGCTGGACCTCGGCGGACAGGACCGGCTTTTTCCTTCCCCGACGCCGTTTTTTTCGCGGCTTTGTCTCCTCGCGTTCCCCGGCAAGCTCGCCCTTTTCGTCTTCTTCCCCGGGATAGGTCGCCGGCAACTCGGCCTCCGGTACGTCGACAGCATCGGCCCGTTCGGCTTCCGCCCCGTGGCGGGCCGGTTTTTCCCGTTTAAACTGCTCCAGCTCCATCTGGTTCATCATGAAAGAAGGCTTTCCCTTTACCGTCACCTCGATGTCGTAGTCGGTTTCGATCTGGGCCAGTTCCCGTTTCTTCCTGTTGAGGAGGTAGTAGGCCACCTCCAGGGGGAGGCCGCCCCGCACCTCCGCGATGGTGCCGCGGGCCGCGGCGGTGTGGACTTTGCGGAGGAAGGAGAGGGCCATTGCCTCCACGGACTTCACCTTGCCGTGCCCGCCGCAGTGGGGGCACTCAAGGTAGCTGGCCTCGTTGATGGTCTGCTTGATCCGCTGGCGGGACATCTCCAGCAGCCCGAACTGGGATATCTTGTCCACGCTCACTCTGGCCTTGTCGGCCTTCAGGGCGTTCTTGAGGGTCTTTTCCACCTCGGCCCTGTGTTTGCGGTCACGCATGTCGATGAAATCGATCACGATCAGGCCGCCCAGGTCCCTGAGCCGCAGTTGCCTGGCCACCTCTTCGGCCGCCTCCATGTTGGTCTTGAAGGCGGTGTCCTCGACCCCCTTTTCACCCGTGGTCTTTCCGGAGTTCACGTCTATGCTGACCATGGCCTCGGTCGGCTCGATGACGATGGAGCCGCCGGACTTGAGGGGCACCTTTTTCTCGTAGATGAGGTCTATCTGTTCCTCGAGCTGGTATTTGGCGAAGATGGGACGTTTCTCCTGATGGAGCTTGACGATCTTCTCCTGACTGGGCATGACCTCCTTGAAGAATTCCCTGGCCTGCCTGTAGACGTCCTTGTTGTCGACCAGCACCTCTTCGATATCGGCGGAGAAGTAGTCCCTGATGGTGCGGATCACCAGGTCGGATTCCTGGTAGATGAGGGCGGGCGCACCGACCTCGGCGGCCCGCTCCCTGATGTTTTCATAAAGCTTTATCAGGTAGTGGAGGTCTTTCGCCAGTTCGGTCTTCTTCCTCCCTACCGCCTCGGTCCTGATGATGTATCCGTAACTTTCCGGAATCTCCAGCTCAGCCGCTATCTCCTTGAGCTTTTTCCGCTCGGACTCGTTCTCCACCTTGCGGGAGACGCCGCAGGAATCGCTTCCCGGCATCAGCACCATGTAACGACCAGGGAGGGATATGTAGGTGGTCAACGCCGCTCCCTTTCCCTCGCGCTCCCCTTTTTCCACCTGGACGATCAGCTCCTGGCCCCTGCGCAGGATCTCCTGGATGCGGGGGCGGCGGTTCCTGTGCTCCACGGAAACATCGTCGCGCCATTGCCAGTTGTCGGGATGAACCTCGCCCATCTGAAGAAATCCGAGCTTTTTCATCCCGATATCCACGAAGGCGGCCTGCAGGCCCGGCTCAACCCTGACGACGGCCCCCTTGTAGACATTGCCGCGGGTCTGCTCCCGTCCCGCTGTTTCAATATCCAGCTCGATAAGGTGTCCGTCCTCGACGATGGCAATCCGTGCTTCTTCCGGATGCATCACGTTGATAAGCATCTTTTTTGCCATTCTGAGTAAATCCTTTCGTATGAAAAGGGCTCGCGCGCCTGTCGGCGAATCGGGCGAAGCCCATGAAACTCTCGTATCCGCCGGTTCGCATTCATCGGCCCGGGACAGGCCCTGCCGGACGCGAATCTGAAGCGGAATCGGCGCATATTACGCCATCAAGTGGTTATTTATAACAAAATAGATACCATGTGGCAAAACAAATCATGGCGTTACGAAAAATTACGAAATGTCCGTCACGCATCGTCCTGCCGCTGGGAGCGCCTGTCAGGGGAAGAGTAAATTGACAAACGAAGGTCACTCTTTCTACAATGACCCCATGAACATCGTTTCTTTCTCCGCGCCGTATCGGCGGCGAGCGGGGACGATGTCGGGCAGGGGATTACAGGGGAGGCTGACAGGGCCTGATATGATACAGATTTCCAATCTATGCAAGGAGTTCGCCGCTCAGGAGATATTTGTCGATGTGAGCTGGCGCATCGGCCGGGGAGACCGGATCGGCCTGGTGGGAGAGAACGGCACCGGCAAGTCCACCCTGCTGAAGATACTGGCCGGTCTGGTGGAGCCCTCGTCGGGCACGGTCCGCCCGGCCAAGGGGTGCACGGTCGGCTACCTGCCCCAGGAGGTGTGCGGGGTGGCGGGGAAGGGGCTGTTCGCCGAGGTCATGTCGGCCCTGGATGATCTCCGGCAGATCGAGATCGAGATGGAGCATATCGCCCGGACCATGGAGAGCGCGCAGCACGGCTCCGTCCATGACGCCCTGCTGGAACGGTTCGGCCTGCTCCAGGAGGAATTCCGCGCCAAGGGAGGCTACGCCAGGGAGTCGGTGGTCGGGAATGTCCTTCGCGGTCTGGGGTTCCCCCCCTCTGACTGGGAAAAGGATTGCGGCACCTTCTCCGGCGGGTGGCAGATGCGCATCGCCCTGGCGAAACTGCTGATCCGGAGGCCCCACGTCCTCCTCCTGGACGAGCCGACCAACCATCTGGACATCGAGGCCAGGAACTGGCTCGAAGGCTACCTTGCGGAATACCCGTTTTCAGTGGTCCTGGTATCCCATGACCGCTTTTTCATGGATCAGGTCTGCCGGCGGATAACCGAGGTCTGGAATCGTACCCTGACCGACTATCACTGCTCCTACAGCCGCTACCTGATCGAGCGGGAGGAACGGGTGGAGCGGCTGCGGGAGGCCAAGCGCCGCCAGGACGAGGAAGTGGCCAGGATCGAGGACTTCATCTCCCGCTTCCGCAGCAAAGCCGACAAGGCATCGCTGGTGCAGTCCCGGATCAGGCAGCTGGAGAAGATCGAACGGATAGTTCTCCCGCCCGAGCGCAAACGCATCAGGTTTGCCTTTCCCGAGCCACCGAGAAGCGGCAGGATAGTGATGGAGCTGCGGAACCTGACCCGGGCCTACGGGAACCACGTGGTCCTGCGGGACGTTTCCCTCACCGTCGAGCGGGGAGAGCGGATCGCACTGGTGGGCCACAACGGGGCGGGCAAATCCACGCTCATGCGCATCCTGGCAGGGGACCCGTTCCAGGAGGGCGTACGGGAGCCGGGGGCGAACGTGGCGCTGGACTACTTCGCCCAGGACCAGGCGTCGGCGCTGGACGGAGGCCGGACCGTCTACGAGGAGATCCTGGCCGAGGCCCCCTATGACACGGTGCCGACCCTGCGCGACCTGCTCGGCGCCTTCCTTTTCTCCGGGGACGACATCCACAAGAAGGTCGACGTCCTTTCCGGGGGCGAGAGAAACCGCCTTGCCCTGGCCAAGATGCTGCTGCGGCCGTCCAACCTGCTGCTGCTGGACGAGCCGACCAACCACCTGGACCTGTTCAGCAAGGATGTGCTCCTTGATGCCCTGCGCTCCTTCTCCGGCACGGTGGTATTCGTCTCCCACGACCGCCACTTCATCAACTCCCTGGCAACCCGGACCGTGGAGGTGGGGGGCGGGACCCTCCGCTCGTTCGACGGCGATTACGAGTATTACCTGGAGAAGACCGGAGCCTTGGCGGACGCCGCGGAACAGTCCACCGGCGGGCTTCCTTCCCGGCCGGACGACCGGGAAGGCGGAGAAAAGGCCTCGCAGAAAAGGGAACGGCTCCTCTCACGCGAGGAGGAGAAGCAGCGCCAGCGCTCCGAGCGCGCCAGGGTGAAGCGGTTGGCCGAACTCGAAGATCGGATAGAGAGGACGGAGTCGGAGCTGGCGCTGCTGGAGCGGAGCATGGGAGAGCCGGGCTATTTCAGCGACGGGGACAGGGCCAGGGAAGGCTCGGCCCTCCATTCGAGCCTTACGGCGGCCATAGCCGATCTGTACGACGAGTGGGAGGCCCTGCATGCGCAGGGGTAGGAGTGGAAACAGGGCTTCGAAAGGGGGCGGAGGGATGTGCGAACCGTCTTGACAGCCCTGATATTGCTGATAGGATTTCCGAATAATTATAAAGCGTTAGAAACGCGGTAGCCCTAACTTGAGGTGCATTCATGTCTGAATCTGCTATTTCAGCTATTCCGGAAGTGCTTCCAATCTACCTGGTCAAGGACATGGTGGCGTTTCCCTATATGATCTTCCCGCTGTTCCTGAAGGACGAAGAACTGGCCCCCTTCGAGGAGGCCATGCGCCACCAGAATCTCATCGCCCTGTTCCGGCAGCGGGAGAAGCGGGCGGAGGACGAGTCGGCGCCCTGGTACGAGACCGGGACCGTCTGCAAGATCAACCAGATCGTCAAGCTTCCCGAGGGGGGCGCCAAGCTCAACCTGGAAGGGATCGCCCGGGTGAAGCTGGAGCGGGTGGTCGGGGAATCCCCCTGCCTGCTGGCCCGCATCGAGCCGGTGCGGGAGTTCGCCGAGAAGTCCGTGGTGTCGGAAGCCCTGATGCAGAGCCTCAACGCGCTCCTGAAGATAGCCCTTTCCTACGGCAGGCCGCTGCCGGACGACGTGCTCAAGATGATCGACTATATCGACAACCCGGCGCGGTTTTCCGACCTGGTTGCCCTGTATGTCACCCTTTCGCTGGACGAGCTGCAGAATCTGCTCGAAACCTACGACCCCATAGAGAGGCTGAAGAAGGTCTATCTCCATCTCACCAACGAGGTGCAGAGACTCCAGGTGCGCGGCGAGCTGCAGGCCGAGGTGACCAAGCGGGTCGGCAAGACCCAGAAGGAGTACCTCCTCCGTGAGCAGATGAAGCAGATCCAGGAGGAACTGGGAGAGGAGGACGGCAAGGGCTCCGAGATGGCCGACCTGAAGAGGAAGATCGCCTCGGCCGGGATGCCGGACGAAGTGAGGAAGATAGCTGACAAGGAGCTGAAGAGGCTGGAGAAGATCAACCCCGCCTCGCCGGAATATACCGTGTCCAGGACCTACCTGGACTACCTGGTCGGCATGCCGTGGCAGGCGGCCACCGCCGACAACAACGACATAAACCAGGCCGAGCAGGTGCTCAACGAGGATCACTACGACCTGGAGAAGATAAAGGAACGGATACTCGAATACCTTGCCGTCCGTACCCTCAGGGACGTGATGAAAGGTCCCATCCTCTGTTTCGTGGGGCCTCCGGGGGTGGGCAAGACCAGTCTGGGCAGGTCGATTGCCAGGGCGCTCGGCAGAAAGTTCATCCGCATCTCCCTCGGAGGGATGCGGGACGAGGCCGAGATTCGCGGCCACCGTCGTACCTACATCGGGGCACTGCCGGGCCGCATCATCCAGGAGATCTACCGTTGCGGCGCCAACAACCCGGTCTTCATGCTCGACGAGGCGGACAAGATAGGCCTGGACTTCCGCGGAGATCCGGCCAGCGCCCTGCTGGAGGTGCTGGATCCGGAGCAGAACTTCTCGTTTGCGGACCATTACCTGGACGTGCCGTTCGACCTCTCCCGGGTCATGTTCATCACCACGGCCAATGTGATCGACACCATACCGCCTCCGCTCCGGGACCGGATGGAGATCATACACCTGTCCGGCTATACCGATGAGGAAAAGGAGAAGATAGCCTTCCGCTTCCTGATCCCGAAGGAAGTAGAGGAGAACGGCCTGAAGGAGACCCCGCCGGAATTCGCCGTGGACGCCGTCTACCGCATCATCCGCGACTACACCCGTGAGGCAGGGGTCCGCAACCTCCAGCGCAACATCGCGTCCATCTGCCGCAAGGTGGCGAAGGAGATCACCCAGAAGAAGCCGGCGAGGCGGGAAATCACCCCGCAGGTGGTGGAAGAGTTCCTCGGTCCGAGGAAGTTTTTCAACGAGGTGGCCGCCGAAAAGGACCGGGTAGGGGTCGTCACCGGGCTTGCCTGGACCGAGACCGGAGGAGACATAATCTTCGTGGAGGCGACCCGCATGCCGGGGAGGCGTGAGCTGATACTGACCGGCTCCCTGGGGGAGGTCATGCGCGAATCGGCCCGGGCCGCGCTTTCCTTCATCCGCGCCAACAGCCTGGAATGGGGCATTCCGGAGGAAACGTTCCGGAACACGGACATCCATATCCACGTTCCGGCCGGCTCCATCCCCAAGGACGGTCCCTCGGCCGGGATCACCATGGCGGCCGCCATCGTCTCCCTGCTCACCGACCGGCCCGCCCGGCGGGACGTGGCCATGACCGGCGAGATCAGCCTGTCGGGGCGCGTGCTGGCCATCGGCGGCCTGAAGGAGAAGATCCTGGCGGCCAGGCGCGCCGGCGTCAGGATGGTGGTGATCCCCTCAAGGAACCGGGTTGACATGGAGGATATCCCCGATACGGTCAAGGCCGACGTGTCCGTCTCTTTCGTGGATGACGTGCGGGAGGCCATTTCTTTCGTCATTGACGGGGAGGGCGCACAGGAACTGCGTCAGCCGGTTCCCCGGTGAAAAATTATCTTGACAAGAAAGCTGGCCGTCATCTAGTATAAACCGCTTTACAGGGTGTACTATACGCCTTTTCCCTTTTGCGCATAGCAATTTGGCAATAGAAAAAGAGTCATAGATTCCATGTTCGAGAGTCTTTCCGACAAGCTGGACCTTGTCTTCAAAAAGCTCCGCGGTCACGGTGTGATGACCGAGGAGAACATAAAGGACGCGCTCCGGGAAGTGCGCCTCGTGCTCCTCGAAGCGGACGTCAACTTCAAGGTCGTCAAGGGGTTCGTCGAAAAGGTCAGGGAGCGCGCCGTCGGCTCGCAGGTCCTCCAGAGCCTGGCCCCGGGGCAGCAGGTCATCAAGATCGTCCACGATGAACTGGTTGCGCTCATGGGGGGAGGGGAGGACAACTCCCTGGACCTGGCAGCCAAGCCGCCGGTACCGATCATGCTGGTCGGCCTGCAGGGCTCGGGAAAGACCACCACCTGCGGAAAGCTGGCCAGACACCTCAAGGCGCAGCGCAGGAGGCCTCTCCTGGTGCCGGCGGACGTGTACCGGCCCGCCGCCATCGAGCAACTGAAGACCCTGGGCGCCCAGCTTTCGCTGGAGGTTTTCGATTCAAGGGCCGATCAGGATCCGGTGGACATCTGTCGCGAGGCGCTTCGTTACGCCGAGCTGTCCGGGCTGGACACCGTTATTCTGGACACCGCAGGACGGCTGCAGATAGACGAGACCCTGATGGGCGAGCTGGCGCGCATCAAGGCCGCGGTCGACCCCCGCGAGATCCTTCTCGTGGCCGATGCAATGACCGGTCAGGAGGCGGTCAACGTGGCGAGCGGCTTCGACCAGCGCCTCGACCTGACCGGTGTCATCCTGACCAAGCTGGACGGCGACGCCAAGGGTGGAGCGGCTCTCTCCATCAAGGCCGTCACCGGCAAACCGGTCAAGTTCGTGGGCCTGGGGGAGAAGCTGGACGCCCTGGACGTGTTCCATGCAGACCGGCTGGTGTCCCGCATCCTCGGCATGGGGGACGTGCTGACCCTGATCGAAAAGGCCCAGTCCGCCATCGACGTCAAGGAGGCGGAGAAGCTCCAGCACAAGCTGAAGAAGAACCGGTACGACCTGGAGGACTTCAGGAACCAGCTTCAGCAGATGAAGAAGATGGGTTCCCTGGAGTCGATCATGGGCCTCATCCCCGGCATGGGAAAGATGATGAAGCAGATGGGGGGGGCGCAACCCAGCGAAAGGGAGCTGAAACGGATCGAGGCGATCATGGATTCCATGACCCGCGAGGAGCGGGCCAACCCTTCCATCATCAACGGGAGCCGCAGGCTCAGGATCTCCAGGGGGAGCGGTACCACGGTGCAGGAGGTGAACCAGCTGCTCAAGCGCTTCAGCGAGGCGCTCAAGATAGTCAGGCACCTGCAGAAGATCGGTCCCAAGGGGATGCTGAAAGGTATGGGGGCGTTGCGCAAGGGGATGCCTCCATTCTGAGCAACCTCCTTTTCATTGAGAAGAACTGAACGAACAGGTGTAAAGGAAACATAAACCAGGAGGATAAGATGGCTGTAAAGATGAGACTCGCCAGGGCCGGCGCCAAGAAAAAACCGTACTATCAGATCGTTGTGGCGGATGAGCGGTACAAGAGAGATGGAAGGTTCATCGAGAAGGTGGGGAGCTACGACCCGAACCAGGAACCCGCCGCGTTCACGTTCGAAGAGAACAAAACCCTCCAATGGCTGCAGAATGGAGCCCAGGTGACGGACACGGTAAAGCAGATGCTCAAGAAGGCGGGTATCTGGGAGAAATTCACGACCAAGGCAGCATGATGTTCCGTTTTTCCGGTCCGCCGGATATTCTAGCGTACAGAGGATGCCGTCATGAAAGAACTCGTAGAAATCATTGCCAAGGCTCTTGTCGACGACCCGGGTATGGTGAATGCCACCGAGGAAATGGAGAATGATACGACCGTGATAAAACTGACGGTGGCAAAAGAAGACATGGGGCGGATCATTGGCAAAGAGGGGAGGACAGCCAAGGCCATCCGAACCCTCCTCAACGCGGTTTCCACGAAAAGCAACAAGAAGGCGATTCTCAAGATTGTTGAATAAGGCAGAGACGAACGGGCTGATTCTTATCGGCAAAATTTCAGGAACACACGGTATCAGGGGGCAGGTGCGGGTAGTGCCGTATTCCGGGGATTCCGGGAGCATTACCCGGCTCCGCACCCTGATACTCTCGGCGCCGGACGGAACGTACGACTCATACGAAATAGCCGGCGCACTTGAGCACAAGAAACGGGTCCTGGTCACATTAAGGGGATTCGACGACATAAACCGAGTACTCCCCCTGGTGGGGCGCGAGGTGTATATTCGGCGCGATCAGCTGCCCCGGCTCCCCGAGGGAGAATATTACTGGTGCGATCTGATGGGCCTTGCCGTCATTACGGAGGAGGGCGTCCCGCTTGGCGAACTGGCCGATATCCTCCCAACGGGCGGCAATGATGTATACGTGGTGAAATCCGGGGAACGGGAAGTCCTCATCCCGGCCACGACCGATGTGGTCCTCGGGGTTGACCTGGACAAGCGGAAAATGGTGGTTCGCCCTCTCGAAGGGCTGCTCGATCTATGACATTCGATATCCTGACCCTTTTCCCCGGCATGTTTTCCGGATTCTTTTCCGAAAGCATCGTCGGGAACGCGCTGGCCAGGGGGCTGCTCGGAATCGGGATCCACAATATCCGTGATTACGCAACCGACAGGCACCGGGTGACCGACGACTACCCGTACGGCGGAGGAGCCGGCATGGTGATGAAGGTCGAGCCGCTGGCCGCCTGCATAGAGGAGATAAAGTCACAGCGTCCCGCTGCGAAGGTGATCCTCACGACGCCGCGCGGTCGTACCCTGGATCATGGCTTGGCAAGGGAGCTTGCGGCGGAAGAAGGGCTGATAATCATATGCGGCCGTTACGAGGGGGTCGATGAGCGGGTCAGGGAGCTGTTCGTGGACATGGAGGTCTCCATCGGAGACTTTGTCCTCTCGGGCGGTGAACCTGCCGCCGTGGTGATCGTCGACGCCGTGGCACGGCTTCTCCCCGGCGTGCTCGGGTGCGGCGAGTCAGCCGCGGACGATTCCTTTGCCAACGGGCTGCTGGAATATCCCCAGTATACGCGGCCGCCGGAGTTCAGGGGGCTTGCGGTCCCACCGGTGCTTCTGTCCGGGAATCATCGGGAGATAGCACGCTGGCGTCGTCGGGAATCGCTGCGCAAGACCTTCATGACCCGTCCCGAACTCCTGGAAAGTGTCTGTGTAACGGACGATGACGCAAGATTCATTGACGAGCTTCGGACAGGCGGAGGAGATGGAGAGTGAGAGTCCGGCCGGAGGTGCGCTGGCCGTTGCCCTGCTCCACCATCCCGTTTACGACAGAAACCTCCGGGTCGTGGCGACCGCGGTCACGAACCTGGATCTGCACGACATCGCCCGGAGCGCAAAGACCTTCGGCCTTGTCCGATACTACGTAGTCACCCCGCTGGAGGAGCAGCGCGAGCTTGCCCGCCGCATAGCCGGCCACTGGAGCGAGGGGTGGGGCGCAGCCTACAACCCCAAGCGCAAGGAGGCCCTTGACCTGGTGAGCGTCGTCGCCACCCTTGACGAGGTCCGGGCACATATGGAAAAGGAGTTCGGCGGGCCGGTCCGCACGGTGGCCACCGGCGCCAGGGGCGCCCCGAACGCGGTTTCCTACCCGGAGATGGCGCGGATGCTGAAGCGGGGAGGCGCCAGCTACCTGCTGCTGCTCGGTACCGGTTGGGGGTTGACCGAAGACGTGCTCTCGAAGGCGGATTACGTTCTGGCGCCGATAACCGGAGTTGGCGACTATAACCATCTGGCGGTGCGCTCCGCGGCCGCCATCATCTTCGACCGACTCCTCGGCGAACGGATGTGAAACCACGTTAGAAACGCTTTGATACCATAGGGAGGATAGAAAATGAACAAGATTGATTTTATTGAATTCGAGCAGATGAAAAAGGATATTCCCCCGTTCAAGCCGGGCGACACGGTACGGGTTCAGGTAAAGATCGTGGAAGGCGACAAGACCAGGATCCAGGCGTTTCAGGGCGTCGTGATCAAGCGCCAGAACGGCGGCATCCGCGAGTCGTTCACCGTCAGGAAGATCTCCAACGGCATCGGCGTCGAGCGCTGCTTCCCCCTCCACTCGCCCTCCCTCGAAGCCATCGAGGTTGTGACCCGCGGCCAGGTCCGCCGCGCCAAGCTCTACTACCTGAGAAAGCTCCGCGGCAAGGCCGCGAGGATTCGCGAAAAGAAATACGTCGCCCAGTAGGCGTTACCAGCAGGCTGACTGAACGGCCCCGGTCTCCCGGGGCCGTTGTTTTTGAGGCGGCCGGTTGCCGCTTTTCTTCGTGTTGGCATTTCCGCAAGGGGAAAGAAATGACCGGAGACCTTTTCGGCCACGAGCCACGGGACATGCGCGCATTCGAAAAGCTGGCCCTGAGAAGGGGGTTCTCTCGCGTGGCCGGAGTGGACGAGGCAGGGCGGGGCGCCCTGGCCGGGCCCGTGGTTGCAGCGGCCGTTATCCTTCCGGCCGAGGGTGACTTCGGCGCCGTCGATGATTCGAAGAAGCTTACGCCGGCCGTGCGTGATACCCTGTTCGACCTGATCGTGGGGCAGGCCCTGGCAGTGGGGGTGGGGGTATGCGATCACCGCATCATAGATCGCATCAACATACTCCAGGCGACCCTTGAGGCCATGAAGCTGGCGGTCGCGGAGCTCGCAATCGAGCCCGATTTCCTCCTCATCGACGGCACCTCGGCACCGGCGCTGCCAATCCCGTGCCGGACCATCAAACAGGGGGACGCGGCCAGCGTATCCATAGCCGCCGCCTCCATCGTCGCCAAGGTCACCCGGGACAGGATAATGTGTGACCTTGAAGAAAATTACCCAAACTACGGGTTCCGGATACACAAGGGTTACGGTTCCCGTGCCCACCTGGAGGCCGTCGCCCGGTTAGGCCCCTGCGACATTCACCGTAAGACCTTCCGCGGCGTCCGGGAACACCTGGGGGATCGCAAATGAAAGGGGAATCCCCTTCGGAAAACAGGACCCTGGGCACCCGCGGCGAGGAAATCGCCCTTGCGTACCTGAAAAAACGCAGGTTCCGGGTCATGGAGACCAACTACCGCTGCAAGTGCGGAGAAATCGACATCATCGCCCGGGACGGCTCGGATCTCGTCTTCATAGAGGTCAAGACGCGCCGCACCACGTCTTACGGTCCTCCTCAGCTTTCCGTCACTCCCTTCAAACAGCGCCAGATCTCCAAGGCGGCCCTGACCTGGCTGGCAAAAAACAGGCTCATGGAGAGCAGCGCCCGGTTCGATGTGGTCGGCGTGTTCCTGCGGGATGGCGCGCCGGTGATCGAGCATATAGAAAACGCCTTCGACCTGGCGTATTGACCCTTTTCACATGAGCATCGGCACCCTGTACATAGTGGCAACCCCCATCGGTAACCTGGAGGACATGACCCTGCGCGCCGTCCGGGTCCTGCGGGAGGTGGACCTGATCGCAGCGGAGGACACCCGTCACTCCCGCAAGCTTCTCACCCACTTCGGCATCTCGAAGCCGCTCACCTCCTACTTCGATCACAACAAGAACATCAAAGGAGCCCGGATACTGGCCAAGCTGCAGGACGGCCTCTCCGTGGCGCTGATCTCCGATGCCGGCACCCCCTGCATCTCGGATCCGGGATACCAGCTGGTGCGGGACGCCGTGGCATCCGGCATCCGGGTCGTGCCGGTTCCGGGGGCATGCGCCTCCACGGCGGCCCTGTCGGCCTCGGGGCTCCCCACCGACACCTTTCTCTTCGAGGGGTTCCTCCCCAGCAAGGCCGGCAAGCGGCGGGAGCGCCTGGCGGCGCTGAAGGGGGAGCCGCGGCTGCTGGTCTTTCACGAGGCTCCGACCCGCGTCGCGGCAGCCCTGGCGGATATCCTGGAGATATTGGGAGACCGGGAGATGGTGCTGGCGCGGGAGCTTACCAAGGTCTATGAGGAATTCCTCCGGGGAAGGGTGTCTGAGGTCCTCCGGACCGTGGAGGAACTCGGGGTGAAAGGCGAAATCGTGCTGTTGATCGCGCCGTCTCCTGAGGAGCGCGCCAGCAATCAGGATCTTGTCCCCGAGCTCCTGTCCCGCTACCTGGACGGGGAGGGGATGTTCGTCAAGGATGCGGTCAAGCGTGTTACGCAGGAGACCGGCGAAGCCAGGAGCCGGGTGTACCGGGAAGCATTGAAGCTGAGGAAGTAGTGTTGGAAACCGCAATCATTCCCGGGAAGTTCCCGCGTTTCCATGCCCATTTGAACGGCACGTAGAGAAACCGGTTTTCCAGCCTCCTTATAATTTAGAATGACAATCTCCCCCTTTCGCGATTGACCCGACACGATTTGAAGGTGCATCCAATCTCTTGGCCACCCTCACCGTCTTTATCCGCCATCCCCGGATACCGGAATCTTCTCTCCCTTAATAGCTCAATCGTTCATTCCACTATTTTCCTGAAATCCGCAAGGCACTTCCTGCCAAGGTGAGGCCAGTAACGTTTCGGGCAGGAGCCAAGGCAAAATAGCCGAGAGAATACCGTTGTCATTATTTGGATTGACACAATATTTTAATGATGATATTTAATGTTTCTAAAAAATATTATTAAAATTTTAATATTATTGGCACAAACCGCGCCATGTCATGCAGCACCGGCTGGGCGCCACAGGCGAGGAAACAGCATGCACATTGCACGACCTCTTTTCTGGCATCAGGGGATAGCTTTTCGCGCACTGCACCTGCAGCACCACGACCGGGCTTACCAGAGTCTTCTCATACCCTATCAGCAGTTCATTGTTCCTTACTTCTGGGGAGTATGGGACATGGAGATCGACGAAGGCGCCCTCAGGACCGGGATTTTCAGCCTCCTCAAGGGAGATTTTGTATTCCGCGACGGCACCCATGTCTCCCTCCCCGGCAACGCCCTCGTGAATCCACGTTCGTTCAAGGCGGACTGGTGCGAGGACGGCAAACCTTTCTCCGTCTATCTCGGCATCAGGAACTGGAACGAAGCGGGTGCGAACGTCACCGTGCTTCCGTCGCTGACGAACACGTCGGCCGTGCCCACCAGGTTCATCTCTGCCGCCGACCCGGAGGAGGCGCGGGACCTGCACGGCGGCGGACCCGAGGGGTGGATAAAAAAGCTCCATTTCGCCCCGCAGATATTCTGGGAGAGCGAACGCCATGAAAAAGGTGACTGCCAGTTCATTCCCATCGCACGATTGGAGAAGTTCGGCTCCGAGATAAGGTTGTCACGCGATTTCATACCCCCCAGTCTTTCCTTTACCGCCTCTGGCACCCTGAAGAAGCTCGTCAACGAGATCCGGGACCAGGTTACCGCCCGTGCATACCAGTTGGAAGAACACAAGAGCAGGCGCGGAGTCCAGACCGCGGAATTCGGCTCCAGGGACATGGTCTATTTCCTGGCGCTCAGGTCCATCAACCGTTACGTCCCGCTGCTTTTCCATTACACGAAGGCGGAACAGGCCCATCCGTGGGTGATCTTCGGTGTCCTGAGACAGCTCATCGGCGAGCTGACCACCTTTTCCGAGGAGGTGAGCGTTCTGGGAGAGATGAAGTACAGGGATGCGATTACCTCTGTCCCCGACTACGACCACCACGATATCTGGGGATGCTTTTCAGCGGCCCAGGACATGATCTCCCACCTCATCGACCAGATAACCGCCGGTCCGGAATACGTGATTCGCTTGGTCCATGACGGAACGTTCTTCGCGGCGGAGCTGAAGCCCGCCGTCTTCGAGGGGCGCAACCGCTACTACCTGGCGGTCAAGGCCGATGCGGACCCCAAGGTCGTGCTCCCGACCATCGAAGGCATGGCGAAACTGAGCTCCAAAGAGCATCTGCACATGCTGGTCACCCAGGCCCTTCCGGGCATCGCCCTGGAATACCTGCAGGTCCCGCCCCAGGAGCTTCCCCGCCGGTCGAACACCTTCTACTTCACCATAAACCATCACGATGACCAGTGGCTGTCGGTGGAAAGGAACCGTTCCTTGGCGCTCTACTGGAACAACGCTCCCGAAGACACCGACATCGAACTGATGGTGGTTGGGAGATAAAAAGGGCAAGCCATGTCCGGCCGTCACTATCAGAAGGAGCTGTTGAGACTGAGGGAGTTGGCAGCGCAATTCGCGGATGCATGGCCGACACTGGCGCCGATGCTCGGCAGGCCCACGGCCGATCCGGACGCGGAGCGGCTCCTGGAAGGTGTCGCTTACAAGATCGCCCTGTTGCGGGAGAAACTGGAAAGCGATTTTCCGGAGATGGTAAACGAGCTCCTCCAGCGCCTGTTCCCGCACTATCCGCTCCCGTTCCCTGCCGCCACGATAGTCGCCTTCAGCCTGGATCCGTCGGCCGCGGAGACCTGCGTCGTCCCGATGGGGACGCAGCTTTCTTCGATTCCGCTGGACGGGACTTCCTGCAGGTTCTCCACTGCCTGGGACGTCGAGGTTCACCCGTTGCGGCTGACCGATGTCTCGCTCTCCCGGGAAGGGGGCAGGAAGTCCGCAATCAGGCTTTCCCTGGAGTCGACAGGCATTGCCCTGTCCCAATGGCGTCCCGGAAACTTGCGCATCCATGTCACCGGTGATTACGTTTCAGCCACCGATCTCTTCATGGTCTGCAGCCGTCATGTGCGGTGCATCGTCGTAACACCGGAACAGGGCGGTTCCCGGGTTGTTCTTCCCCCCGACTCATTGCAGCCCGTCGGCCTCGAATCGAAAGGATCTCTGCTGCCGTATCCTCCCAACGCATTTCCGGGATACCGGTTGCTTCAGGAATATTTCGCCTTTCCCGTGAAATTTCCGGCCTTCGACCTGTGCGGCTTGGAGCGGTGGGAAGACCGGGGTGACGGGACCCGGTTCGTTGTCAGTTTCGAGCTGGACAATCCTCCCTTCACCCCAAACAACATCAGGCGTGAGAATTTCGCCCTGTTCGCTACTCCGGCAGTCAACCTCTTCCCCCATGAAGCCGATCCCGTAATCCTCGACCACCGTTCGTCAACCTGTCTGCTGCGGCCGTCGGCGCCGGACCCTTCCCATTACCAGATCTACTCCGTGGAGAGCGTATCCGGTTTCATCCGGAGCACCGGCCGGGAACGGAGCTACGCGCCGTTCGACCTGTTCCGTCCGTCCGACCCGGACCAGCCGGTTTATTATGCCGGCCCCCGGAAGTCTCCGCTCCACGCCGGCTTCGATCTCCACCTCTCGGTGGGGCTCCCCCGGGGAAACGCCTTGCCGGAAGAAGAGACCCTGTCGGTCCGACTGACCTGTTCCAACGGCACGCTTCCCGAGAGGCTCCGAATCGGCGATCTCTCCATGCTGCCGCCCGGCTTTCCGGACAACCTGTCGGTCCGCAACATCATACCGGTCACGCCGGGGAGCTTCCCTCCCCTGGAACCGGACCTGGCGAGGAGACTCACGACCCATCTGTACCTCAACGGCCTGACCCTGGCTGATGCCGGTAATCTTCGCTCGCTCATGGAGCTGTACGTCTTTTCCAGGTCGGCGGCAAACAGAAAGCGGATCGCCGGGATAGAGGAAGTTACCTATGCGCCATGCGAACGGTGGGTAAGCGGAAAGCTCCTGAACGGAAGGGAAATCCGCGTCAAGGCCCGCGGGGACCACTTCGGAGGGCTGGGCGACCTGTACCTGTTCGGCTGCGTTTTAGACCGCTTCCTGGCCCACTGGGCCGATCCCAACGTCTTTACCCTTCTGAGCATCGAAGAAACCCTGAAAGGAGGAGGTTATCGATGGCCGCCGAGGCTTGGCCGGAAATCACTCCTTTAACCGGCGACATACTGACGCAGGGTCACAGGTACTCCTTCGTCCAGGTTCTGCGACTTATGCTCGCCTGGCTGGGACCCGACGCCCTGGAGCGGAGCCTTATCCGCATCCGGCCGGAGCTTTCCCTTGCCTTTCCGGCGGCCGACGTGGCAAGGGTCGAAATGAGCGGTGACGAACTCCTGGTCACCACCACCTTCGGTGGGGTGTACGGGGTCGACTCGCCCCTGGCCACCTTCCTGACCGAGGAGCTTCTGGACGAGGCATCCAACGACCGCTCCGTCATCAGGGGTTTTCTCGACATCATCCACCAGCGGCTCTATTGCCTCTATGCCCAATGCTGGAGCAAGTACCGCACCCTCATCCGTCTCGTGGAGGAGGGGGACCCGGCCGAGCTGCAACGGGCTTGGTGCCTGCCCGGCATGGGGGAAAGGGAAATTGCCGACCTCGTCCCGGACTCCTTTCCCTTCCTCCGCTACGGCAGCCTGTTCGCCAGATTGACCCGCCCGGTCTCGGCCCTGGAGGCCATCCTGAAGGATACGCTTGGGATAGACGCCATCGAGATCATCCAGTGCGTTCGGAGGGTCGTCCCCATCCCCGAGGACCAGCAGATGCGGCTCGATGAGGCCAACTGCATCCTGGACGTGGACGCCGTGCTGGGACCCGACGTGGAAGACTGGACGGGAAAGCTGGTCGTCAGGGCAGGCCCTCTCACCTGGGAGCAGTACAACAGCCTCCTTCCCGGCACCCCCCTCTACAACCTGCTTAACCTCCTGGTCCATCTGTACCTCCCCCATCCCCTGGTATTGGAGCTGGAGCTGGTCTTGGCCGAGGGGGAGGCCAGGCCCTTTGTTCTGGACGACCCCGGCTTCAGGCTCGACTACAACGTCTTCGTATTCGACAGCGTCATGCCTGAGACCAGCGTTCTGTTCCCGCTCCCCATGCTGTCCATGGCAACCGGCCTCCAGGACCCCGAATTCGATTCTTCCACCGAAGGTGAATCAGGCCTGGTCGAATATTTCAAAAGGGAGCTGGCGCGCTTCAGGGACCTGGCCGCCCGGTTCGGCCGGGAACACCCGGAGCTGGAGCCCCTGGTGGCCGGACCCATGGCCGACGCAGGCGTGGAAAGGTTACTGGAGGGCTCGGCCTTTCTCTGCGCCCTTCTTCAACTGAAGCTGGACGACGACCTGCCCGAGATCATCCACGAGGTCATGCGCAACACCCGGCCCCAGGAGATCTCCCCCGTCCCGGCCACCACCGTCATCGCCTTTATACCCAGGCAAAACTGCACAGGGACCCACATAATTCCAGCCGGAACCGAGGTAGCCTCGGTTCCGGTCGAAGAAACCTCCTGCCGGTTCACCACCGTCTACCCGGTGGAGCTCCATCCCCTCACGCTGATAGACTCTTCGTATGTCCGGCCGCCCGGCAAGCCGGCAATGATAGTACTCACCATGGAGCTGAACGGGATGCGGCTTGCCGACTGGCGGCCGGAACGAGTACGCATCTTCCTGTCGGGTGAATTCGGCAAAGCGGCTGACCTTTCTCTGTTTCTGACGCGCTACCTGAGGAGGATCATCATCATCCCGACTGAAGGGGACGTACCAACCGTGCTCGAGCCGGCCAGCCTGAAGCCGGTCGGCTTCGGGGACTGGGAGAGGCTGTTTCCGTCCCCGACAAGGGGCGCGGTCAGCCTCCACTGCATTCGTGAACACTCGGTTCTTCCCGAAAAGTTCCTGTTCCTCGACCTCACGGGATGGGACAACTGGCGTGAGCGGCGAGAGGGAAAACACTTCGAGGTCAGGTTCGAGCTCGAACGCCCGCCGTTTCCCCTGGAAGGGGTCACAAAGGACGATTTCACTCTCTTTGCCACGCCGGCTGTGAACGTGTTCCCCCATCGGGCCAGGCCCGTAATCCTCGGGGAAGAGGACGCCGAATACTCGCTCGTCCCCGAGGGAAGCAACCCTGAACACTATGAGGTCTACTCTATCGAAAAGGTGACGGGAATCACCGAAGGTTCAGTTGAAAGGGTCCTGCTCAGATCGTCCGGCTCCATACCGGATGCAAATCCTGCGTATCTTGAAATACGGCACGAATCATTGCTCCGGGAGGGGTATGAAACGGCAATCTCGGTGAAACTGCCGCCGAAACCGGATCCACGGCACATCAAATCCGTTTCCGCGGAGCTTAAATGCACAAACGGAACGCTGCCTGCCAGTCTCGGTATCGGGGACATCCGTGAACATGCGGAAACTTCCCTCAGCTTCGCCACATTCACGAACTGTAAGCCGGTTACCCGCCCCCTGTTCGACACCCTTGGGGACAACCGGCTCTGGAGGCTGTTCGGAATGCAGTTCATCAACCTCAGGCTGCTCACGGCAGGAAGCCTCCGTTCCGCACTGAGGCTCCTGTATGTTTCAGACGGTCAGGGTCATGCGACGGCTGAGCGGAACGAAAGGCGTATCGAAGGGATAAGGGATTTCAGGATCAAGGCCTGCGACAGGCTCGTAAGGCAGGTGATGAAACGGGGGTGGGACATCAGAATAACGCTGGATTCCGAATGTTACGGTTCTCCAGGCGACATGTATCTGTTCGGCGGGGTGCTCGACCATTTCCTGAGAGGGTTTGTTTCCGAGGCGTACTTCTCCAGATTGGTTGTTAAAGATGTCCGTGGTGACGCGGAGTATGTGTGGACGGCAAAGATGGGGAGAAGGCCGGTGGTGTGAATACGCGTTACATAGTGACTAAGGAGAAACATTAACATGATAAAAAATAGTCAAAATACTATCTATGTTATGTCATGCTATATCTTAATTATTGTATGTATTATTTTAACTATTTTGACAGTTAGTCCAAAAGAAGGCTGTGCAGCTAATATATATAAATATAATTTCAGCAAATATTATAAAAAATATTCATCGAAGTCACCTGAGTATGTTGTTATCAACTTTATAGAGCTTGCTGATCTCGGCAAAGATGCAAGTAGAGAAGATAGTGAACGTTTACCGTTATATTGGGCTCTAACTGAGAGTGGAACTGTATCAGACAGCAGTCAATGCTTGTTAATTAAATCATATAATATTGCTGGTAAAAGTAATGTATCGCCAAAAGAAGCCATTGTTAAATTGAAACTAGAGGTTAGTGCAATTAGGTTAATTGGGTGCACGCCAAAAAATAGCAATCCTGTTCAAAATTATAGGAATAAACAGTTAAATTACTGCGACTGGAGGGCTAATGTTGTTAGTATTTTTGATGATAATACAAAAATTTTTTCACGGTTTAATTTGTCTGATTCTATCGCGTTCATAAATTATGCATTTGACAATGGTCAGGTCGCAGTAGAAATATTAGAAAAAAAACCGAATGTTTATATCGTACCTAAAAATAAAAGAATATGGGTGTTTGAAATTAGAGTTGTTAAGAAAGGAGGTAACTGGTTGATATCCAAGGATTCAATTCCAGTAGAAATGAGCTATGTTGATAATGAAATTGAAATATATAGAGAAATGTTGAAAACATTTGAAAAAAGAAAAGATATTTGTGATGGAAATCTAAATAATGATAATACTTTTGATTTGGAAGAAAATAAAAACGAGAGATGTCGGATAAATTTGGATCGCCTAAGGCACACAAAACATATTTTGAAAGTACTCGAGACTGCTGAGGATAATTAACTATGAGTGATATAGTTCAAAATGCGTTGCGATATGATGACAAGAATACTAGACGCGTTGATGTTGCTGGAAAAAACACAGGACAACAAACTGGATTAGAGTATAACAAATTGCCTATTATAGGTTTTGACTGTTCTGGATATTTTTACCATGTTTTTAAAGAATCAGGTTATGATATATCACGTGAAAGTGCTTCAAGATATCTAATATCTGACCAATTTACCGACCTAAGTTTGAAGGATACACATCCTGGCGATATGATTAATTTTGGAAATCATATCGGAATAGTTGTTAGTTATGATTCAAATACCAAACTAGGTACATTCATTCACATGAGCGGTCAAAACAATAAAGGCCGATTAACAAATAGTGTTTTTACCACTGATGAGGAAATAAAAAAAGACAATGAAGGCAAGAACATATACTACGGTATAAAGCGAAAGATCAAGGCCTTCCGCCGTGTCAAGAAAGAGTATTACAATCCTGAACTTGATTTTCATAAAGATGGCGGCAACAACAACCCGGTGCTGGAACCGATTAACGGCAACACGAAAAAGAAAAAAGCATTAAAGAAGGGTGACAAGGGACCTGAAGTGAAGAAGGCGCAGGAAGCACTTAAGAGGCATGTTCCCTCAACCCCTACTCATGGATTCTTTGAGCGTTTGACAGAGCGAGCGGTAAAGGAAATACAAAGAATGTTCAGCCTTCGTAAAACAGGCCAAATTGACAAACATCTGTATCGGATTCTCAGGATCGATTCTGACTGAACTCGGAGAACCAATATCGGCAGCGAATCACATATCATGAACAGGAGGTACCCTATTATGAGCAGATCCAATATCGGATCAACGGCTTCACTTCTGTTTCAGGTCGTAGGGATGGGTCAACAAATGTCGGTAGTCAATTTCTCCGCGAATGAATGGATTTCGTTTCCCTATTCGGTCGAAGTCTGTTGCTGCATTTCGGAGGAGATGAAATCGATAGACGGCTTTTTAGGAAAGAATGCCCTTCTTACAGCCGTCAACCAGGACAGGAGCCAAAAAGGAGAGGATCGCTACTTCCACGGCGTCATACGCCGGTTCGAGCACGCAGGACGAAACGGCCGCTTCTACCTCTATGACGCCGAAGTAGTCCCAACCTTCCAGCAGCTCTGCCTGCGTAGGAACTACCGCATCTTCCAGGACAAGAACGTCCAGGACATTGTCCGGGAGGTCCTGGAGGAGTGGGGTATCAATTCAAATTATCACCGCTTCGCCCTGGAGAACAGCGAGCGGATGCGCGGGACCTGCACCCAATACGGCGAGACCGACCTGAACTTCATCACCCGGCTGCTGGAGGAAGAGGGAATCTTCTACTTCTTTGAGCATTACAAAGACAAGCACGTGCTGGTGATGAGCGACAGTTCGGCCGTCCATGTTCCCATCAAGGGAAAGCCTTCCATAACCGTCAACTCCAATGACGGGCTGGTGCCTGAAAAGGAAAGCATCAACTCTTTCACCCTGTCGGTGCGTCAGCGGCCCGGGGTTTACACCCACCGCAACTTCAACTTCAAGAACCCGCCCCTCAACCTGACGGCAAAGAATACCGGAACAAACCCGTCCCGCTTCGAGATCTACCAGTATCCCGCCCTGCACGTTGACCCGAAGCGAGGGGCGAGACTCGCCGAAGCCCGTCTGGAGCAGCTCACCGCCACGCAGAACCAGGGGCACGGGTGCAGTTCCTCCTGTCGCCTTATTCCCGGGTACCGGTTTACCCTCACCGGACATGAAGCGAAAAGCCTGAATGGCGACTATCTCCTCATCGAGGCGAGCCATTCTGGCTCGCAGCCCCAGGCCCTGGAGGAACAGGCGGGCGGCGGTTTCTCGTATGACAACACGTTCACCGTCATCCCCGCGAAAACCACCTTCCGCCCCCCGTTTACGGCGGAAAAACCGACGGTAAAGGGCATCCAGACCGCAATCGTGGTCGGCTCTGAAGGCGAAGAGATCCATACCGACGAATACGGTCGTGTCAGGGTGCAGTTCCACTGGGATCGCGAAGGCAAGCGTGACGACCGGAGTTCCTGCTGGATCAGGGTTGGCCAGGCATGGGGCGGGTTGGGACGCGGAGGGCAATTCGTGCCGCGCGTTGGAGACGAGGTGCTGGTGAATTTCATAGACGGCGACCCTGACCGTCCCATAATTGTCGGCAGCGTCTACAACTCCGACAACATGCCCATAAACGATCTGAAGAAGAGCATCACCCAAAGCGGCTTTAGGACTAAGACCCACAAAGGTGAAGGCTTCCATGAACTCCGCTTCGATGACGCCAAAGGGTCCGAGGAGATTTTCCTGCACAGCCAGAAGGACTGGAACATCGTGGTCAGGAATGACAAGGGCCAGACCATCGGCGGCAGCAGCAGCACGATGGTCACTGGGAAGTCATCGGAGACGGCAAAGGAGATCACCCTCACAGCCGAAACCAGTATCACCTTTGTCTGCGGCGAAAATATCATCGTCATGGACGCCTCGGGCATCACAATCAAGGGCATCACCGTGCATATCAATCCTTAGCCAGGAGGTGATCCATGTACTACCAGATACAGGAGGGATACTTCACCCTGGAAGGGGAGTGGCAGGACCGGAGCGTCAACCTGCTGGCTGCCATGCACCTGCCTGTTGCCGGCGCGAACCTGGTGGTCACCCGTGAGGCGCTTCCACCCGGGATGGGCTTCCACGAGTACCTGACGCAGCAGAAGAAAGGCCTGGAGAAGGAGTTGAGCGGATTCGAGCTGCTTGCGGACAATCAAGAGAGCCTGGAGCGGGTACCGGCCCGCTTCCTTGAATTCAGCTGGAAAAACCAGGGCGCAGGGATGCATCAAATGCTCCTGGTGCTCGACAACGGAGACCAGGTATTGACCCTCACGGCAACGGTTCCGGGTGACCTGAACCAGGAGACGCGCGACGCCCTGCTCGCGGCCATGATGAGCTTCCGGTTCGGTATCCGGCAATCCATGGAAGAGGATGGGCCGAGATGAGCGGCCAGGCGCCGGCGCCGACCGCCGAGGACCGTCTGGATGCCCTGCGCAGACGGGAAAGCACCTCCGGTCAGGTGGAGAAGATCGAAACGGCCGGGCATCGTACGAGCATGGGCGCGGCGGCCGTCACCATCGGCTGCGGAGCGGGAAACGCCATGGCTACCGGCGGCATCGCGGCAGTCGGATGTTACCTGGCGCCTTTTGCCGCCGGCATAGCCGGCGCCATTGCGGGCGCCAGGCTCGCCGAGGCCCTGGCTCTGGACGATACGGTCCTAGGCATCATGGGGGCTCCGACCCTTGCCCAGGGTGGTCCCCAGCCGGCCGTCATCGGCCATGCGATCGCCCACGGACACCCCTTTGCAGGGGCGCTCGGCGGCCTGCTGGCAGGCATCGCCGCCGGGGTCATTGTAGCAGTTGCCGTCGGGGCCACCTTGGCCTCCGGCGGTCTCGCAGCTCCGGTGCTTGTGGGTGCAGCTGCAGCCCTGGCCGGAGGCTTTTCGGGAAGCTTCGTGGGAAGCATTATCAACGGTATCTGCTCCAAGTTGGCCACTGTATCGGGACAGATTGTCACCGGCTCACCCGACGTCTTCTTCGAGGGGAAACCGGTCGCCCGGGTAACCGACAAAGCCCTCTGCGACAAACACTCCCCCCCGCCCGAGATCGCCGAGGGGAGCAAAACCATCTTTGTCAACGGCCTGCCCCTTGCGCGTATCGGACACCGAATCACCTGCTCCGGCGTGGTCCAGCAAGGTTGCACGACCGTCTTCGCCGACACCACCACGGTCCAGTACGGCCCCATCGACTCCGGGCTGACCGTGTTCGAGCAGTCAGTGCTCTCCCTTGCGGAGGTGGCCTTGTGCCTGAGCGCGGTCAGATTCCGCAGCTCCAGATGGGGGAAGTTACTCTTCGGCGAACCCATCGACCCATCTGACGGCGCCTACGTGGACTTTCGAACCGACCTCGCCTATCCGGGCGTCATCCCCCTCACCCTGGCCCGAGCATACAGCGGCAAGGAGCGCATCCAAGGGCTTCTGGGGACCAAATGGATCTGCAACTGGTCGCAGCGGCTGGTCTACGACCCGGAGAAACCGACCGCCGTCCTGGAGGACGGCGACGGCGAAGTGCTCCAGTTCGCACTGGGAAGCATGAACCGGTTCAACGCCCGGCACCTGAAGGCCCCTCACTATCACCTCACCGGAAACAGGGAGTGCACCAGGCTGTTCGACAGCCGGACTCAGCAGACCCTGATCTTTACGCCGTCGGACAACAGCCCTCACATCGGCCTTCTCACAGCCATCGAAGACAGGAACGCCAACCGCATCGACTTCATCTACCGCAATGGCAGACTGTGTCGTGTTGAGCATTCCGACGGCGAGGTCTTCACCATCGGCACGACGCCACAGGGGTACATTGAGACCGTCACCCGGAAAGGGGATGTGGAGCCACTGGTCTGCTACCGCTACGATTACGACGGTGGCCTGACTGACGTCTGGAGCACGTCGCACGGCGAGTTCCACTACTCCTACACCAGCGAAGGGTGGCTCTCACACTGGAGGGACAGCGGTGCCACCTCCGTAGACCTGGAATACGACAGCGAGGGGAGGGTCATTGCCACCCGCACACCGGAAGGGATCTACAACGACCGGTTCATTTACCATCCAGAAGAGCGAAAGACCGAGTACATCGATGCCGTCGGAGCCCGTACCACCATCTGGTTCAACGAAAGCAATCTCCCAGTCCGCGAACAGGACCCGCTGGGCAACGAAACCGTCAATGAATGGGACGGGCTTGAGCGCAGAATATCCACCACCGACCCTCTGGGTCGTGTCACCCGCTACGATTACGACCCTTTTGGCCTCCTGACAGCCGAAACCGATGGCAGAGGGAGGACCACCCGTTACAGCTACGACAAATACGGGCAACTCACCCGGATTGAGCTACCAAACGGCGGGACAGCCGTCCGGGATTACGACGGGAGGGGAAATCTCGTCTCGGCCACGGAGCCGGACGGGTCCATCTTCCGCTACGGATATGACGAACGCGGCATCCTTGTTTCCGAAACCGGTCCGGACGGGGCGGAAACCCGATGGATGTACGACAGCAAGGGACGCCCGGCAGCCTCCATCGACCCGCTGGGCAACCGTACCGGTTTCGAACATGATGCCTGGGGGCGTCTGCGTGCCCTAACCGACGCGGTCGGACATGCCACCCGCTACTATTACGAACCCGGGCCGGACAATCCGCGCGCGGACGTAAGCCGCATCGTCCATCCCGATGGCGGAGAAGAGCACTTCAGTTATGACGGGGAAGGGCTCCTGTCCAGCCATACCGGACCGGAAGGCCAGGTCACCGGGTACAGGCACGGCGCCTTCGACCTGCCGCGCACCCACATCGATCCCAAGGGATACGTAACATCCCTGGAGTACGACGGCGCGGCCCGGCTGAAACGGATAACGAACGCTTCCGGCCAACAGTGGAGCTTCAGCTACGACGCAGCGGGACGGCTTGTCGTGGAGACCGACTGGGCCGGATGCCGGACAGTCTACACCCGGGACCCGGCAGGCCGGGTGATTGCCAAGCATCTGCCTGACGGGGTGGAGCAGCGCCTCTCCTGGGACGAGCGGGACCGAATCCTGGCCGTCGAGACCGCCCGGACGCGCATCGCCTATGACTACGACGACGCGGACCGGTTGATTCGGGCGGCCACGTACAATCTGCTCGACGGCAATGTTGACGAACCCGAGACCGAAATCCTTCTCTCCTATGACGAGAAGGGGAGGCTGACAAGAGAAATCCAGAACGGCGCGGTCATCGACTATCGCTACGATGCGGCAGGCCGCTGCATAAACCGCAAGAGCCCCAGCGGTGAAACCAACTATGTCTTCGATCCGCTTGGACTTCTGGTCGAATCCGAAAGTAACGGTCATGGTCTGCAATTCAAAAGAAGTGCACTCGGTCTGGAAACGGGCCGCCGTTACGGAGCGGGAAAGTCCTTCGGTCTGCTTCAGAGCTTTGATGCGTGCGGCAGGCTGAAAAGCCAGTTCGCCGGACGGCTGAAAGACGTTCCGACAAAGGAATACCTGCCGCCCCGCCTCTCCCCGGCGCTGGAGCTTGCCGGGCAGATCTCCCGCCGCTACCGCTGGGACAAATCGGGCCGGCTCGTCGGAATCAAGGACAGCCAACGCGAACCGAGAAGCTATGCTTACGACCCGCGCGACCAGGTAGCCGGTATACGGCGTCCCGTCGGTCACGGGAAGCGTGAGACCCTGGAATCATACGACTATGACGCCCTGATGAACCTAGTCCGTAGCAACGGCAACGGCCACGACTATGACGGCAACGTGGTAACCAGGGTCGGCATGACCCGCTACACCCATGACGGAAGGGGGAGGGTCATCACAAAGACCCTGTTCCGCAACGGCTTTCGTCCCAGGACCTGGCACTTCCGCTGGGACGACTTCGACCGGCTCGCGGAAACCTGGACCCCTGATGGCGCGTGCTGGCGCTACACCTGTGACGCATTTGGCAGACGGGTGAAAAAGGAATGCGTCCAAGTGGGCAAATCAGGGGAGAAAGCCAAAATCGGCTACCTCTGGCAGGGGGCCACACTTGCCGAAGAGTGGAAGACGCACGAAAACGGACCGACCCTGGTCAGCCGCTGGCACTTCGAGCCGGGAACGTTCAACCCAATCGCCAAGGAGACGTTGACGCTCGGGGCCGAGAAAGCCGGGGAGGCACGATTCTATCCGATAGTGACCGACCACCTGGGCACCCCCAAGGAGCTGTTCGACTCTGACGGCGAATGCCTCTGGCAGGCCGACCACAGCCTGTGGGGCAGGATATCGATGGTCAGGCGGAAAACGGAGGGAGGGAGCTTCGAACCGGTTGTTGACTGCACCCTCAGATTCCAGAATCAGTGGGAAGACGACGAAACCGGGCTTTACTACAACCTGCACAGGTACTATGATCCTGACAGCGGGCAGTATCTCAGCCAGGACCCGATTGGGCTTGAAGGGGGCCTGCGCACCCACGGGTATGTGCACGACCCCGTGCAGTGGGTGGATCCGTGGGGACTGGCAGGGTGCTCGAAAAACACCAGCAATATTCCACGATATACCTTCAGGGGGGACACTCGACCACCTTCACAGATATTTAAAACAGGTTTCAAACCGCGAGGGACGAACACAGATTTACTAGGCTACGCCCGACATAATGACCCCAGCGTTTTTGTCGGAACCTCAACCTCACCCAAAACAGCAGGGGGATTTGCTGGCGAAGGTGGCTATGTTTACACTGTTCGTCCAGGTAATGGTGCGGTTGATGTTAATTCGTCGCTGGGAAAAAGGAGTCCATTTCCACATGAGACCGAAATTGCAGTGTCAGGAGGAATATCGCCATCTGATATTATGGGAGCCCGAAAAGTAGGTTCAACAGGCCTTACAGGTCCGTTTATAAGGAATTCAAAATATATTCCAAATTAGAAACATAGAGGAACTATTATGAAAGAGAGAATCATTAAACTGCTTAAGCCCAATGGAGATGTTGTGGATACCAGGGTAAAGTTTACAGATACACCACCTTGGTGTATCGAGGCAATTGTTGATGGACTGCAAGTCTTAGAATTTCACGGTGGTGATCTCTTTGATTGTCTGTGTAAACTGAGAACCGAACTAGATAAGTTGGGTATCAAGTTACTATGCAACGGAAGTCGCATTGACGCATATCCATCAAGGATGTCGCGAGATATGGGAGGAGCGAAGAAGGTTTATCTGCTAACGATGGGGCAACAGGGAAGGCTTGAGGACTTGGTTGATATTTTTGATGAAGCGCCTGCCGAGAGAATCGGGACCGTTGAAGAACAAAAGGCATTTTATAGAAAATGGTTAGATAGTTTGTGACTATGTGTAGCACAACCCTTACGGAAGAAGACGTGGAAGCCGAGCGAGACGCCCTTTATTATATTTATATTTCATTCAGGTTTCTCGGCTAACTATGGAGGTTCCTGCTGGAAAGTTTTCGCCACCAACAAAGGTGCAACCGAAATATAAAATGTCTGGTGGAGGTTGAGAGCGAACCGCTAAAGGCAAAATATGAGTTAAAATTTTGAAAATAGATGGTAAGCCATAATGTCTAAACAATAATATTAGGAGAATAATAATGACAATGGCAAAAATTGTTAAATATTTAAAGGATAATATTGAACCTCTACCTGATTCGATTTATGGCAATCGATATAGGGCTGCAGTGTTCCTCAGTATTTGCCGTGTGTAGTATTTCAAAGCGAGCGAAGACAAGTTGAGTTGACAATGAAGCGTTTCGAAAAAGTAAAGGATCAGAAAAAACAATATCGAATGACTGTTGAAGCCTTTGTGACCGAGGGATCAAGTGTTGCTTTTTCTGATATTTTGAAGGTTGAGATTTCTCCTTTCGCAATACCATTAAGTAAACTGAGAAGTGTCCATGGTGAATCTTCCATGGGCTGGACTGAATTTGTGGTCGAAATGAATGATGGAAAGAGGTTCCTCTATGGGACATCATTCTCTATTGAATTTTTCGCGTTACCAGTCGAGGTAGAAGACATAGAAATGTATTCATGGTGCCCAAGATCGCTCAGGAAACGGGAACAATATGGATGGTAAATATGATCGTGAAAAGCCATTCTTTATCTGCTATTTGGATGGTATTTGATATTAGCCCATCTTTCACAGTTATGAGGATGTGAAGACGGCATATCAAATAGGTTTTCGTTCATATCTTCAAAGAGGGGGTAGCTATGAGGAACGTGATCATTTCTGAAATTGTCCCAGATGTCAACATGTTGAAGGATTCTCTGGCGAAAGAGCTGCCGTCCGCATACAAGACCAAGACTCCATCTCTTAACCGCAAGGCAATTCGTGTCGTCAAATCGCTCAGAATTGTCTCGGAAGTTCACGTGCGTTCGAACAAGATAATCATCCATAATGCAATGCCCTTGTATTTGGCCTTGGCCACGCTATTTTGCTTGCCTTCCGCTTTCTACCTCCTGTGCAAATTCAAGGACGGCGAGTCCCTCAGGACCTCCGTTCACGATATCGTCCTGCGCGCTACGCAAGGGACGTAAGCCCAGTCATCCCGCTTTATGCAGGGCCTGGTCCAGGTCGGCCATGATGTCGTCAGGATGCTCGGCCCCCACGCAGAGCCGGACCATGTTGGCCGGGATCCCGGCAAGGGTCCTTCCTTCATCACCCTGCTGCTGATGGGTCGAGATGCCAGGTATGGTGGCAACGCTCTTGATCCGACCCAGGTCGGTGGCCCGCCAGATCCTCTGAAGCGCATCGAAGAATTTTCGCGTCTTTTCAATCCCCCCACTCACGCAGAACGACAGGAGATGGCCGTACCGGTTCACCGGCCTGCCGTAAAGCTCGTCGTATTCCGCATCCACCAGCCACATGTACCTGCTGGCCAGTTCGTGCAGCGGATGGTTGAGGAGCCCCAGGTACTGGACGCTCTCGACCTTCGGGTGTCCTTCCAGGAACCGGGCCACTTTCATGGCGCTTCGGCTCATGAGGTCCATCTTGGAGCGGAGGGTCCGCATGTCGTTCAGGGTCATGACGGCCTGCATGGGGTGGAGGTTGGGGCCGAAGTCGCGGTTTTGAAGGAACTTGATGTGGAGCGAGAAATCGGACTTGAGCAGCTCGTCGTCGATGTTGGTGCAGAGGTTCTTGCGGGCGATGACCGCACCGCATACCCCGAACCCGCTGGAGGTGAGGCTCTTGGTGGCGGACTGCACCACGATGTCTGCGCCGTGGCGGATGGGGCGGAGCAGGGCGGGCGTAGCGATGGTGGAGTCACAGATCAGGGGGAGGTTGTGGCTGTGGGCCAGGTCGGCCACCGCCTTGATGTCGAAGAAGCCGAGCTGGGGGTTGCTGGGGAGCTCACCGTACAGGAAGCGGGTGTGCTCGTCGATCTTCGAGGCCCACTCGTCCAGGTTGGTGGCGTCCAGGACCCAGCGGCATTCCACGTTGTGCTCCTGCATCAGCCTGGCGGTGAACTGCTGGTAGGTACCGCCGTAGCACTGGACCGTGGCAACGAAGTTCCGCTTTTCGTGGGGGTCTTTCTGGATCTTCAGGAAGGGATTCACCGCGGTCATGATTGCCGCCATGCCGGAGGAGGTGGAGCAGCATGACGTCTCGCCGTTGAATCCGTAGCCTTCAAGCAACGCCAGGGTCCATTCGTAGTAGTAGGTGGACGGATTGGCGATGCGGGAATAGCACCAGGCCGGTATCTGATAGGCAAGGGCCGCCTCCATCTCGTCCGAGTCGCGGAACGCCTGGGCGGTGCTCATGAAGACCGGTTCGATGATCGAGCCCTGGTAGTCCTCTATGGCGTCCTGCACCGTATAGAGGCCATGAACGGCGATGGTATCGAATTTCCACTTTCTGACCACGCGCCTGATGTATTCGTCGCGCTCCGCCAGGTAGCGGCTGTTCCTGTCTATGTACCTCCGCATCCCCTCAGTAAGTTTGATTTCGTTTTCCTGGGACATGGTATCTCTCCTTTCGCCCGGATCGCGGCAAGCACCCGCAGCCATCTTTGTCCCTCAAATTGTATCCCAGAGATAACCGGCCGCATCCCCTGAAGCCGAATTTCTTTCCTTTCTGACCAGAAAACAAGCAGAACCTTGATGGCGGTTGTGCTATAATTTAAAATAAAAATGGAAGTCAATATCAATAAAAGGCGGTGTGAATCATGACAAGCATTACAACCCATACCGTGAAGACGGAAGAGGATTTGCTCAAGGCTTACGAGAGCGAGTCCAGGGCCAGGTGGACTTACAACGCTTTTGCCGAGGCTGCGGAAAAGGAAGGGAGGGAGAACGTGGCCAGACTGTTCCGGGCCGCCTCCGAGGCTGAAAACGTCCATGCCGGCTGCATACTGCGGTCCTTCAAAGAGACATCAAGGGCTACCAACGAGCTCTGGAAGGCCGGGATGTATGACCCGAAGATCGTCCACCAGTCGACTGCCGAGAACCTGCGCGAGGCCATCAATGAGAGCCGCGGGCTTGCCGATATGTATCGCGATATGGTGAAAGACGCGGAGAACGACGGCTGGGATCTGGCCGGCACCTGTTTCAGATATGCCGGTGACGTGGACAGCATCCACGAAAACCTCTTCAAAAAGACTCTGGAAAACCTGGACGAAAGCGGGAGCGGGGAATACTGCATCTGCGAATCGTGCGGCAACACCCTGGACCACAAACCGTCAGGGTCGTGCGAGGTCTGCGGGGCGTCGGAGAGCGCCTTCAGGGCGGTCCATTGAGTTAATGAATGTGACGGGGAGGAGGGCTTCCCGGTGTGGTGGATGGATAGAAAATGAAAAGGCCCGCAAGGAGCGGGCCTTTTTTGTCGGGAACCCTTCGGGTCCGTCTGTCTGCAAACTTACGCGCACTCGCTGTAGCCGCACACCCGGCAGACCATGCAGCCGCCTTCGTGCTCCACTACGCCGCCGCACTCGGGGCAGGCGCCCCGCTCGAAGGGTTTCTCCTCGATGTCGACCTCGGAGCCGCTGAGTTTCATGTGCATCTGGATGGCCTTGGCAACGGCGTCGGCGCAGGAGAGGACCTTGTTGTCGCCAAAGCCGGACTGGGCGTGACAGGAGATGCCCAGCAGCTGTTTGATGACTTGGCGGGCCTGAACGCCGCTGCGCCATGCGAGCGAGACCATGCGGCCGATGGCCTCGCACTGGGAGGCAGCGCACCCTCCAGCCTTGCCCATGGTAGTGAACAGCTCGAAGAGGCCGGCCTTGTCCTCGTTGACCGTCACGTAGAGCGGGCCGCAGCCGGTCTGCATCTGGTAGGTCCACCCCTTGAGCGCCTTGGGGCGTTCACGTTTCACCGGCTTGAGGGCCTTCTTTTCCTCGGGCTGGGGAGCCGCCTCGACCTCTTTCTTGCCGGTGGAGAGGACCTGCATGTCCCGGGACCCGTCACGGTAAATGGTGACGCCTTTGCAGTCCAGCTTGTAGGCGAGCATGAACACCTTTTCCACGTCCTCGACCGTTGCACAGTTGGGGAAATTCACCGTTTTGCTTACGGCATTGTCCGTGTACCGCTGAAATGCTGCCTGCATCTCGATATGGACCTCGGGGGTGATGTCGTGGGCAGTGACGAACACCCTGCGGACATCCTCCGGTATCTCCTCCAGGTCGTGGATGGTGCCGTGCTCGGCGATGCGCTTCATCAGATCCTCGGAGTAGAATCCCTGCTCCCTGGCGACCTTTTCGAAGCGGGGATTCACGTCCACCAGGACATTGTTGTCGAGGACCTGGCGGACGAAGGAGACGGCGAACAGCGGCTCCACGCCGGACGAGGCGTTGGCGATGATGGAGATGGTGCCGGTGGGGGCGATGGTGGTGACCGTGGCGTTCCTCATGGGGGCTGCGCCGGGCTTGTCGTAGACGGAGCCCTTGAAATTGGGGAACGGTCCCCGCTCCGTTGCCAGTTCCCGGGAAGCGGCGTGCCCCTCGTCGTTGATGAACTTCATGACCTTTTCGCCCAAGGCGATTGCCTCGGCCGAGATGTAGGGGATGCCGAGCAGTATCAGCATGTCGGCCCATCCCATCACCCCCAGTCCGATCTTACGGTTGGCGCGGGTCCTCTCGTCTATCTGGGAAAGGGGATAATTGTTGACCTCGATGACGTTGTCGAGGAAGCGGACCGCCAGGCGGATGACCTCGGCCAGCCGTTTCCAGTCGATCTCGCCGTCCTTCACCATCTTGCCCAGGTTGATGGAACCAAGGTTGCAGGATTCGTAGGGGAGGAGCGGCTGCTCTCCACAGGGATTGGTGGATTCTATGTCGCCCACGACCGGGGTCGGGTTGTCCCGGTTGAGACGGTCCAGAAAGACGATTCCCGGCTCGCCGTTGCTCCATGCCTGCTTGACGATGCGGTGGAACACCTTGCCGGCGTTCAGGGTGCCGGATACCCCGCCGCTTCGGGGATTGATCAGCTCGTATTCCTCGTCACGCTCCACCGCCTTCATGAACGCCTCGGTCAGGCCGACCGAGATGTTGAAATTGTTGAGGTGCGTCTGGTCGGACTTGCACATGATGAAGTCCATGATGTCGGGGTGATCGACCCGCAGGATTCCCATGTTGGCGCCCCGCCGCGTCCCTCCCTGCTTGATGGTCTCGGTGGCGATGTCGAAGACCCGCATGAAAGATATGGGACCGCTGGAGATGCCGGTGGTGGACATGACCACGTCATTGGCCGGACGGAGCCGGGAGAAGGAAAAGCCGGTCCCTCCGCCGGACTTGTGGATGAGCGCCGTGTACTTTACGGCATCGAAGATATCGTCAATGGAGTCGCCGACCGGCAGGACGAAGCAGGCCGAGAGCTGCCCCAGTTCCCGGCCTGCGTTCATCAGGGTCGGAGAGTTGGGCAGAAACTCGAAGCGGACCATCATGTCATAGAATCTACCGGCAAGTTCGGCCGTATCGACCTGTGCGTCGAAGTTGTTCTCCGCTGAGGCAATGGCGTTTGCGACTCGATTGAACATGTCTTCGGGTTTCTCCAGCACCTTTCCGTCCTTGTCGCGCTTCAGGTAGCGCTTTTCCAGAACAGTGAGCGCATTCTTCGACAGCCGGAGAGCTTCAGCTGCACCTTTGGTTTTTCCCATGACAGGGTAATCCTCCTTTGTATTCCAGGATGGTGATTGAAGTGAAATGATACCATATTTTGTGATTCGGTATGCAATAAACCACAAGATATATGGTGAGTCAAGCAAATAAAGCCGAGCGCCATAACCGGTTGAAATAACGCGATAAGAAGCTGCGCCTTTGTCTGCAGGGTCGTGGCCGGCAATATCGATTTACAAAGATTGTCAAGTATGGTAGGACTCATAAAACCGTATACAAATGTTTCCTCTTGACGTTTCAGTGCTCGCTGTGTGACACCTCCATGATGAACCTCGCAATTCCTTGCAAAATCCGCATTATTCTCCTCCTTGTATTCTGTTCAGGCTGTGTCGGCGGCCTGTTTCCCGTTGGAGAGAAGGACGCGGCAGCCCCGCCGCCCGCACCGGTGGTGCGGATCGCCCCGTCATCTCCGCCACCTCCGGCATCGGTAATCTCACCCTCCGCTGCCGTGAATCCTGAGAAGAAGCAGAGGGTCTATGTGGCGGATGCCGTGTCGGACTTCACCTACCACAACACAACCCTGACCAGGGATGTTACCTGGAATGGAACGGTTTCGGTCAGGGGAGTTCTGACCGTTGCCCCCCAGGCGACCCTGAACATCGGCCCCGGTACCGTGGTGACCTTCCGACCCGATGACACAGGGGCCGTGGATGGAGCCCTGCTGGTTCAGGGGAGGCTCTGCGCCAGGGGAACGGCGGAGCAGCCGGTGCTGTTCAGGCCCGGCACCCGTACAGTGGAGCCCGGCGATTGGCAGGGGATTCTGCTGCTCGGGAGTAAAAAGAAAAACCTCCTCGAACAGTGCCGTATCGAGGGGGCGGTCACGGGGCTGGAAGCGATCTATTCAACGGTCTCACTGAAAAGTTCGCATGTTGCCGCCTGTCGAACCGGCTTGCGTCTCAAGGGTTCTCTCCTTATCGCGTCCGGCGGAGGGGCGTCCGGCTGTGAGCTGGGATATGCCCTGGTGGACAGTGAGTCGGATATCCGGGAAGCGGCGTTTACCGGCAACACCATGGGCCTGTCCCTGTCCGGAGGGGCACTCCAACTGGTCTTTTCGGGCTTTTCATCGAACACCGTCAGAGCGCTTGAGGCAAAGGGGGCAAGGCTATCGGTGCTGCGAAGCACGTTTACCGGTAACGGCAGCGGCCTTGCCCTTGATTCCTCGGAGGGGGGGATTACCGAAAGCACGGTGTCCGCCAACCAGGAGCTCGGGGTGCGGCTTACCCGTTCGCGCATGCGGCTGTCGGGCAATGTCATATCCCGTAACACGGGGGTAGGCATACTGGTCGATGACGGGGAAGCGGCGATCTGGGGTAACAGCATATCTTCAAACGGAAGGTATGACCTCTATAATGCGGGCCGGGAGGAACTCCGCGCACCGGGCAACTGGTGGGGCACTCCCTCTCCCCCAGCTGCAAGAAAGCGTATCTATGACAGGGAACAAGACCCCCTGCGGGGTGCTGTCCTGATAGAGCCCTGTCTCGTCACGGCCCCGGAGGTATCACAATGAGGCAGTCATCAAGCCTGGCGCCGTCCTTAGCGGTCTCCGCCACTGAAAGGAACTCATGAAGACTTTCGTCTTGGATACAAACGTGCTGCTGCACGATCCCCGTGCCGTTTTCCGGTTCCAGGAAAATACCATTCTGATACCGATTACGGTCATAGAGGAGATAGACCGGTTCAAAAAGGACATGAACGAAACCGGCCGCAATGCCAGGGAGGTTTCGCGTATCCTGGACGACCTGCGAAAAAAGGGTTCACTCGCCTCGGGAGTCTCCCTTGAGAGCGAAGGGATCCTGAGGGTCGCCCTGATGAACGGCGAGATGCTGAGCCGGCTCCCCCACGAGTTGAGCGAGCAGCGGGGCGACAACCGGATCCTGGCGGTGGCGGCCGATGCCAAGAGCAAAAGCTCTCAGGTTCCGGTCATTCTCGTGACCAAGGACACCAATCTCCGCATCAAGGCGGATGCAATAGGCATCAAAGCGGAAGACTACCAGTCGGACAAGGTGGACATCACGGAACTCTATACCGGTTTCACTCAGCTTGAGGTCGATCCGGAGACGGTTGACCGGTTTTACGGCCAGGGGTGGGTGACGTTGGAGGAAAACCTCCAGCCGAACCAGTACGTGGTGTTAAAGGACGCCGGCAATCCTTCCCATACCGCCATCGGCAAGTTCCAGGCAGGCCAGAGGCGGCTGGTTCCGGCCATCAGGATCGGCAAGGAAGGTGTCTGGAGCATCCATCCGAGGAACCGCGAACAGACCTGCGCCCTGGATGCCCTGCTGGACGATTCGGTCAAGATCGTAACCCTGGTGGGCAAGGCGGGAACCGGGAAAACCCTGCTGGCGATAGCGGCCGGGCTGCAGAAGACGGCCGAGGAAGGCGTGTACAACCGCCTTCTGGTCTCCCGTCCGGTATTTCCGATGGGAAAGGATCTCGGTTTTCTTCCCGGCGACATCGAGGAAAAGCTCGCACCCTGGATGCAGCCCATCTTCGACAACGTTGAACTGCTCCTGAGCGGTCACGAGGCCGAAAAGCGCCACAGCCGGGGGTACCGGGAGCTTATGGCCATGGGCATCATGGAGATAGAGCCGCTCACCTACATTCGCGGCCGTTCCATACCGAACCAGTACCTGATCGTTGATGAGGCTCAGAACCTCACTCCCCACGAGATCAAGACCATCGTGACCAGGGCGGGCGAGGGGACAAAGGTCGTGCTTACGGGGGACCCGTACCAGATCGACAATCCCTACGTGGATTCCTCGAGCAATGGTTTAACCTATCTGGTCGAACGGTTCAAAGGCCAGGAGATATCGGCCCACATCACCATGATGAAGGGAGAGCGTTCCGCGCTGGCCGAGCTTGCGGCCAACCTCCTGTAAAAATTCCGCCAGCGCCGATTCTTTTCGGATACAAACAAGGTTAAAATATGCGTCTGCTTGCAATAGAATCTTCCTGCGATGAAACCTCCGCTGCAGTGGTCCAGGACGGGACCACGCTGCTTTCAAATATCATCGCATCCCAGGAGGCGGCCCACGCCCCCTTCGGCGGGGTGGTGCCCGAGATTGCCTCCCGCAAGCATCTGGAGGTAATTACCCCGGTAATAGAACAGGCCCTGGCCAAGGCCTCCCTCTCGCTCGACGCAGTGGAGGGGATAGCCGTCACCCAAGGACCCGGACTGGCGGGCTCACTGCTGGTCGGGATTTCGGCTGCAAAGGCGATTGCCTATGCCCGGGGCCTCCCTCTGGTGGGAATCCATCATATCGAGGGGCACCTGTTCGCGGTCTTCCTGGAAAAAAGGGTGGAATTTCCCTTTATCGCCCTGGTGGTCTCCGGCGGTCACACCCATCTCTACCTGGTTGACGGATTCGGGCGCTACCGGGTTCTCGGCCAGACCCGCGATGACGCAGCCGGAGAGGCCTTTGACAAGGTGGCCAAGATCCTGGGTCTCCCCTATCCGGGCGGGGCCGTCATTGACCGGCTGGCTTCCAAGGGTGACCACACCGCCGTAGCACTGCCCCGTCCGCTGCTGCGCGACGGCAGCTGCAACTTCAGCTTCAGCGGTCTCAAGACGGCTGTCCTGCAGTTCGTGAGGAAGAATCCGGTCCCCCTTGAAGGCGGCGCGCTCCATGACCTGTGCGCCTCTTTCCAGGCAGCCGTCGTTGATGTCCTTGTGGAAAAGGCCAAGTCGGCCCTGCTGGAGACCGGGATCACGAGGCTGGTCGTGGCGGGCGGGGTGGCGTGCAACAGTGCCGTCCGGGCCGGCATGTCCAAGCTGTGCGGGGAAATCGGGGTGGAGCTTTCCATCCCTTCGCCGATCCTGTGCACCGACAACGCGGCAATGATTGCCGTTCCGGCGGAGTTTTACCTGAAGGAGGGGATTCGCGACGGGACGGAGATGGATGCGAAGACCGTGTGGCCGCTCGACACAGTTTCCGAAAGGATGAAGGTCTGAACGCATGGAGAAGATTCGCGCCAAGAAGGCGCTGGGCCAGAATTTCCTCGTGGACGGGAACGTCATCGCCAACATAATCAGGGCGGCCGACGTGGGGAGCGATGACCGGGTCCTCGAAATCGGGCCCGGAAAGGGGGCCATCACCTCCCGCCTGGCCGGGACAGCGGCCCGGGTCGTGGCGGTGGAGCGGGACCGGGAGCTCGTGCCGCTTCTGCGGAACAGTCTGGGTGAATACGACAATATCCAGATTGTTCACGGCGACATACTCCGTACCGACCTGAGTCTCCTGCTCCCCCCCATCTGGGCCGGGCAGTGGAAGGTGGTGGCCAACCTTCCCTACAACATCTCGTCCCAGATACTTTTCAAGCTCATCGAAGACCGTTCCCTGTTTACTGAGCTGCTGCTGATGCTGCAGAAAGAGGTGGGGGACAGGCTTGTCGCACCCCCTTCCTGCAAGGACTACGGGGTCATGACGGTCTTGTGCGGTCTTTATTTCGATATCGAACGGGTGTTTTCGGTGAAGCCCGCTTCCTTCCGGCCGGTTCCGAAAGTAGATTCGGTGGTTCTGAGGTTCCGGGTACTGCCGCGGCCCAGGATCGACGTGGGCGACGAGCGGCTCTTCGGAAGGGTGGTAAAGGCCTCTTTTGCGCAACGGCGCAAGACCCTCTGGAACTGTCTCAAGGCCGCCGGTTTCTTCACGGCCGACGGCATTCTTCAGGAGGCATTCGACCTGGCCGGCATCGACGGCCGGCGAAGGGGTGAGACGCTCTCCCTGGAAGAGTTCGCGACTCTGACCAAATCAGTCCTGAGCCATACGCACTAGTGTCCTGTGCAGCATTCTGTTCGTAGTGCCGACCTCACCCCTGTACTCTCTTTGATGGAAACCGGAGAGACGACGCGGGCGGGCACTGCTCGGCAGGATGTCTCTGGTACCTGTTTGAATCCGGACAGAAAGGCCCATGATCTTCCGTTGTATGCGAACTGAACACCGGCAAAGACAGGGTTGTCACGACGATTTGTCGTAAAAACTCGATATCTGATCCGGGACAGTTTCTTCTATCTATCCCCAAGAAATTTTTTTGATAATTAATGAAACTTCAAAATGTTGTTTGACTTAACAGTGTTTTTGGTATATATACAGCGAAACAGGCCCATTTGAAATTAAGGAAAAAGCCATTTGTATTAGTTACATTTCTGTGATTCAGCGGTATAATTTTGTCTTTTGTCGAGCCATACCCTGGTTGCAGTCTAATGCAATAATCTCGGAGAGAGGGTGATTCGGGTTGATGCGCACAGCCACGAAAAAAATCGGGAATAGGGACGATGGTGCAGGCGCTGACGTACAGATCAGGGTCTGCACCTTTGGCGGTTTGAATGTCTATTTCAACAATTCACCGGTCTCCATCATCTGGGAAAGTCAGAAGGCCAGGCTCCTGTTCTGTTGCCTTCTGGTAACGTTCGACCAGTGGGTTCACCGCCAGACGGTTATTGAAGCCTTATGGCCCGGCTGCTCTCCCGCTTCGGGAGAGAAGAACTTCAAGACCACCCTCAGCCGTCTGCGGAAGTCCTTCTCAGGTCCGCGGATTACGAATCCGGTCCTGACGCAGGGAGAGGCCGTGCGCCTGAACAACCTGGCGATCACCTTGGACGCGAGCGAGTTCAGGAACCACTCGACACAGGGGATCAAGCTTCTGGTCCGAGGAGAGGTAAAGTCTGCCAGAAAAACCCTGGAGGCCGCCCAGGATCTCTATCGCGGTCCGTTCCTTCCAGAGGAGCCCAATAACCAGTTCATCACCGCCGCCCGGGCCGAACTTTGCGATCTCTATGCTTCGGTGATCAAGGCCCTTGAAAAGAGCTATCTCCTGGAGGGGAATTCCGATGCCCTCGAAGTGCTTTCCTTTCTGAAAAACGGCCCGCTGCGCGAACCTTCCTAACAAGATAATCTTCAGGCGCCATGTTTCGAAGACCCCGTTGAGTCCGGCCGGAAGGCAACGGCTGCGACCTGGTTGGTGTCTCCCGGAAGCATCCCGTCCATTCCGCGCGCGATACCATTTCCCCCGTCCGGGAGATTTTCTTTGGCCCGCCTCGCTTACTCTCTCCTGCGAGAGACTCCGCAAAACGCCAATCCTGCCAGAAGACCAATTTCCCGATGAAGACCGGATAAACGGCAGGATGCATCGCTGTGAATACCCGAGAGTACCGGCTCCTTGTGGGATTATTCCTTGAAGCCGCCACGCATTTTCAGTATACTCAGCCGGTTTCGCATTATTCCCGGAGCTTGGAACGGAGGATTTCCCGTGATTGATTTTCTTGGAGACTGGAAGAGAAGTGGTTACTGCGGCGCCCTGTCCGCCGATGACATAGGTAAAGAGGTTGTGCTGATGGGGTGGGCGATGCGGCGCCGGGACCATGGGGGGCTTGTGTTCGTGGACCTCCGTGACCGGGAGGGGATCGCGCAGATTGTGTTCGACCCGGAACTGAGCCCCGAGGCGCACAGAAAGGCCGAAGGGGTCAGGAACGAGTTCGTTCTGGCGGTAAGGGGAAAGGTCGCGCCGCGGCCGGAAGGAACGGTGAACCCCTCCCTCAAGACCGGAGAGATCGAGGTCCTGGTCTCGGAGTGCAGGGTGCTGAACCGTTCCAAGGCGCTCCCGTTTACCCTGGACGAGCATGTGGAGGTGGCGGAGAATATCAGGCTGAAACACCGTTACCTGGACCTGAGAAGACCGGCCCTGCAGCAGAACCTGCTGCTCCGCTCGAAGGTGACGGCCCTCACCCGGGAGTTCCTCACTGAACAGGGGTTCGTGGAAGTGGAGACCCCCTATCTCACCAAGTCCACCCCCGAGGGCGCCAGGGACTTTCTGGTGCCTTCCAGGATCAATCAGGGGAGTTTCTACGCGCTCCCCCAATCGCCGCAACTGTTCAAGCAGATACTGATGGTCTCCGGATTCGATCGCTACTACCAGATCGTTCGCTGCTTCCGGGACGAGGACCTGCGCGCCGACCGCCAGCCGGAATTCACCCAGATCGATTGCGAAATGTCCTTTGTGGACAGGGATGACGTGATAACGGTCATGGAAGGGCTCATCGCCAGGATTTTCCAGGAGGCCAAAGGGGTGCGGGTTGAACTCCCCATCCAGCGGATGACCTATTCCGAGGCTATCCGGCGCTTCGGCGTGGACAACCCGGATATTCGCTTCGGTCTGGAATTGGTGGAGCTGTCGGAACTGGTCGGCAAATCGGGCTTCAAGGTCTTTGCCGACGTGGTCGCTTCGGGGGGGATCGTAAAGGGACTGAACGCCAAGGGGTGCGCAGGCCTCTCCCGCAAGGAGATCGACGAGCTTACCGAGTTCGTGAAGGTTTACGGCGCCAAGGGCCTGGCCTATGTGAAGATGACCGCCGAGGGGTGGCAGTCACCCATCGCCAAGTTCTTTACCGACGAGGAAATGGCCGGCATCGACGCCGCCTTCGGGGCGGAGCAGGGTGACCTGCTGCTGTTCGTGGCGGACAGGGCCAAGGTGGTAAACGATTCCCTGGGACGGCTCAGAAACCGCCTGGCACAACTGCTCAAGCTGATCGACGGCGAGACCTTCCGTTTCGTCTGGATAACCGATTTCCCGCTCCTGGAGTGGGACGATGAGGAGAAACGGTGGGTCGCGGTGCACCACCCGTTCACGGCGCCCATGGACGAAGACCTGCCCTCCCTGGAGTCAGATCCTGGCCGCTGCCGCGCCAAGGCCTATGACCTGGTGCTCAATGGAAACGAGATAGGTGGAGGGAGCATCAGGATTCACCGGGAGAGCATCCAGTCCCTCATGTTCCGGATGCTCGGTATTGGAGAGGAGGAGGCGCGCGCCAAGTTCGGATTCCTGCTCGACGCCCTCGAATACGGCACCCCGCCCCACGGGGGGATCGCGTTCGGGATGGACCGCTTGATCATGATCATGAGCGGTAGCGAATCCATCCGCGATGTGATCGCATTCCCGAAAACCCAGAAGGGCGCCTGTCTCATGTCGGAAGCGCCGTCCGAGGTCGATGCCAGGCAGCTGCGGGATCTTGGCTTGAAGGTGACCGTCAGGCAGTAGGGAGGGCGCAGCTGGCCGCCGGCGGGACGCGCATCAGGGAGTGTCAGCCAGTCGGCCGGTCTGACGCAGCGCCTCGTAAAGGACTATGCCCGCCGCGGTTGAAAGATTGATGCTGCGGACTTTCCCCAATATGGGTATCCTGAGCGAGGTGTCCGGGTTTGCCGCGATGAGGTCGTCCGGAAGCCCTGCCGTCTCTTTGCCGAACACGATGAAGTCACCCTCGCGAAACTCCGCCTCGACATAGGATTTTCCCGCTTTCTTGCTGGTATAGAAGAACCGTCCGTCCGGGTATGCCTGTTTCAGCCCGTCCAGGTCCTTCCAGTAGTGGATGTCCACCTCGCGCCAGTAGTCGAGACCGGCCCGCTTCAGCGCCCTGTCGTCGGTGGAGAAACCGAGCTTGCCCACCAGGTGAAGGATCGAACGGGTGGCGCCGCAGAGTCTGGCGATGTTGCCGGTGTTGGGCGGGATTTCAGGCTCTATCAGTACGATATGAAATGGGCTGAATGATGTCATTGAGTTCCGCCTGTCTGATTCTTTGCCGCCGGTTCGTTCTCCACCGGAGGGGCTCTTTTTTATAGCTGAAAAAAGGTAGGAGAGCAAGACGGCCGTCCGTTGCGGAGAAGTCCGCACCCCTTGTCATATGTTTATTTTCCTTGACAAAAATATTGCCCTGTCTTTATACTTCAAAACTTTCGATACGGATACCGGTGATGGTTTATGAAAATCAGGGTTGAAGGGCTCTCCAGTACGCCGCTTGTCCTCTCGCAACGCGTCAAGCCGGCCGAATTCCCGTCCCTTGCCGCGCTGGAGGAGAGCGGTGAATGCCGTTTCCTCTCGCCGCTGGACCTGGATGTCACTGTTGGGAAGGAGTTCGACCATATACGTGTCCAGGGGAAGGCGGCTACATCGGTCCGTCTTGTCTGTTCACGATGCCTCGCCGAGTACGAGACCGGTCTGGTTTCAACCTTTACAGTTTTTTATTCCAAGGCTTCAAAGATGCCGGTTGAAGAGGAGGTCGCCCTTGCCGAGGAGGATCTTATATCGGCGTCCTATGATGGTGAATACCTCGATCTCATTGGTGAGATCGAGGAGCAGGTCATTCTGGAAATTCCTTACAAACCGCTCTGCAGGGAGGACTGCAAGGGGCTTTGCGATAAGTGCGGAGCAGACCTCAATTCCGGCGAGTGTGGTTGTGACCGCTCCGGCACCGGGTTTACGTTCAGCGCGCTGAAGAACTTCACCGTAAAATAGATAGAAGGAGAATCAGAGATGGCGGTACCCAAGAAAAAGACTTCCAAGTCCCGTAAGAATATGCGGAGAGCACACGATTTCCTTACCCCCCCCAATGTTTCGACCTGCCCCCAGTGCAAGGCGCCCAAGCTTCCCCATCGGGCATGTCCTTCCTGCGGAATGTACAAGGGCAAAGAAATCATCAAGGCCGACGACCTTTGATTCCCCAATTGATCGGGTCTGAAACACATTGGCCGGGTAACAGGTTATGAGAGTCGCGGTAGACGCAATGGGTGGTGACAACGCTCCGGTCGTGGAAGTCGACGGCGCTGTCGCGGCTGCCCGGGAGTTCGGTATCGCCATAACCCTGGTGGGGAGCAGCGAGTTGCTCGGCCGGGAGCTCGCGAGACATAACTGCAAAGGCCTGGATATCTCCATCGTGCATGCCAGCGAGGTGGTCGGCATGCACGATTCCGCCTCCGACGCGATCAGGAAGAAAAAGGATTCCTCCATCCGGGTCGCGTTTGATCTGGTCAAGGACGGAAAGGCAGAGGCAGTGGTAAGCGCCGGAAACTCCGGTGCCACCATGGCGGCAGGGATGTTCGTGCTTAAAAGGCTGGACGGCATAGATCGTCCGGCAATCGCGACCATCTTTCCTACCCTGGGGGGGAAGACCCTGGTGCTCGATGTGGGGGGCAACGTCGATTGCAAACCCGTCCATCTGGTACAGTTCGCAATCATGGGCGAGGTATATGCCAGGCATTTCATGGGCATGGAGAACCCCAGGGTGGGTCTGCTGTCCAACGGCGAGGAGGAGAGCAAGGGGAACGAACTGACCCGCGAGACCAACGCCCTGTTGCGCGGCCTGCCGTTTAATTATCTGGGCTATATAGAAGGGCGCGATGTCTTCAATGGTTGTGTGGACGTGGTGGTATGCGACGGCTTTGTCGGCAATGTGGTCCTCAAGCTCTCCGAGGGGCTTGCCGAAGCCGTAGGCAAGATGCTGAAGGATGAGATAACGCAGAGTTTTCTTTCCAAGGTTGGATATTTATTGGCACGCAGGGCCTTCAGGAATTTCAGGAAAAAGGTCGATTATTCAGAGTACGGCGGCGCTCCGCTCCTGGGAATCAACGGTGTCGGCATGATCTGCCACGGCGGTTCCAGCGCGAAAGCGATTAAAAATGCCATCCGCTTTGCCCATGACTACGCCTTGAAAGGCGTTAACCAGAGAATGGCGGAAAAATTGCAGCAGAATATTACGGTCAGCAAACAGCTGCGTGACGAGGTAAAGGACCTGGCTGTGTGCTGAGAAGGTGGGAAGAATGGCTCATGCACGTATTACGGGAACCGGTTCCGCGGTTCCGGACAAGGTGTTGACCAATTCCGATCTGGAGAAGATTGTCGATACCACGGATGAGTGGATAACCACAAGGACTGGCATCAAGGAGAGGCGCATCGCCTCTGAAGGAGAATTCACTTCCACATTCGCCACAAAAGCTGCCGAGCGGGCACTGGAGATGGCCGGGGTTTCACCGGGAGAGCTCGATCTGATCGTGGTGGCAACGGTTACCCCGGATTTCCCTTTTCCCGCCACGGCCTGTCTGATACAGAACAACCTGAAGGCAACCAGGGCTGCTGCCTTCGACATCTCTGCCGCCTGTTCGGGGTTCCTCTACGGTCTTTCCATTGTCAATTCCCTTATCGGAGCCGGCTCTGCAGCCAAGGCGCTCGTGATCGGCGCGGAGACTTTGACCCGCATTACCGATTGGAATGACAGGAATTCATGTGTTCTGTTCGGTGACGGTGCAGGGGCCGTGGTGCTGGAAGCCCTGTCCGGAGACCGGGGCATCCTCTCCACCCATATCCATTCGGACGGCTCCTACTGGGAGCTTCTCCACCAGCCTGCCTGCGGCAGCAGAAACCCCGCCGACATCCGCATCCTGGAAGAAAGGCTCCCCTTCATAAAGATGCAGGGTAACGAGGTCTTCAAGCTGGCGGTAAGGGCCATGGAGGACGCGGCCAATGAGGCACTGGCGGCCAACGGCATGGCCAAGTCGGATATTGATCTCTTTATCTCCCATCAGGCAAACCTGCGGATAATCGACGCCATCGGGAAGAGATTGAAGCTTTCCGGGAAACAGGTTTACGTCAACCTTGAACGTTACGGAAATACCTCGGCCGCTTCCATTCCAATCGCCCTCGACGAGGCGAACCGCACAGGGAGGGTGAAGGAGCGGGACATCGTTCTCCTGGATTCGTTCGGCGGAGGTCTTACCTGGGCATCGGCGCTGATGCGCTGGTAACCGACCGGAGGTATTGAGATGAGTGGTACTGCTTTTCTGTTTCCCGGCCAGGGGTCCCAGTATCCCGGTATGGGAAAAGAGCTGGCTGACAATTTCGCAGTTGTGAGACACACCTTCGAGGAAGCGGACGACGCGCTCGGAATGGCCATCTCACGGATCTGCTTCCAAGGTCCCGAGAGCGACCTTCAGCTTACCGAAAACACACAGCCGGCGCTCCTGGCGACCAGTATTGCCTTTTTCAGGCTGCTGGCCTCGGAAACCGGTCTGGTGGCCGATTTCCTGGCAGGGCACTCGCTGGGAGAGTATTCCGCCCTGGTGGCGGCCGGTGCCCTTGATTTCGCCGACGCCCTTCGTACCGTGCGTTCCAGGGGGCAATTCATGCAGGAGGCGGTTCCCGTGGGGACCGGCGCCATGGCAGCCGTGCTGGGTGTTGACGCCGACGTCGTCGCCCAGGTCTGTGACGAGGCTGCCCAGGGAGAGGTGGTCGTTCCGGCCAACTTCAACTGTCCCGGCCAGATCGTGATCTCGGGCCAGGCTACCGCCGTGCAGCGCGCCGTGGACATTGCCAAGGCGAGGGGCATACGGAAGGTCCTCCTCCTTCCGGTCAGTGTCCCCTCCCATTGCGCCCTCATGGAGTCTGCCGGGCGCAGGCTGGCCGAGGCGCTGGAGACGATCACCGTAGCATCGCTCAAGGTGCCGGTGGTAAGCAATGTCGAAGCAAAGCCCTATACGGAAGCCGAGCGGGTAAAGGACCTGCTGGTCGCCCAGATAAGCTCCCCCGTGCTGTGGGAGACGTCAGTCAGGGAAACGGCGTCAAGGGGTGTCACCCGCTGCCTGGAAATCGGACCCGCCAAGGTCCTTTCCGGACTGGTGAAAAAGATCGACAAAGAGCTGATAGTCAGGAATTTCGATGATCTGGCCGGCTTTAAAGCCGTGAGCGAGGAGATAGCATGAGCCTTACGGGCAAGAAGGCGCTTGTCACCGGCGCATCGAGAGGGATTGGCAGGGCGGTGGCCCTGAAGCTGGCCCTGGAAGGGGCGGACCTGATCGTGACCGCCACTTCACTCGAAAGGGCGCAGAAGACTGCGGAAGAGGTATCCCGGCTGGGGAGACGGGCCATCCCGTTCAAGGTGGACGTGGGGGTGACCTCGGAAGTGGAGGCCCTGTTCCAGTTGGTGACCTCGGAGTTCGGCTCCCTGGACATCCTGGTGAACAACGCCGGCATCACCCGGGACGGGTTGCTGATGCGGATGAAGGACGAGGAGTGGGACGCGGTCATCGACGTGAACCTCAAGGGGACCTTCGCCTGCACCAGGGAGGCAATCAAGCTGATGGCCAAGGCAAAGAGCGGCCGGGTTGTCAACATCAGCTCCGTGGTCGGGGAGATAGGGAACGCGGGGCAGGCCAACTACTGCGCTAGCAAGGCCGGGATGATAGGGTTCACCAAGGCAGTGGCCAGGGAGTATGCCAAGCGCAACATCACCGTCAACGCGGTGGCGCCCGGCTTCATTGAAACCGACATGACCGGCGTGCTCTCCGACTCGGTGAGGGACGAACTGCTGAAGCAGATCCCGGTCAACAGGTTCGGCTCTCCCGAGGATATCGCGAATGCCGTCTACTTTCTGGTCTCCGACCTGGGAAGCTACGTTACCGGCCATGTGCTGGCCGTGAACGGCGGCATGCACATGTAAACCAGACACTCCACCGCACACCGTGCATCTGCGGAGCCGGGCGGGGTGACCCGCCCATTTTGCATTGTCATCAAAAATACCTTTTGCAATTTTTCAAATTCATGTTAATAAGCAGGTGAAGTCAAGGTTTGAATACCTGAAAACGCAAACAACTTGAACGGAGGTAGTGAAATGTCGTCGATAGAAAAAAGGGTGAAAGAGATTATTGCCGAGCAACTGGGTGTGGACGAGGCGCAGGTTACCGGAGAAGCCTCCTTCATGGACGACCTCGGCGCCGACTCTCTTGATACGGTCGAGCTCGTCATGGCCCTTGAAGAGGAGTTTGATATCGAAATTTCCGACGAGGATGCCGAGAAGATCGCCACCGTCCAGGACGCCATTGATTACATAGCGGATCATACCTAAGTCCGGGAAGGGGGGGAAGAAATTCCCCCTTCCTTCTATCTATACTTCTGTCAGTATGATGGGCAGGGGAATGTGAGCATCGAGGAGCCTGTTTTTATGAGAAGAGTTGTGGTTACGGGAGTCGGAGTGGTGTCCCCCCTTGGGACCGGAAACCGGAAGAACTGGGACGCACTCACTGCCGGGGTGTCCGGAATCGACCGGATAACCCGTTTCGACGCCAGCGATTTTCCCATCCAGATCGCCGGGGAGGTCAAGGACTTCAATCCCGAGGATTTCATCGAGAAAAAAGAAATCAAGAAGATGGACCTGTTCATCCAGTATTCCCTGGCCGCAGCCCAGTTTGCCATGGAGGATTCGGGGCTGCAGGTGACCGAAGAGAATGCGACCAGGGTCGGTGTTCTGGTCGGAGCGGGCCTGGGAGGGCTCCCCACCATAGAGAAGTATCACCTGGCACTGCAGGAGGGCGGCTACAAGAAGATCTCACCGTTCTTCATCCCGATGCTCATAACGAACCTGGCGCCGGGGCACATATCCATAAAATACGGCGCCAAGGGGCCCAATGTCTCGTCCGTGTCCGCCTGCGCCACCGGCACCCACTCCATTGGCGACGCCTACCACATGATCCGTCGCGGGGATGCCGACGCCATGATCGCGGGCGGCACCGAGTCGGTTGTGACTCCTCTGGCCATCGGCGGCTTTGCCGTCATGCGGGCGCTGTCCACCAGGAACGACGACCCCAAGGGCGCTTCCCGGCCGTTCGAGAAGAACCGTGACGGCTTCATCCTTTCGGAAGGTGCCGGTATCGTGGTGCTGGAGGAATACGAGGCGGCAAAGAAGCGCGGCGCGAAGATTTACGCCGAGGTCGTGGGATACGGCCTCTCCGGTGACGCCTATCACCTGACCGCCCCGGCGCCCGGCGGGGAAGGCGCCGCACGGTGTATGAAGATGGCACTGGACAACGCCGGCGTCAACCCGGAACAGGTTGACTACATCAATGCCCACGGCACCTCGACCCCCATGAACGACCTCTACGAGACCATGGCGATCAAGCAGGTGTTCGGTGCCCATTCAGGCAAGCTGATGGTGTCCTCCACCAAGTCCATGACGGGTCACCTCCTGGGCGCGGCAGGCGGTGTCGAAGCGGTCTATACCCTCATGGCCATGGACAGCGGTATTGTCCCTCCCACCATCAACTACCAGGAGCCCGATCCCGAATGCGACCTCGACTTCGTGCCCAACACGGCGCGTGAGGCCGGAGTGACCTTCGCCCTCTCGAACTCCTTCGGATTCGGCGGGACAAACGCGACCCTCCTCTTCAGGAAGATCTGATGGCGGAAAAGATGATAGTAATCGGAAGCGATCACGGCGGGTTCGAACTGAAAGAGGCAATCAAGGCCCTGCTCCGGGAGCGGGGCCTTGCGGTGGAGGACATGGGCACCAGGGACGGCAACTCCGTGGATTATCCCGACTTCGGCGAACGGGTGGCGCGCAAGGTCTCCAGCGGCGAGGCGGAGCTGGGCGTGCTAGTCTGCGGAACCGGCATCGGCATGTCCATAGTCGCCAACAAGTTTCCCGGCGTCAGGGCCGCGCTTGCCGCCGACCCGTACATGGCCAAGATGGCCAAGCAGCACAACAATGCGAATATCCTCGTGCTGGGGGGCCGCGTGCTCGACGAGAACGAGGCGAGCGAGATGGTCGCAACCTGGTTGGACGCCCGGTTCGAAGGGGGACGGCACCAGGGACGCCTGGACAAGATAGCCGCCCTGGAGAAGGAACTCTACAAATAGGCGTCGTGCGAGCAGGGACGGCACCCGGCGACGTAAATCAGGCAAAGGCAGACTTTACGGGACTCAACAGGTCCCGTTTGCTTTTCGCTATACCCAAGGAGATAGAGATGTCGATACTTGAAAGCTTTGATTCCGAAGTCGCGCGCGCCATCCGGCTGGAAACGGAGCGGCAGGAGTACAACCTGGAGCTGATAGCCTCCGAGAACTTCGTGTCCGAAGCCGTTCTTGAGGCCCAGGGATCGGTGATGACCAACAAGTACGCCGAGGGATATCCCGGAAAGCGTTACTATGGAGGATGCAGCCAGGTTGACGTGGTGGAGAATCTGGCAATCGAGCGCGCCAAGGAGCTGTTCGGCGCGGATCACGCGAACGTCCAGCCCCATTCCGGCTCCCAGGCCAACATGGCGGTCTATTTTTCCGTGCTCAAGCCGGGGGATACCATTCTCGGCATGAATCTCTCCCACGGAGGCCACCTGACCCACGGCAGCCCGGCCAACTTTTCGGGCAAGCTCTTCAACGTGGTGTTCTACGGGGTATCTCCTGAAACTGAAACCATCGACTACGACGAGGTCGGCAGGCTCGCCAGGGAACATCAGCCGAAGATGATAGTGGTGGGGGCAAGCGCCTATCCGCGCATCATCGATTTCGTCCAGTTCCGCAAGATTGCCGACTCCGTGGGAGCGGTGGTAATGGTCGACATGGCCCATATCGCCGGCCTGGTTGCGGCAGGTCTCCATCCGAGCCCGGTCCCCCATGCGGAATTCGTGACCACCACCACCCACAAGACCCTGCGGGGCCCCCGCGGCGGCATGATCCTGTGCCGGGAGCAGTACGCCAAGGCGCTCAATTCGAACATCTTCCCCGGCATCCAGGGAGGCCCCCTGATGCACGTGATTGCCGCCAAGGCGGTGGCGTTCAAGGAGGCCCTCACCCCGGAGTTCAACAAGTATCAGGAGCAGATTGTAAAGAACGCGAAGGCATTGGCCGATGCCCTGGTCCAGAGGGGCCTGCGTCTGGTCTCCGGAGGGACCGACACCCACCTGATGCTGGTGGACCTCACCGCCACCGGGCTGACCGGAAAGGTTGCCGAAGAGGCCTTGGACCACGCCGGCATCACCGTCAACAAGAACACCATCCCCAACGAGACCAGGTCGCCGTTCGTGACCTCCGGGATCCGCATCGGAACTCCGGCAGCAACCACCCACGGATTGAAGGAGGCAGAGATGGAACTGGTGGCCGGGTTCATCGCTGATACCCTGAAAAACGCCGGCAATCCCGAGCAGCTGGGCCGCATAAAGGGAGAGGTCAATGCGCTGATGAAAAGGTTCCCACTCTACGCCCGCCGGCTGGGATAGGGAACCGGGAGTACGTGACATGCCAGGGGACGGGTTAAAGCCGTCCCCTTTTTTGTCTTGAAAAACCCGCTTGATTCGTTTATTACTCGTACCTTGGGGAGAGTAGAATTCATTAATTCAGGCTCTTTCGAGGGTTCTTCAGGCAGGCAGCCCCGTGCGAATCCGTCAACAGAATGGAGGGTAACCATGGAAGCGAAGGCTATCGATTTTGCGGCAATACTCCGAACAGCACGGAAAGTCATAACAGATCCGGCGACCTTTTTCAGGGAGATGCCTAAGAGCGGCGGCTTTGTGGAGCCGTTGGTGTTCATGGTGGTTATGGGCCTGGCAAGCGGCATACTGAGCGGACTGCTCCATGCGCTCGGCAGTCTGCTCGGCATTCATCTCTATCCCGGCGCTGCCATGGGGGCGATCTCGCTGGTGCTGCTGCCGGTCTACTTCGCAATCGGAAGCGCCATATTCGGCTTCGTGATCGCCGGGGTGCTGTTCGTTATCTGGAAGGCCATGGGCTCGAAGGAGTCTTATGAAACCGCATACCGTTGCACCGCCTATCTCTCCGCCGTCTCGCCAATCACCACGGTTCTCGGGGCGATCCCTTACGTCGGGGGGGCGCTGGGCCTCGTGGTGATGCTCTATTACCTGGTTACGGCCAGCGTCGCGACCCATGGCATCCCTGCCGACAAGGCCTGGACGGTCTTCGGCATACTCACGGCGCTGCTGGTTATTTTGAGCGTAAGCACGCAATTCACTGCCAGGAGATTCGACCGGAACATCGAGCAGGCGGACGAAGCCTGGAAGGACGCCTCCGAGGAGATGCGCAAGGCCGCGGAAGAGATGCAGAAGGCCGCGGAAGAGATGCAGCGGAGGATGAAGGAAGAAATGGAGCAGCAGACACCGCCGGCTGAGCCGCCCCGGTGACGGAGGGGTCAATACGTGCAATGGGGAATTCCCTGGAAAGGATGCGAGTGGAAACTGTTCTGGTAACCGGCGGCGCCGGATACATCGGGGGGCATGTGGTACGTCAATTGTCCGAGGCGGG